>Ga0070664_100000553_pt1 | contig 28634 bp, 23 predicted proteins | sample KBSC73metaG_FD_65863 | JGI IMG/M metagenome (GOLD analysis project Ga0070664, IMG submission 65863) | Corn rhizosphere microbial communities from Kellogg Biological Station, Michigan, USA - KBS C7-3 metaG | ecosystem: Host-associated > Plants > Roots > Rhizosphere > Soil ... | reverse complement strand
GACCCTCTATTCGTACGCCAGTCGCCGCTGGGTGCGCTCGTTCCCCTCCGGCCGCCACCGGGAGAAGTACTACCTCCGCGACGACCTCGAGCGGCTCCGCCACCGGGCCGACGCCCGGCTCGGCCACGAGGCGGTCGCCGCCGGCGCGCTCCGCTGGGGCGAGCCGGTGCTCAGCTCCGCCCTCACCGAGATCCGGCCCGACGGCCCCTGGTACCGCGGCCACCCGGTGGTGGAGCTGGCGCAGACGGCCCGCTTCGAGGCGGTGGCGGAGCTCCTCTGGACCGGCATCCTCCCCGCAACGGTCCAGCCATGGCCCCGCCCCCGTGCCCGGGCCATCGGGCGTTTCCGGGGTCCGGCCAATCCCGTCGACGCGATGCTCGCTGGGCTCTCCTCCACTCGTCTGGCGAGGTACCGGGGACAGGAGGCGAGCAGCGCCCCCACCAGGACGCGGCGCCGGGGCGGCGCTGCCGCAGGGAGGGCGGTCACCGAGCCGTCCGGCCCGGAGCTGGTGTGGACCCTGATCGGCCTCGTGGCCGCGGCATGCGGGCGCCCGCCGGCAAACGCCCTCGCCGCCCCGGACGTGGCCTCCGGCGTCCAGCGGGCGCTCGGCGCGGCGGCCCGGAGCGCCCGGCTTCTCGAGTCGACGCTGGTGGCCTGCGCCGACCACGAGCTCAACGCCTCCTCCTTCGCCGCCCGGGTCGCAGCCTCCACCGGGGCAGACCTCGAGGCCTGTCTGCTCGCCGCGCTCGCGGCCTTCAGCGGTCCCCGGCACGGAGCGGAGAGCGCGCGCGTCCAGGCCCTGGTCACCGAGGCCGGCCGGCCGCAGCGCGCCCGGGCGACGTTGCTCGCCCGCGTGCGCCGCGGAGAAGGCTTGCCCGGGTTCGGGCACCGGCTCTACCCGGCGGGAGATCCCCGCGGCGCCCTTCTCCTCTCCCTCGCTTCCCGCCAGCCGCACCCAGCGCCGGCACTGGCAGTGCTGCGGTCGCTGGTCTCGGAGGCGGAGGGGCTGGGCCTCGGAGCTCCCACCGTGGACGTGGGGCTCCTCGCCGTCGCCCATGCGCTGCGCCTTCCAGCGTTCGCGGGCCAGGTCTTCTTCTGCATCGGGCGCAGCGCGGGGTGGGTCGCCCACGTGACCGAGCAGCGGAGCTCGGGCGAGCTCCTCCGACCGCGGGCGCGCTACGTCGGGCCACGCGCTCCGGGAGCCCGGTGATAGGGTCGGTGCGGACATGCCCACCCTTCAGGGAAAGACGCTCTTCATCACCGGCGGAAGCCGCGGCATCGGGCTGGCCATCGGGCTCCGCGCGGCGCGCGATGGTGCGAACGTGGCCATCGCCGCCAAGACCACCGAGCCCCACCCGAAGCTCCCCGGCACCCTCTACACGGCCGCCGAGGAGATCGACCAGGCCGGCGGACGCGCCCTCCCCTGCGTGGTCGACATCCGCTACGAGGACCAGGTCCACGCGGCGGTGGAGAAGACGGTGCAGACCTTCGGGGGCATCGACATCCTGGTGAACAACGCGAGCGCGATCCACCTCTCGGGCACGGAGGTGACGCCGATGAAGAAGTGGGACCTCATGCACGGCATCAACGCGCGCGGCACGTTCCTCTGTTCGCAGGCCTGCCTCCCGCATCTCAGAAAGGCGAAGAACCCTCACATCCTCAACAACGCACCGCCGCCGAGCACCGATCCGCGGTGGTTCGCGCCTCACGTCGCCTACTCCCTGTCCAAGTTCGGGATGAGCTTCTGCGCCATGGCCATGGCCGAGGAGTTCCGTGAGGAGGGCATCGCGGTCAACACCCTCTGGCCGAAGACGATCATCGCCACCGCTGCGGTCCAGAACCTGCTCGGCGGAGAGGAGATGGTCCGGGGCAGCCGCACGCCCCAGATCATGGCCGACGCCGCGCACGCGATCCTCACCAAGCCCAGCCGCGAGTTCACCGGGAAGTTCTGCGTGGACGAGGACGTGCTGCGTGCCGAGGGCGTGACCGATTTCTCGAGGTACGCGACCGTGCCCGGCGCGGAGCTCATCCCCGACTTCTTCCTCTAGGGCATTCCGGTCATGGACTTCAGCACCCCGCCTCGCGTCGCCGACCTCCTCCCCGCCATCCGCGCCTTCGTGACCGAGCGCATCCTGCCGCTGGAAGCGCGGATGCCGGAGGGGTGGAGCGTTCTCGAGCCCGAGCTGGAGCGGGTCCGATCCGAGGTGCGGCAGCGCGGCTGGTGGGCTCCCTTCTTCCATCGCGAGCACGGCGGGATGGGCCTGTCGCTGATGGAGTTCGCCTTCGTCAGCGAGGAGCTCGGTCGCACCCCGCTGGGGCATTACGCCTTCCACTGCCAGGCGCCGGACGTGGGAAACATGGAGATCCTCCACGAGTTCGGCACCGTGGAGCAGAGGCGTCGCTGGCTGGAGCCCCTGGCCGCGGGACGGATCCGCAGCTGCTTCTCCATGACCGAGCCGGCGATGCCGGGCTCGAACCCGGCCTGGATGGCCACCCGGGCCCGGCTGGAGGGTGAGAGCTGGGTCATTGACGGACGGAAGTGGTTCACCACCGCCGCCGACGGCGCGAGCTTCGCCATCGTCATGGCGGTGACCGACCCCGACCAGCCCAACGTCTACACCCGCGCGAGCCAGATCATCGTTCCCATGGACACGCCCGGCGTGCAGCTGGTCCGGAACATCCCGGTCATGGGCGAGGCCGGCGGCGGGTGGGCGTCGCACGGGGAGATCTCCTACGAGAACGTCCGCGTGCCCCGCACCCACCTCCTCGGCGAGCGCGGGGCGGGCTTCGTCATCGCCCAGGCCCGGCTGGGGCCGGGACGGATCCACCACTGCATGCGGTGGATCGGCATCTGCCAGCGAGCCTTCGACCTGCTCTGTGACCGGGCAATCTCCCGCGAGATGTCTCCCGGCCGGCCCCTGGGCCTGAAGGGCACCATCCAGCAGTGGATCGCGGAGAGCCGGGCGGAGATCGATGCCGCCCGGCTCCTGGTGCTGCACGCCGCCTGGCGCATCGATCGCGATGGCACCTACGCGGCCCGCGACGACATCTCGATGATCAAGTTCGTCGTCGCCAACACCCTCTTCCGGGTGCTGGACCGCGCCATCCAGGCTCACGGCGCGCTGGGCATCACCGACGATACGCCGCTGGCCTGGTGGTTCCGCCACGAGCGGGGGGCACGCATCTACGACGGGCCGGACGAGGTGCACCAGGCCTCGGTGGCCCGGCACATCCTCCGGGCCCGCGGCCTGCCCGATCGACGCGGCGGGTCCTGAGCGGTGGACGAACTGGATCCCACTCGCCCGGTGCGCGTGGGCGAGGAGCTCGAAACCTCGGCGCTCCGCCGCCTCCTCGACCGTCACGCTCCCCAGCTCGGCGGTCCGGTGGAGGTGGAGCAGTTCCCGAGGGGCCACTCCAACCTGACCTACCGGCTGCGGGTGGGCGGCGCCGAGCTCGTGCTCCGGCGCCCGCCCAAGGGGGCCAAGCAGATCAAGGCCGGGCACGACATGCGACGGGAGTACACCGTCCTCACCCGGCTCCGTCCGGTGTGGCCGAAGGTGCCGCGCACCCTGTTCTACGTCCCGGAGGAGGAATCGCCCTTCGGGGTCCAGCTCTACGTGATGGAGCGTGTGCCGGGTCTCATCCTCCGCGGCACGAAGCTCCCGGCGGGGGTGGAGCTCGACGCCACCGGCATGCGCGCCGTCTCCGAGACCGTGGTGGACACCCTGGTCGAGCTACACGGTGTGGACCCGGCCGCCGCGGGCCTGGCCGATTTCGGGAAGCCTCGCGGCTACGTGCCGCGGCAGGTCGCCGGGTGGACCGAGCGCTACGCGCGTGCCCGCACCGACGAGGTGCCGGACATGGAGCGCCTCGCCGGCTGGCTCGCCGCGAACCTCCCGGCGGACCGGCCCGGGGCGATCATCCACAACGACTTCAAGTACGACAACGTGGTGCTCGACCCCGCCGACCTCACCAAGGTCCGCGCGGTGCTGGACTGGGAGATGGCCACGCTCGGGGACCCGGTCTCGGACCTGGGCATGACGCTGGCCTACTGGTTCGAGCCGGGCGAGACGGAGATGGTCGGTCCCGCTGCCTTCGGCCCGACGGCGCTGCCTGGCAACCTGACCCGCGAGGAGATCGTCCAGCGCTACGCGACCCGGAGCGGGCGGGCCGTGGACGACGTGGTGTTCCATTACGTGCTGGGCCTGTTCAAGGTCGCGGTCATCGCCCAGCAGATCTACTTCCGCTACCGGCAGGGGCTGACCCAGGACGAGCGCTTCGCCGGGCTCGGATTGGCGGTGGCGCTGCTCGCGCAGGTGGCGGTCCGGGCCCTGGACCGGAAGCGAATCTCGGGGCTCCTCGACTGAAGGACGTGGACCATGAGCGTTGCCAGGCCACCCGTCGGACCGCAGGTCTTCACCCCGGCAGACGCAGAGTTCGAGCAGAGGGTTCGCGCCAGCTTCGCGCGTCAGCGACTCATGCGCTCGCTCGGCGCGGAGCTGACCACGGTGTCGCCGGGCGAGGTCGTCATCGAGCTGCCCTTCCGAGAGGACCTCACGCAGCAGCACGGGTATCTCCACGCGGCAATCGTCACCGCCATCGTCGACAGCGCCTGCGGCTTCGCCGCCTACAGCCTGATGCCGCAGGGCGCCGCGGTGCTGACGGCCGAGTACAAGGTGAACTTCCTCGCCCCTGCCGCCGGCCGGCGATTCCTCGCTTACGGGCGGGTGACCAAGCCGGGTCGGACGCTCACCGTCACTGCCGGGGACGTGATCGCCGAGACCGATGCCGGGCCCAGACCCATCGCCACCATGCTGGCCACCATGATGACCGTGAGCGGCCGGGACATCTCGGGCTGAACCCGACGACCTCCGACAAACGCCAGCCGGTGAGTGGGCGCACCCGCTCAGCGGGACTGCGAGCGCTCCTTCCCGAAGAGGGCGCGCGAGATGCCCATGGCCGCCACCGCGCCGGCGAGCGCGGCGAGAAGAGCCAGCCCCTCGGCGAAGAGCAGCTCCGGGACGATCATCCGGCCGACCAGTCCTCCGACCACACCGCCGACGCCGCCGGCCGCGAAGCCCCAGGCCAGGGTCAGTCCGCGGATCTTCCAGAGCGCCGCCAGAATCGCACCCAGCGCCGCCCCGACCACGATCCAGCTCAGAAGCGCGAACATGGCTGAACCCTCCTGATTGGGGCGGGGGATGCATCGGCCGTGCACGGAGCTCCGGCGTTGCCCTCGGCACGATCCTGACCGCCCGGCCTCGCGAATGCAAAACCGGCCTGCCGGCTCCTCCCCGGAGCCCTTCCGTGCAGCGGGTGCATCTCCGGGTCCGGGGCGCGCAGGGATTGCGGGGCGGGCTCCTACGGGTAGAGCACGTCCAGCGCCTCGGGCTTCTCCTCGTGGTCGGCGATCACGTCGTGGCAAGCGCCGCTGCACTTCTGCTGGATCGCATCGCCCTTGGCGTTCAGGTGGTTCTTGTCGTGGCACCGGTAGCAGCCCGGCGTGTGCTGGAAGTAGTTCACATAGGTGCCCCAGCCGACCTTCATGTCCGGAAAGTTGTTCTCGCTCCACTCCGCCGCGAGCGCCTTTCCGGCGGCATCGACCTTGGCCTTGCCCGACCCGTCCAGCGTCGGCACGAGCTTCGAGTACGACGCCGCCAGGGCGGCGGGAATGGCGTTCCTCGCCTCGTCCCGGGATGGGTAGCTGGCCTTGAGCACGGCCACGGCCTCGCGCTTGATGAAGGGAAGGCTCTTGTCGATCGACCCCTGGCTGAGCGCCCGGTCGACGACGACCTCGGGATTGGAGAACTGGTGAGCGGGGCGGTTGTGGCAATCGGTGCAGCCCATCTCCATCCACGCGGCGCCAGCCGGCGCCTTCGCGTCCTTGGCAACGAACTTGTCGGTGCTTCCGTCGGCTCGGGTCACTTCCACCTCGGTGATGGTGGCGCGGCTCGGGTCGGCGAGGTACCGGATCTTCATTCCATTGTGCGCATGGGAACCGTGCCACTTCCCGTCCCGGAGGCCGCCGATCAGCGTCCGGAAGATGGTGACCTGCTCGACGGGCTTCTCCTGGTCGCCGTAGGTGCGGCGGATGTGCAGCTGATCGCCGAGGAACCGTTCGGGGTCGTGGCAGCTCGTGCAGATGGCACTCGGAACGTGCGTGGGTTGCGGCACCGGACGAGAGTAGTCGCCCAGCAAGAACTCCAGTCCCTGGCGGGCGCCGTTGAGCTTCGCCCTGGCGAAGTGGGCAGCGCCCTCGCCGATGTGACAGTCGACGCACTTCACGTTGGCGTGCGGCGTCACCTGGTGAGCGACTGCTTCCGGCTGCATCACGTTGTGGCAGGTCGCGCCGCAGAACTCATCCCTCTCCATCACCTCGACGCCCTTGTAGGTCGCCACGGAGACGATCATGAGGTTGAGGACGGTCAGCGCGAAGACCAGCAGCGCGATGGACCGCACCCTCGGGTCGTTGAAGTTGAGGACCGGGAACGTCGTCGGCTGGCCGGCCTTCTCTCGCTTTCGAAGCAGGCGCAGGCCGATGGGAATCAGCACCAGCCCGAACACGAAGATCGAGGGCAGGATGATGTAGCTGATGAGGCCGCGATAGTGACCGACCGGGACCCCGCCCAGCTCCATGGCCAGGATCACCAGGAAGGAGATCGAGGCAAAGGTGGCGAGCGCCACTCCGATCGTCGAGAGCCAGTGGCGCGTCGACAGGAAGATGAAGTCTCGGATCGCCGACAGGACCTTGAGAATCGGATTCATGAGTCGATCACCATCCGGTTATCGGGGGCGGCCGGCCGAGAGGAAGTCTCGACCGGGAGGAGCCAGACGCGGAACCAGGATCAGCCCGGCTCCGAAGACGACGAAGGAGACCAGCAGTGTCGAGGCCCGTCCATTCGGTAGCTCCACCAGGAGCAGCTCGAGGCCACCGAGCGCCAGAGCCAGCCAGGCGATCCAGGTGAGCTCCGGGCGCGCCAGCCGCGTTCGAAAGAAGGCCAGGGTCAGAGCGATCGCCACTGCCACTCCCGTCCGGGCCGCCGCGACGCGCGCCAGATCGTCGCCGGGCCCGCGGGCAAGGGACAGGAACAGCACCGCGATCCCGGCGCTGCCGAGGAGGAGAAGCACCGCCGGCGGCAGGCGGGACACCGCCGAGGCCGAGGGGGGCAAGGGCGAGGGCTCCAGGGCCGGAAGCGTGACCAGGTAGGCGGCGAGGATCAGGCCGAGAACGGTGATGCTTCCGGGGCTCACCGTTCCGGCAACGAGCCCCGACCCGTACGCGCCGCCCAGGGCCAGCAGCGCGGCCAGTGACCAGAGCGAGACCGGGTGGCTCCGGCGGCCGAGAGTCACCGCGGTGACGGCGAGGACGGACCAGAGCACGCCGCGCAGCGCGGCACCCGTCAGCAGCGCCACTGCGGAGGAAAGAAGAGCCAGGGACAGAGCGGCGTAGAAGAGGAAGTCCAGATCGCGGTTGCCGCGCCGGGGCACGACCCAGGCTGCAAAGGCGATGGTCAGGAGGGAGGCGGCCAGGACGCCCGCGGCCACGGGACCCGGCCCGGAGCCGGCGTCTCGCGCCGCCTGCAGCGCTCCCGCAACCCCGATGGCCAGCCCCAGCGGCGTCTGGATCGCCTCGAAGGCCCCCACCGGTTTCCGGACCAGCGCGGTCCGGGAGAGCACGGCGACCAGGGACAGGCCGGCCAGGGCCAGCGAGGAGAGGAGGACCGGCGGGGTGGAGGTGGTGACGGCACGGAGGACCACCAGATCCACCAGCACGGCGGGAGCCCAGCGGAGGGCGGGCCAGCGTTCTCCCATCCAGAAGAACGTCGCCGCCGCCAGCGCCAGGAGCACGCCGATGAACTCCGTGCGTCCCGGGGTGGCCCGCAGGAGGATGACGGTGGTGACCAGGCAGGACAGGACGCCCACCCAGGCCAGCCAGCCGAGTCTGTCCCGCCAGGAGGCGATCAGGAGCAGGGCGGTGAAGCCGACCAGCGTCAGCGCGGCGACGGCGGTCGACATCACCCCCAGCCGGGTCGTCGACTCGAGGATCAGGGGATAGGCGATGAGCGCGGAGACCCCGGCGTGGAAGCCTGCGTTCAGGGTCGCCCTTCGCGATGCAGCACGATGAGCGAAGAGAATCCAGGTCGCCGCGAATGCCATTCCCAGAGCGACGCCCAGACCTCCGGGCAGGATCCGGCCGTCGGTGAGGGCCCGGATGAGAAAGGCGCCCCCCAGCGCCAGACAGCTGCGTCCGAGGAGGGTCACCCAGCCGGTGAGCTCCATCTGGCCGGAGGGGGCCCGGGGTGCGGGCTCGCCCCGCGGCCAGGCCTGGGGGAGCGCAGGCAGCGCGACTCCGGAGAGCCGCTGCTCCAGCTGATCGACCCGTTCGCCCAGACGGGTCAGCTGCTCCTCGAGGGTCCGGAGACGGTCTTCCGGGTTCTCGCCGGAGCTGGAGCTCATCGATCCCAAGGTTCCAGGGTGGAGACCGGATGCACCGGGAGTGCCGGCCGGAACCGGGCCTGCCGACGTCTCCCTCCGGCTCACGGGACGCAGCCCTTGCGCGGGGCGGGGGGTGCCCCGAGCTGTTTCCCGCGGGGTAGGAGGAGCGCTGCGGTGATGCACCCTCCTCTCATCGCGGTCGGCTCCGATCTTCCCCCGGGGCAGCAGAGTCCATCCCGGCGGACTCTCCTCAGGGACCGACGTCGATCTCTCCGTTCAGGTGAGTCGAGTTGCCGGAGGAGTCCACGATGATGTTCCCGGCGGAGGTCACGGAGCGCGGGTGGCAACCGGCGCAGTCGCCGAGCGTCTTGCCGGTGTGGAAGGACTCGCCCGGAATCTGCGGCGGGATTCCGTGACAGCTACCGCAGGCCGCCTGTCCGATCCCGTTGAACGCGGGGGTTCGATTGACGGTCGGCGAGGTGTCCTGCGAGAGGCGAGCTCCCGACCCGTGACAGTACGAGGTGCAGGTCCCGGTCTGGGGGTCGTAAGACACGGCCGCCCCGTCCGCCCTGGCCAGCACGCCCGCATCGGGCGGGAAGACCTCGGCGGGCGGGCCAGTGTCGACGTGGCCCGGGCTGTTGAAATCCGTGGGCACCAGGTGGCACTCGTTGCAGGCCACGGGCGAGCTGACCTTGTGCAGGGCCTCGAGATGGGAGCGATGCGCTCCCACGGTCTTCAGGCTCGGATCGGAGCGACCGAGCAAGTCCACCGGCGGCGCGGGACTGTCGCCGCTGCCATGGCACCCCACGCAGCTGCCCGCCGGAGCCGCCAGGTTCACCTCGCCGTTGGCGTGGAGCGGGGACCGCGGCTGGTCACCGATGAAGCTCGGCCGGTGGCAGGTGTTGCAACGCGTGTCGGGCCCGTGCCCGGGCGGAGGAACTCCGTGGCAGCTGCCGCAGGGAGCCTGGTTCTGACCGACGGCAGTCCACACCGGGTTGATGAAGTGAGCGTTCGCGTCCTGGAACGGCGCGTGGCAGTAGCCGTTGGTGCAGGTGGCCGCATTGCGATCCCAGGAGAACTGGCCGGCGAAACCGCTGCGGACGATCACCGGCGCGGGCCCGGTGAGCAGCTTTCCCCCGGACTGGTAATGCCCCTCGTCCTGCGGGTGGGTGGGCGTGGTGTGGCACACCTCGCACGAGAACGCCGCGTGCATCGGGCCGTCGGTGACGTGCGCCTGGTGCGCCCCCACCGTCACCAGCGAGGTGGCGGAGAGGTAGTCCAGGTTCCGGGGCGGCGCCGCGTTGGCCGCGTTCCCGTGGCAGGTGTTGCAGGCCATCACCCCCGAGGCGTGACAGCTCTGACAGGCGACGTTGGCGCTGCCTCCGCTCAGGTCCTGACCGTGGCAGGCCTGGCAGCCGGACAGGTCGTAGACGGCCTGCCGCAGCACCCGTCCATGGAACTGGTTGGCGTTGCCCGGATCCATCCAGCCGTTGATGTGCACCGTGTACGGCTTGGGCTTGAGCGCGCACTCGACCACCCAGCTCTGGAGCTCGGAGAGCTCGGCCTGCGCCAGCGCCGTGTGCCCGCCGGGCAACGTCCCTCGCGCGGCCTGGAGCACGAGCGAGTTGTCGTCCCCCGCCCGGGCCCGGTAGGTCCCGTCGGGCCGGCGGGCGACGGCGGCGAGGTAGCTGTCGACGCGGTAGTCGGCCTCGGCCCGGGTCGCCGAGTGGCAGGAGGCGCACCGCGACTGGAGCACCGGGCCCACGCCCTGGGCGTAGCTGTCGTCGCACTTCGCCTGCCCCAGCTTCTGGGAACGGCCCTCGCATCCGGCCAGCGCCGAGATCGCGGCGAGCAGCACGACCTGCCTTCGCACGGGTCCGGCTAGAGGTGACATGACACGCACATGGAGTTCCGGTTGATTTCCGAGGGGGGGTGCCTCCCCGTCCAGCCCGGCGGGTGCGGGTTCCCGCCCGGACCGCCGACCCGGTGGCAGCTCACGCAGTTGGACGCGGCGCCCTGGTCATGGCAGGCGGCGCAGCTGACGATGTCGTTGCGCGCGGCCGAGCCGTGGAAGCTCGGGCTGCCGGGTGTGAGCCACCCCCCGGGGTGCGGATTCAGCGGATTGCTCGAGTCGGGCGTGAGCCGCTGCTTCTTGTGGCAGTCGTTGCAGAAGCTGATCGGGTGGCACTTCTGGCAGGCCGCCTGGTTCCCCCGCGCCTCGATGGAGTGCCGGGTGAGGAAGTCCCCCCAGTGAATGAAGTTCCGGTCCGGCCGATCGGGAAGGATCTCCTCCACCTTCATCGGGCGGGTCCGCGCCGCGTGGCAGTCGGCGCAGAAGGTCTGCTGGTGGCAGGTGTCGCAGGCTGCCGCGGTCGACCGCGCGATGGGGGGATGGAGCCGGGTGAAGTTCCCCTGGTGGCTGAAGGCGGTGGTGGGCCGGAGCGGGAAGCGGGTCAGGTCCAGGTGGCAGGCGTAGCACTGGCCGCCGGAGAACTGCTGGTCGTGCGGATGACAGCCGAGGCAGGTCTTCATCGGAGGGACCGGCTTCTCGAGCTGGTCCCTCGCCGGAAGGGCGAGGTGACACACCTCGCACTTGTCATCCTTCTCCAGGTGCTTGGCGTGGTTCATGATCAGATACGGCGGCTTGCGCACGTAGGTGCCCGGCTTGTCCGCGCGGATGTGGCACATCCCGCACTTGCCTTCTTCCTTGTCCTTCTTGTGGCACTCGAGGCACTTCTTCTCTTTGGGGAAGACGCCGGGCTGTCCCAGCTCGGTGACGTCGAAGATCGGCTCGTGGCAGGTGAGACAGTCCAGGCCGGCCTTCTTGTGACCGGCGTGGTTGGGGTCGATCTGGATCGCCTCTCCGGCCTGCGCGGACCACACCGCTGCCAGGAAGAAGACGGCCAGCACCGGACCGGGGCGGCGGAAGGGGCGCCGGCTCATCGAGCGGCTCCCTTCTTCTCGCCGTAGGTCGAGAAGTTGTAGCCGATGCGAGCGGTGAGCGTGTACAGGTTCTCGAAGAACGGAGTGACCCCGACGGAGCCGCTCAGCATCGCGCTCCACCCCGAGCCGATCGCCCAGGTGGCGCCGCCCGTTCCCACGACGGACCCAGTCTTGGCGTTGACCGGGTTCGACAGCACCGTTCCCTCCACGTCGGCGGTCAACCTCACCCGCTGGCTCAGCGCATAGGAGACCCAGGCGCGGAGGTCCGTCACCCCGTTGACCGGGACGAAGAGAAACCGGGCGTTCAGGCCGACCGTGGACTTCCGGGTGAGCCGGTAGGTGGCCCGCAGCTCCGCTTCATCGCCGTGGCCGCCGTCCACCCACAGCCGGTTGTACTCCCCGTAGAGGCCCAGGCGCGGAGTGGTCTGCCAGAACACCCCGCCTCCCACCGCGTCGCGGTTGGTCTCCGCGAACACGCTGAAGATGGAGGTCATGGGGAGAAAGAGGTCCGGCGAGTAGTGCTGCCCCTTGGCGAAGACCTCGACCGTGGGAAGGATCTGCCAGTGGACGTTGAGGTCCGCGTCCGCGAAGCGCTGCTCCTGGAGGCTGAGGATGCCCGAGGCCGAGGCCCAGAGATTGGAGAGGATGGCCCAGCGGGCATCGAGGCCCAGGTCCTGCCTGGACAGGACGCTGCCACTGATGATCTCCAGGAACGAGACTCCCACCTCCGAGCCGTACGAGGGCCTCCAGAACGCTCTCCCCCCGAAGGCAAACTCACCGACCGGATAGTTGAAGCGGGACACCGTGGGGGCTCCCGCGTAGCCGGTCACCCCGAATCCCTTCCCGATCATGACCGTGGCGTTCACGCCGTCGAGCTGAAGTACCCGCGCTGCCCCCCCGGAGACGAGCTGTCGTCCGAGGGTCAGGCTGAGATGACGACTGAACAGCGAGCCCTGGATGTAGAGGAGGTCGATGTCCCCGGTGGTGTCCGTGTAGATGGAATCCTTGAGCGACGACAGCTGCCCCCAGGCCGAGAGCTGGATGTTGAGGTCGTCCACCCCGGACACCTCGATGTTTCGCACCGAGAGGCCCACCATCTCGGTGCCCCAGAACCCGGTCCGGGTGTCCCCTGCCCTCCAGTCCGGCTTGAGGCGCAGCATCGTCGTCGACGTCGCGTCCACGACCTGCGCCGCCGCCGGCGCTGCCCAGACGGTCACGACGAGCACGACGGTCGCCCACCGCGAGCCAGCCCCAGCGATGTGACCGAACATTCGTCGGCTCATGGTCCGGTGCGCTCCGACGCCGCGCTATTCTTTCTCGCGCGGGTAGGGGGGAACGTAGGGCGAGGTGATGTTGTGGACCTCGGCGACGGGCAGAATCGCTCCGGTCCCGTGACAGACGGCGCAGCTCTCCACCGGCGGTCCGCTGGGCGGGAAGAAGGTGTTCTGCTGAGCGTGGTTGGCCGCGCTCGCTGAATCGTGGCAGGTGATGCAGGCCCGGGCCGTCGGATTCTGCCAGGCGGTGTTCGCGCACTTGCCGGCGACCGAGCAGGTCTGGCCGTAGCCGCAAGGAGCGGAGCTGGAACAGGCGGCGTTGGTGCTCTGGTGGCAGTTGGTGCAGGCGCGCACGTCCACCGGCGCGAGGATCTCCTCGAAGTCGAGCAGGCTGTTGTTGAAGCCCAGGTAGTTGAGCGTCTTCTGCGGGATGCTCGGGGGAAGCCCGAGGTTGTTGCGCTCCGCGTACCCGTCGCGCAGCCGTGCGAAGTGGATGTTGTGCACCAGCTGCTGGAAGTCGACGACGACCCCCGGGGTGGGGTCCACGGTCACGGTACAGACTCCGCTGCTGCACGCCTCCCAGCCTCCGGCAAAGCCCGCGCAATCGGAGCTGGTGCTACAGGCGGCGCCCGTCGTTCCCACGACGCGGTCGAAGGCATTCTGGCTGTGGCAGGTGCTGCAGGTCTCGCCGTTCTTCCTCTGCCCGCCGTGGAGCGCGAGGTGCGGGAACCCGGAGGGGGTCATGCCGTGGCATGCGCCGCAGGCGGCCTGGGTCACCACCTGACGTCCCGTGGCCTTCTGGTCCACCTGGAAGGGGACCGCCACCTGGGCATCGACCGCATCACGGACTCCGCCGGTCGTCTTCGCCCAGTAGAACCAGACGGTGTAGTTCCCCGGCGGGTTCACCTGTGTTCCGGCGCCGGGGTTGTTGACCGGCGCCAGCGAGCTCGCCGGCCAGGTGGCGGCCGGAACATAGGTGTAGGTCTGCGTGGCGCCGTCGTAGCTCAGCGCTCCCTGCCCGGCGTTCTTCATGTTCAGTCCGCCCGTCCCGACGCCGTAGACGCGCTGGGGGTTGCTGGTCGGACCGGCGACGAGGAAGGTGCCGGCCCACGCGCCGCCGGTGGCCGCCAGGTCCGTGACCGGCGCGGGCGTGGCCTGGTTGTCGAAGAGCTGGAACTTCAGCGTCAGCGTGTCGCCCACCTGGAAGCTGCCACCCGGGCCGCTCCCACCGGTCACCGTCACGTTCTTGAAGGCGTATCCCTCGAGGCTGATGGGCGGGTTGTAGGGCGCGATGGCGTGCCGGCCCGCGATGGGAGACACCCCGTTGGTCGGCCCGTGGCAGGTGGTGCACTGCGAATCGTCGGTCTGCTTCGCGTGGGTGGTCAGCTCGCAGTTCTTCGTCGTGGAGTTGCACGTGGCGATGCCGCTGAAGCCGCTGCAGCTCGCGTCGTTTGTGCAGCCGGTGGTTCCGGCCGGGAACCCGAGCACGGTCGGCGGCGTGATGACCGCCTCGGTCGCGCTCGGGTCGACGCCGCCGTCGGCCAACAGGGCTCCGGCGAAGAAGACGTTGTCGTGACAGGTGCCACACGCCGCGCGCGACGGCCGGGTCATCCACGCGTCGTTCACGTGGCAGGCCGTGCAGTCCTTCTCCATCGCCACCGAGGCGGGCAGCGCGATTCCGGGCGTACCGCCGGTCGGCATCGCGGGGAAGCCCACGTTCAGGAACGCGGTGAGCGAGCTGTCTGCCCCGAACCCGTACTCCGGGTGAGCCACCCCCGCCGCGGCCTGGTGCTCGCCCCGGTGGACGCCGTGGGTCTTCCGGAGCAGGTGATTGGGGCTGTAGCCGGCGTTGTTGTGGCAGGCCTTGCAGCTACCGATGGGGAGCGAGTCGAGCGCGTAGTTCCCCACCGGAGAGAAGCCCGGGGGGATATGCGCCATGTGCATCTTGCCGCCCGGCGTCTGGTTGCGGTGGCAGCTCGCGCACTTCGAGCCGTCCGCCGGTCCGCTCGCGTAGGGCTCGACCGTCGCCGTCCCGACCTGGAAGTCCTGGAGGACGAACATCTGGTTGAGCGGGTCCGGGCCAATCGCCCAGACCGCCGCGGTGTACGTCCCGGGGGCCTCGGTGGTGATGGGGTTCAGCGTGTAGACGATGGTGCCGTCGGGCTGGACGCTCATGTTCGCGTTCGGGAGGCCGCCGTCGGCGAGCGGCTTCAGTCCCTGGGCGGTGAACGGCGCCGGCGTGAGGTTCAGCAGGTTGTAGGCGGTGACCGTCTGCAGCGGCGACCGGGGGCCGACCACGAAGAAGTCGGCCGTGGACCCGAGGCTGGTGGGGGAAACGATGTTGCCGCAGGCGTCCGCGAAGGTGATGGTGACCACCGGCCGGTCGCCGGGGACGAAGTAGGTCCCGCTGGGCGGGCTGGAGACCGCCACCGTGGCGGCCAGGCCGCCAGGCTTCATGCAGCTGGACCCCCCGCCGTCGCCTCCGCCCGCAGGCCCAAGAGGACCCGCGTCGCCCGAAGGCCCCTCCGGACCCCGGTCGCCCAGACAGCCCGCCCCGAGCCCGAGGAGCACGGCTCCCAGCAGTGACAGCGCCCGCCTCATCGCCGTCCCCTCTCCCACGTCACAGGACGCCCTCCCGGGAGGCGAAAACTACCCCAGGTCCCCCCCATGGGAAGCCCAGGTTCACATGGGCCGAAAGTCCTACTTGGCAGGGGCGGCATCGGCGAAGACGGTTCGCGGCGCTCCGCGCGGCACCGGACCGCCTCCGCGAAGGCTCCCGCGCACCCGGTGCGCCGGGATCGGCCCTCTCCGTAGGCCTCCCGGGATTCTTGCGAGCGCGCGGGCGATTCGCTACGCACGGGGGACACCCCGGAGGGCGGCCCATGAAACAAGCTCGTTTCCTCGCCTCGATCGCAGTCGGTTCCTTTCTCCTCAGCGCCACTGCGCTGGCGCAGGCCGACAAGAAGCTCGAGCGCGCCTGGAAGGCGAAGTGCGCCTCGTGCCACGGCCAGGCCGGCAAGGGCGACACCGAGAAGGGCCAGCAGATGAAGATCGCCGACATGACCACGGCGGAGTTCCAGGCGAAGAAGGACGACGAGATGAAGAACGCCATCCTCAACGGGGTCAAGAAGGAGAAGGGCGGCGTGAAGCAGGAGATGGACGCCTTCAAGGGCGACCTGACCCCCGAGCAGGTCGACGCGCTCGTCGCCTACATCCGGACGTTCAAGAAGTAGTCGAGCTCGGCACGCGAGCCTTCACCGAGGGGCAAAGGCCGTGAAACACCTTCGTCTCGCAGCGTCGATCGCTGCTGCAGCGACGCTGGTCAGCGCCTCGGCCCTGGCCCAGGCGGACAAGAAGATCGAACGGACCTGGAAGTCGAAGTGCGCCTCCTGTCACGGGGCCAGCGGCAAGGGCGACACCGACAAGGGCAAGGAGCTGAAGGTCGTCGACATGACCACCGCGGCTTTCCAGGCGAAGAAGGACGACGAGCTCAAGAAGGCCATTCTCGAGGGCGTGGAGAAGGAGAAGAGCCACAGCTTCAAGTCCGAGCTGACGCCCGAGCAGGTCGACGGCCTGGTCGCGTACATCCGGAGCTTCAAGAAGTAGCCGCTCCGGAGTGAAGCTGGCGACCGAGCGGCCCCCTCTGCTTCGGCCGAAGTGTCACTCTGCCTCGCGCGGGTTCCCGAGGGGATTTGAACTTTCTTGCGAGTCTTCCGTCTATCCGCTACGCGTCCAATCACCTCGGAGGGCACGCATGAAGAACGTTCGTCTCCTGGCGTCCATCGCAGCTGGTTCGGTTCTCCTCAGCGCCACGGCGCTTGCACAGGAAGTGGACAAGAAGGCCGAGCGGGCGTGGAAGGCCAAGTGCGCTTCCTGTCACGGCCAGACCGGCAAGGGTGACACCGACAAGGGCAAGGAGCTGAAGGTCGAGGACATGACCGCGGCCAAGTACCAGGGGAAGAAGGATGCCGACCTCAAGAAGGCCGTCCTCGAGGGCATCAAGGCGGACGGCAAGGAGGTCATGCCCCCCTTCAAGGACGAGGTGACGCCGGAGCAGGCCGACGCCCTCGTGAAGTACACCCGCGGCTTCAAGAAGTAGCTCCAGGCCGCGGAGAGTGCGCCCGGGCACCTCCGCCCGGGTCGCCCCGTCGTCACCGGTTGCCCGGATCCTTGCTCGTCCGTTCCCGCCGACGGCTCAGGTCGCGGATCTTGAGCCCCATCACCACGGCCAGGAACGCCATCAGGCCGATGGAGACCAGGAGCCCGTTGCGCCGGTAGCGCTGCTCCTTCCGCGCGGCCTCGAGCAGCGCCTCCGTCTTCGAGACCGCCTCGCGTCCGACCTTGGCACCCTGGTCGAAGCCTCCCCGGTCGAACGTGTGGACTCGCGAACGGGTCTGGACGATGGCCTCGCCCGCCTCTTCCAGCGAGGCGAGGATGGGCTCGGCATCGAGCCCCCGCTCGGCGAGGTTTTCTGCCTGGGGCCGGAGGCGCTCGGTGGTGGTGACCAGCTCGCCGAGGCTGCTCCGGAAGTAACGCGCCGTCGCGTTGCACTCCGGATTGTCCTTGGCGTGCTCGGCGTGGCAGGACCCGCAGAGGCCGTCGTGAGCGTCGGAGATCAGATCGTCCGTCGCCTTCGCAATGCCGTGCTTGCCGTGGCACTTCTCGCACTCCGGCCAGCGGTTCGCCTCGAAGGCCTGCTTGTGCTTGCTCCCGTCGAAGAAGGTGCCGTTCTGCGAGTGGCAGGTCCGGCAGACCTGCGAGACCGAGCTCACCTTCGGCGGCATCGCCGCGTGGTTCCCGTGACAGTCGTTGCAGGCCGGAGCACCGAGGTCTCCCTTCTCCAGCAGGGCCTTGCCGTGGACGGACTTCTTGAAGGCCTCCAGCTGATCGGTGGGAAGCGGCGTTCCGTCATCCCTCTTGTATCCCGCCATGTACTTGGGGTCGGCATGGCAGCGTCCGCAGGTCTCGGGAATGGCCTGGGGATGCACCAGGGACTGCCGGCTCTTGGGCCCCCGGATGCCGTGCACGCCGTGACAGCTCACGCACTGCGCGGCCTTGGAGTCCTTTTCCTTGAGCAACAGGATGCCGTGCTGGCTCTCGCGGTACTTGGAGAGCTGGTCGGTGGGAAGCGACGGGTTGAAGCCGCGCATGAAGCTCGGGTCGCCGTGGCACCGGGCGCAGAACTCGGGGATCCAGGTCCGGTCCACGTGTCGCACCTCGGGCTTCGGCCACCGGGCATTGATGTCCGGGGTCATGACGTCCTTCTCTGGCGATCCCCCGTGGCATCCCGAGCAGGAGAGCCCGCGACGGAAGTGCACGTCGCTCACGAAGCTCTTGAGGTTCAGGTGCTCCGCCGACCCGGTGGCCTTGGGGTCCGCCGAGAAGAGGTGAATCTTCTTCTGCGACTCGGGATCGGTGTGGCAGAGGATGCAGTTGTCGGAGAAGACGATCGCCGCGCCCTGGGACGGGAGCTCCAGGGCCAGGAGCGCCTTGAGATGGCTGGCTCCTCCCACCGCGAGTGCCTCCACGTCCTTTCCGATGAGCTCCCGCGTGTGGAGCGGCAGCTTCTTCAAGTAGGCCCGCTCGCCATCGCCGAGGATGGGCTTGCCGTCCTTGCCCTTCTCCTCGAACAGGGCCTCCAGCGACGCGGGGAGCTTGCCGTCGTCCGCCGCGGGCGCCGGCGCGGGCGGGGTGGATCCGAGGAGGAGCAGCAGCGGCCACAGCCCGTTCATTTCGGAACCCCCAGCTGGACCGCGGGGTCCTTCCGGGACGTCATCACCACTCCGGCCACTGCCACCACCACCGCGACCGCTCCGGCGAGCAGGTAGTCCACCCCGAACACGCCGTTGAGCACGACCTGGAGGAGCGCGGCGCCCGAGAAGTACATCCAGCGCTGGCGATACGCGAGGAGCCGCACCAGTGCGATCACCGAGGCGATGCCCAGGGTGATCCACGCGCAGACCCAGGCGGTGGAGCGTGGATCCGGAAGCTTGCCGGGTTGCGCGTTCCCGCCGATGTCCCACGCCTTCAGCGTGAGGTAGGCCATGAAGATGATCGCCGCGATCGCCAGATCGGTGAACCTGGGAGAGGGCTTGCCCTTCGAGGCGCGCCGATCCAGCCAGGGCACCAGGGCCCAGATTCCCATCAAGACCGTGACCACAAGCAGCGCCGCCTGCGGTCCTTCCATGCCAGCTAGGTGCGGCGGGAACTCCTTGAGCAGCTGGTAGACCCAGAGGAAGTACCACTCCGGCTTGATCCCCGGGTAGGCCGGCGCGAGCGGGTTGGCCTTCTTCCCCAGCTCCCACTCCATCCCGGGAATCCCCGGCCCGTACGGGAGCAGGTACACCAGGACGGCCAGCAGGATCAGACACACCAGCCACAGCAGAAGATCCCGGAGGAGGAAGTCCGGGAAGAACTTGAGTCCCGGGCGATCCGGGCGCTGGTGCGCCATCCCCGGCGCCATTCCCTGTACCTGGATGAAGAGCAGATGAGCGGACACGATCCCCAGCATCACCAGCGGGAGGATGACGATGTGGAGCGCGAAGAATCGATAGAGGGTGTTGATGGTGACGTCCGGGCCACCACGCATCACCTCCAGCAACCACTGGCCGATGATCGGCACGCTCTTCACCGAGTCGGTGCCCACCGCGGTGGCGAAGAACGCCAGCTCGTTCCAGGGAAGCAGATATCCGGAGAAGCCGAAGCCGAGGGCGATCGCGAAGAGGACGAAGCCGGTGACCCAGGTCAGCTCCCGGGGCTTCCGGTACGCCTTCAGGATCATGGTGCTGAACATGTGCACCACGAGCGAGAGGATCATCAGGTGCGCGCTCCAGCAGTGGACGGAGCGGATCAGCCACCCGAAGGGGACCTTGGTGGTGATGTAGCGGATCGACTCGTACGAGGTCGCCTCGCCCGGCTGGTAGTACATGAGCAGGAGGACGCCGGAGACGACCTGGACGGCGAAGAAGAAGAGCGTGGTCCCGCCCAGGTAGTACCAGACCATGGAGTGACCGCCGACCGGCACCTCCTTGTGGCGGGCAAACTCCACCACCTTCGACACTCCGAATCGCGCATCCAGCCAGCGATAGAGACGCTCGCCGACCGTGCCGGGCGCACCTTCGGGCCGCGCCTCGATCATGCCTTCTCCATCGTGAGGACGACGTCGTTCCCCTCGCGGGTGGCGACCCACTTCGCGAGCGGGCGCGGAGGAGGACCGGAGAGGACCCGTCCGTCGATATCGAACTTGCCATTGTGACAGGCGCACCAGACCAGCGAGTCGCCGGGGACGAACTGGACGGTGCAGCCCTCGTGGGTGCACTTCGCATCGAGGGCGCGCAGGTCCCCACCGGCCTCGAAGACGAGCACCTTCCGGGTCCCCGACCGGGCGATGACGAAGTGCGACTTGCCGAGGGTCGCGAGCTCGTCTCCGCTCAGCTTCAGCGGACCTCCCGCCCCGGCCTCTCCGAGCGGACGCAGGTAACGGAGCACGGGGTAGAGGACGCTGGCGGCCCAGCCGACGATCGCGGCGCCGAGAAACCAGTTTAGAAGACTGCGCCGTGGGGGCTTCACGCTCTGGGCCACAGGAGCCGTCATATCCACCGTCCCTTGCTGGAGATCGCCCGCCAGTCAGGTTCGTCGGGAGAGGCGCAGCGACACAAATTACTTTTACTGGGGCGCGACGACGCAGGTGCAGCAGCCTTGCCACGAACGGCGAAACGCGACGCATCCTGCCCGATCGGCCATCCATCCGGGGTGGATTCACGGGAGAACCCGGATAGGCCAAAAGTCTCACTTTTCTCGCGCCGGCCGCCGGGTACCCTGTCGCCAGCAGGGGGACCGGGGGGCGGGAGCTTCCCGGAACCTGCGCCGCCCGGAGAGTGCCGATGCACGTCGTGAGGCTGGGATCGCTCGCCATCTGGGCCCCGTCCTCGGGTCGCACTTCCCGCGTTCCCGAGACGGAGCGCTGCAAAGCTTGCGTCGCCGATCCGGCTAGTGGCGCAGAAAGTCATTCGCACCGCCGGAGCTGGAAAAAGGGTCCGTTTCTTGCTCGCCGTTCCGTCGCCCGACCATGCCCGGGCCGGAGAGCAGTCACTTCGATGACACCGATGCCCAGGGATCGACTCAAGGGGCATGACCTCGAGGGGGTTGTATGAAAATGCGCGTACCGTTCGCGGCAGCTCTGACCGTTGCCGCTCTCGCCCTTCTTTCGGGCTGCAAGGGCGACCAGGGTCCAGCTGGACCGGCCGGCCCGGCTGGGCCTGCAGGTCCGCCGGGCGGTGGGGGCCCGGGCGGGGTGATCACCGTTCCCAGCAACTCCCAGGCGCCCACCGATGCTTCCTCCGCGGCATGGGCGGCGCTGCAACCCCAGGTCACCGTCCAGAGCGTCACCGTCCAGAGCCCACCGGTGGTGAACTTCAAGGTGACCGATGCCGCGGGGAGCGGGATCGTGGGGCTGGCCAATGCGGCCCAGAGCTCCACGGCCACGGTGCCGGCCTACGCCAACCTCGCCTTCGCCATTGCCAAGCTGGTCCCCAGCGCCGACGGCTCTCCCAGCAAGTGGGTCAGCTACATGGTGACCACGGTGCCGACGACCACCGCGGCCGCCGCGCCGAGCCGGCCCACGTCCGACAACACCGGAACCCTCGTGGACCACGGTGACGGGACTTACACCTACACGTTCTATCGCGACATCACCCAGATCAAGGCCCAGGTGGACGGGATGACCGTCTCGGGCAACAACAACAAGGACGATCTGGGTGACCTGACCTACCAGCCGAGCCTGGTCCATCGGCTGACCATCCAGCTGGCGGGCAACGCACCAGGCACGGGCAGCAACACCCCCGACGGGGTCACCAACGTCCCCGGCGTGCCCCTGCAGCACCCGGTGGACTTCATCTACGACTTCACTCCTGCCTCGGGCCCGGTGACTGCTTCCGGTCGGGACATGGTCACCACCACGAACTGCAACACCTGTCACCAGGTCCTCGGTGGAATTCCCGGCGACAACCCGGAGGCTTCCGGTGCCGGCTTCCACGGCGGAAGTCGCAACGAGGTCCGCTACTGCGTGGTGTGCCACACGGAGCAGCGCAAGTACGGCAGGACAGAGGCGACGCGTGATGCCTCGCTGAACTTCACCTCCCAGACGTATCGGTTCTACGACCGCGCGATCGGCAACCTGCCCAACGAGATCCACAAGATCCACGGCGGCGGCGTGCTCGCCTACAAGAAGTACAACTACGCGGACGTGGAGTTCAATGAAGTGCTGTATCCGCAGGACATCCGGAACTGCAACAAGTGCCACGACGCGACGAATACGACGACCCCTGACGCCAAGAACTGGATGGAACATCCGAGCCGGCTGGCCTGCGGCGCGTGCCACGATGGAATCGACTTCGCGACCGGGCAAGGGGTGACTCTCGCCGACGCCATGAAGGGATTGACCGTTTCCCCCCAGGGTCACGTTGGCGGCATCCAGCCCGACGACAAGCAGTGCGCAGAGTGTCACGCCGACCCGGCCCGTCCCGACATCAACATCGCGTCTGTCCACATCCCGGTGACCCCACCGAATCCGAGCAACGCACTGGTCAGCGGGGGGACGAACGCCAACACCAACGCGGCATGGATCCTCTCCAACCCGGCCCGGAAGCCGGAGGGCGCGATCGTCGTCACCTACGACATCAAGAGCGTCTCGCTGGATGCAAGCCGGCACCCCGTGATGGTGTTCCGGATGCTGCAGGACGGCCAGCGAAAGGACCTCAACGTCTTCGGTAGCTCGACACCCAATCCGGCGACCGGGCGGGAAGAGGTCTGGGACAACTTCATGGGGGCGCCCAGCCTCTACTTCGTGTTCGCGGTGCCGCAGGACGGGTTCACGACCCCGGCCGACTTCAATGCCACCGCGAGCGGGTACCTGAGGACCATCTGGAACGGCAGCGCCACGGGTACCGGAGCGGGGACCCTGAGCGGCCCCGATGCAGACGGCTACTACACGGGGACCCTCACCGGGGTGACCATTCCCACGAGCGCGGTCATGCTCACCGGCGGCATGGGGTACTCCTACAACTGCACCAGCACCCTGCCACTGACCCAGACCAACCTGCCGAAGTACCCGGTGACCGCACCCACGTCGGCCGTGGCCTGCGCAACCTCCACCACCAACGTCTGCAAGCAGGGCGGTCTGATCGTCATCGCTCCCAACGTCAACAAGGTGGCCGCGGGGTTCACCGGACGACGAGCGATCGTCGAGGACGCTCGATGCAACAAGTGCCACCAGGAGCTCGGCACCTTCACCGAGGACGCCTTCCACGCCGGGCAGCGCAATGACGGGACCACCTGCGCCTGGTGCCACACGCCGAACCGCACCAGCAGTGGCTGGTCGGCGGACTCGGTCTACTTCGTCCACGCCATCCACGCTGGTAACAAGCGGAGCACCGAGTTCACCTGGCACGCCGAGAGCCCGACCTCCTCGTTCGCGGAGGTGAAGTACCCGGGGGTTCTCAACTTCTGCGAAGGCTGCCACGTCCCCGGTGCCTACAACTTCGGCAACGCGGACTCGGAGGCGGCCCTGCCGAACCGGCTCTACCGGACCTTCGCCGCTGGCTCCTTCAGCGGCCACGTGGGCGACACGTTCACCCAGTACAGCGGGGCAGGCTGCGGCACCACGACCCAGTCCGCGCCAGCGACCGACGTGAGCGTGCACGCGCTCGCGCAGGAATTCCAGCCCACCGCCAACGGGACGTCCACGCCGAACTATGGCCCGGCCTTCTCCTTCAATGCCGGACTGACTCCGTCGAGCGGATGCACGCCGGGTGGCACGGCGTTCACGATCAACCCCGGGCAGAGCACCGAGGACTCGGCGGCCAGCGCGGCCTATGACACCAACCTGGTGAGCTCGCCCATCACCTCGGTGTGCTTCGCCTGCCACGACACCTCGGTCGCGAGGGCGCACATCGAGATCAACGGCGGGTCGATCTACAAGGCGCGGAGCGCGGCGCTGAACAAGCCCGAGACCTGCATCGTCTGCCACGGCGCGGGCCGGAGCGCGGACATCAAGGAAGTCCACTCGCACTAGCCCATCCCTGCGCAGTCGAGGGCGGCGCCGGAGCACCCATCGCGTGCTCCGGCGCCGTTCGTTTTTCCGGAGAACCCGCCCCGGGCCGGGAGTGCCCGGGAACTCGCTCACCCGCGATTGTGGCGGGGAGTGCGCCAGCACGGGTGCGGCAGCTTCGCCCACGGGAGGAGCGACCTTCCTGCGCCGGTTCTGGCGGGCCTCTCTAGCGGGTCAGGCGGCGGCCGGGATCACGCGCCGACAGCCACTGGTACCACGCCGGCAGCCCATCGCCCCGGATGGCCGAGACCTGGAACACCTTGGCCGAGGGGTTCACCGATCGCACGTGCGTGGTGAATCGCTCGACCGAGAACTCGAGGTGGGCGAGGAGATCGACCTTGTTCAGGACGATCAGATCCGCGGCCCGGAACATGTGCGGATACTTGAGCGGCTTGTCCTCGCCCTCGGTCGTCGAGGCGATGACCACTCGCGCGCCCTCGCCCAGGTCGAAGAGCGCGGGGCAAACCAGGTTCCCCACGTTCTCCACGAAGAGCAGCGAGCCGATCGGCGGAGCGAGCTGGTGCAGGGCCACGCCGAGCATCTGCGCGTCGAGGTGACATCCGGTTCCGGTGTTGATCTGCAGGACGCGGGCGCCCGTTGCCCTGATGCGGTCGGCGTCGAGTCGAGTCTCCTGGTCGCCCTCGATGACCGAGACCGCGACGTCCTTCTCCAGCTCCCGGACCGTACGCTCCAGAAGCGCAGTCTTCCCCGCGCCCGGCGAGCTCATGAGATTGACCGCGAAGACTTCCCGCCCCTCGAGCCAGCCGCGGTTCCGCTCGGCGAGCAGCCGGTTCTTGGCCAGGATCTCCTGCTCGAGCTTCACGGTGCGCGTTGCGGTGGAGTCCATCGCTCCCACGTCGTGTGAGTGTTCGTGCCTGTGATCGTGCCCGTCGCCGTGGCTGTGCCCGTGCTCATGCGGGTGATGGTGACGATGATGGTGATCGTGCGGATGCTCGTGGTCGTCCAGCGGGAGCGTCGCCAGCTCGGGGCCCACCTTTCCGGAGCAGCCGCATGTAGCGCACATCACGTCACCTCGACCGATCGGATCCGCAGCTCCTGCCCACGGAGAATTTCCAGGAAAGGATTGCCGCACGGGCACGGTGCTGTCAGCTCTGCAATCTCCATCTCGTGCTCGCAGCAGCCGCACCGGCCGCGGCCGGCCACGTCGACGATCTCCAGCCGGGCACCCTCGAGAGGGGTGCCCTGGGCACACAGGTCGAAGCAGAACCGCACCGAGTCCGCGACCACACCCGAGAGTTTGCCGATCTCCACGGTCACCGCGAGCACCTTCCCGACGGGGATGGCCTCGCTGACCGATTCCACGATGCCCTGAGTGATCGACAGCTCGTGCATGCGTTGACCCGCGAGGGGGTGCATCGAGCGGGCCAGCATCCACACCCTGCATCGGGACCGGCCACCTTCTGGAACGGCGAGCCTCGATCTGGCGCAGGAATTGCGCCGGAGCCGGGCTACTCGACGAGCGCAGACACGGAATCGGTGAGACGGACTAGGTCCACGACCGAGGTCGCTCCGATCTTGCGCATCACCCGCCCGCGATGAATCTTGATCGTCTTCTCGCTGGTTCCGAGCTCGGCGGCGATCGCCTTGTTCCCCTTCCCGGTGGCAACGTGAACCAGGACCTGACGCTCGCGCCGGGTGAGCGTGGAGATGCGCTGTCTGGCCTGCTCCGATCGCGCCCGCGCCGATCGCCACTCGGCGTCCTGGGCAAGGCCGCGCATCACCGCCCGAAGAAGCGCATCGACGTCGAGCGGCTTCTGCAGAAAGTCGATCGCGCCGGCCTTCATCGCCGCGACGCTGCTCTGGACGTTCCCGTCTCCAGTGATGAACACCACGGGGATCGCTTCCCCCTGGTCGCGAAGAAGGCGGAAGATCTCCAGACCATTCTGGCCAGGCAACGCCAGCTCGAGCACCAGGCATCGGGCACGAGGGTGCGGCAGTCGCCCGAGCAGCTCGGCCCCGGAGGCGAAGGTCTCCACCTCCAGCGCGGTCGCGCGCAAGAGCCCGTCGAGGGCAGCGCGGGTTCCGGGATCGTCGTCGACGACCCACACCAGCGGCCGGGATTGCGGCTCGTCGAGAGACCTCGTCTCCTGAAGCGCAGAGAGCACGGCCGGTCCGATTACAGGAAGCGTGCCGCTGCCAGCCAGTCCCGACCGACCCGATTTCTGCGAATCGTCCGTCGGTCTTGCCCCCGCGAGGCGCAAACTCTGCGCGTCGAGCCGGTCACGGCGCACCGGGTGAGCACGGCTCGAGAGCGCGTGCCGTCCGGAGCCCTGCGCCCCTGGAGATGGTGAGCGGGCGTACGACCACTGTCTCGGATTGACGGCCTGGATCCGGAGCTTACCCTGTCGATGACACCCGGGAGGTGCGCCATGTCTCGCAACGACTCCGCGTCTCCCACGTGGGCGGCCCGAACCGACCTGCTCCTCGATCTGGTCCGTGTGGATACCGCCTACGCCGACCTCTACCTGCAGCGCGCCCGCCAGATTGCCGCCCCCGAGCTCTCCGCCTCCGACTTCAAGGCCCTGCAGAACGCCGAAGGAGCGGTGGAATCGCTTCCCGGTGACATCCGGAGAGCGATGGATGACGCGAAGTGGGACGAGGTGAAGAAGCTCACCGACGAGCTCGGGGCCAAGCAGCGTTTCGTTTCCGAGCGGGGCCCGCTCCGGAAGATCGGCGAGCGCCTCTACCTGGAACAGGAGATCCATGTCGACCCGTTCTCCCCGGGCTTCTACTGGTACCACCGGCGCGAGGAGCGGCAGCTCCCCGGGCTCCGTGACGACGCGCTGGCCAAGCTCGGCCAGGCCGCACGGGTCGACCCGGAATGGAAGCCGCTCTACGAGGAGCGGTCGCAGGGGCTGAAGGCCGTCCGCCTCGCCGAGCCCTCCGCGTCCGCTGGCGCGGCGAAAGGGCGGGCGCAGATCGAGCAGCGGGCACGCGAGGCCCTGGAGTCCGGGAACCTCGAGGAGCTGCAGAAGCTCGCCGGAGCGCTCCAGCAAGGGGGCAACGGCCCAGCCGGACCGGCCCCCGCCGAGCCGACCGACGACGTCGGACCACCGCCGCTGTCGGTGGCGTTCACCCCGCAGACGCTGGAGAAGGCCAGGAGTCTCGGCCTCGAGCCCGAGCACTTCGACGACGTGCGCGGCAAGTTCCGAGCACTGTTCCGGCATCTCTGGCATCCGGTGTACTTCGAGTCCGAGGGAAATCTGCCCGGCGCCCGGGTGAGCGCGATGCTGGCCAAGGACACGCCCGACGCGCAGCGAGACCGGATCGCGCTCTTCGTCACCCGCCCGGTCCTGAGCTCGGGCGGAGCGCGGTTCCTGCCGCCGCTGGTCGAGGAGGACGTTCTGGTCGAGACGTTCGACGAGGGACCGGCCGGGACGGACCTGGGCAAGAACGGCCTCGCCGAGGCCCTGGGGCTCACGCGCCGCTGGGCGCTCTCCCGGAGGGAGATCGAGCGCACCCTCCAGGAGAAGGGACCCGCCCTGGTGAAGTCGGTGGGGCTCGACCCGTGGAAGTTCCGGCTGGTCTGCGTCCCGCCCGATCTCTATGGCGGAATCGGCCAGCGGCGGAGCTGGGGCAAGCACGAGATCTGGACGCACCTCGATGGCTATCTCGCGACCCGGGAGCGCAAGCTCATGGCGCTGGCCGGGGGTGACGCCCGGTACGGCGGCGTCTTCGACCTGGTCGGCGTGGGCACCGAGTACGACAGCGATCGTCTCCTGGCGCGCTTCGCCATCGTCGACCGCCGGCGGCTCCGCGCCTGGTGAGTGAGCACGAACCTTTGCCTGAGGAACCAACCATGCAGGAGAACATCCGTCCGGTCCTCCAGGGTCAGAAGGCGCTCGTCGTCGGGATCGCCAACGACCAGTCCATCGCCTATGGCTGTGCGAAGGCATTCCGCACCCTGGGCGCGGAGCTGGCGGTGACCTGGCTGAACGAGAAGGCGCGTCCCCACGTCGAGCCACTCGCCCGGGAGGTGGGGGCGACCATCACCGCCCCGCTCGACGTGAGTGTGCCCGGCCAGCTCGAGGCGGTCTTCGACCTCATCCGGACCCGGTGGGGGAAGCTGGACAGCCTGGTCCACTCCATCGCCTTCGCGCCCAAGGAGGATCTGCAGGGTGGGCTCCTGGATTGCTCGGCCGCGGGGTTCGGCAAGGCGATGGACGTCTCCTGCCACTCGTTCATCCGGATGGCAAAGCTGGCCGCCCCGCTGATGACGGAGGGCGGGACGATGTTCGGCATGAGCTACTACGGGGCGAGCCGTGTGGTGCCCAACTACAACGTGATGGGCCCGGTGAAGGCCGCTCTCGAGGCGGCGTGCCGCTACCTCGCCTACGAGCTGGGGCCCAAGGGGATCCGGGTGCACGCCATCTCGCCAGGCCCGCTGAAGACACGAGCCGCGTCGGGGCTGAAGGACTTCGAGCTGCTGCTCAACGAGGCCGCGCAGAAGGCGCCACTGGGCGAGCTGGTGGACATCCTGGACGTGGGTTTCGCCTGCGCCTACCTCGCCACGCCACTGGCCCGGCGCATCACCGGCGGCACCGTCTACGTGGACGGGGGAACCAACATCGTGGCCTGAGTCGGGGTGCGAAGACCGGCCTCGGGGCGCGAACGCTTCCGAGGAGCGGCCAGCGTGTCGTCCGGGTCCAAGTATCCGTCGGTGCAGGGCTCGATGCTGTCCGGGCGCAGTCATTGCGTGCGGCTGTCCCGATGCGCGCACCGCATGCACCCGGCCGGAGGCCCTGCCGCCACCCGAGGGGGATGGCTCGACCCTTGCTGAAGCACCCCCGGGGCGCGAGTTCGGAGGTCACCGGGAATGCACCAGGGCCGGCGGATCGAGGTGGTCGGAACGG
>Ga0070664_100000552_pt1 | contig 28645 bp, 23 predicted proteins | sample KBSC73metaG_FD_65863 | JGI IMG/M metagenome (GOLD analysis project Ga0070664, IMG submission 65863) | Corn rhizosphere microbial communities from Kellogg Biological Station, Michigan, USA - KBS C7-3 metaG | ecosystem: Host-associated > Plants > Roots > Rhizosphere > Soil ... | reverse complement strand
CGGTCTTTTGGAGCGAGACGATTTCACAGCGGTCGCCCGCGATGCGGAAACGGACGTTGTGGCCGCACAAGGCGGCGCCGAACACCCGCTCTTCGTCGTCGGTCCGCACCGCCGGGCGCGGGTCGAGCGCCAGCACCGCGGCGATCACCCGGCGCGCCCGCTCCGGCAGCCGGTCGAAGGCCGCGCGGACGTCCGGCGCGACGGTCACCTCGATCGCGGGCGGTGCCTCGCCGGCATAGCCGCCGAGCGCCTCCGGCAGGGCTTCCGCATACGGCAGATACGGTTTCACGTCGAACACCGGGGTGCCGTCGACCAGGTCGAGTCCGCCGAGCTTGAGCACCGGGCCGTCCGCGCGGTCGGTGTCGATGCCCTCCAGCCGGACCAGCGAGAGCCCGAGGCCGTTCGGCCGGAAGGTCGAGCGGCTGGCAAACACGCCGACGCGACGGTTGCCCCCCAGCCGCGGCGGGCGAACCGTCGGCTGCCACCCCTGGTCCGCGGTCTGGTGGAAGCCGAAGATCAGCCAGACGTGGGAAAACCCGTCGAGCCCCCGCACCGCCTCGGGGCTGCGGAACACCGGTTCGAACACCAGCTCGCCCCAGGCGTCCGGGCACAGGCCGGGCTGACGCGGCACGGCGAATTTTTCGCCGAAACACGAGCGCACGACCCCGATCGGTTGGATTTCCATGACGGCAGAAACGGGCCGCGGCCCGCACGCGCTCAGTGGGTTTTGAGGTGGACGCTACCGCGCAGGCGGCCGTTCTCGCGCCGCGCCTGGATGGTCAGAGACTCGACGTCCTCCATCACCTTCAGGCCTTTTTCGATGTCCGGCTTGGCGTCGCGGAATTTCTCCAGCCCCGGGCTGCCGATGCCGAAGATCGACTCGGCGTTCTGATCGACGAGCGTCAGCCACTCCTGGCCGAACTGGTGAAGCGGGTCGAATTTCACCGACACCGACATCCCCTGTGGACCGTCGCCGCCCTTGCCGGCGGCCTTCGCCAGTTCGATCGCCTGCACCTTCGAGGTCGAGGCCACGAACCACTGGTCGCCGAGCGTGACGGACGGCACGAAGTCGTCGTTGAAAAACGGCATCGAGAAGAACCAGGTCACGAAGCCGTCCTTTTCCGAACTCATCGGCTTCTGCATCGGGATCTCGCTGCCGGCCATCTCGCCCGCTTTTTTCAGCAGGTTGGCGGCCGCGCCGTTCACCTTGCCCCACGATTCCTGGAGTTTGGCGCGATCGGTCACCGGGGCGATCCACGACGCGCGGAGGAAGCGGCCTTTGTCGGCCAGCGCCTGCGGCACGCCCGGCACCGGCGGCACCGTGCCCTTCAGGTCGACCACGACCGCGCGTTCCTTGCCGAGGCCGGCGGAAAGATCGCCGCGCAGCGCGTCGAGCAGAGCGACGACATCCGGGCGGAATTTTTCGTCGAACACCTTCGCTCCCTGCTGGAACGGCAGCAGATCCGGGTCCGAGATCGGCGCCTTGGCGAATTTCATCGTCACCGCGTAGGCCGTTTCCACCAGCGACTCGACGTAGGCGCGCGCCTTCTCGTCGTAAGCCGCGTCGCTGGTCGCATTCGCGAACAGGACGACGTCCGGCGAAGCGCCGAGCCCGGCGAGGCGCGACGGGCTCTTCCAGTCGAGCGCGCCGCGGTCGATACCGCCGAAGCTTTCGAGCTTCAGGCCGTCTTCATAAAACGCGACGACGCCGTAGGCATCGGCCGAGGCCATCTTGCGCAACGCCTGCTCGCGCTCGGCCACCACTTGCAGCAGTGCCTGGAGGTCCTGCGTGTCGCCGAGCCCTTCGGAGCCGGCCAACCCGTCGCCGAAGCCCTGGGCGAGCTCCGACAAGCGCCCCGAGGCCGCCAGGCAGGTATCGATCATCGCCCGGTCGCCGAAGCTCAGCGCGGCCAGATCCTTCGAAACGTAGCCGTCGGCGAAACGCAGGGCGTCGCCCGCGGCGAGCGAGTCCTTCGCCTCGGCGACCAGCTGGCAGTCCTCCGGCTTGGAGCCGAGGAACAGGACGATGTAATCGCCGACCTTGCCCGTGGCCACCACGAGGTCCTTTTTCGCGATCGCCGCCAGCAGGCGGTCGGCCGTTTCCGCCTCAAGCGCCTCGTCCATCTTCGCTCGGTCCCGGCCGATCGTCTTCGCCACCTGTTCGCCGACGATTCGGAAACCGCTGAATTTGCCGCCACCCCGCTCGAACTCGACCGGCACGGCCATTTCGCCGAGCATGCCCATCATCGCGAGCGCGCCGGTCAGCTGCTGCTCGATCTCCTGGCTCTTCTCCGGCTTCACCTTGAAGCCGACGTAAAGCGGCGGGAACTGCGCCCGCTCGATCAGGCCGACGCCCGATTCCGGATCCTTGACCAGACCGGACAGGATCTCCTCGTTGAAATTCTCGCTCAGGCTTTGCTTCAGCGACTCCTCGCCGCCGTTCTTCGCCGCCGCGGCCAGGGCTTTCGCGATGGCCCGCAGGTGGAAGTAATTATAGCGGCGGTTGAAGGTGCTCAGGTTGCCGAGCTGCTCGGCCGAACCCTTGCCGGTGGCGAGGAAAAACTCCTGCCCGAGATACAAGCCGGGACCGGAGGCGTCCGCGGCGGCTTCATCCGGCTTGTCGGCGGTTTCGTCGGCAGGCGCGCCCGCCTCATCGTTCAGCACCGCCCACAAATGGGTCTTCTTGAAGCGCTCGGCCGTCTTCGAGCCGTTGTAGAAGGAAACCACGCCCTCGATGTCCTTCGGCAGGTGCTTCACGATGCCGAACTTCGCCGCGCGTTCGTCCGCGGTCAGCGCGGGCGGCTCCGGCGGAGCCTGCGGTTTACCGGCCTCGCTGGCGGCCGCCGGCCCGGACGCCGCGGGCGTCTCCTTGCGGTCACAGGACGAGCAAACACAGGCGATCGCGGGGACCGCCAACCAGAGAGGACGCCATTTCATAGGGCCGGCACCCTAACAACACGCCGTGCCGGCCAGCAAGGAGAATGCCCGATCTCATGCCGGGTTCCTGAAACATGTGATCATCATGAAACCTGCCGCTCAAGATTCCGCGTCACGGCGGCCGAGCGGGCGCACCCAGATGTTGCGGAACTCGACCGGATCGCCGTGGTATTGCAGTTCGACGGGGCCGGTCTCCGGGTGCTTGGCGGGATATGCCGCGAGTTTCCGGTATTGCGTCGGCCCGAGGAAAAGCTCGCCGTGCTGGGTGACGATGCCGTTGTGCAGCACGGTCACTTTCGCGGGTTTGACGATTTTCTCCCCCTCGTACCCGGGCGGTTCGAAGGCGATGTCGTAGCTCTGCCACTCGCCTTGCGGCAGGGTGGCGTTCGCCAAGGGCGGCAACTGGCCGTAAAGGGCGGTCGCCTGACCGTCGGGATAAGTCTTGTTGTCGTGGCTCTGGAGAATCTGGACTTCGTAAAGCCCCATCAGGAACACGCCGCTGTTGCCGCCGTGCTGACCGTCGACCTTCCTACCCGCAGGCAAGCGCCATTCCAAATGCAGCTGGATCGCGCCGAAGGACTCCTTGCTGCGAAGGTTGCCCGGCTTGGCCGCCACCAGCGATCCCTCGACGATCGGCCAGGCCGCGGGTTGGCCGCCGTTCGTCCATGCGGCGGTGGAAGTCCCGTCGAAAAGCACCCGGGCGTCGGACGGTGGCCGCATCATGACCGCTCCGGCGGGCACGACCACGGGCGGCTGGGGCCGCGTGCCATCATGCACCACGTAGGGCACGCCGGGAAGCCGGGGATTTCCCGGTTTTTCGCCGAAGCCTTCGGCCGGAGCCGCCCGCGTCCCCGCCACCAGCGCGACCGCCCCAAGAAGCCATGGATGCATTTTCATGATATAGCGGGATGAGACGTCGGAAACCGAACGATCTTTCAGCCCGCCATTCGAGGGTTGCGGCCCGGGCGCGATTGTGGCTCCCTGCGCCAGCGTTTCCCGTCATGCCCGCCACGATTTCCCCATCCGGTCAAAGCGACCAATTCCCGTTCGCCCTCGTTCGTCCGGAATTGGAACGCGTGGAAGCGGCGATCCGCGAGCAGGTGCGGGCGTTCGACCCGGCGGTCGAGCCCTACGTCGCCTACATCTGCAACACCTCGGGCAAACGCATCCGCCCCGCCCTCTCGATCCTCGCCGGCGGCGCGACCGGCGGCGTGAACGACGACCACCTCAAGATCGGCGTCATCCTCGAGCTGATCCACATGGCGACGCTGGTCCACGACGACATCATCGACGGCGCGACCACCCGCCGGATGGTGCCGACCGCCAACGCCAAATGGGGCCAGGGTCTGTCCGTGCTGCTCGGCGACGCCCTGTTTTCCCACGCCCTGAGCCTGGCCACCGATTTCAACAGCATCGACATCTGCCGCAAGGTCGGCCAGGCGTCCCGCGAGGTTTGCCAGGGTGAGATCATCCAGACCCAGCGCCGCTTCGACCTGACGCTGACCAAGGCCGACTACTTCCGGGTCATCGACATGAAAACCGGCGCCTTGTTCGCCGCCGCGACCGGCCTGGCCGCCAAGCTCTCCGGCGTCTCGCCCGAGGTCGAAGCCCGCCTCCACGCCTACGGGATGAAGCTCGGCTCGGCCTACCAGATCTACGACGACTGCCTCGACCTCGTCGGCTCCGAGGAGGAGGTCGGCAAGACCCTCCGCACCGACCTCGCCAAGGGCAAGCTCACCCTGCCGATCCTCAACCTGCTCGAAGTGGCGGACGAGGCCCAGCGGACCAAGCTCAACAAGCGCATCCTCAACCAGGAACCGCTCGACCTGCCGGTGCTCGTCGGCATCGCCGAATACGAAGGCTCGATCGAACGCGCCATCGACACCGGTCTGGAGATGCTCCAGTCGTGCCGCGAGGACCTGTCCGTGCTGGCTCCCTCGGAATACACCGACGCGCTCGTCCAGATCACCTGGTTCCTCGGCGCGTTGCTGGAAAACTGCCGCGGCTGAGCGGCCTCACCCCCGCGCCAGCTCGTCGGCGAGCCACGTTTCGAACGCGGCGTGGTCGCGCAGGTCGTATTGCCACGCCCGCATGCCGAACGCCCGGCCGCCCGCGATGTTCGCCGGCAGGTCGTCGATGTAGCGGACCTCCTCGGCCACCAGCCCGTAGGTCTCCACCGCGTGGGCGTAGATCGCCGGTTCCGGTTTGATCGCCCCGACCTCGAACGAGAGCACCTCGCCGTGGAACAGGTCGAAGCGCGGCCAGCGCTCGCGGATCCACGGCCAGTGGATGCCGTTGATGTTGGAAAACAGGATCAGCCGGTGGCCGTCCGCCGCCAGCCGCCCGGCGGTTTCCCACATCGGTTCGTTCGGCGTGAAAATGTCCCGCCACGCGTGGTGGAACTCCGCCTCGCCCGCGGGCGAGCCGAGCCGGGCGATCGCCCATTCCGTGAACTCGCCGACCGGGATCCGCCCGGCCTCGAAGTCGTCCTTCCGCTCCAGCAGCCGGTGGATGCGGGCGTGCGGGTCGTCGATGCCGGCCGGCAGCAGGCGCGCCAGCGAGGTTTCGAAATCGAAGTCGAGCAGCACGCGGCCGATGTCGAACAGGAAAGTCATGCGGTGGAATTCGTGAAAACGGCCTGCGGCTCGCGAACGGCCGCCGTTCGCCCGCGCATCCGCTCCAGGATGAACTCCGCGGCGCACAGCGCGCCGGCGTTGCGGCCGTGGCGGGCGAGCGCCCGCTTCATTTCGCGCCAGCGGGCGGCGTCGTTCGCCAGCAGCCCGGCCGTCGCCGCGCCCAGCTCCTCGGGCGTCAGCGTCAGGCAGCCCGCGTCGATCGATTCCAGCAGCGCGAGGTTCCCCTCCTCCTGGCCGGGCACCAGGTGGTGGATGAACATCGGGCAGCGCGCGGCGATCGCCTCGTGCACGGTCGCGCCGCCGGCCTTGCCGACGACCAGATGGTGGCTGTTGAGCAGCTGCGGCACCCGTCGGGTCCAGCCGATGATCCGCACCCGCCCGGGGTAGGCCTTTTTCAATTCCTGCGCCTTGCGGAACAACAGGCGGACGTTCCGCCCCAGCACGATGGTCAGGCGGGTCCGCGGCGAGGCGTCGAGCAACGCCCGGCCCTGCCGGCGGACGTGCGGCAGTTTCGCCGTCGGGAAATACAAAATGCGGAATGGGTCGCAGGCGTCGTCGTCCGGCACCGGCGCGAGCCGGGAAAAGTCCGGGTGCACCGGGAACCCGCTGTCGACGACCCGCTCCTGCGGCAGTCCGGCACCGACCATCGCCTTACGGGTCGCCGGATCGGTCACCAGCCAGCAGTCGCACGGTGCCTTCAGCCAGGCCGCGTTGATCTCGATCGAGTCGGTCACCGCCGTGAACACCGGCAAACGGCGGCCGGTCTCCTCGAAAATCCGCTCCAGGAAATAGGGATACAGCGGATAGGTGCTCACCACCGCGTCGGCCTGGAAGTCGTCGAGCAGGCGCGCCAGATAGCGCTCGGGCTTGCGCATCAGCGGCAGCCGCTGGCGGCGGAAATCCTGCCGGTCGGTCGACCGGTAGATTCGCTCCCACAGGCGCGGGAAATAGGTCGTCACCACCCGGTAGCCCCGCCGCAGTGCCTCGGTCACGAGCGGCGAACCGAGCAGGCACGGGTCGGCGGTGCGGGTGACCGCGCCGGCCGCATCCAGCGCCAGGGACAGATTGCGGGCGGCGCTGTTATGGCCTTCCCCGAAGGCGGCGGTGATGATGAGCAAACGGGGAGGCATGGGCGGCGGTGAGGAGGGTTTTAGAGACAGCATGGCGTTGCGTCCATGGGCATTTCAGGCTTTCGTTGCGGAGAGCCCATGGCGAAACCGAACGAGATCTTCCGCCTGACTCCTCCGGCGGAGGAATCCGAGCCGCCCGAGGCGCCGGTCGTCCGCCTGCTGCCCACCGGTCACCGGCCGCAGCGCGACCTCCGCCACCACGCGCCCGCCCCGGTCGTGCCGACGCCACCGGCGGCCGAACCCGCCGAACCCGATTTTCCGGAACTCCCTCCCGAGCGCCTCGACGTCGAGCACCAGCCCGCCCGCGCCAAACGCAGCCAGGAGCCGGGGATCGAGCAAATCCTCGACCTGCCGGAGGACGCCCCGCAGATCGAAGACAGCTGGGGCGGCCAAGCCGCCCGCCGCACGCCCGTGCCCTGGGGCTGGTTCCTGCTGCTCGGCCTGCTGCTCGCCGGCGGCGCGTTCTGGTCGACCTGGCAGGTCAGCGAAAGCGAGCAAAAGGTGGAAACCACCCGCGAGGTGGCGCTCGCCGAGGTGACCAAGGACGAGGAAGCCACCCGCCAGGCCGAACAGCTGCTCGTCCGGGTCGAAACCGCGATCCGTTCCTATTTCGGCGCCAAAACGATCGACGAGATGGTCCCGTGGGTGCGCCACCCGCAGCGCGTCCGGCCGCTGATGGAGGCCTGGTACCGCAACCACCCGCTGACGCCCGATCCGTTCCGCCGCCTGGCCGAGTTCCTGCCGCAGAACTTCGGGGAAACCGGTTCGTTCTGGACCGCCCGCGTCCAGCTCGCCAGCGGCCGTTTCCACGCCGTCTATCTGGAGGAACTGCCCGACGGCAGCGTGAAAATCGACTGGGCGACCAGCGTCGGCTACCAGCCGATGGCATGGGACGACTACGCCGCACGGCGCCCCGCCGGCGACTTCGATTTCCGCGTCACCGCCCAGCCCGACAACCTGTTCAGCCACGAATTCGCCGATTCCGAACGCTGGCTGTGCTTCCGCCTGACCGCGCCGAACAGCGAGGAATTCCTCTACGGCTACGTCGAGCGCGACCGCCCGCTCGCCCAGCTGCTCGAACGCCACTTCCGCCAGAATGGCGGCCGGCCGGCCCAGCTCATCCTGCGGCTGAACACCCCGAGCGGCCTGAATTCGCCGCGCGGCGTGCGGATCGAGGACCTCCTGAGCATCCGCTGGATCTACGTGGTGGATCCCGATGGTGGCGCTTGATGCCGGCCGGGCTTGCTGCAAGGGTTCCGCCCCCATGCCCCGGACGCCGTCCACCCCAGCCGCCCCGCCCGCTCCTTTCGGTCGCGTTTTCACCGGTGCCGCGCTGGGCACCGCGCTGTTCCTGGCGCTCCAGTTCGCCACCGGCCTGTGGCGGCTGACCGACCGCTCGCACGGCATGGACAACAAGTTCAGCGCCCTGGCGCGGGACAAGTTCCTCCAGTTCCTCATCGGCCAGAACGTCCAGGTCCTGCTCGCCTACGGCCTCCTCCTGCTCGCCGGCCTGATCCTGATCCTGCCGCTGGCCGCCCTCTGGACCCGGCGCTCCCGCCGTCACGGCCTCGCCTGGATCGCCGGGCGCGCGTTCCTGCTCGCCGCGCTGATCCACGGCTGGTTCATCCTGCGGCTCGTCAGCACCCGCCCGTATTTCCTCGGCGAGGCCACCTTCGGCAGCTGGTACTACCAGTTGATCGAATGGCCGCCCGCCGCGCTGAAACCCTTCGTCCACGGGCTGCTGTTCACCGCCCTGCCCATCGTGCTGCTCGCGCTGGTGGTGGTCTGGTATTTCCGCCACGGCGGCCGCCGCGCCCGCCTGCTCGGCGGCTCGTGCCTGCTGCTCGCCGCCATTCCGTTCGCCTTCGCCAGCCTGCACCACCCGGACGCCGCCGCCGCAAGCGCCCCGAGTCCCGGCGAAAAACCCTACAACATCCTCATCCTCGCCTCGGATTCGCTGCGCGGTGACAAACTCGGCTGCGCCGGCTACCGCCCGGCCCGCACCGACGGACCGGCCGCCGCCGGCGTCTCGCCCGCCATCGACGCGCTCGCCGCCCGCTCGACCCGCTTCGAGCGCTGCTTCACGCCGATCGCCTCCACCTTCGAGTCCTCCGTCTCGTTCATGGGCTCGCAGTTCCCCCACACCCACGGCATCCGGCACATGTATCCGGACCGCCGCACGGTCGAGGCGATGGAACAAGAGCTCGTCCCGATGGCCCGCGTCCTCGGCGACCACGGCTACGACACCGCCGCCATCGGCGACTGGTGCGCCGGCTACTACAACGTCGTCCCGCTCGGCTTCCAGGACCTCTCGGTGTCGAGCTTCGACAACTTCAAGATCTACATGAGCCAGGCCGTGGTGATGGCGCACTTCGTCGTCCCGCTCTATTTCGACAATCCGCTCGGCTACAAGCTCTTCCCCCAGCTCGGCTCGTTCGCCCAGTTCGTCACCCCGGAGGTCGTCACCCGTCGCGTCGAGGACCACCTCGCGAAGCAGGCCGCCAGCGGCAAGCCGTTCTTCTCCCACGTCTTCTACTCCTGCAACCACCTGCCCTACCGCTCCGCCGCGCCCTACCCGTCGATGTTCACCGATCCGACCTACCAGGGACGGAACAAGAACGGCGTCGACTTCGACATCGACCACTTCATCGGCGGCACCGACCTGGAATCGAAATGGCAGGCGCTGCCACCGAAGGAGGTCGACCAGATCCGCGGCCTCTACGACGGCTGCACGCGCCAGTTCGACGACTGCGTGAAGCGCATCCTCGCCGCGCTTGAGAAAAACGGCCTCGCCGACCACACCATCGTCGTCATCACCGCCGACCACGGCGACGACCTCTACGAGCCCGACGTCACCCTCGGCCACGGCCTCACCTTCAACGGCGCCAGCCAGGCGAACCACATCCCGATGATCGTCCACGTCCCCGGCCAGGCCGCCAAGGTCATCCCGGAAACGATCCGCTCGATCGACCTGATGCCGACCCTCGCCGACCTCGTCGGCGTGCCGAAACCGTCCGTCTGGGAGGGCAAAAGCACCGCCGCCTGGATCAAGGGCGAGCGCGCGCCCGAGACCATCCCGTTCTTCGGCGAGACCGGCTTCCCCTTCATCCAGTTCCGCGTCCCCGGCGTCGAACGCCCGAAGCTCCCGCCGATGGACGAGCTCACCTTCATCGACGACAGCTACAACTACCAGTTCGTCCTCAAGGAGACCTACCGCGACGCCCTCGTCGCCGCGAAACAACGCTGCCTGATCACCCGCCGCTGGAAGCTCATCTGCACGCCCACCGTGCAAGGCGGCCGCCACTTCGCCCTCTACCGGCTGGAGGAACGCGCCGATCCCAACCGCGCCCGCGCCCACGACTACGCCGCCGAGCGCCCCGACCTCGTCGCCCCGATGCGCACCGCCCTCGAACGCTGGATCGACGACCACCACCAGTCGACCATCCACGAGATCTTCCCCAACGGCGAACCGGAGTGACCGCGCCGGGACCGCGCGTTGCCAAACGCGCTCTTCCCTCTTGCGGATGCCCGTCCGTGACTCCCTTCGCAAGGCCAGGTGGGGCGCTCCCGCCGAGAGCGCCTTCGCCAGCCCCTGCGGCAACAGAGTTCCCAATCGGCCGCCCGAAGCCTTCGATCCGCCCCGTTGGATCAGAGTGCCGGCACCCGCTCCGAAGGCGGCCTCGGCGAGGCCGCCCCACCTCTTCCAACCCACCCGGGACCGCGCCCGATTTCCGCCTTCCCTGCCAGCATCACGTTTTTTTATTCTCTCGCTCACGAGCCATTGGTCCATCAATGGGAAAATGGGAACCACGAAAAACACGAAAGCTCACGAAAATCAAAAGGTTGGGAATGGATGGCGCAACCTGTGAGCGATGAATCCATCGCCCTCAAATCCTCTTCGTTTCGTGCTTTTTCGTGCCTTTCGTGGTTTCTATTTCGGAATGCAGATTGATCACCGGCCATGACTCTCGACTTCACCTCGCTTGAACAATCCGTCGGCGCGCTCCGGCGTTCGTTGGACGAATCCGTGCCCTTGCTCGATTCGCTCAGCCCGGTCATGCGGGACACGGTGAAATCCGGCGTCATCCAGCACTTCGAAGTCGCCTACGAGCAATGCTGGAAGGCCATGAAGCGCTGGCTCGAAAACAACGTGAACGCGGAAAGCGTCGATGGCGTCACCCGCCGCGAACTCTTCCGCCTCGCCGCCGAGCACCTGCTCATCCGGGACGTCGACCAATGGATGGTCTTCCACCGCGGGCGAAACGAGACGTCGCACACCTACGACGCCGGCACGGCGGAGGACGTGTTCGCCATCGCGACCGCATTCGCGCCGGAAGCCGGACGGTTTGTGGAAACCATCGTGCGCCGCGATGATTGATCTCGCGCCCGAGCACCTCGCCACGGTCAAGGCGCTGCTCGCCCGGCACGTGCCGGAATGCGCCGTCTGCGCGTTCGGCTCGCGGGTGAAAGGAAACGCCAAGCCTTACTCCGATCTCGATCTCGCGATCACGGGAACCGCCCGACTCGCCCCCGGACGCCTCGCCGCCCTGCGCGAAGCCTTCATGGAAAGCGATCTCCCCATGCGCGTCGACGTGGTGGATTGGCACGCCGTTTCCGACACGTTCCGCACCGCCATCCGCCAGAACCTCAAGCTGATCCAATCGGGCGATTGAGCCGCGCCGGGACCGCGCGTTGCCAAACGCGCAATGGTAATGGCGGACGCGTTCCGATCTTCCGGGTCCTGCAAGGACCGTTCATCATAGCCCGGCACGAAGTGCCGGGTAGGCCACGAATGAAAATTCCGCGTCCCATCGGGACGCCTCATGCACTCGGGACATCGCTTTTGATTCATGCCGGTCTCGGCGGATGAGCCTTTCCCCGCATGAGGCGTCCTTGCAGGACACCTTCCCTTTCGCCGCTCCCCCTGGCATTTCATGCCAGGCTCTTATGAACCGTTCCGTTGGGACACAGATCATGAACGGCCGCTTCTCACGATGCGCAACGGCGGTTGCCGGGACCGCGCGTTGCCAAACGCGCTCTTCCCTCACCCGATCTGCCGGATGCCATCGGCTTCCCCGAAGGGGATGACAGCATGGGTAGCCGGGGGGCGAGGAGCGCAGCGACGATTCCCCCGGACCGGATTACCTCTTACGCACCCGACCCCGAAGGGCGTCGCAGCCGGCTGGCACCGCCTTCGGGGTGCGAACGATTCAAGGCCACACGCTGTCCGGCGATGTCGCTTCGCTCAATCGCCGGCTACCCGAGCTGCGATGCCTGCGGCATCCGAATCTCTGGCGTTCCTCTCCATCCCGACGGGATGGCAGCATCGTAGCCGGTGGTCGAGGAGCGCAGCGACGAACACCACCGGAGAGTGCCCCAGTGCGAGGCCTCGACCCCGAAGGGCGTCGCAGCCGGCCCCAAACGCGCTCTTCCCTCGCCCCCCACGGTCCTCTAACACCGAAGCATGCGCGCATCCGCCATGCTCCTGTTTGCCGCCCTGTTGGTGGGTTGTTCCCGCCGATCCGATCTGCCCACAGGCGTCAGCGTGAAGAACGGCATCATCCTACTGGAGGAAGGAGCGGCCATCACCATCCGCCAAAACCAGAAGAGTCCCCGCACGGTACTGGTCGGAAACCAGGAAGGAAAACTGAGCGTCGTTCAGTTGGAAGGGGGCGGTGCCACCCACAGCCTGGACCTCATCTCGTCGGACCGCGCCTCCACTTGCGTGATGCGCGGCGATGGGCAAAGCCGGCTCGTCATTCTAGACCAGGACGGCGACGGCATTCCCGACCTCAAGGTCGAAGGAACGAAGCGCTGCAAACTCAGCGCCATCGAATGGAGCGAAATCCAGAAATCCCGATGAAAGCGTTGCAGCAACTTCAAGACTGGTATCGTTCCCAATGCGATGGAGCGTGGGAACACACCTTCGGCCTCCGGATCGAAACCCTCGATAACCCGGGCTGGTCGGTGAGGATTGATCTCACCGGCACCGAACTTGAAACGAAGCCGTTCGCCCCGGTTTCCCATGGAATCGACGGCGGTTCGCACGAAGACGGTGACGATTGGCTGGTTTGCCGAATCGAAAAGAATACCTTTGAAGGATTCGGCGACCCCGGAAAGCTCGAAACTATCCTCGAAACCTTCCTGAAGTGGAACGAAGCGCCATGACCTCTCCCCTCCTCCACCCCGACCACACCGTCACCTTCCGCCTCCACGCCCCGGAGGCGAACGAAGTGCTCATCGAATGCGAGGGCTTCTGCGACCGCCGGCCGATGACGCGGCAGCCGGACGGCGGCTGGACCTTCACCAGCCCGGTCCTCCTGCCCGACCGCTACCACCACGCGTTCTTCCTCGACGGCGTGCGCACCGAGCCGCCCGCGCCCTTTTTCGAGATCCCCGAAGCCCCCGACGCCCCGTGGCGGGAGCGCGACGTTCCGCAGGGCGAAATCCACCGCCACGCCTATCATTCGGAAATCGCCGCGCACGACCGCGAGTGCTTCGTCTACACCCCGCCCGGTTTCGATCCGGCCAATACCTATCCCGTCCTCTACCTGCTCCACGGCTACAGCGACGGCGCGGACGCCTGGCAGGTCCTCGGCAAGGCCCACCACACGCTCGACTCGTTGATCGCCGACGGCGCGGCCGAGCCGATGATCGTCGTGATGCCGCTCGGCTACGGCGACATGGCGGTGCTGGCGAACGGCTGGGACGGCCGCTTCCTCGACGGCGCGTGGGAAAAGAACCTCGCCGCCTTCGATCGCACCCTGATCGAGGAAATCCTGCCGCTCGCCGAGGCAAACTATCCCGTGCGCACCGACAACGCCGGCCGCGCCATCGCCGGGCTCTCGATGGGCGGCACCCAAGCCATCCAAGCCGCCCTGCGCCACCCGGACCGCTTCGGCTGGGTCGGCGCCTTCAGCAGCGGCGGCCTGCCCGCCGACCTCGACGCCGCCTTTCCGGACGCCGGCTCCACCCCCGCCTTCCACCTCCTCTGGCTCGCCTGCGGACGCGACGACGCCCTGCTCCCGGCAAACCACCGGCTCACCGCCTGGCTGCGGGCGAAAGGCATTCCTCTCGAATGGCACGAAACCGACGGCACCCACCGCTGGAACCTCTGGCGCCAAAACCTCGCCGACTTCGTGGCCCGCCTCTGGCGGTAATCATACCGGAATTCATTCCGCCCCGTCGTCCCGGTCTTCCCTACCGCCCCGAAGGGAGGGCGGACATTCATGTCCGCAATGTCCCCCCCCGTGGGGCTGCGGCGATCTCTCGCGACACCAATGCCCCCAACTCCTGCGCTTAGGCGACAAGGCGGACATGGACAGTTTTGTATTCGATGGGAGCAGGCATCGCCTACTTGTTGGTCGGCTTCTTCGTCGTTGAGGGTTTTTGAATCGCCTGCCTCCTCCAACTCGCGACGGAATCTGTAATCTTGGCGACTTCCTTGTCCTCGCTCCACTTGTCCCAGAAGGGGACCGTCCCGCTGTTCGGCTCGCTCTTCGGCCTCTGGATCCTTACCCGGGTCGGGAGCAGACTTGCATCGCCCACAACTAGCGCTTCACCCGTATCAAGCACGGGCAGGAGTTCACTGAATCCGCCCAAACTGTCGGGGAGCAAACGTCGAACTACGTTCTGGTCATCACCGTTGGTCAATCGCATTGCGACAAGGTTGTTGCACTGGCTCAACACGGTCCGATTCACCTCCGAAGGACGCTGGCTGATCACGACCAGTCCCACGCCATACTTGCGCCCTTCTTTCGCGATCCGCTCGAAAGCATCCACCGCGAAGGCCTCCCCACCAGCAGATGATTGCCGCTCAGGAATGTAGAGATGCGCTTCGTCGCAAAACAGTGCGATCGGGTGCCGGCTTTCAGTCGGAGTCCACTGCTGAATCGAGAACGCCAGCTTCGCAACCAAACTGATGATGAGCGGGAGCATGTCGGAAGGAACCTCCGAAAAATCGACGATCTTCAAGCCCCCCAACTTGTCTGACTGGTCTTTGGTTCCAGCTAGCAACGCCGCGACAAGCTTATCGAGCCAATCGAACTCCATCGTCTCCTTCGGCGCTTGGAACAGGAAGCCAAGGCGGCGATCGGTTTGTTTGTTCTTCAGTCTCTCGACAAGGCGACTGAGCTTTCCGTGGAAGGGCCCCTGCTTCTCACTCCCAGCCTTTGCGCCGGGAATCATTTCGACATCCAATTCCTCCAGCCGCTCTATAACTTCGCCAATAGAGAACGGAATTGGGCTGTCGATCGTGAAGTTTTCGAGGACCTCGGCGTGCTTGCCGTCCACCAGATACTTACGCTTCGCCTCAATAATGGTACGCGATATAAGCATCGCCTGGTTCGGCGCGTTCTGGTCACTGCGGTCGACGAACATCGAGACCATTGCCTCATAGGCTAGAAGCCAATATGGCAGGTGGATCACGCCATCTGCCAAAGTGCTCTTCGCGTCGAGATCCTTCGGTCCGGCAATTCGATAGTGCCGGATTCCATCGGCTTTCAAGGGGCGGTATTCGCCATGAATATCGAAAACAATCCCGTTCGTATTGGGTAGACCGGCCATGCATTCGAGCACACGAGCAGTGGTCCAGGATTTGCCTGATCCGGTGCTTCCGACGATGACCGCGTGGCGTTGAAAGAACTTGTTCCCGTTCAGGAATGCCTCGGCCTTGTCGTCCAAAGTGTAGTGACCAAGTGAAAGTCGCTCTCCATCGCCGGAGACATTGGCGATGACTCTCATAAAGTTAGTGAGCACTTCCCCCTCGACGGCAAAACAGTTGGCGTCAATTTCCGGGACGGTTTCTAAGGTGCGAAGGAAGACGTTGGACTCGGTGCCCACCTTATCGACCATTGTACCAATAAGGGTGATTCGGACGAGGTTTAGCTCGGCTGCCGGTTTCTGGCTCTCTTCGTCTCCCTCCACCTCACCAGGCTCCTTTGCCTCTACCGTGTTGCGGGTGATCTTCTGTATGATCCCGATCAGGTGTTGTCCCGCGCGGCTGCTTTGCAGGACGGCAAGGCGGTTGACCTGCAGTTTCCGGAGTCGCTCCACGTCCGCCACATGGACGATGACTATTGCTGTGTCGACAGACTTCACCTGACCGAGCGCATCGGTGTCGTTGTATTTGAAGATACTCATGATATTACCAGTTCTAGAAATTCACCTAGTTGCCATGTCCGAGCCCCTGTGATGTCTTCGCCAGTTGGGAACTCCTTGCTGAAGATGCGGCAGCCGGAGGGAGAGTCTTCGACTGCCAGATACTTGCCGCACTTTCCACTATTCAGAAACGCCTTCGCAGTCGGCGAAATGGTCTTGGTCAAAAGAACGAGCGGAACATCCTTTTCGCGACACCGCTCAACAAGGGTTGTTTGCAGATGAGCGTCGTTAAATCCATAGCCGACACATAGATAAGCGTCCGCGTTTTGAAGTGCTTTATCAGCTTCTGATTTGATGGAGTGGAAAGGCTCGTCGTGAGTAAGCCGGTACTTCTCAATTCCCGGAGTGACAATTACCGGCATCACGTTTCGAGGACGCGCGTTCGATATAGGCAACCCAAAGACAATCCCGTCACCGTCGCGAAACCAGTCAAATGAGCCGTGAACTTTCCAGACGTTCACCGTTCGGGATGCTGAGCTGCCGACGTGAATCCGCGGTTTTCCGTAAATGGCTCGTGACCGAATATGTCCGTAATTGAATCCTGTGTAGTGGGCCAGTTTCCCGGCGTCCGCAGCGTATTCTGCGATTCGATCGTAATTCGGGGTGACAACATGGATGTCCTTCCGCGTGCTGTTGAAAAGGTGGAGAAAGAGCTTGGTGAGCGGGAAGAGGTTGGGATCAACAATCGCCTTTTCAAACACCTGATAATCGAAAGGAGAGAGATAGTCCCAGGTGGATTCAACAACGAGCCCAGTCAGAGATTCTGGCAATCGGACTTCATTGAGCGCTGTCTCAAGGTCAGTGGTAGCCAGCTTCGACTGAAACTCGCCCCATTTAGTCGCCTCGTCTGGGTTAGCGGTGCTGGGGCAGGCAATCTTCTGCAAGTGGTCCTTCAATTGCGGCATTCCGGGAATCCCGTATGCGGCCGATGCGCCACTTCCGAGAATGACCACTGGCGTTCTGCTGACGCAATCTTGGGCGAGTTCGAGCAGTGATTTCTTTGGGTCTGCGCTCATGTGGACAATTCTATTTCGTAAACGCGGGATTTCGCGGTCATCAGTTCGTGAAGGAGAGCGCTAAAAATACCTTGAAAATTAGCGAGTTCCAATTGGTGAAGATGGTCGGAAGGGTGCGGCCCTTGCATTCCGGCGCGCCCTTCACCCCACCGATGGAGCTGACGACATCCCAGATCCAGGAATCGAGGGATGTGTTCTTGTCGGGCTTGGGACCGGCTTTGGAACGGACGAACATGAGGGGGAGATTGGCCACTCTAGAAATCGCTAGATGAAAGGTCAATCTAGGGCGCGGGGACGGACAAATACGGGGGGAGGCGCGGGGAAATCGACCGCGCGGAGGGGCGATTTCACTCCCCTTCCCCGGCGATGGCATCGCCGCAGTTCAAGGGGTCGAAGAGGCGGGAGGAATCCCGCGGTCCCAGGGAAAGCCCCTCGCCTCCGGCCCGGCAGACCTTCCTCGGCTCAAGCCTCGACTCCGATTTTCCTGATAACCTCGTTCTCCGGTGCCCGGAAATGGCTGCCGGGATGCCCGGGCGTTCTTCCCCGGATCCGGTTGACGTTGCCCGGAGGCTCCGGGCGTCTTTCCCCGGATCCGGAAATTTCTGCCGGGAGTCCCGGACGCTTTGACCCGGTACCGGTTTGCTTTGTCCGGGAGTCCCGGGCGGTCTTCCCCGGATCCGGGTTGCCTTGCCCGGGAGTCCCGGCCGGTCTTCCCCGGTACCGGTTTGCCTTGTCCGGGAGTCCCGGACGCTTTTCCCCGGATCCGGAAATTTCCGTCGGGAGTCCCGGGCGGTTTGACCCGGATCCGGTGCAAACCCGCCGGGCATCGCGGACGACTTTCCCCGGATCCGGGGAAAACCGCCCGGGCATCGGCTCCACCCTGCCCCGCGGCCAAAAAAAATCCGCCGGGATGCCGGCGGATTTTGGGGTGCCGCCCGGCACGGGGCCGGACGGCGGGGGGAGGTTGGGACGGCTCAGGGGGCGGTCGCCGTGACAGCCGGAGCGGTCAGGCTTTCGCCGCCGCGTCCGTTGCGGGCGGAGACGACGACGTGAAGCACCTGGCCGGAGGCGAGGCCGGTGAAGACGGCCTCGGTGGCGGCGACGATCCGCTCGACCACCGTCACGCCGGTGATGCTGTTGAGCAAGGCGACGCGGTAGTTGGTGGCGCGGCGGGCGCTTTGCCAATGCATCAGCAAGGTGCCGCTGGCGGGCGCGCCGGGGGCGACGACGAGCCCCGCGGGCACTTCCGGCACCTCGGGGTCGCTCGGGCGGTCGAAGCCGAAGGAATACCAGCGTTCGTCGTCGCGGCCGAGGAACTGCGCGAGCTCGTCGCGCAGGCCCATGAGGCGCTTGCGCGCGCGGCGGATGCCGGCATCGAGCTCGTTTTTCGCGCCGGCGGCGGCGGTGACGCTCTGGTTGCTGGCGTCGATGGCCGCGCTGATCGCCTCGGCGGCGGCCTCGCAGGCCGCGGCGGTCGCGCCGATGTTCGGTCCGACCCCGGCGACCTCGTGCGTCGGGTGGGCGTGGAAATACGAGGCGAGCTGCTGGAGCGCGGCGAGCGGGTTCTCCGGGATGGCGAGCGAGCCGCTGGTGAAGCCGGCGCTCTGCCAGGCGTTGCTCCACTGCGGGCCGAGGCGGAGCTTGAGCACGGCCACGCAGGCGACGGCCAGCGCGCGGCCGTTCTCCTTGGCTTGGTTCAGGGCGGCGGTCCTGTCGACCTTGTAGGCCTTGGCGGCGTTCCACCTGGCCTTGAGGCCGGGCTCGGCGGGCGGGTTGCCGCCCGGTCCGGGAGGCAGCCCGAGCAGCGCCTCCAGTTCGGGGCGGATGACCTCCTCGGTGTTTTGTTTCAGGCCGACGGCCTGCCCCAGGGTACGGGTACCGGTGGTGGCTTCGCGGAGGAGTTGGACGAGCAAGTCGTACGATTCGGGTATTTGTTGGGTTGCCATAATGATCGGTGGCAACCGACAATTTTGTTAGATCGCGGCTTCGCGCAATATCTTCGGCAGTCATGTCCGATTATGGGACCTGATTTTGGTCAGGGGCCAGGGGCCAGGCGAAGAGCGCCCCCTTGCCATCCCCTTCCTAAAATCCCGTCTTCCTGCCCCCCGCCTGCCTCATACCAAAGCTCGAAAACAAGCTGACGATTTCTTCGGTCAAATCGTCAGCTTTTGGCGTGCTTCACGCGCGCTCAAAAAACAGGAACCACGAAACACACCAAAGTTCACGAAAATCAAAGAGTTGAGAGCAGAGGGATCATCTCTTCATTTCGTGCTTTTTCGTGTCTTTCGTGGTTCTCATGGTCCTCCTCCGTCATCCGGAAAAGTCTCAAGATTTCTGGAAATTGGTATCATTCCCAAATCCACGGCAACGCGGGGCACGCCCCCGCTCCCCCTGCCAGGGGGTCTGCGTTGCGGCTGCGCCAAAACGCCCGGAATTTCACCCACCCCGGAAAATACGCGTGCCGGTGGGGCGGAAGTATGACAGCATTTCCATCATGGAACAAGCTCCTGCCACGCCTCTGCCGCGGAAAATCTCCGACCAGCCGCGCGTGGAGCCGGCGACGATCGAGGATCTACCGGCGCTCACCGAGCTGGTGATGGAGTTGTTCGCCCATTCCGGCGATTTCAGCCCGGATCGCAGCACCCAGGAGCGGGGTTTGCAGCTGATCCTCGAACAGCCGAGCCGCGGCCGGATTTTCGTGCTGCGGACCGACCACCGGATCATCGGCATGGTCAACCTGCTGTTCACCATTTCCACCGCGCGGGGCGGCTTCGTCATCCTGATGGAGGACGTCGTCATCCACCCCGACCACCGCCGCCTCGGCTACGGTTCGATGCTGGTGAAATACGTCATCGATTTCGCCCGCCAGAAGGATTTCAAGCGCATCACGCTGCTGACCGACCGGATCAGCGCGGAGTCCCAGAATTTCTTCCACCAGCTCGGCTTCGAATACTCGAACATGATCCCGATGCGCCTGATTCTGGACTGAGCCCCGGAGCAAACCCGGTTGCAAAGCAGATCTTTCCGCTTATCCTTCAAGTTAAGGAGGAAGATCCGGCATATCCCTTCCCGGACCAGCCTCCCATGCTCTTCGGGCGAAAGCCCGAAGCGGTGCGGTTCGGAAGCGTACGTTCCGGGGGGAGCCGTCCGCCAGGGATCGCGCCGAATGGCCGTCACGCGGCAAGTGCCGTCCACAGTGCGGATGGAACACCGCGAGGCGGCCTCTTTTCATCCCGCCCCTCCGCGGCGGGTCACTCCTCCCCGTAGAAGCCCTTCACGAATCCGTATTCGACCATCGTGTCCTGCCAGGGCGCGGTGACGGACGGGTCGCGGAACACCCGGTTGGCGATGCCCAGCCATTCCTCCGCCTTGAGCGTGTTGCGCTCCTCGTAGGCGAGCGCCGCGTGGGCGTAGTAGTAATAGGGCGAATCGTCCTCAAGGTAATCGTATTTGTCGGCCAGGGCGACCGCCTGGTCCTTCTGGTTGAGCCTGAGCTTGCACAGCAGGATCTTGAATTCGATCAGGCGGGCGAAGGAGTTGTCGCGCTGCTTCGGCAACAGCTTGAGCACCTGGCCGAGCGCCTCGTCCGCCTGCTTCCACTGGCGGGTGACGAAGAGCACCTCGGCGATGTTGAAGAGCACGCTCGGGTTGCCGGGCGAAAGCTTCTCCGCCGCCCGGAACGCGTCCATCGCCTTGTCGAAGGAGCGGAACTCGACGTAGCAGGAGCCCCGCAGGTTGAGCGTTTCCGGGCTGTCCTTGAAAATCAGGTCGGCCTGGTCCAGCTCGCCCAGGGTTTCGAAGATCCGCCGGTCGCGGAACAGGCGGCTCGCCTCCTGCAGGTGCTTCACGAACTGCTCGCGGCGTTCCTGCGGCAGGTTGAGGAACGCCTGCTGGTTCGGGGCCAGCTGGTTCGGCGCCTGCTGGGTGGTGGCAGCGGCCGGAGTTCCGGCGGCGGCCGGCTTGGCCTGGGCCGGCTTGGTTTCAGCCGAGGCGAGCAGCGCGCCACCCAGCCAGAGAGCGGTGAAATACGGGATCTTCATGGAGGAGGAATTACGACAAGCTAGTTAGACGGGGCCGGACGTGCAAGCAGACGTTCCGCCGCGATCCGGGCGACCGCATCGGGGGAACTCGCCCCCCTGCGCTTGGCGGGCACAAAGCTCACGATTTTCGATTTGGGCGGGGCTGAGGCCGCGTCACCGTTCCCCTCGGGTGAAGCGGATCGCACCGATCCGGCGATGACCGGCTTCATTCATGCCGAGATCGAATACCGAGAGTGCGCCGAACTTCACCGTTGAACCAAAATCAATGTAGAGGTCGTTGGCGGTGGCGGAGGTTTTTGCCCCGGTCTTGCTCACCTTCAGGGTAAAGCTCACGCTGTCGCCCGTGATCTGCGGGAGCACGTCGAAGCGAATCCCGGGAGCCGTGCCGGTCGAGAAGAAGGGCATCTCGATTGTCGCGGCGAGCCCGCTTTTCGTCGTCACGCGCGGCGCGGTGAGCAGATGGATGTTGCTCATTTCTCTCAGATCGCCCAGCTCCATGTTTTGTGGCGTGGGTTTGAAATCCGCCGGAGCTTCGATCAGCCAGAGCTCGGCGGTGGTGAAGGTTTCGGCGGGAGGAGCCGGTGTCGCCGCAGGAGTGGGAGAGCTCGCCGGGCGCGCGGCATCGGAATTGGATGGCCCCTGTTTCATCCACTTGCCATACGAATCCACGAAGCCGTGGGCATCCATCCTGGCTGACCGGACGGTGTCTCCGATTTTGAAGGTGAGTATGTCTCCCTCCACCGTGTAGGTGCCGCTAAATGTGTTGCCCAGCTCGTTTCCCAGGAATGTGCCATTGCCACGCAAGCTGAAGAAGTTGCCCGGAAAACCCTCGTTGACGTAAGTTCCCACAATACCTGCCGGCAGCTTCGTTCCGTCCTTCTGCAGATCGTATTCACCGACCACGGTTTCGGCGTCAGGAATACCATTTGCATGCCGGCCCGAAAGCATGCCGTTGCCTTTTTTCGTGATCGCGATCGCCCGCAAATCCTCCGTGCCGCGCACCGTCCAGCCATCGGGTGTGCGATGAACGACCAGCTCACCCTTCGCCTCCGCGGGGACGATTTTGCCGTCGATCTTTTTCTCGATGCGAGGCGCGGTGACGACAGCTTTGAGGTCGCTGCCGTCCGTCGACACGCTCAGGTTTTTGTATTCGATGTGAGCCAGGGAAAGCGCCCGGCTGATCGCGTTCGAAATGTCCCGCGTGAGCGCCTGCTGGCGTGCGTAGAGCATCGTGGAGGCCATCACCGGAATCAAAATGCTGACGATACTGAGGACGCCGAATACCAGCGCGGTGTAGGCCATCGACTTCTCATCCCGCGGCTTCGGCGAATTTACGGCGCGCCAGACTTTGCGCACAATCAGCACATTTGCGCCGGCCACGATGGCAACAGTCAGCAGGACGAGCGCGTTGTTGATGGCGACAAAAAGCGTTGCGTCCGCCCCCGGGCCGGCCCAAGCCGCGAGCCTCTCGGCGAGGCTGGGGATGCCAATGCGCTGGTGCAGTGCATACAAGACGAGCCCATCGAGCATGAGGAGTGGCGGCAGCAATCCGTCGAGCACGGCCAGCCACATGCCATGCAGCCGTCCCGCCGAGTTGCGGATTTGCGAAATGGCGAGCCCGCCGAGGTTCGTGGTGCCGATCACCGACAAAACAATCGCCAACGGAATCGCCGAGTGGGTTTCCAATCCGGTGAGCGGCGACACCAGCAGAACAAGAATCGCGAATACAAAAAACGGCCAGCACGCGCCCAGGATCGCCGTTCGCGAGAAGCGTGCATCATCGGGACGCTCACCGCGCGCGGTCTCTGGCGCCCTTTTCGGACGTTTCCAGAGAAAAAGCGGATAGAACAGGGTAAGCGCTAGGGTAACGGCGAATCGGACCCATCCCGAAACCGGTTTCGACCAGTGAAAATTCGGGAACACGAAGAACTCGAGAATCAGCAGCGCCGCCATGAGCGCGAGCATCGCAACAGCCACCACCCAGCGCGGTGCGCGATGTTCGGCGAAAGATTGGCGGATTTGTTCGGGAGTGATTCGCCGTTCCCTCGCCCAGGTCGTGTTCGACAGGCCTTCGCGCAAAATTTTGAACCACACGGGATATGCCGCAAACCCGATCACGAGAGCGAGCGCTGCGTAAGCCCAGCGAGTCGGCCCATGTCCCCAGAGGACGATGAAAAATGGCGAAAAACAGGTCGCCACATTCCAGAGCGCAAACATCACACTGCGCATGAAGAGCTCCCGCTTTTCCGCGGCGGTCATGTGCGCCTTGATTTGTTGATACAGCGGCGATGGGTTCCCCGAGAAGACGACGGCGCGCTTTCCGGTTTCAGCTTTTCGCGGCGGCGAAGGTTTCGCTTTTTCAACCAGGTGCCATCCGTCCTTTTTCGTGTAGCGAATGCCGAGCATTTCCCGCGCAACGATGATGATCATCGAGACCCCGATGAAGATGCCCCACGCGGTTCCTTCTGCGGACGATTTCGGGTCCCACGGAATCAGGATCAACACGAGCGCAATCAGCGTGAAGATTTTCCAAAACCATTTTTTGAAAAGATCCGCGACAGGTGCGTTTTCGGTTTTTGACGCGGCATCGGCATCCTCGCTTGCCGCCGGCGTCTCCGAGATCGTCTCCACCTGCGTCTTGAAAATGCTCGCCTGTTCGTAACGCAGCTCCGGATTCTGCTCGAGCGCGCGCAGCACCACTTCGTCGAGGCGCACGTCGATCTGCACTTTCCGCGAGGGTGGCTCGAATTTTCCGGCGGGCAGCTCGCCGGTGAGCATCTGGTAAAAGACGACGCCGAGCGCGTAGATGTCGGCGCGGTGATCGACGGCGAGGGGATTCGCGAGCTGCTCGGGCGCCATGTATTGCGGCGTGCCGATGACTTTTCCGGCTTCGGTTTGTCCAAATTCCGCGCCGCCCGCGCCGGTTTGCTGCGCGTCCTCCGCGAGGCCGCGTGCGACGATTTTTGCCACACCGAAATCGGCGATTTTCACGTCGCCGTTTTTATTCAGCAGAATGTTCTCCGGCTTGATGTCGCGGTGAACGATGCCGCGGTCGTGCGCGAATTGCAGCGCGTCGCAAATCTGCGGCACGATCGCGAGCGCCTCCTTCGGCGCGATGCGTTCGCCGTGCAGCAGTTGCCGCAAGTTCAAGCCATCGACGAACTCCATCAAAAAATAGAACTGTCCCGCGGTTTCGCCGAACTCGTAGAGCGTGACGATGTGCGGATGCTGCAGCTTCGCGAGCGCCTTCGCCTCGCGCTCGAACCGTTGGGCGAACGACGGATCGTGGCTCACGCCCGGCGGCAGAATTTTCAGCGCGACGAACCGGTCGAGCTGTTTCTGCCGCGCCTTGTAAACCGCGCCCATTCCGCCGCGCCCGAGCAGTTCGAGGATTTCGAGCTGCGGAAATTTTTGCGCGAGTTCCTCCGGCGTCGGCGGCTCGAATTTCGCCGGCGCATCGCCGGTCAGGGTGCCGAGTCCGACGTTGAGCAGGCAGTCGGGGCAAAGGCCCATGAGCGCGTTGCCGGAGATCGGTTTTCCACAGGTGGGGCAGGTGAGGGTTTCCGCAGTCATAAGAGTTCACCTGTAATCAGAGGCATCGCGGCGGAGACGTTACCGGATTTGGAAAAGAAAACGCCCCCCGATAACCAAAGCGCCCTATTTCGACAACACGCGGCGCAGCTCGCGCAGCTCGTCGGCGAGTTCCGATTCGTCGGCGACGGTTTGCGCGATCTCGGCGCGGAGAATCTGGCGATAGCGCTGCCGCAGCCGATGCACCGCGACGCGAATCGCTTCGTCGCTCATGCCGAGTTTTTTTGCGGACTCGGCATACGGCGCATCGTTTTTCTCGCCGGTGATCGCAAAGCGCAGCTCCATGAAAAGCGGGCCGCGTCCGCCCGCCTCGTATTCGGCGCGCAGCCGTTGGACGACGGTTTCGAGCAGCGTCAGCGCCCATTGCCGCTCGAACACGCGATTGGGCGTGAGGTGATCGACCGGCTCGTTGCGGTAGCGATTTTCCGCCGCCTCGGCGTCGAGCGAAATCGTCCGCTGCGCGTTACGTTTTTGCGCCGACGCACGCTGCCATTCGTCGGCGAGATAGTGGTTCATCGACGCGAGCAAAAACGCGCGGAACTTTCCACGCTCGCGCGAGAGGCCCGCGAGCGAGTTGAGGCGCAAGATCCGCGCAAAAAAGCCCTGCGTTAAGTCCTCCGCGTCATGCGGCCCGTGCCCGCGCCGGCGCGCGTAGGCATAGAGCGGATACCAATACGTCTGGCAAAGCTCCTCGAGCGCGGCGCGTGCGCGCGTGGTGTCGCTGCGCGCGGCGCGGATCACGCACGTCCAGCGTGTGGTGACGAAAATGTCCTCGCGCTGATCGGTCATGGGGACAGCGGAGCATCGCGCTCTTCCCTCGGTCCAGCTTTTTCCAGCTCGTGGATCATCGTGCTCAGTCCCGCGGCGATACGATCGTCACAGCGCAATGTCTGCCGCGTGATGCGCTGGCCATTCACGAACGTCCCGTTTTTCGAGCCGAGATCTTCGACGACGAATGGACCGTTTGCCCGGGCGATCGAAAAATGTTCGCCGGACAAACGGTAGTCGGGGACGCAGACGGCTGCGCTTTCGCTGCGGCCGATAATGAGCGGCTGGCTGTCGATTTCCCAGCGTCGTAGCGCGACGCCTTCGGATGTGATGCGATAAAGAAAGGGCATGGTTTGTCTCCCATCTTATGCAGAGGCAAGCGGGCGGAAACGTTACGGCACGCGGCTGGTTTGCGCGCGGCGCCGTCGCCACGGATGTTCTCCTGCGGCAGCCCCTGCGTCCGCGCCACCTCCCCCAAGTTCGGCTCGAGGCTGGAACTGCTCATGATCGCGTAGGTTTTGCCTGAGACCGTCTTGAACGTGATGACCCTGTCGTCACCGCTCGCCTGTATCTGGTCGATTTTCAGCGCGCTGGCTCGGTCGTTGGGATCCGTCCCCGCCGTCCGCTCGTCAGAGTTGGTCCAGCCATCACCATCCGGATCGGCGCCGTCGGCGGCACTGCCGGTGTTTTGAATCGTTCCTAAGTTCGCCAAACGCTACGCCGCGTTTCTGCAGGCGAATCCATTGGACCAACCGGAGAAGGCGGCAATCTCTTCGGACCTGCTGTTTCCCGGTCCGGCCTTGCTGAAGGAGGATGATGTGGCGGATTCCGGAAAGTTCCGACAGGGAGATCTTGAGGTGGCTTGCCCCCTTCCTTGCTTCCGGATTTCCTGATTTCCCTCCTGATTTCCCTCCTGATTCACGGGATTCGCCGGGTTCGCGGTTCGCAAACCGAAGTGCCGTTGCCCCGGCGTCACGGCACGGCCCCCTGCTCGCGATACAGCCCACGGCGCGCGATGTAGTCGGCCACCGCCGGATCGAGCCAGTCGAGGCGCGGCGCGCCGGCCGCCACGCTGGCGCGGATCGCGGTGGAGGACGCGGGATGACCGCCGGTCGGGACCGGCAGCATCCGGAAGCCCTCGCGCGGCGCGGGCGAACCGCCGCGGGACAGCACCAGGAAGGTCACGCGGGCGGCGAGGCGCTCGGGATGCCGCCACCACGGCAGCGCCTCCCATTGGTCGTTCCCCATCACCCAGAACCATTCCGCGGCCGGCTCGCGCGCGGTCAGCGCCTCGGCGGTGAGATAGGAATACGACGGCCCGGGTTCGCGCAGTTCGAAATCGTCCACCGTCGCCCACGCCAGGCTGGCCGTCGCGCGCCGCAGCATCTCCAGCCGGTCCTCGGCCGGAGCGGCGCGGCTACCGGTCTTGTGGGGCGAAATCCGGCACGGCAGAAAGCGCACCTCGTCGAGCGCCGCCGCCTCGCGCGCCTGCCGCGCGAGATGCACGTGGCCGAGGTGGACCGGATCGAAAGTGCCGCCGAACAGGGCGATGCGTCGCGGAGCGCTCATCGGAACCCTAGTCATCGTCCCCCGCCCGCACCGGCGGCAACCCGAAAACGCCCGTTCGCAAAAACATCCCGATTTGACGGGCCGACACGCGCGGGACGTGGGAAAGTGGAATCGTGAACCCTTCCGTCCTCCGGCCGCACCTCGAGGTCCTCCGGCGACACCCGGGCGACGACGCGCGGCTCGCCGCGGAGGCGGTGAAACTCGCCGGCACCTTGCTCGCCGACGCCCGGCGGAATTCGCGGCCGGACGAGCTCGGGCAGGCCCTCCAGCTCGCCCGGCTGCTGGAGGATCCCGCGGGCAAGGACTTCATCGTGGCGCTGGCCGACCGCGTGCTGCGCGCGCCGACCGCCGCGCGGCAGGCCGCGCTGTTCCGCCAGCTCGTCGGATCGGCCGGACCGCCGCGCGGGTTCTCCCCGCTCGACCGCGCCGCGTTGCGGCTGGCCGCCGCCGTTTCGCCCCTCGCTCCCGGCCTGGTTATGGCCTTGGTCGCCCGCACCCTGCGCCACCGCAGCGGCGCGGTGATCCTGCCCGCCGAGCCGGACGCGCTCGCCCCGCTGCTCGCCCGCCGGAGAGCCGAGGGATTCCGCATGAACCTCAACCTGCTGGGCGAGGCCGTGCTCGGCGAGGACGAGGCCGAGCGCCGGCTGCGGGCGCTGCTCGACCGGCTCGCCTCGCCCGACTGCGACTGCTTGTCCGTGAAGCTCTCCTCGATCCACAGCCAGATCCACCCCGTCGGCGAGGCCGAAACCCTGGTGGCCGTCACCGCCCGCCTGCGCCGGCTTTACCGCGCCGCCCTCGACCACCCGGGCGAGGACGGACCGAAGCTCGTGAACCTGGACATGGAGGAATACCGCGACCTCGCCCTCACCCGCGCCGCATTCCAACAGGTGCTGGACGAACCGGAGTTCCTCCGCCTGGAGGCCGGCATCGCGCTCCAGGCCTACCTGCCGGACGCCTGGCCGGTGCAGCGCGAGTTCATCGCGTGGGCGAAACGCCGGATCGCCCGCGGCGGCGCGAGCATCCGCATCCGCCTGGTCAAGGGCGCCAACCTGGCGATGGAAAAAGTCGACGCCGAGCTCAACGGCTGGCCGGCCGCGCCCTACGCGACGAAGGAGGAAACCGACGCCAATTTCAAACGCATGCTGCACGAGGCCTGCCGGCCGGAGAACGCCGCGGCGGTCCGGCACGGCGTCGCCAGCCACAACCTGTTCGACCTCGCCTACGCGCTGCTGCTGCGCGCCCGCGAGGGGGTCGAGGACCGCGTCGGGTTCGAAATGCTCGAAGGCATGGCCAGCCACCAGGCGCGGGCGGTGAAGGACGCCGCCGGCGGCCTGCTGCTCTACGCACCGGTGGTGCGGCGCGAGGATTTCACCAGCGCGATCGCCTACCTCGTGCGGCGGCTCGACGAGAACACCTCGCCGAAAAACTTCCTCCGCGATCTGTTCTCGCTCGCGCCCGGCACCGCCGCCTGGGAACGGCAGGAAACCCGCTTCCTGCGCGCCTGCGCGCGCCGCGACGAACCCGCCACCGCGCCCAACCGGCGGCAGGACCGGCAGAGCGAAATCATTTCGCCCGACCCCGCCGGTTCGCCGTTCCACAACGCGGCGAACACCGACTTCTCGCTGGCCGCCAACCGCCGCTGGATCCACGCCGCGCTCGAGGCGTTCCGCGCCGCGCCGCCGCGCGACGTTTCGCCGGTCGTCGCGGGCCGCGAGGAACCCGGCGAACACCCGCAGACCGGCCGCGACCCGTCCCGCCCCGGCACCGCCTCCTACCGCTTCACCCTCGCCGGGCCGGAC
>Ga0070664_100000547_pt1 | contig 28718 bp, 22 predicted proteins | sample KBSC73metaG_FD_65863 | JGI IMG/M metagenome (GOLD analysis project Ga0070664, IMG submission 65863) | Corn rhizosphere microbial communities from Kellogg Biological Station, Michigan, USA - KBS C7-3 metaG | ecosystem: Host-associated > Plants > Roots > Rhizosphere > Soil ... | reverse complement strand
CGCGATCATGGCAGCCTGGCTACTGCTGGCCTCGGCGAGATCGCCGGCGGCGCCATGGAGAAAGACCGCGAGTCGGCATGCCGCCTCGGCATCGAGCAATTGCGCGAGCCACGCGGCGATCATCCCGGTGAGAACGTCGCCGGTTCCCCCAGTGGCCATACCGGGATTGCCAGTGGGATTGATGTACACGCGTCCCTCCGGCGTGGCGATGACGGTACGGTGCCCCTTGAGGACGACATACACACGACGTGTCGTTGCGAAATCGGTGGCAACCTGGATGCGGTTAGCTTGCACATCGGCAATCGATGACCCGACCAGGCGCGCCATTTCACCCGGGTGCGGGGTGATGATCAGGTCGCGCTCGTCGCGTCCCGTCAGACACCCGGGATCGTCAGCCAGCACGGTCAACGCGTCCGCATCCAGAACAAGCGGAACCGTCACTCGATCGAGAAGACCGCGGACAAAGTGCGCGACCTCAGGTGTGCGGCCAAGGCCGGGTCCACACGCAATCACATCGTGGGGCTGCTCCAGCAACTTCTCGACACCACTGGCTGCCAGCGTGCCCGAGGAATCATCGGGCAGATCCACCGTCATGAATACCGGTGACATGGCGGCTAGAATCGGAAGGCAGCCTCGCGGCGTCGCCACGGTCACGAGTCCTGCACCCGATCGCAAGGCGCCGAGCGCGGCAAGGTGTGCGGCGCCGGTTTTTCCGACCGACCCCGCCACGATCGTCAGCCGCCCGAAATCGCCTTTGTGTGAATCCGCCGCCCGTGGTCCGACGACGGTGCGCAGCTGCTCGGGTGTCAGCAACTCCACATGCGGCCCTTCGAGGCTCTCAATCACTTCATACGGGATGCCGATATCGGCGATGACGACGTCGCCGGCATAGGCCTCGCCCGGCGGCAGGACGAGCGGCAGTTTCGGCGCCGCAAGAGTCACGGTCAGCGACGCGTCGATGCAGTCGCCGATCAAATGCGGTGTATCCGCCGACAGACCGCTCGGCAGGTCGACGGAGACGATCGGAATCTCGGACGCGTTCACGTCGGCAATGACGGTCTCCATCATCCCGGTGACAGCCGCCTTGAGTCCGGTTCCGAAGATCGCGTCGACGATCAACGAGCACTGCGAGATCTCGGAGAAGTGCAGCTCCCAGCTTTGCTCATCCGCAATCTCTACGACGGTGACACCCAGCCGCCCGAGGATATCGAGGTTCGTCCGCGCATCACCGCCGACGTCGGCGAGCGCGCCAATCACGAACACGGAAGTCTCGATACCGTGCTGCAGCAGCGTGCGCGCCACGACGAATCCATCGCCGCCGTTGTTGCCACGCCCACACAAGACCGCCACGCGGCCATCGAGTTTCGATTCGTACGTGGACTCGATCGCCGCCACGACCTGGCGGCCCGCGTTTTCCATCAACACGAGCGATGGAATCCCGATTTCATCGATGGTGTACCGGTCGGCTTCGCGCATCTGCGCGGCGGTCAGGATCCGCATGCTGAGCGCACTCCGCTACTCTGTCAACGGCGGACACGAACAGAACAAGTTGCGATCCCCGTACGTATTGTCGATGCGTCCCACGGGAGGCCAGTACTTCCGTTCGCGCACGAATGGGAGCGGAAACGCGGCCTGCTCGCGGCTATAGGCGTGCCGCCAGTCGGTGGCCGTGACCGCAGCAGCCGTGTGCGGAGCGTTCTTGAGGACGTTGTCCTGTGAATCGACCTTGCCGGTCACCACGTCTTCGATCTCGCGCCGGATGGCGATCATCGCATCACAGAAGCGATCGAGCTCGGCTTTGTCTTCGCTCTCGGTCGGTTCGACCATGAGCGTACCAGCAACGGGAAAGGAAACCGTTGGGGCATGAAAGCCGTAGTCGATGAGCCGCTTCGCCACATCCATCTCTTCAACGCCGCCGGCTTTGAAGCCGCGCAGATCGAAGATCAGCTCGTGCGCCACGCGGCCGTTCGCTCGCGCATACAGCACCGGGAAATGCCGTTCGAGCCTGGCCTTGATGTAATTCGCATTCAGGATGGCGTGGCGCGTGGCGTCCGTCAGCCCCTCTGCCCCGAGCATCCGAACGTAGGCATACGAGATGAGCAGGATGCTTGCGCTTCCCCACGGTGCTGCTGACACGGCATGGATCGCCTTGCTCCCACCAACACCCACGACGGGGTGGCCTGGCAGGAATGGCGCCAGATGTCGTGCGACGCCAATCGGTCCCATTCCAGGTCCGCCGCCCCCGTGCGGGATCGCAAACGTCTTATGCAGGTTCAGGTGGCAGACGTCAGCCCCAATCGCCGCAGGGCTCGTCAACCCGACCTGCGCGTTCATGTTGGCGCCGTCCATGTACACCTGCCCGCCATTCTCATGGACGACGTCGCAGATGTGTCGGATGTCGTCCTCGAAAACCCCATGGGTCGAGGGGTAGGTGATCATCAGGCAGGCAAGACGATCGCGATGCTGGGATGCCTTCGCCTTCAAGTCGTCAACGTCGACACTGCCGTCCGGCCTGCTCCGGACCACGACGACGCGCATGCCGGCCGTGACTGCACTGGCGGGATTCGTCCCATGCGCCGATGCCGGGATGAGGACGATGTTGCGCTCAGGCTGGCCGCGATCATGGTGATACGCGCGGATCACCATGAGACCCGCGAACTCTCCTTGCGCGCCAGAGTTCGGTTGCAGTGAGACTTCCGCGAACCCGGTGATTTCGCACAACGCCGACTCGAGCTCGCGGAAGACCTGCGCGTATCCCTCCGCCTGCTCTTCCGGCGCAAACGGGTGCATCCGGCTGAATGCATTCCACGTGATCGGCAGCATCTCCGTCGCCGCGTTCAGCTTCATCGTGCACGAGCCGAGCGGAATCATCGACGTGTCGAGCCCGATGTCTTTCCGCTCGAGGCTGCGGATGTAGCGCATCATCTCCGATTCGGAGTGGTGGGTGTTGAAAACGGGATGCGTCAGAAAGCTGCTGGTGCGCCGAAGCGGATCGGGCAGCCCGTCCGGAGATTGCGCCTGCAGCCTCCCCGCCGTCGACTCGCAGTCGACAGGATGCGAATTGCCCGCCGCAGCGGCAAAGACGTCGACGATATCTCGAATGTCGGAGGTACCGACAGTTTCGTTGAGCGCGATCGACAGCGTTCGTTCGTCGATGACGCGAAAGTTGATGGCCACCGCCTGGGCGCGCCGGAGCACGGACTCGACGCCTCCTGGAACCGAGACCCGCAGCGTATCGAAGTAGTGCGAGTTGAGCTGCGTGTAGCCAACCGCACCGAGCTCGGCTTCCAGCACTCTGGTCAGCAGGTGCACGCGAGAGGCGATCGCGGTGATCCCCTTGTGTCCGTGATACACGGCATACATCGCCGCGATGTTGGCGAGCAGTGCCTGTGCCGTGCAGATGTTCGACGTGGCCTTCTCGCGACGGATGTGCTGTTCGCGCGTCGCCAGCGCCATCCGGTACGCGCGGTGTCCGTGGTTGTCGACCGAGACCCCAATCAGCCGGCCCGGTAATTGCCTGACGAAGGCATCACGCGTCGCGAAGAATGCCGCGTGCGGGCCTCCGTAACCGAGCGGGACGCCGAGACGTTGCGCGCTTCCGTAGACGACATCCGCCCCCATTTCTCCGGGAGGCACGAGCAACGCCAGCGAAAGTAAGTCAGCGCCAACGGCCACGAGCGCGCCTGCGCCGTGTGCCCGGGTGATCACTGCTCTCAGGTCGTACACGTCGCCGCCTGCATCGGGAGACTGGACGATCGTACCGAAGACCGCCTCGTCGAACGTCATCTGGTCGAGCGGCACGATGCGCAGCTCGATACCGAGTGGCTCTGCCCTCGAGCGCAGGACGTCGATGGTTTGCGGGAAGCAACCATCGCTGACGAGACACACCGCGTGTGCCTGATCGCTGCGGTTGCTCGGCCGAGCGCGATGCATCAGCGCCATCGCTTCCGCGGCTGCCGTGGCCTCGTCCAGCAATGATGCGCTCGCCACGTCCATCGCCGTCAGATCGGTGACCATCGTCTGGAAGTTCAGAAGTGACTCCAGCCTCCCTTGCGCGATCTCAGCTTGGTACGGTGTGTAGGGCGTGTACCAGGCGGGATTCTCCAGCACCATGCGCAGGATGACGCTGGGTGTGATCGTGTCGTAGTAGCCGAGGCCGATGTACGACCGGAAGACCTTGTTTCGATGCGCAACGTGCCCGAGTCGATTGAGGTACTGATATTCGCTTTCGGCCGAAGGCAGCGACAACGGCGCCTTGTGCCTGATCGAGGCTGGAATAGCCTCGTCCACGAGCGCATCCAGCGATGACGTACCAATCGCCTGGAGCATCTCGTCGCGCTCGTCTGGCGATGGTCCGATGTGGCGGCGCGCGAACCAATCGCTGGCGTCGAGTGAGCTCATTACGTGCGCGTCAACGCTTCGTACTGCGAGCTGTCGAGCAGCGACCCCGTCGCCTCGGGATCCGACAGCCGCACCTTCACCATCCATGTTTCATGAGGCTTCGCATTGACAGCTTCCGGGTGATCCTTGAGCGTCGGGTTCACTTCGAGGACCTCACCGCTCATCGGCGCAAACAGCTCCGAAACCGCCTTCACCGACTCGATGGACCCGAACGACTCGCCTGCCGTCACATGACGTCCGGGATCGGGCAGCTCGACGAAGACGACGTCGCCGAGTTGATCCTGGGCGAAATCGGTGATGCCGACTTCGGCAATCTCGCCGTTGAGCCGAATCCACTCGTGGTCCTTCGTGTATTTGCGATCTGCGGGATACGGCATGCTCACTCCAAATGGGGTCGGGAGTCATTTAAACAGGACATCCACGATGTGTCCTCTTCAAATGACCCCCGACCCCATTACACGTTTGTAAAAGGGCAACGGCACGACCTGCGCCTTCGTGACGCGACCGCGAACGTCGATCTCAATCTGGCTTCCGGGTGTGGAAAAGGCCGTCGGAACGTAGGCCATGCCGATGGCCTTCTTGAGAAACGGCGTCTGTGTGCCGCTCGTGACCTGGCCCACTCGATTGCCCTGATGCAGCACCGCGTATCCCTGCCGCGCGATTCCGCGCTCGAGCATCTCGAAACCAACCAGCGTGCGCGCGAGGCCTCGCTCCTTCTGCTCGAGAAGACGCTCGCGGCCGATGAAGTCACTCTTCCTCCAGCCGATCGTCCAACCGAGGCCTGCTTCGAGTACCGTTGTCGACTCGTCGATGTCGTTCCCGTACAGCCGCATCGCCGCTTCGAGCCGCAATGTGTCACGAGCGCCCAGCCCGCAAGGAATGACGTCCGCGTGTCGGCCCGACTCGAGGAGCGCCTGCCACACCCGATCAGCCATATTCGGCGGCACGAAGATCTCGTACCCATCCTCGCCGGTGTACCCGGTTCGCGAAATCGTCACCCGGGCCGCGGCGACCTCTCCATAAGAAAACCAGTAGTAGCGAATGTCGCTCAGCTCGACCCCGGTCAGCGGCTGCAACACGTCGCGAGCCGCAGGGCCTTGAATCGCGAGCAGCGCGTATCGGCTGCTGGAATCGACACAAGCCGCGTCGCCGGTAAGCTTCACCTGCTCGCTGATCCACGCGAAGTCTTTCACCGTGTTGGCGGCGTTGACGACGAGCATGAAGTGACTCGGCCCCATGCGATAAACGAGCATGTCGTCGATGAACGTTCCCTCTGGCGTCAGCAGACCTGCGTACTGCGCCTGTCCGACCTTCAGCGCTGCGGCGTCGTTGCTGGAGACCCGCTGAACCGCCTCGAGGGCTCCCTTGCCCGCAACCTCGATTTCGCCCATGTGGCTGACGTCGAATATGCCAGCGCGTGACCGAACGGCGAGATGCTCGTTCACGATTCCGGAGTACTCGACCGGCATCTCCCAGCCGGCATAAGGCACCATGCGGGCGCCCGATGCGCGATGCCGTGCATGTAAGGGAGTTGTGCGGAGACTGGCAGCCGTGTCGGTCATGAAGCAGAGCGCGAGGGGGGAACCAAACTGGTAAAACTGTACTCGCCGCCGAACGAGAGGGTCAAGGAGGGGTTCGCGGTTCAGGATGTCGCACGCAGCAACATCGTTCCGCCGCGAAGGCGATCGAACACATTGGCCAGATGCTCGGCCGTTACAGGCCCCACGGTTACGATCTCATGCGCACGCAGGACAGTGGCCTGGTGAGGCAGGAGAAACACGTATAGATCGCACAGGCCGGCCAAGTCGTGCAGGCGATGCGATGACAATACCGCGGCAGCGCCGCGATCGCGTTTGGTCTCGAGCATCGTCGACAGCCATCGGCCGGCATCTGGATCGAGACCTTCCCACGGCTCGTCGAGGAGGATAAGGCCGAGCGGATGACGGCCAAGCACCGTGCGGAGCCCTAAAAGCTGTCGCGTCCCTCGCGACAATGTCCGGAGCCGCCGGTTCTCCCGCGTGACATCGTCACCAGCGCCAAGACTTCCCCACTGCGCCGCGCGTACGCTCCCCGGCATTGTGGCCTCGCCCGCGAAGTAGCCGACGCCGGTGCGCGCGAGGGCGTCGCGCGGCGTCAATCCGTTGATGCGAATCTCTCCGGATCGCGGCGTGAGGCATCCCGCGAGCGCGCGAAGCAACGTCGTTTTCCCCGAACCGTTGGGACCGACGACACCCGCCGCCTGGCCGGCGGCGAGATCGAAAGACAGTTCTTGAAACACGAGACGCCGTCCGTACTGCATCGCGAGACCACGGACCGACACGGCTAGTGTCACTGAGCGGCCTCGAGTGGTACATCTCGGCGAGACACCCACCGGCACGCCGCGACCATCGCACACAGCGCCAGCGCAAGCGCGGGGACGACCGCTATTACCTGTGGCCGTGCGAGATGACTTCCAACCACACCGACGGGATAGATGAAGAAGGACCACGCTGGCCAGGCGAGGTCTTCGATCCGAGTCGACGTCGCCGTCCATTGTCCGATCACACCACTCGAAAACGTGGTGGCTTCCGTCACGGCAATCAGCAACCAGCCGAGGCCACCCGAGAATCGCGGTAGCGGGACCGTGACTGCCCACGGCACCGTCGACACGACGAACACTGCGGCACAGGTACCCGACGCGAACAGGCTCTTGCTCGAGCCGGCGCTCACCATCAGTTCCACTATCGCTAACACCAGCCAACTGGCCACGCCAGAGAGGATAGACATCGCCCAGTGGACCAGGGCGATCAGCGTGCGGCTGCTCCCGCGCGTGAACAACAAATCGTAATGTCCACGCCGCGCCGGAAGCGAAAACCCTGAGGAAGCCGCAAACAATTGCAGGACGAGAATCGGCACCAACGCGCCGGAAGCTCTCTGTGGATCACTCACGATCGCCAGCGCGGACGCGGTCGTCAACGCGACGAAGGTGCTCACCATCATCGAGGGAACAGGCGGCACGATGTGGAAGAAGCGAACGAGATACCAGAGATCGCGCATGCCTGTCCCGGCTACGATTCAGCGCGAGGCGCCGTCATGTCGTGGACCCAGCGCGGAAGACGTTTGGCATGTCCGCGGCCGAGCCTGCCGGCGACCCTGAGGTACGCTTCCAACGTGTGATAGCTGATATTGAGCCGCTTGCAGGCTCGACGCTTGTTTCGCCCACACTTCTCGAACACGAGACGTGCGTAATGGCACGCCCAGGCGCGCATCGTCTCGTCACGAGCAATGGAAGGCACCAGCACTTCCGCAAACTCGCCGCGGATTCGAGCTGGAAGATCGTCGAGCTCGATGCGGTCCGATTCCATCAGCGCGAGTGCGCGCTCGACCAGGCGCTCCAACTCCCGTACGTTGCCCGGCCATGGATAGATGCGGAGCGCATGCTCGGCTTCAGTGGACAGCGTCAGCTCACGGCTGCGCTGCCGGCCCAGGAAGTACCGCACGAGCTCGGGCACATCTTCGCAACGGCTCCGCAGCGGCGGCACATGTATTTCGACTCCGCTGAGCCGGTAGTACAGATCGGCGCGGAAAAGACCTCGGGCGACGAGATCAGACAGCGGCCGGTTCGTGGCGGCGACAATGCGAGTATCGATGCGACGAGTGCCGTGACCGCCAACCCGCTCGACGGCCAGATCCTGCAGGACGCGAAGAAACTTCGCCTGTGCCGACAGCGACAGGTCTGATACTTCGTCCAGGAACAGCGTGCCGCCATCGGCGTGCTCGAACTTGCCGCGGCGCCCGCGCACGCCGGTGGCCGTGCGTTCTTCGATCCCGAAGAGCTCAGCCTCGAGCAGCGTTTCCACGACGGCGGCGCAGTTGACGGCGACAAACGGACCTCGACGACGGCGGCCGAGATCGTGCAGCTGACGGGCAACAAGTTCTTTGCCGGTTCCGCTCTCGCCTTCGATTAGAGCGGTGAAATCAGTCGCAGCGACGCGCTCGATCTGCGCACGCAGCGCCTGCATCACCTGGGTCGATCCGATCAGCGGACCGGCGCCAAGCACTGGACTCGCGGTCACTGCTCTTCCCCGCCCGATCTCCAACACCAGACCGCCGACATGTGCCAGCGTCATCAGCACGTCGTAGTCGCGCCCGGCCATCGGCCGATCCGGCTGACACGATGCCTCAAGCACCGCCTGGACGCGCGGATCGGCAGTCGGCACGCCAAGAACGATCGAATCCGCCGTGCGCGTCGGAGTGACCAGCCGCGCCTGGTAGCGGTCGCGCACTTCGCGCAGACGCACCGCGCGCAGATTTAGCGCCTGACGAACCTGTTGCTCGAACGTCGCCCCCAGATCGTGTTGTGGCGCTTGACTGGCAAGCGCGGTCCCAAGGGCCTCGAGGACCTGACGAACGCTCGCGACGTTGTCTTCCCCGCGCGGTTCAGTGACCCCATTACCACCTCGCATCACCGCCGACGATTCGCTCACGAGAACCTCCGCTGGTGGCCTACCAAATGCAGTGCCATCGTGACCAGCCCCCGCTAACGTTCGCGCAGGCAACGCTTTCGCTTTGATGAGCATGCGTCCGAGTATCAGGCGCGGGTAGTCCGTACCCCGCACAACTGATAACGTGCATGAAACTCGGAGAAGTGCCTACCCCGCGAGCGACGATGAGCCGCTTCAACCGCCTCGCTCGTCGGAGGCGGGGGCTGCGATACACTGGCGGCCGCACATGAAACGCCTAACCCGACATTTATATTTCTGGGTCCTGCTCGCGATTCTTGCGGGAGGCATTCTCGGCTACGCGCAGCCAGCGACGGCCGTCAAACTCAAGCCCCTTGGCGATGGATTCATTGCACTCGTCAAGATGCTCATCAGTCCGATCATCTTCTGCACGGTTGTCCTTGGCATCGCCGGGGCCGGTGACATGAAGAAGGTCGGCCGCGTCGGCGCCAAAGCTCTCATTTACTTCGAGGTGGTCTCGAGCTTCGCGCTCGTCATCGGTCTCGTCGTGATCAACGTCATGAAGCCGGGGGCCGGCTTCAACGTGGATCCGGCGACTCTCGACGCGAATGCCGTAGCGGATTACGCGAAGCGCGCGGCTGCCCAAACGACCACCGACTTCATCCTCAACATCATCCCGGCCACGTTCTTCGACGCGTTCGCGGGCTCCGGCAACCTCCTGCAAGTCCTGTTCGTCGCAATTCTGTTTGGCTATGCGATGACACACATGGGAGCGCGAGGAGCGACGGTTCACCACTTCATCGAAGCCTGTTCGCATATTTTCTTCGCCATGATGAACGCGCTGATGAAACTGGCGCCGATTGGCGCTGGCGGCGCAATGGCATTCACCATCGGCCGTTATGGCATCGAGGCGCTCAAACCTCTGGCTGCTCTGATGGGCAGCTTCTACCTCACGTGCCTGCTCTTCGTGTTGATCGTCCTCGGAGCTATCGCAGCCTTCACGGGATTCAATATCCTGCGCTTCATCGCGTACATCAAAGACGAGTTGCTTACGGTTCTCGGCACGTCTTCGTCTGAGTCGGCGCTCGTGCCGCTGATGCAGAAGCTCGAGAAGCTCGGATGCTCGAGATCCGTAGTGGGATTGGTCGTGCCGTCCGGCTATTCGTTCAACCTGGACGGCACAAATATCTATCTGACCATGGCCGCGATATTTGTCGCGCAGGCGCTCAATATCGACCTCACGCTGGGGCAGGAGCTGACGCTGCTGGGCGTAGCCATGCTGACGTCGAAAGGGGCATCTGGTGTTACCGGCGCCGGGTTCATCACACTCGCCGCAACGCTGGCTGTGGTCCCATCGATTCCAGTGGCCGGACTCGCATTGATCCTCGGCATCGACCGTTTCATGTCCGAGGCGCGGTCGCTCACCAACTTCATCGGCAATGGCGTGGCTGCCATCGTCGTTGCGCGTTGGGAGAATGAGCTCAACGCGACGCAGCTGGCTGCCGAACTCAGCGGTAGTCGCTCAATGCCGGCTCCGCAGACCGAGCGATCGCGACAGGTCGTCGATCTTTCATAGCAAGTTGCCGGTCTCGTGCCTGGCTGCCTCGGCAGGTACGAGATCGACTGGCGCGCTGAATGCCAGCGCACCACGATAAGTAACCACGTCGGCCGTCACCGTCCAAACGGAGCACCGAACGACGCGAGCGCGAACGAGAACACGACCGTGCGCCCCCGTCACGTGCACCTCAACGTGGGTTCCCGGCAGCAGCCGCGTGGTGCTCTCGACCAGCGCCCCGCCAGCCGACACGTTGACGACGACGAGTTCACGGCCGGCGCGCAACCTGACCCGCGATAACGCGTCGGTCGGACCAGGCACCCAACGGGCGCTCCGGCGACGATCATCTAAATCAGTCGGCACTGACCCATCCATTGGTGGCGCGTTCGTATCGAAGCACGCGTGCACGGGCCGTTACACCCAGCACCCGCACCACCCACTGCGTACGATCGCGTCCAACAACATACACGCTGCCGGACGTCGCCGTTCCGTTAGGACTGAACGACAGGATTCTCGTCCCCCCCAGCGCGACGGCTTGGGTGGCTGGCGTCCCCGGGGCAAGTCCGATGGAAGCACCCCGAAACAAGTCCGACAATACTACCGGTGCTTCGATCACGCGATCAATCTGTTGATCGATGTCTTGCGTTCGCACTCCGTCACCGTTGCCGTCCGCTACAACCGAGAACGCGGTGCCCCGAGGGCCATCCTCGAAATGGAGCGCCATCATTGTTGAGCGGCCAACTGCCTGCGCCCGGGCCAGCGCCATCCGCGACGCGAGGTACCGGGCGGCACCCGCGCCGCGCGAACGATCGATCGCGGCCAGCATGTTGGGGAGGCTGATGCCAGCGAGAATGCACAACACGATCAGGGCAAACAGAATCTCCAACAGCGTGTAGCCACTACTTCGCCCGGCGGGCGGCCGCGGGCGCTGGGGGAAGCGCCCGCGACCACACCCGCGCGCCTCTACTGGCCGGCCGACTCTCCTTTCGTCGGTGAGACCGTGATGAGCGGTTTCAGCTTGAGGAAGCTCTTCTCCCCCACACCGCGCACGTTCATCAGATCTTCGACCTTCTTGAAGGAGCCGTTCTTCTGCCGGTATTCGAGGATGCGCTCCGCCGTCGCCTTGCCGATGCCCGGCAATGTTTCGAGCTGCGCCGCGCTCGCCGTGTTCAGGTTGATGGGTGCCGACGCCGAAGCAGAACTTGCCGCCGAACTGCGTCGAGTGGTGTCCTGGGCCGCGCCTGTAGCTACACCGAGCCCCAGCACCAGCAGAACCGCGATGACGATGCGAATCATGAACAGCCTCCTGTCCGCATCTGGCAGGCGCACTCACGCATGACTGCGGGAACGTGCGGACGATTCGGGACGTAAGTCGATGCGCGGTGACCTGCCACATGGCTCCTCGGCGCGCGAACGAGTCCCGGCGGGAGATGGCTGACCACGGGCCTGGGTGCACGAAAGGTCCACACAAACCCGCCGGGACGCTTCGAGTAAGAGCAAGCGCATGGCCGCCTCAACGCCGCGAGATGTGTCGACGCAGCGTGATGACGTGGAAGCGGTTAGACGAAGAGGACGAAACTGCCGCGCGTCAGGACCATGCGCGGCTGTGAACTACGGTTGGCGATTAGACGACATCCGCGCAGTTGTTGCCTGTCAGCCCCGCTTGCTGGGCGCTCGCCGCGCCGGCATCCTCCGCATGACGTGGGGTCGTAATCAGGCGTAAGTCCTGGGCTCGGTAGTCGTCGCGAACCAGCGCGGCTAGCTCCGAATTGTGGAAGATCCCGAATCCGCGCTCAGGGCGTCGCCGGAGGGCCGCTCGCCGCCTGCGCGAGCTGGCGAATGGCGCCGAGGTGATACGCAAGGTGCGGAATGCTCGAGGCGGCGTCGGTCCATCCGGTTTCGTCCCATGCCGGGGGGGTTTTCATGTGGTCCAACCACGATTGCGCCTCGTTGGCAAGAGCCGCACGCAACGTGCGCCACTGATCGTCAGAGACCGTCTGACGCTTCCAGGCCTGTGACCAATCGGCATCGCCAAGCTGTTCACCCCGAGCAGCTCGATTGAGCAATTCCAATCCGTAACGCAGGTGCTCAACGTGGGAAGCCACCGAGGTCCGTCCTCCCGGGCGGGCGCTCGCCGCCTCGGCCGAAAGCGAATCAAGGGACGACAACAAGCCGCGATCGCCGCGGTTCAGGAAATACGCGCTGCCAGACGGCCCGTACAGTGCTTCGCTGAGGAGCGTCACGAGGACACGTGGCAATACGGACGCGCGCGTATCCAGCGCGACCGGATGTCGCGGCTCATAGAGCATCACATGGACACCCCCAGGCAGATCGAGATACGCGGTGATGCCAAATCCCTGATCCTCGGGCTCTCCCATGACGGTGACGCCTTTCGCTCGCAAGTCAGCGATCGTCGAGCGAATGTCGTTGCACATGAAGTTCAGCTTGTGCGGGGTGCCGGCCGCGTCCATTCCGTCCTCGATCGGATGGATGCCCAGTTCGGCTGGCGGCAGCGTGAAGATGAGCCATCCACCGCCGGCGTCCACGTGTTTGAACCCGAACACGTCCCGAAGCATTGCGCGGAGGGCATCGGACTGGGCGCTGTACAACAGCGCATGGGCACCGATGATCGCCATGAGAATCCTCCCCTGATGACCGATGATTTTGGGGGTGCCCTGCAGTCTATACGGATGACGCGCGGAATGGATCCGTGCGCCGACAGGAGGTCACCATGCCACTCATCGATGGGCTGTTACAGGAGCTCGAACAAGAGGCCGCAACCACACGCTGAGTCCTGGAGCGTGTTCCGGATGCCAGGCTCGCGTGGAAGCCGCACGCGAAGGCGAGGACACTGGGCGAACTCGCACTGCACGTTGCGATGGTGCCGGGCTCCGTTGCGGAATTCGTCGCACAACCGTCGCCCGTGCAGGCGCCCCAATTCACCGACCCCAAACCCACAAGCGCTGCGGAGCTGGTCCCAACGCTGGACGAGAGCATCGCCAAGGCGAAGCGGCTGCTCGGGAAGATGGACGACGGGACGATTCTCGCCACATGGCGGATGATGCGTGGCGACCAGGAGCTACTCGCAATTCCGCGAATTGCAATGCTGCGGGCGATCATGCTGAATCACTGGTATCACCATCGTGGACAACTGAGCGTATATCTGCGTGAGCTCGATGTGCCTGTGCCATCGATCTATGGTCCGAGCGCCGACGAGAATCCATTCGCGTGAATAGCAGGGCAACATAGCGCCTGAACACGGCAGCAATTGCGTACACTCTTCGCGTGCTGCCCTACGTGTGGCTCTCGCTTGCAATCGGATCGCTCTGGCTTCCGCCGCAGCCGGCGGTGGCGGCATTGCCGTTACAACACGCCGTATCGGTCGCCTGGTTGATCGTTGCCGTCACTCACGCCTACGCGACCGGTGTGGTTACGCCACTGGGCATGCTCGCGATTCTGGCGTTCGCCCTGCTCTGTTACCGGGACGCGCGCGAGCGCCGGCCACTCACTACGATCGCGGTCGTCGTATTCTCGCTCGCGCTGATGGCGCACATCGTCCCGGGATTTGCAAATCTGCTCGTTGTCAGAGACGTGACGCTGAGCCCGGACGCCGTGCCTTACACGCTGTACCTCAACTTCGACAAGACACAGGTCGGTCTCTTCCTGTTGGCGTTCGGTCCGCCACTGTTGGCGTCGCGAGCCGATTGGGGCGCGATGCTGAGAGCCACGCTCCCCGGCGTGCTCGTGCTGATCGCAGCGCTCATGGCATGCGCGCTGTTGATTGGCCAGATACGCGTCGATTTCAAGTGGCCGGCGATCTTTCCTGTCTGGGCCTGGTCGAACCTTGTCTTCACCTGCGTGAGTGAGGAGGCGCTGTTTCGAGGTTTGATCCAACGGCGGCTGCAGGGCGAGTTGGCTGTTCAGGCATCGGGCAGGGAGATCGCCGGTCTGGTGATGGCGGCTGTCGTCTTTGGCCTTGCCCACTACGCGGGCGGAGTGTGGTCCATCGTGCTCGCTACGAATGCTGGTGTCGGTTACGGCTGGATCTTCTGGCGCACGAACCGCATCGAGGCGTCGATCCTGACGCATTTCCTGGTGAACACCACACACATCTTGTGCTTCACCTACCCAGCGCGCGCCTGAACCTTCAGGCGGTTTCAAGACCCGCCGCTACCTTCCCCAGACTCCCAGGCGGGTCTGAAGACCCTCCCCTACTTCGAGATAAACGGATCGACAAGCTGCCGGACGTAACCGGGAGGTACCGCCTTGCCTGCCGCCAGTCCGTACGAGGCCGGCCAGCGATCGCCAGGCAGATGGCAGGTGCCAAACATGCGATCCAACAGCGGCAGATGGACCGCGAAATTCTTGTCCACGGCCTCCGGTTCGGCACCATGGTGCCAGTGGTGAAACTGCGGCGTCGCCATCACCCACCGCAGGCGGCCGAAGTTGAAACGGACATTCGCGTGAATGAAGGTGGCCTGGATACTGACGAATGCGACGTAGGCGATGAGCGCCGTCTCACTGAAACCGAGCACATAGATCGGTACGTAGGTCAGTCCGCGTGTCACCGCTACATCGACCAGGTGCAGCCGCGAGCCAGCCAGCCAGTCCATGACGTCGGCTGAATGATGAATGCGGTGAAAACGCCACAGCATGGGAACCCGATGGAAGGCTCGGTGCACCCAGTACTGCACGAAATCGGTCAGCACAAGAATCTCGATGAACTGAATCACCAGCGGCTGACTCGACACCAGCTTCTGCACGTTCCCGGACACTGCCCACGTGAACAGCGTCATTGCTGGTTTCATCGTCAATAGCGTCGTGACTTGCACGAGCAGGGCGCTTAGAAAAAAGTACACAAGGTCTGTCCGCCAATCGCGCCTGAAGACGTCCTGTTCGGGCAATCGCGCGAAGAGGCGTTCGAGCGGTATGAAGACGGCGGAGTAGGCAATCAGATTGAGGAGAAACCAGTCGAGACCGAGAAAAGGCCCGTTCTGCAGCTCGCCATCAATGGGAACACGTGAACCGCCGAGCAGCGCGGCCACGAGTGTGAAGGAGATGCCCGCCATGCCCAGAATCTTGCGACGACGCAGGCACACACTCACGACACCCGCAATGAAAGAGCTCACGAGAGCAAGGTGCAAGAGGGCTCTGATGAACGGGACGGGATAGAGCGCTCGCAGGTCTGGCATCGTGAGGAGCGACGGGTAGTGAAAGCAGAAGACCGCACCAAGGCCAGCTGCCCCGAGGGCGACGGAGAGGACGCCGCTCAGCCACCCTGACGCGAATGCCCTTGACGCCGGTGTCGTCACCATCGATCGACGAACGCCTGTTCATCGGCGCGCGGCTGCAGTCCCGTGACGTGTGTAATCAGACGCTCGCACATTGGAAAGAAGCCCGCGGCGTTCAGCCATCGATTGCACCAGCCAGTCGCGATGCAGTAGTTGGCGACATATGGCTCGCGATGGTGCGAGGCGTGCGCCTCGACACTGAGGATGATGCCGCGGCGCTGCAGCCAGCGAACGAATGACGGCGGCGACGGCATATGTGCCCACTGATGCACCTGGTTCGTGGGAAGGGAGATCGTGGCAAATACCGTGAGTGCAAGTGACACTGCTCCACTCGGGCCGGCTTCCGGGAGCAGGAGGGCGACAAGCAGAATCGGGACGTTCAGCATCGCAACATCACCATTGCAATCGACCGCGTCTCGACGCAGGAAGTCGTCCGGATTGACGTGATGGACGCGGAATGGCCTCAAAAAGCGGCGACCCAGGAACGGCATCGTTTCGCTGAACCAGGTGTCGGCGGTCCAATGCACGAGGCCAGATACCAGATCGGCAGCCAGCGCGGCTGCAATGAGGACCAGCGGTGACCACCAGTGCCACCACAGTCCGGTTGCCACGATGTGATTGATATTCGCGAGGAGCAGCGCTCCGGCCGCAAGCAGGGCGCAGATCTCGATTCGTCTGGTCCACCCGTCCACGACGTCGTGGGCCGGCAGGTCGGAGGCGATCGCCTTCATCCACCGTTTTATCGGAGGGTCTCAGGCCGGTCTGGAGACCCAACCAGGCGGGTCTGAAGACCCGCCTGTACGTCATGAGAAGTGGCCGTTTTTAGGGAAGCCGTCCGTCCATTGAGAGCCCCTGGACGACGAGGCCGCTGCGCGCGCCAGCACCTACCTGCCCCACGTCGCCCTTCGCGCCGGCGGGCCGCTCCACCGTCAACCGGAACTGATGGCTCATCTTCTGGACGCTCGCTGCCACTTGTTTACCAATTTCAGGCAGCAGCGTCGCGAGGCGCGTGGGTGCCGCGATGCTCTCGTAGCGCCCTCGGGTAGCCTGAGTAACCGCCATCCCGACCTGTGTCTGGTTGGCACCGCCGCTTGCCGATCCTGATGTTGAATTGAGCAGCACCACGTGTACCGTTGTGGGTTTCTTCTCGATGCGCTCGAAGATCCGTTTGACGTCGCGATCCAGCACGTTGGCGTCACCGGAGCTGGTGCCAGACATGATGATCACCGGGAAGTGATCTGTCTTGTCCTTCTCGATTCGCTGCGTCGCTTCGTTGATCGACTCGACGAAACGGCCTGCGCCCGAGTCGGGCGCCAGACGAGACAAGCCCTCAATCATCATCGCCTTGTCCATCGTCGGTCGAACCAGAAAGCGCGGCTGCGGGGCCGTCGTGACGATGGTGACCTCCAGGTTATCTGGCAGCGCATCGATGAGACCTTTCACGCCGTCCTTGAGGATCTGGATGTTGCCTGCTCCGAGGCCGATGCCATTGTCGAGAAGCAACTGGACTTTGACTGGCCAGTTCACCGGCTCAACCTTGACGACTTTCGCTTCCACACCACCTTCCATGACCCGCAGGTCCGTCGGCTCCAGTGAGGCCACTGGTTTCCCCGATGCGTCGGCGACACTGGCATAGAGCTGGAACTGCTGCTGAGCGCGTACGTCTCCGGCTGCCGCGCACAGAATCACCGCAAGTGCTGCGAAAAACTTCGAACGCATGCGAGACCTCCGTCAGAAACCGTTATGGAACCGATGGCCGTGTCGACGATGAGACGGGAGTCGATTCGGTTCTCAGATACTACGTTGAGGCGGGGCGCGTCGTTCACAGCACCGCGCGGCCGACTGCCATATCAGGCACGGCGGGCGCCGAGGCGATCAGACCTTCCGGCCTGCCACCATCGCTTCGCGGTACCACGCCACAGTCCGCCCCAGCCCATCATCGAAGCTGACACTCGGAGTGTAGCCAAGCAGTCGCTCGGCCTTGCCGATGTCGGCTTGCGAATCGCGAACGTCACCGGCGCGCGGTTCGGAATAGATCGGCTCGAGCTGACTTCCCACCTTGCGCTTCACGACCTCGAAGAGCTGCTTCAGCGAAATGCGGCCGCCGGTCGCGACGTTGATGATCTCGCCACTGGCGCCAGGCGCATGGCACGCGCGAAGAACACCGTCGACGACGTTGGCCACGTACGTGAAGTCGCGGGTTTGTTCGCCGTCTCCGTAGATGGTCGGGCGGCGGTCTTCGCACAACGAGCTGATAAAAAGCGAGATGACCCCGGAATACGGTGACGATGGATCCTGCCTCGGGCCGAAGACGTTGAAGTATCTGATCGTCACCGTCTCGAAGCCGTAGAGGCTCGTAAACATCTGGCAGTACTGCTCGGCTACCAGTTTCTGCAACGCATATGGCGACAGTGGCGCCGTCGGCATCGTCTCGACTTTCGGCAGCGTTTCCGAATTCCCGTACGCGGACGAGGAGCCGGCGTAGACCACGCGCCGCACGCCCGCATCGCGGGCCGCGACGAGGACACTGAGAGATGCGTCGATGTTGGCGCGATTCGACGTTACCGGATCTTCCACTGACCGGGGCACTGACGGAATGGCGGCCTGATGCAGAACGTACTCGATGCCCTGCACGGCGCGCCTGGCGACATCGATGTCCGCCAGATCGCCCTGCAGGAACTCGACCTGCGGCAGGTGCGCAAGGTTCTCACGCTTACCGGTGATCAGGCTGTCCACAACGCGGACGCGCTCGCCGCGTCGAATGAGTTCTTCGCACAGGTGAGATCCAATGAAACCGGCGCCGCCGGTGACGAGATAGTGGGCCATGGTGTCGCTATTGTGGGAAACCAGCTCGCGAGAGTCCGGGGATGATTTTCAGGGCGTTGCCGAAATAGAGCTTCTTGAGAACCTCGTCCGGCAGCGCGATGCCATACAGTTTCCAGAACGCGTGGTAGTCGCGGTAGTAGTCGAAATATTCGTCGCTCGTCTCCAATACCCGCCAATAGTACGGATACTCGTCTGGCTGGTAGTTGTCCTTCCCGAACAGCAGCCGGTCCTGGTACTTGACGAAAAAGTCGTGCGCAAAGCGTGGTTGCCGGCCGATGTCGTAGAGCACCGCGCCGATCTCGCTGTAGACGTTCGGCATCTCGTCGAACATCCGCCCGAGACGAGCGAGGTCATTCGCGTGCCATCCCAAATGAGCTGTGACAAACGTCGTCTTGGGATGCTTCTTGAACAGCCGATCGCGCTCGGCCATCAACGTCTCGAATCGCGGAAAGCCCGGATCCTGATAACGACGATCCTTGAACAGCGCCAGCTCCAGCCAGCGCTCATTCGAGTAATCGATCGGATCCCAGAACTTCTGTGGATCCGCGGTGTGGATGAAGACAGGGATGTTGAGGCGAGCCGCCGCATCCCAGATCGGATCGAGCTCTGGATCGTCGATAGCCAGGCGTGATCCATCGGCTTTCTTCACCGTGAGGCCGAGGCTCTTGGCGATCTCCTGTACTCCCTTCGCGCCCGCCTTGACGTCAGCTTCGAGCTGCTGCGCAGCCGCCTGTCCGAAGCCGGGGCTTATGGCACGACCAAAGCCGATGCTCGTGAAATAAATGAATCGATCCTTGTACGGCGACGCATTGGCGACCGCGATCGACTGCTTCAGGTCATCGCCGCGCAACTGAGGATTGTTGACGACCATTCGTCGCACGTTGAGGTCGTCAAGCGCCTTGACCACGCTGGCGAGTGCCTCGACGGTCGTGAGCTGTGGAGGATGGCCGTGAAAGTCGATCGCCGGAAACTTCGCCTTGGGGACCGGATGCTGCGGGACGACCAGGGTTGATTCCGGTTTGTACTCCCTGATGTTCGGAACCGGAAACTCTGGTTCGCGGCCTGAGCCGGGACGAGCGCCTGGAGTGCCTTGTCCGCGTTGTCCCTGGGGTCCCTGTGCAATGGCAATGGCAACAGTCGCCGCGGCAACGAGAGCCAACACAGCGATGCCTGCTCTGCTGGTCATGGACGGCATTGTACGCTGCGCGGCTCGGGTGAGTCCGGTAAGTGTCGCAGTCAGCCGATAAGCCGAATTCTGTTCGCCTTCGCTCCGTCGCGCCTGACGGCGCTCCGCAGCTACGGCGAGACGATCATTCCTCTAGGTCGGTGATTGCTCACCAACTCCGGCGACCTACCCGGTGGCCTCGGACGGGCCGTCCTCTGTCGCCACCCTATTTGGTCTTGCTCCGTGCGGGGTTTTGCCTGCCACCGACGTTACCGCCGGCGCGGTGCGCTCTTACCGCACCTTTTCACCCTTACTTCCGCATGTCCGGCGCACTTGGGAGGGAGCGATGGCGCCGTTCGACTCGAGCGCCACCACTCCTCGCGAGTCCGCCGGACACGCGGAAGCGGTATATTTTCTGTGCCACTGTCCGTCAGGTTGCCCTGCCCGGGCGTTACCCGGCGCACTGCCCTTCGGAGTTCGGACTTTCCTCCCACCTTCGCCCTTTCGGGCTCCAGTGGGCAAGCCCTTTCGAGCCTGCCCGCCGTAGCACCGAGGTGCGGAGGCGGGCGATCGTCTGGCTGACTGCGACAGATCGATTATCGCGTACCCGTGCTTACGGTCTCGAGATCCTCCGGACCGTTCCGGCAGGGCCTACCAGATAGAGGTTTCCGTCGGGACCGGTCTGGATGTCAGTGACGATACCGAAGTTCGTACCGAAAAGGATCTCGTCCCCTTCGGTCGTGAAATCGTCGCTAGCCAGGTTGTCAGCCACCGTGTCCTTCAATTTGTCGTCATCGAACACAAACCTGTTGCGCCCACCATTCACGCGGAAGCGATACAGGTGGCCGGCATTTGTCGCGCGCGCCACGGCCGACCCCACGATCAGGTCGCCGTCGTATTGCTCGCCGAGGTTCGTGCCGTTGATGAAGCCCAGGGCCGCTGGTGGCACCACCCGTTTCCAGCTGAAGGCCGGGTCTTCAGGATGCGACCCCGGCACGTCGAAGAGGCGCTTCTTCGCGTCTTGAGGCGTCTCCGAAATCCTCGTCGCCGGATAACGGAGTTGTTGCAGACCGTTTGGGCCGTTCGCACCGGTTCCTGCGGCGATTTCAAGCGCCCTGAACTGTGGTCGCCTCCTTCTTATCGCGTCCTGAGCCTGTTTGCGGGGGAGCGGGGGACTGCAACAGGGACTGAGCGGTTCGGTCAATCCGGAAGCAAGACACACGACCTCAGCCGACGCGGCGGGGCGGCGTTGGAAATGACCCGAGACTTACCCGTCTACTTCCTGCTTGATGCCGTACTGCTCGAGCTTTTTGTATAGATTGCTGCGCGGCGTGTCGATGAGTTCAGCAGTACGCGAGATGTTCCAGTTGTTCTCGCGCAGCTTCTGCACGAGATAGGCGCGCTCGGCGGCATCCTTGAACTCGCGCAATGTTCCAGGGCCGGTGTTGGTCTCTGTTCCCTTCGCCGATCCTTCCGGTTCGGCGACGCTTACGCGTGCAGGCTCGCCGCTTCGAATCTCCACCGGCAGATCGTCGACACGCACGTACTCTGTCGGGCTCATGATCAGTAGCCGCTCGACCGTGTTGCGCAGCTCGCGAATGTTGCCCCGCCAGCGATAGCGCTGCAATGCGTCCATCGCTGCCTGATCGAATCGCTTCGGCTTGAGGTTGTGTTCTTCGGCGGTCCGCTTCGCGAAATGTTGAACGAGCCTGGGAATATCCTCGCGCCGTTCCCGCAGCGGTGGCACGACGATCGGAATCACATTGAGGCGGAAGAACAGGTCCTCGCGGAACTCACCGCGCGAGATCGCGTCTTCGAGGTTCTTGTTCGTCGCGGCAATGACGCGGACGTCGACCTTGATCGTCCGGGCCGACCCGAGCCGCTCTACTTCCTGCTCCTGGAGGACGCGCAGAACCTTGGCCTGCGTCTTCTGGCTCATGTCGCCGACTTCGTCGAGGAAGATCGTTCCACGATCGGCCTGCTCGAACTTGCCGACCTGCTTCTCGGTCGCCCCTGTGAACGATCCCTTCTCGTGGCCAAACAGCTCCGATTCGATCAGCTCCTCAGGGATGGCCGCGCAGTTGACCTGGACGAACCGCTGACCGGATCGTGGACTGTTACGATGGATCGTCCGCGCGACGAGTTCTTTGCCGACACCGCTCTCGCCGAGCAGCAACACCGTGGCATTGGTCGGCGCCGCGCGTGTCACGGCCTCGAGGACATTGCGCAGCGCGGGACTCTGACCAACGAGCTCGTACCTGGACTCCATCGCGACTTTGAGGTCGCGGTTCTCGGTGGAAAGCTCTGACTGCCTGAGGACGTTTCGCAGCGTGACGATCACGCGCTCGCTGCTGAGCGGTTTGTCGAGGAAGTCGATCGCGCCCAAGCGGATCGCCTCCACTGCGGTTGCGGTATTGCCGTGCCCGGAGATCATCACGACGGGCAGCCCTTCATCGAGTGCCCGCAGCTTGCGCAACACCTCCATGCCGTCCATTCCCGGCATCTTGATGTCGAGCAGCACGATGTCAGGTCGCTCGCGCTTGACGACATCGAGCGCCTCCTGTCCGCTGGCGGCGCCCACGAACTGGTAGTCCTCGTACTCGAGAATCATCCGCAATGAATCGCGGATCGCCGCTTCATCGTCAATGACCAGTACTCTGGACTTCATATCCACGCAGTTCCAAGTTCCACGTTTCGGGTTTCAGGTTCGTGTTCAGAGTTCGAGTTCGGGGGTCTGGGTTCCAAAGTTCGGGGTTCGAGCTTTCGGAGCTGGTTCGCGCACGGTGGCACGAACATGGAGCTGAGAACCATGAACATTGCACCCGGAACCGGAACCCTGAACACGAACACGGAACCGGGAACCGGGAACATGGAACTGTTCGAGTCAGTCGATTTTAACCGTGCGTAATTCGCGCCTGGTGCCTTCGGGCTTGTAGAGATAAAGCGCGAGCACCTCTCCGGATCGCGCATTCGCCGTCAGCCGGCGGAAATCATCGATCGAATGCACCGGTTGGCGGTTGATCTCGAGTAGGATGTTGCCGCGCTCGATGTCGGCGTCGTAGGCGGGTCCCATCGGGTCCACCCGCGAAACGATCACACCCTGCATGTCCTTCGGCAGGTTGAAACGGGCGGCCATCTCGACATCGATCTCCCGAACGAGCATGCCGAGCAAGGAGCCGGTACGAGTCGCCGGCCGCGATCCCTCGTTGACCTCGTCCGGCTCAGGATCGCGAACAGGACGCTCAGCCAGCTTCACCGGGATATTGAGCGCCCGGCCGTCGCGCACGACCTGCAGCATCGCAGACGTTCCTGGCTGTCGAGCCGCAACGAGCTGAATCAGTTCGTCATTGCGAACGACCTGCTTGCCGTCAACCGCCACAATAAGATCGTAAGGACGCAGGCCCGCGCGCGCGCCGGGCGAACCGACCGTCACGTCCTGCACGAGCGCGCCGCTGGACGAGCTGAGGCCGAGCGAGCGCTGGAGATCGGGATCGACATCTCTCAATGCCACGCCGATATAGCCGCGCGACACGCGCCCCATTTCACGCAGCTGAGGCAGGATCAGGCTCGCCTGGTTAATCGGCACGGCGAATCCGATATTCGACGCTCGCGAGCTGATTGCTGCGTTGATGCCGATGACCTCGCCGCGGGCGTTGATCAAGGGCCCCCCGCTGTTGCCGAAATTGATGGCCGCATCGGTCTGGATGTAGCGATCGAGCGAGGAGTCGAACAGCTTGCGTCCGATGAAGCTCACTACGCCGACGGTCACCGTGTGCTCGTAGGCGAGCGGGTTGCCAATGGCCAACACCCACTCCCCGACCCGCAAGGTGTCTGAGTCGCCCAGCACCGCATGCGGCAGCGGCCGCGGCGACGACACCTTGATCAGCGCGATGTCGGTGTCCGGGTCGGATCCGACACGGTCGGCCCGAAGGCTGCGGCCGTCGGCCAGGCGGACGGCGATGCGATCGGCACCCTCAATCACATGATGGTTCGTCAGGATATAACCGTCAGGATCGATGATGAACCCGGTACCCGCTCCGCGTCGGGGTCCCTGGCGTTCACGCTCTGGCGATTTTCCAAACAGGTCCGGACTATCGGGCAGCAGCATCCCGGTACGCGCCCGCGGCTTGGCGGCCCCGGCGCGTGACGTCGCATCGATGTTCACGACCGCCGGATTCAACTGCTCTGCGACGTCGGCAAACGACGCCACGGCCGGCCCGGAGGTGGCCATCTTCGCCGGGCGGAGGCCAACGACGCTCGGCCCGGTCGCCGACTGTGCGGGAGCTGGCGTCAATGAACCGGCGACGATGAGCCCAATCAGGAACGCAACGGTGGCGACCAGACACGCCGTCACGATCAGAAATCGTCGCGCCATTTGGATCATTATATCGGGCGAACGGCCTCAAGCTATGGGCTTTAGGCGGGTTCGGGGTACTGCTGGAGAAGTTCCCTGAATGTGGCCTCGTCGAGCATCGTCACACCGAGTGTCCTGGCCTTGTCCGCTTTGCTGCCCGCTTCTTCCCCGACAATCACAGCCGTGGTCTTCTTGCTGACGGAGCCGGTCACCTTCGCACCCCGGCGTTCCAGCGCCGTCGTCGCCTCTTGGCGGGTCATCGACGCCAGCGTCCCCGTGATGACGTAAGTTTTGCCGGTCAGCGGACCCGGGCCGGCGGCGTGAAGCCGCTCGGATTCGGGTACTTCCAACCGCACGCCTGCGGCACGGAGCCGGGCAACGAGCTCGCGGTTTCGTGGTTCGTCGAGCCAGCTTCGGGCTGACGCCGCCAGTACCGGGCCGATTTCGCCCGTTGCCTGAAGCGCCTCCAGCGACGCGCTTTCGAGCGACTCAATCGATCCGAACGCGCGCGCCAGCACCTGCGCGCCGCGTTCACCGATGTGGCGGATCCCAAGGGCGTAAATGACCCTCCAGAACTCGTTTGCCTTGCTCCGATCAATCTGCTCGATCACTTTGGCTGCATTCTTCGCACCGAACCGGCGTTCGATTGCCTTGCCCTCGCGCTCGGACGTACTCGTCAATGCCGCAAGCTGGTCGGCAGTCAGGTGATACACATCGGCGTAGTCGCGCACCAGGCCGCTCGCGATCAATTGCTCGACCAGCGACTCCCCCAGCCCTTCGATGTTCATCGCGCCGCGCGAGGCAAAGTGCTCGAGCCCGCGTTGCAGCTTGGACGGACACGAGACATTCTCGCAGCGCCAGACGGCTTCCTCTTCTTCGCGATGCAACTGGCTCCCGCATCGTGGACACGTCGACGGCATCACCCACGGCACCGAATCCTCGGGCCGCCTGGTCAGCACTGGACCTACGACGCGCGGAATGACGTCTCCGGCCTTCTCGACGATCACCCAGTCGCGCTCCCGGATGTCCTTGCGCGCGATGTCGTCGGCGTTGTGCAGCGTTGCCATCGAGACCGTCGTGCCGCCGACGAACACCGGGTCGAGCACCGCGAAAGGTGTGACCGCGCCCGTGCGGCCGACGTTGACATCAATCTGTTTCAGGAGCGTGGTTTTCTGTTCGGCCGGAAACTTGAACGCGACAGCCCATCGCGGGAACTTGCTGGTCGTGCCCAGCCGGCGCCGTTTATCGATTGCATCCAGCTTGATGACGACGCCATCAGTGTCGAAGCCAAGGCTCCGTCGTTTGTCGCCCCATTCGCGACAGAACTCAATTAGCGCGTCTATGCCGGCGCACCGCCGCCAATGCGGCTCCACGGGCAATCCCCATCGTCCGAGCTGCTCGAGTGTCGATGCGTGTGAGACCAGACGGGTCTGAAGACCCGTCTCCACCGCAGTTCGTAGCAGCGGGTCTTTAGACCCGCCGAGATCACCCTGATTCGACCCGCCGGCCACGAGCTGATACGTGAACGCGCGAAGACCCCGCCTGGATACCAGGCTCGGATCGAGGTTGCGAAGCGCGCCGGCGGCGGCGTTCCGCGGATTTGCGAAGAGCACATCGCCAGCGTTCGCGCGCTCTTCGTTCATTTTTTCGAACGCGGCGCGCGGCAAATAGACCTCTCCGCGAATCTCGATGCGGCCGGGCACAGACTCGTTCAGTTGAAGTGGGATGGCGCGAATCGTGCGGACATTGGAAGTGACGTCTTCCCCTTTCAAGCCATTGCCGCGAGTTGCGCCGCGGACAAACACACCGTCGACGTACGTCAACGCGATGCTCACGCCATCGATCTTCAGCTCGGCAATGTAGTCGACGACCGCGGGCACGCTGCCGGTTTCGGACAAGCCACGACGCACACGGTCATCGAAGGCGCGCAGTTCGTCTTCGTCATACGCGTTGTCGAGGCTCAGCATCGGCTCGGCGTGCGCGACCTCGCGAAAGCCTTCCGCGACGCGTCCACTCACTCGCTGTGTCGGCGAATCAACGCTTACGAGGTCGGGATGATCGGCCTCAAGCCGCTGCAGCTCCTTCATCAGCTCGTCGAACTCGGCGTCGCTGATCTCGGGCTGGTTGGCGATGTAGTAACGCTCTTCGTGATAACGGATCTGCCGACGGAGCTCGGCGATACGGGCGGCGGGGTCCAACAGCTCAGCGATCTCGTGAAACCACGTAATCAGGAAGGAACATCAGCGCATCACGCGCGTCAGACGAGGGGAAGCTGTAGAGCGTCTTTTTCGCGCGCTCGACGTAGTCCGACGCCACGCGGCTCGCGTATTCGATCGAACGAGTCTGTGTCAGCAACGCTCGAATCTCATGCCACTCGTCAAGGCTCACCTCACGCGCTTCCACCACTTTGCGGAGCAGCGCGGCCGCGCGCGGGCCACCGCGATCGCGCATGTGGATCACCGGCAGCGTGAGCTTTCCTTCTCTGAGATCTCCACCGACGGGCTTACCTAGAGCGACTTCTTCACCAGTGAAATCGAGCAGGTCATCGACGATCTGGAAAGCCATGCCGATATTGAGCCCGTATTGCCACAACGCTTCCTGCTGATCGCGAGTGATTGGCCCCAGCATGCCGCCAATGCGAGCACATCCGGCAAACAGATAGGCTGTCTTGCTCTGCACGATCTCGAAGTGCTCCGCCTCAGTCAGATTTGCGTCGCCGTTCTTCGTCAGCTGATAGATCTCACCTTCGACGATGCGCAGCGTGACGTCACAGAGCAGGCGGATGATCGCTAGATCATCCTGCGTGAGCGCGAGCGACATCGATTTCAGGTAGAGGAAGTCGCCGAACAGCACGGTGACGTGATTGCCCCAGCGCGTGTGCACCGCCTCGCGTCCGCGCCGCAGCTGCGACTCGTCGATGATGTCGTCGTGAACCAGCGTCGCCGTATGAATGAACTCGAGGACAGACGCGTAGAGCACGGCCCGCTCGCCCGTGTAGCCGGCCATGCGAGCGGCCATCAGCAGCACCGCTGGGCGAATGCGTTTCCCGCCCCCATTCCGAATGTAGTCACCGATCGTCGGGATCAGGGCGACCTGTGACTGCACGTGCCTGGCGAATTCACGCTCGACTTCACGAAGGTCGTCGCGAATTGGCTCGAACAACTGCGCGAGGGCGGCGGCTGAAGGTTTCTGCGCGGCGGGATTCAAGTTGTCAGATCAGACCATATCGACGCGGGAAGTGTCAACGAGATGGACGGCCTAATTCGTGTTCTCGCTTGGAGTTACGGGACGAACAGACGAGCGAAGTTCGCGTCCGTCGCCGCTGTGATCGTCTCGACGCTCACCCCCCGAAGCTCGGCGATCACCTCGGCGACGCGCGACACGTACGCCGGCTCGTTGCGCTTGCCACGATGCGGAACCGGCGCAAGAAACGGGCTGTCTGTCTCGATCAGCAGGCGGTCGAGCGGCACGATGCGTGCGACCTCCTTCAGCTCGAGGGCACGAGGGAAGGTGACGATGCCGGCGAGAGACAGATGAAAGCCGATGTCCAACGCCCGCCGCGCCATGTCGCGGTCGCCGGTGAAACAGTGAAAGACCCCTCCAAGATTCTGTGCACCTTCCTCCTCGAGAATCCTGAACGTATCATCCTCAGCCTCGCGAGTGTGAATGACGATCGGACGGCTGAGCCGATGCGCCAGCCTGATCTGCTCGCGGAACACCTGCTGCTGGACGTCCCGCGGCGCGAAGTCGTAGTGGTAATCGAGACCGATCTCCCCTACTGCCCGCGCGAGCGGCTGCGCATCGATCGCCTGCTGCACCCGGCGCGCGGCGTCGGCGGGATCGGACGAGAACGTTCCGGCCGCATGCGGGTGGACGCCGATCGAGAACCGCACCTCAGGCCATCGCGATCTGACCTCCTCCGCCTGACGCAGTTCCGGTTCATCGTCCGCCGCGAGGATAACGAACGCGCGGCCGAGACCCGCTGCGCGGGCACGCTCGATGACCTGGTCGAGATCGGGGGCGAATTCCGGTCCCGCGATGTGGCAGTGGCTATCTATCAGCACTAACGCACGCGTGAACCAGGTGGTAGAGACGGATCGACTGCGACGAGATTCGGCAGTCCACCCTCAGGACTGGCAGCGAGCACCATGCCGTTTGACTCGATGCCCATCAGCTTTGCCGGCTTGAGATTGGCGACGATGACGATCGTACGGCCAACGAGTTGATCCGGCGGATAGGCTTCCGCAATGCCGGCGACGATCGTCCGATGCTCGGTGCCGACGTCCACCTTCAGTTTCACGAGCTTCTTCGACTTGGGTACGGCCTCGGCTTCCAGCACCTTGGCCACACGCAGTTCCACTTTCATGAACTCGTCGATGCTGATGCGCGAATCAGTCGTCTGCGGCTGCGGCGCTTCTGCGGCAGGCGTGGAGTTTGCAGGCGCTGCCGCTGGAATCGGGCTTGTGGACGCCGCGGCCGGCGCTGGAGCCGAGTCGTTGGATGTAGTCATACCCCGTAGTTCCTCGACGGTTTTTTCGATTCTCGGGAAGAGAGCCTCGACAGGACGCAGCTGAGCACCGGGGGCGAGCGATCCCACTTTGAGCGACGTCCACTGCTCCGGTGCATCGATGCCGAGCATGGCGCGAATGCGCCCCGAGGCATCGGGCATCACCGGGTCGACGAG
>Ga0070664_100000540_pt1 | contig 28865 bp, 26 predicted proteins | sample KBSC73metaG_FD_65863 | JGI IMG/M metagenome (GOLD analysis project Ga0070664, IMG submission 65863) | Corn rhizosphere microbial communities from Kellogg Biological Station, Michigan, USA - KBS C7-3 metaG | ecosystem: Host-associated > Plants > Roots > Rhizosphere > Soil ... | reverse complement strand
CGCGGTTCAAGCGGAACCTCACCGAGGTCGGACGCCTGGCGCTCCGATGGCTCGAGGGGGCCGGCAAGCGCCCGGAATCGTGAAGAAACGCGTGGCGGGCCAATGGAGTGCGACCCGGGACGTATGACTCTCACCTCGAGCCCTGTCCCGGGGCGTGAAGGAGTCTGGATGCGGTCTCTGTGGTGTCTCCTGGGGATTGTCTGCCTTCTGGCGGCCTGTGCGCCCCAGCCCGTACGCACCAAGGTGACCGTCCGGGGGGACGCCCGCGCCTCGGCCGTGCCGCATGCCCTGGTGGTGGACTTCCGCGACGGAACGCCCGCCAGCGAGGTCGCGGAGCGCGCCCGGCGGTGGGGCCTGCCGCTCAGGCTCAACTCGGTGGAGGGCGTCCGCTCGGGCATCGCCATCGCCGAGGGGGTGGACGACGTGGACGCCGCGCTCTCCCGCATCCGGGGAGATGCGGAGGTCGAGGAGGCCGAACCCCTGGTCCAGATGGAGGCCCTCGCCTTCACTCCCAACGACCCGGAGTTCCCGAAGCAATGGAACCTCCGGATGATCCACATGCCCGAGGCCTGGGAGCGGTCCCGAGGCAAGGGCGTGGTCGTCGCGGTCATCGACACCGGGATCGCCTACGAGGACCGAGGCGACTTCGTCCGGGTGCCGGACCTCGCCGGCGCGCGCTTCGCCGACGGCTACGACTTCGTCAACGACACCGAGCACCCCAACGACGACAACGGCCACGGCACCCACGTCGCCGGAACCATCGCCCAGCGGACCAACAACGGCGTGGGGGTGGCCGGGGTGGCGTTCGAGGCGCGGCTGATGCCGCTCAAGGTGCTGGATCGCTCGGGCATCGGGAACTCGGCTGACATCGCCGATGCCATCCGCTGGGCCGCGGACCACGGGGCGAAGGTGCTGAACCTCTCCCTCGGCGGTCCGGGCTACTCGGCGGTGATGGAGCGCGCGGTGGCCTACGCGCGGCAGAAGGGCGCGGTGGTGGTGTGCGCCGCCGGGAACGCCGGGATTGGGCAGGTCTCGTACCCCGCGGCGTATGCCGGCGCGGTGGCTGTGGGCGCTGTCGGGCCGGACGGGAAGCTCGCGCCGTACTCGTCCTGGGGAGAGGCCCTGGATCTGATTGCGCCGGGCGGGAACACCCGCCTGGGCCCGGGCAACGGCATCCTCCAGGCCACGATCGACCGCGCGGACTTCCGCAAGCCGGTGCTCGCCGAGTACCAGGGCACCTCGATGGCCACCCCCCACGTCGCAGGGGTGGCGGCGCTGCTCTTCGCCGCCGGCGCGCGGACCCCGGACGAGGTGGAGAAGAGCCTGTTCGCAGGTGCGGAATCCGAAGGAGCCTGGACTCCGAAGGCCGGGCACGGGCGGCTCGACGCGCGCGGGGCGCTGGAGGCCCTGGGGAAGGGCGCTGCGCCGGTCGACTGGGCGCCGCTGATCTGGAGCGCGGCGCTCCTCGGGCTCCTCCTCCTCTCGCTGAAGGTCAAGGTCCGCCCCGGATACCTGAACGTCCTGCTGAACCCGGCTACCCTGCTGCCGCTGCTCCTCAGCACCGTGGGCCTCTGGTTCCTGAAGCTGCTCTGGCAACGCTTCGTCGGGCATCCGCCGGCGGCGGCCGAGGTGCTCTCGCTGCCCATCCCCGACTGGGAACGCATCCTCTTCGGCCGGGGGCGGCTGGCCAGCCCGCTCATGTACAGCGCGCTCGTCCCCGGACTGGCCGCGCTCTTCGCCGTGCGCTGGCGCGCGCTCCGGCCCGTCGTCGCCGGTCTGGCACTCGGGTTTGCGGGATTCTTGCTCTACGCAGCCTGGGCGAAGGCCCCCGGGATTGCCTACCTTCCGTTCACGTTCCTCGCCCGGCCCTGGCTGGTGGTCAACGGGATCGTGGCCGCGCTCGTGTGTCGGTCGATGCTCCGGAGGGAGGCCCGTCGATGAAGGTCCGGGGGACCGTCGAGTTCCGGGACGTGGAGATGGGGGTCTGGGTGCTCGTCGCGGAGGACGGACGGACGTACCAGATCACCGGGGGCCGCTCCTCGCTGCTCAAGGAGGGGCAGCGGGTGGAGATCGACGGCGACGTGGACGACGGGGCGATGGGCATCGCGATGGTGGGCCCCATCCTGAAGGTGCGCAGCCACCGAGTCGTCTGAGCCTGGACGAGGGGTCTCAGTCGACCGGACCGGCCTGGATCCCAGCCCCGGCGCGCTCCACCGCTCCGGCGAGCGCACGGCGGGCGCGGAGGTAGCTGTCCAGCGAGGCGCTTCCCCTGCGGACGTCGTCGCGCAGCGCGTCCACCTCGGTCCTTCGCTCGCGCAACCAGTCCGGCTCCTCCGGGCGTGGTGGCGGAACCCGGACCTGGACGTCCGCCAGATCGATCTCCAGACCCCGGCGGTTGGCGACTCCCCAGCCGCCGAGGGACAGGCACGCGGCGACGGCCCACGGGGCGAGGGCCCGCGAGAAGGGGACGCGCGGGCGGAGCACGTCGACCTCGCGCGGCGTTCCCCAGGCGGATGGAACGCGCCGGGCGCCGAGGAGGAGCGCCCCGAGGACCAGCCAGCCCAGGACACTCGCCGCGATCACCGCGGGCACCTGGGCGGAGAACTCCGTGGGCCCGGAGTCCTGCCCCTTCCCGGCGACGTAGAGCAGCGTGGCGGTGAGGTTGCTCCCGAGGTGCGCCACCATCCCCGGCAGCACGCTCCGCGTCCGGGCGTACAGAAGACCGAACACCAGCCCCAGCTCGAACAGCGCCGGCAATCCGATGAGGTTGACGTGGCAGAGGCTGAAGATTGCCGCCGAGGCCACGACCGCCGGCAGCATCAGCACCCCGCGACGGAGGAGCCCCTGCAGGAGCAGCCCGCGGAAGATGATCTCCTCGCCGATCGGCGCGGCGGCCACCGCGCCGGTCATGGCCAGGAACAGATCCAGCCCTCGCTGGCGCTCGAAGACCTGGGTCTGGTCGAACATCTCCACCCAGGCCCGCGGCGCCACCAGCTGGGCCAGGAACTGCAACGGGATGACCGCCGCGAAGTAGTTGGCCACCGCGATGCCGAGCGCGAAGGCCATGGGCCAGCCGCCAGGCCAGGACAGCCCCAGGTAGGCGACCGGGGAACGTCCACTCCAGCGCACCAGCGCCCAGCCGAATCCGAAGAAGAGGAAGACCTCGGTGAACCAGATGCCCGCCCCGGCGTTCACCATCTGCAGCGGAACGCCGATCAGGAAGAAGAGCGCGAGGGCGCCCACCAGGGCGAGCCAGCCGAGACGGTCCGCGGGCACCGGCGCCTGCGGAGGTGGGTCGGAGGAGGAAACGGTGGGCACGAGCACGGGGCGAACCGTGCGCACCTTGCCAGTCCGGCGCGGCCTGTGAAAGCGTGGATGACCGAAGGCATGCGACGGCTCGCCGTTCTCCTCGTTCTGCTGCTCGGCGCCGCGTGCCAGCGCTCGTACGATGCGCGGCCGTTGCCCGCCTCCTTCCGCGCCCGGGGCCTCGACGGCGCCGTCGTCACTCCGGAGACCATGCGCGGGAGGCCCTGGCTGGTGAACCTCTGGATGCCAGGTTGAAGCACCTGTGCTCGGGAGTTGCCCGAGCTGGAGAAGCTGGCGAAGCAGTACGAGGGGCGGGTGGGCTTCGTCGCGGTGTCCATCGCCCCCGAACGGAGCCGGATCCGCGTCGCCGCGGAGAAGATGGCCCTCCGGTCGATGCCGGTGGCCGTGGCGGAGAGCGAGATGCTGGCCCCGCTCGAGCTGGAGACCGTGCCCGCCACCTTCCTCGTCTCCGCCGAGGGGCTGATGGTCGAGCGGTACCAGGGGCTGACCTCGAACGAGACGCTGTCCCGGAAGCTGGAGACGCTCCTCGGCGTCCGGGCGCGCGGGCCCTAGGGGGCGCCCTCATGGTGGAGACCGAGTGGGTTGGGCGGAGGATCGCGCCGGAATCGCGGCCGAGGCCAAGGAGCGAGGAGGGAGCGGGGCTCGGGTCCCGTGACCGACGAGCGACGCCGGGATCGGGCGCGAGGGCCAGCGAGGGCCGCTCAACCCGCTCGGTTTCCGCCATCAGGAGCCGAGGTAGGCGCGCAGCTCGTTCCGGAACGCCTCGCGCTGCTCGGCCAATTCGGCACCCGGACCGAGGACCAGCTTCCTGTCGCGCTCCACCACCATCTCCTGTTCCAGGAGCCAGGCGAGCGCATTCTCCAGGGCGGTCCGGCTGATGGCCTCGGCGGCGTCGATGCGGCCCTGGAGGAACTCCATCCGGCCGGTCTCCAGCGAGGCGCGGAGGAAGGCCTTCCGGTCCATCGGTCCTGCGGCGAGGTCCTCGACCGTCAGCGCGGCGAGCAGGTACGACTGGAGGTAATCGCGGATGATGTCCGCCAGGAACTCGAGCTGCCGGCGGGCCAGGGCATCGGGCGGGAACAGCATCTCATCCTTGCGGAGCAGCACGCCGCCGGCCACCAGCCGGTCCACCGTCTCGGTGAAGATGATCTCGAAGGGAGTTCCCACCCGGTAGATGAACTCGAGCTTGAAGAGCCGGGAGAGGAAGAGCGCCTCGGTGCGGACGGACTCTTCGGAGGCATCGAGCGTTCCGCGCAGGGCGGCGCAGGCCACCAGCGCGCGCGGGGCCACGAGGTTGAGGATGGTGTTCTTGTAGTAGGCGAGCTGCACCCGGCGGTCGTCGACCGGGAGGTACACCGTCTCGCCCTTGGCCTGGTCGGTGCGGACCAGCTTGTCCTCCACGAAGCCGAGCACCGCGTCCCGGACCGGTCCGGGCACCATGGGGTCGGTGGGGGCGGCCTCGAGGCCCGTGGAGAGCGACGTGCCGTCCTCGAGCAACATCCGCCGGAGGCCGTCGACCCGCGCCGCGAGTACCGAGGAGGGCAGACCTCGCCCCCGATGGGAGAGCAGAGCGGTGCTCACCAGCGCGTGCGGGGTGACGGTGGAGACCCGGGCGATTCCCCACATGATCCGGTGTCCCAGCGCCCGCACCAGCGCGCGCTTCTCCTCCTCGGTGACCGCCTCCGGGTCGTCGAGGCCGCGGCTGCGCATGAACTCGCGCAGCAGCACCGGCTCGTCGAACCGGAGGTGGATCTTGCCGTATCTGCGGAAGAGGACCTTCGGCGCGCGGATGAGCGCTCCCACGTCCTCGGGCTGCTTCTCGCCCCCGAGGAGCTCCTTGCTGTAGCTGCTCCCCTCGACGATCTTCTCGTAGTCGATGGCCACGGGGAGGAAGGCCAGGTCGTTCCGGGCGCCGTCCAGGACTGCCTCCACCTCCCAGCCGAGGAGCCCGAGCTTGGCCGGGAGGAGCTTGCCGGTCCGCGAGCGCCCTCCCTCCGGGAAGAATTCTTGAAGCACCCCGTCCCGCACCAGCTTGCGGACGTAGGCCTTGAAGGTGGCGGTGTAGAGCCGGTCCGAGCCGAAGCTCCGGCGGAGGAAGAACGCGCCGGCCCGGCGGAGCACCGGCCCGAGCGGGAAGAAGGAGAGGTTCGCGCCGGCGGCCACCACGGGCGCCTGGTACCCGCGCTTCCAGAGCACCCAGGACATCACCAGGTAGTCGATGTGACTCTTGTGGCTGGGACAGATGACCATCGGTGCCCCGCCGCGGCCGACGGCGACCGCCCGCTCCAGCCCCGCCTCGTCGACGTCGATTCCGTCGTAGATCCGATCGAACATCCAGCCCATCATCGGCGCGAGGACTGCCAGCACCGTCGGGTGCAGCCGCGCCGCGATCGCGTTGAGGTGCCTCCGGGCCTCGCGCTCCAGTGCCGCCGTGTCCTTGCCGCTCCGCGCGGCGGTCTGCTCGATGGTCTGGCGGAGCGCGCGGTCCCGGAGCGTCTCGTCGATGATCCGCTCGGGTGGCTTGTAGGGCGGCCCGAACACCGCGCGGGTCTCCCGGGCCAGGTGCACGTGCAGCACCCCGCGGACCTTCCGGGCCACCATCGCATCCGAGTCACCGGGATTCTCGGCGGCGAACGCGCGGAGGTCGATCGGGGTACCGAGGCGGAACTGGGCTCGCTTGTGGTTACGCCAGAAGGCCAGCACCGAGTGCAGGAAGCCCGGCGCCTCGGGTGTGCCGAAGAGGTAGTCCGCCCAGGCGGGCTTGAGCCGCGCGCTCCACTTCTCCCAGACCACCAGCTCGGGGACGAGGAACACCGGGCGGTCGCTCTTCCGCGCCAGGGCGACCAGCGCAGGGAAGGGGTCCTCGCGCCCGCTCCGCCCACCGGCGCGGCCGATGGCGGTGGTCTGGAGGAACACCAGCGCCGAGCCGCTCTTTCGCCGCGCGAACTCCAGCCGCACGTCGACCGGTCCGCGCTGGGCCACGCGAGTCCAGGGCCGGGCGAACCAGCGGCGCATGTTGAAGACGGCGCGGATCGGCGGCAGCCCGCGGCTGATCAAGAGCCAGGCGAGATAGAGGAAGCTCACCCAGGCAGCGGTCCGCTGGACGTGGACCACGAAGCCCTCGGCACCGAGCCGCTGCAGCTCGGCCTCGGCCGCGGGCCCGACGCGGACGTGCGGGCAGTAACGCCTCCCCAGCGCCCGGCCGATCGGGCCGAACTCGTTGCGGAGCGCGGGCTCGGTGTGGTCGAGCTTCACCAGCGCGGTGGCCATGGCCCTCGTGGCGCAGTCTTACATGCTCTCCGGGGCGGCGATGCCCAGAAGCTGCAGGCCCGTGGCCAGGACGATGCGCACCGCGTCAGCCAGTGCGAGCCGCGCCGCACGCAGAGCCGCGTCCGTCTCGTGCACCACGCGCTTGTCCCGATCCTGGTTGCCGAGCGTGTACCAGCGGCTGAACTCGACGGCGACGTCGATGAGGTGCCGCGCGACGAACGACGGCTCATCCTGCTCCGCTGCCGCCCGGACCTGGACCGGGAAGCGAGCCAGGGTGCGGGCCAGATGCTGCTCCTCGGGGAGCGTGAGCAGCGCCGCGTCCGCCCGCGCCGGTGCGCCGCCTCCCCGCTTGAGGAGGTTGCAGGCCCGGGCGTGGGCGTACTGGAGGTAGGGCCCGGTGTGGCCGTCGAACTCCAGCACCTCCTCCCAGTCGAAGGTGTAGTCGGTGTTCCGGCGGTTCTTGAGGTCCCCGAAGATGACCGCCCCGAGGCCGACCTGCTCGGCGAGGCGCTCGGGATCCTCGGTGTGGATGCGCCCCGATGCGGCGCTGTCCCGCACCTTCTCCAGCGCCCGCGAGCGCGCCTCGTCGAGGACCTCGCCGAGCAGCACCAGCTTCCCGGCCCGGGTGGACATCCCCATGATCCTTCCAAAAGAAATGTGGATGCAGCGGTCCGCCCAGGGCTTGCCCATGGCCTTCAAAACCCGGAACACCTGGGCGAAGTGGAGCGACTGGTCCCGGGCCACGACGTAGAGCGAGCGATCGAAGTGGAAGCGCTCCCAGCGGTCCTCGGCGGCGGCCAGATCCCGGGTGGCATAGAGGGTGCTCCCGTCGGCCTTCTTGAGCAGCACCGGAGGCTCGCCCTCGGCGTAAGGCAGGTCGACGATGAGGGCCCCCTCGCTCTCCTTCACCCCCACGGTGCGGGCGATCTCCCCGATGACCGCGTCCATGCGGTCCTCGTAGAGGCTCTCACCGTCGATGTGCTCGAAGCGGATGCCGAGCCGCTCGTAGGTGGGCAGGAACCCGCGGAGCGACGTCTCTCGCAGCTCGCTCCACAGCGCCCGGGCCTCCGGGTCTCCCTCCTCCATCTTGCGGAAGAAGGCCCGGGCGTCGGCGTCGAAGGCGGGGTCCTGCTCGGCCCGGGCGTTCGCCTTCACGTACACCTCCACCAGGTGGGCCATCTCCCCGCGACGGGCGGGATCGCCGTACTCCCGCAGCCCGACCGCGACCAGGCCGAACTGCTTCCCCCAGTCGCCGAGATAGTTGATGCCCTCCACCCGCCAGCCCTGGCTCCGGTAGAGGTTGGCGACGGCGTGGCCGATGAGGGTGGTGCGGATGTGGTGGAAGGCGATGGGCTTGGCGATGTTCGGAGAGCTGTAGTCGATGACCACCGTCTTGCCGCTGCCGGCGTCGGTCGAACCGTAGCCGAGGCCGGCGCGGCGTACCTCGGAGAGGACGCCCTCCATGAACGCCCGTGGCTCGAAGCGTGCGTTCACGTACGGACCGGCGGCGGAGATCTGCAGGCCGGGAACGGACAGCTTCCCGGCGAGCTCGGCGGCAATCTTCGGGGGTGCGGTCCGGAGCTGCTTCGCCAGCGGGAAGGTCGGAAAGCCGAGGTCGCCGTGCTCGGGCTCCGCGGGCTTCACCTGGGCGCGGACGGCGTCCACCGGCTGGCCGACGGCGGCAGCGAGCGCTGAGGCGAAGGCCTCGAGGAGCCGATCGTGGAGGAACTGGGTCATCGGACGGAGCGAACGGGTCGCACCACCGAGGCCACGGTGTCCAGCAACTTCGGCAGCTGGAGCGGCTTCTCGAAGAAGCCATCGATGCGGTCCAGACCCGTCCCGGTGCTCAGGGAAGCGACCTCGGAGGCCCCGGAGATGATGTACACCGGCGTCCCCGCCGTCTCGGGCTGGCCTCGCAGGTGGCGCAGCACGCTGCGCCCGTCCTCCTCCGAGAGCCGGAGATCGAGCAGCACCATCGCCGGGCGGAGCCCCTCGAGCAGCACCCGCGCCTCCTCGGCTCCGGCCGCGGAGGCCACGCTGTAGCCCTCCTGCTCGAGCAACTCCTGAAGCACCTCGCGGCAGTCACGGTCGTCCTCGACCAGGAGGATGTGGCCGGCCTGCGGGGAGACGCCGTCCTCGGCCCCGGCCAGGCCCACTTGGGCGGCGAAGGCGGGGAGCACGACCCGGCGGAGCGTCCCGGCCGCGGCCACGCTCTCGCCCTCGACCCGGCCTCCATGGAGCTGGACGATCTTCGCGGTGATGGGAAGACCGAGGCCCACGCTGCTGCCGGGACCGGTCCGGCTCCGGTGGAAGGCGTCGAAGAGCCCCTCCAGGTCCTCGGGGGGAAGGCCCATCCCGTCGTCGCGCACCGTGAGCACGGCCAGCCCGGGCTCGGAGCCGACCTCGACCTGCACCTCGCCGTCCGGGCTGCAGAGGAAGAGGGCGTGCTCCACCAGGTTGTGCACCGCCTCGAACAGTCGTTCCCGGTCGCCCTTCACGAAGACCTCGGGGGCAGGGAGGAGGTCGAGCCGCACCCGCGACAGCTCGCCGGAGCTGGCGAGCGCGGCCATGACGTCGCTCACCAGCGCCCGGAGACCGAAGGGCCGGCTGGTGAGCTGCATCTTTCCGGTCTGCAGCCGCGAGAGCAGCAGCACGTCGTTGAGCATCCGGAGGAGCCGGTCCGCGTTCCGCTCGGCGACGTGCACCGCGTGCAGCGGCTTCTCCGCGAGCTCGCCCAGCCGCCCCTGTCCGAGCATGGCCAGGTAGGCCTTCACCGTGGTGAGCGGGTTCTTGAGGTCGTGGGAGACGTTGGCCAGGAGCTCCTCGCGGTTCCTCTCCATCGACTTCAGGCCCGCGAGCGCGGTCTGGAGGTCCTTCTCTCGCCGGGCGGTGTCCTCGCGCAGCCGTGCGTACTCCCACGCGGCCGCCGCCTGAGCGGCGAGCGCCTCCAGCAGCGCGTCGGGAGCGTCGACCTTGGGGGAGATGAGCACCAGCGCGCCCAGCGGCCCCGTCGCGCCCTGGAGCGGCACCGCCACCAGATCCCCGTCGCGGACGAGCTTGTTCTCGGCGAAGGCCTCGCCCACCGGACCTTCCTTCGGCCGGACGGCGGCGATGCGCGGCTCGTTCCGTCCCCGGACCGCGGCGATCTCCAGGCGGTCGCGCAGATGGACGTACTCGGCGAGGAATGCGCTCCGAGGTCCGAGGAGCCCGGCGATGAAGGCCAGCTGCGTCTTCTGGCTTTCGGCGAGCGTGGGCGTCCGGTGGATGGCGTCGGCCATCTCCTTGAGCGTCTCGGCCGCGGCATTGGGCCCCGGGGGCCCCTTGGGCGCAGGGCCGAGGTGCGGAAAGAGCTCGACCAGCGCCTTCGAGCGTCGCCGGGTGGGGGTCTTGGGCGAGCGCGCCATGGGAGAGCCGGGTGCTTACTCCGACTGACCCGGCGCCGGGGCGCCGCGACGCTTGAGAACGCCGGCTTTGTCGACGAAGAACGGTTCGGGAAGGAGCGCCTCCACCTTCTCGCGGTAGCCCTGGACGCCGAACCCGCTCCGGGCGATCGCCTCGACGGCCGCGGTCTGCACCCGGCGGGCGGTCTCCGGCGCGGTGAGGAGCTTCAGCATCGGCTCGCGGGCCTCGGGGTAGGCCCTGGGCCCCAGCGCCCGCAGTGCGGCGATCTTCACGTCGTCTGCCATGTCCTCGAGGAAGGGCAGCACCGTGGGCGCGATCCGCGGGTCCTCCAGCGACTCGGACTCGTTGAGGAGAACCAGCTTCTTCTCCGGGTCCCGGGTGTAGATCTCGCCGAGCTCGCGCAGATGCTCCACCACGGTCGTCACGTACCGGTCGGCAGGCAGGATGTCGCGGAGCAGGCGCACCGCCCAGGAGCTGGCCGGGTCGTTCCGGCGGAGGAAGGTGCGGATGGGTTCCACCGCGGCCTCGCCACGCGCGCGGACCAGGCCGAACACGTGCTCCTTCTCGTCGGTGTCGGTGGTGGCAGGCTCCACGGCCACGGTGAACCGCGCCAGGAGCGACGCCGTGGCCTCGGGGAACTCCATCTCCCCCAGCTGCTGGATGGCCTTCTGCCGCGCCTCGGGGCCGCCGTACTTCTGGATGACCTTGGCTTTCAGCTTGGTGGCGCGCTCGGGGCTCTTGCCGCCGAAGATGTCGAGGATGCCCACGGAAGTGTCCTTGTCTCCTTGCCCGGGTCAGCGACCGACGTAGACCAGCACCACCTCGCGGCGGTGGGCTCGGGTGCGATGTTCGTAGAGGTAAAGCGCTTGCCAGGTGCCGAGCACGACGTCGCCCTCCACCACCGGGATGGACAGCGAGGTCTGGGTCAGCGCTGCGCGGACGTGGCTGGGCATGTCGTCCGGGCCCTCGGCGGTGTGGTGGTAGATGCGGTCGCCATCCGGGACGAGACGGGAGAAGAACCGCTCCAGGTCGGCGAGCACCTCGGGGTCGGCGTTCTCCTGGACGAGGAGGCTGGCCGAGGTGTGGCGGATGAAGCAGGTGAGGACGCCGGTCCTGGGACCGGACGCGGCGACCTTGAGGCGCTCCACGAAGTCCGTCACCTCGCGGGTGATGTCGTGGAGCCCGCGGCCGCGGGTGGAGACGGTGATGGTGTGTGACTGGGGTTCCATCGAGCGAGCAGCTTTTACGTCCTGGCGCATCCGGCGCAAGGGGCGACCGCCCCCGTTCTCAGAGCCGCAGGTCCGCGCGCACGTCGTGCTGGTAGCCCTGGCCTAGCGTCTCCGCGGCAGCCTTCACCTCGGGGGTGGTCTTCTCCGGCACTTGCACCCGGAGCTCGTAGTAGAGGTCGCCGCGCCCGTTCCCCTTCAGCGCGGGCACGCCCTGTCCCTTGAGCCGGAGCTTGCGACCCGACTGGCTGTGCGGTGGCACGGTCACCGTCACCTCGCCGGTGAAGGTGGGCGCTCGCACCTGGGCTCCGAGCATCGCCTCCGGCACGGTGACCGGCAGCGGCACGTAGAGATCGTCGCCCTCGCGGCGAACGACGGGATGCGGCTCGACCTGCACCTCGAGGAAGAGGTCGCCCGGCGGTCCCCCCTGGGTTCCGGCCGCGCCCTGGCCGGCGACGCGGACCTGCGACCCGGTCTGGACGCCAGGCGGAACCTTCACCGTCACCCGCGTCGTCTCCTCCACCCGGCCACTGCCGCCGCAGCGGTCACACGGCGGTGCCAGCTTCCCGCTCCCGCCGCAGGTGGGACAGGTGCTGGTCATGCTCAGCGGCCCGCGGCCCTGGCGGATCTTCCCCGAACCCTTGCAGGTGGGGCAGGTCTCGGGCTTTCCGAAGTGCCCGGAACCCTTGCACTTTGGACACCTGCCGGGCCGGGTGATGGACAGGCTGCGCTCCGTGCCGATGACCGCCTCTCGGAGTGACAGGCGGACCTGCGCGTGCAGGTCCTCACCGCGCGCCGGCCCCTCCGGCTCCGCGGCGCCGAAGAAATCCTCCATGCCGACGCGGGGGCCACCCGCCCGGCGGTTGCGAAACAGGTCTCCGAGCATGTCGCCGAGATCGAAGCCCTCCATGTCCGGGATGCCACCGGGGTAACCCCCGCCGGGAGAACCGCCCCCTCGGGACGCGGCGTCGCGGTATGCCCGATACGCTTCGGCCTTCTTGGGGTCGTAGCCCAGCTTGGCCGCGTCCTCGCCGAACTCGTCGTACAGCTTCCGCTTCTCGGAATTGGACAGGACCTCGAAGGCGGCGCTGACTTGCTTGAATTTCTCCTCGGCAGCCTTGTTGCCGGGGTTGACGTCCGGATGGTACTTGCGCGCCAGCTTCCGGTACGCCTTCTTGATCTCGTCCTCGCTGGCGCCGCGGGAGACGCCGAGCAGCTGGTAGAGGTCCTCAGCCATGCAGTCGAGGGAGCTTAACCGTCCGCGACGCCCGTGCCAGGGGACGGGAGCGCTGCTTGTCCTCGGTGCGCTGCTCGCTGCCGACGTCGCCGGCGGACGGGTCCTGGACCGCGTGGTGGCGCTGGTAGATGGGCGCGTGCTCAGCTGGAGCCAGCTCGACTTCGAGGCCCGGGTGATGCTCATCGATCGCGGGGGGGCGGAGGCAGCCACGGCGCCGCTGGACGCCTCGACGATCCAGAACGCGCTGGACCTCGCCATCGCCCAGCGTGCGGCGACGGCCGAGGCCGACAAGCTCAACGCCTATCCGGTGGAGCCGGCGGAGATCGACCAGCGGCTGCGCACCTTCGAGTCGCGCTTCCCGAGCACAGCCGCGTTCCAGTCGTTCCTCAAGGCGCACGATGCCGACCGGGCCGCGCTCGCCGAGGTGCTCGCCCGGGCAATCCGCACCGAGAAGTTCGTCGAGGGGCGAGTGCGCCTCCGTTCGCAGGTTCCGGAGAGCGAGGTGCGGAAGGCCTGGGAGGCGGACAAGGGCGGCCGCAGGTGGGAGGAGGCGCGAGGGCCCCTCCGCGAGCGGATGCAGCGCGAGCGGGCCTTCGTCCTCGCGCGGGAGGCGCTGGCGCAGCTGAAGAGCTCGATCCCGGTCCGGATCATTGCCCGGCCCGAGCAGCTGGCCCGGGAGCAGCTCGGTCTGGGGGAGGCTCCCCGGTGAGGAAGCTCAGGGACAGTCCGGAGGGGGCATTCCACCTCCGCCCGATGACCTCGGCCGATCTGCCGCGAGTGATGGAGATCGAGCAGGTGGCGTTCCGGAATCCCTGGAGCCGGGACCTCCTGGCCCGGGAGCTGGGCCACGACTGGTCCACGATCCTGGTCGCGGAGGAGCCGGGCCCGCGGGGAATGACCCTGCTCGGCTTCGTCATCTTCTGGGTCGTGCACGACGAGCTGCACGTGCTGAACGTGGCCACCGCGCCCGAGCACCGGCGCCGCGGGGTCGCCCGGGCGGTGCTCCAGGCGGCGCTCGACGTGGGCGGGCAGAAGCGGTGCACCCTCGCCACGCTGGAGGTGCGGCGGAGCAACGCCGCGGCGCTGGAGCTCTACCGGTCCTTCGGCTTCCGCCCGGTGGGGATCCGGCCGAACTACTACGTGGACGAGGGGGAGGACGCGATCGTCATGGTCCTGGACCTGTAGGCGACCGGGGGGTGGCCCATGACGTTGTCATGGGTCCCGACGCTTGACTTCCAGGCCGTTCAGCGTGATAGACGGCCCCCTCTTTTCGGGAGCTTCTGCGCTGGGCGTGTACCCGGCCGGCGGCCTCCGCCGTACGACGGACAAGGGACGGATGCCGACCATCAGTCAGCTGGTGCGCAAGGGGCGCGAGAAGCTCGTGGTGAAGGGGAAGAGCCCCGCGCTCAAGGAGTCTCCCCAGAAGCGTGGGGTGTGCACCCGCGTCTACACCACCACTCCGAAGAAGCCGAACTCGGCGCTGCGGAAGGTGGCCCGCGTCCGGCTGACCAACGGCATCGAGGTGACGTCCTACATCCCGGGCGTGGGTCACAACCTTCAGGAGCACTCGGTGGTGATGATCCGCGGAGGCCGGGTGAAGGACCTCCCCGGCGTGCGGTACCACATCATCCGCGGCACCCTGGACTCGGTGGGCGTGCAGGGTCGGAAGCAGGGCCGCAGCAAGTACGGCGCGAAGCGCCCGAGCTAAAGGAACCGGATTCAGATGCCTCGTCGTCGCGTCGTCGCCAAGCGGAAGATTCTCCCCGACCCGAAATTCCAGGACCGGCTGGTCACCAAGTTCGTCAACGACCTGATGCGCAAGGGCAAGAAGGCCATTGCCGAGCGCGTCTGCTACGGCGCCTTCGCCCTGATCGAGGAGCGGGCGAAGGAGGAGCCGCTCCGCACCTTCAAGAAGGCCCTGGACAACGTGAAGCCCGTCCTGGAGGTCAAGAGTCGCCGGGTGGGCGGCGCGACCTACCAGGTCCCGGTGGAGGTCCGGCAGGACCGCCGGGTGGCGCTGGGGATGCGCTGGCTGATCACCTACGCGAAGGCCCGTGGCGAGAAGACGATGGAGGAAAAGCTCGCCGGCGAGATCATGGACGCGGCGAACAACCGCGGCAACGCGGTGAAGAAGCGCGAGGACACGCACAAGATGGCCGAGGCCAACAAGGCCTTCGCCCACTACCGCTGGTAACGAGCCCCGCTCGTTGCGATGTTCCGACGGCCGGGCTTCCCGGCCGTTGTCGTTTGTAGAGACTGATCATGGCCCGCGATTTCCCGCTCGAGCGCTACCGGAACATCGGCATCATGGCGCACATCGATGCCGGGAAGACGACCACCACCGAGCGGATCCTCTTCTACACCGGCACCATCCACCGGATGGGAGACGTCGACGACGCCAATACCACCACCGACTGGATGGTGCAGGAGCGCGAGCGGGGCATCACCATCACCTCCGCGGCGATCACCGCCTTCTGGCCCAGGAACGACCAGCGTTACCGGATCAACATCATCGACACCCCCGGGCACGTGGACTTCACCATCGAGGTGGAGCGCTCCCTTCGGGTGCTGGACGGCGCGATCGCCGTGTTCGATGCGGCCAACGGAGTCGAGCCCCAGAGCGAGACGGTGTGGCGGCAGGCGGACCGCTACGGGGTGCCCCGCATCTGCTTCATCAACAAGATGGACCGCCTGGGGGCCGACTTCGACATGTCGGTCCGGAGCATCAAGGAGAAGCTCAAGGCCAATGCGGTGCCCATCCAGATTCCCTGGGGAGTCGAGGAGCAGCACCAGGGCGTCATCGACCTGGTCCGGATGAAGGGCATCACCTTCGACGAGACGGAGCTCGGCAGCCGCTTCGAGGTGGTGGAGATCCCGGCGGCCGTGATGGACGCCGCGAAGGCGGCCCGGGCCCACCTGGTCGAGGCCTGCGCCGAGCAGGACGACCATGTGATGCAGCTCTACCTGGACGGGAAGGAGCCGTCCGAGGCGGAGGTGATCGCTGCGCTGCGGAAGGGCTGCATCGCCCGGAAGCTATTCCCGGTGATGTGCGGGTCGGCCTTCAAGCACAAGGGCGTTCAGCCGCTGCTGGACGCGGTGGTGGACTTCCTGCCCTCGCCGCTGGACATCCCGCCGGTGCACGGCAAGGACCCCAAGACCGGGTCGGATCTGACGCGCGAGACCAGCGACACGGCGCCATTCAGCGCGCTGGCCTTCAAGATCATGACCGACCCCTTCGTGGGGACGCTGACCTTCATCCGGGTCTACTCCGGGCGTCTGGAGACCGGGATGGCGGCCTGGAATCCGGCGAAGCGGAAGCGGGAGCGCATCGGTCGGCTGGTGCAGATGCGCGCCGACAAGCGCGACGAGATCGACGAGGTGCTGGCCGGGGACATCGCTGCCTGCGTCGGGCTGAAGCTCACCACCACCGGTGACACGCTGTGCGACGAGCACCAGCCGATCGTGCTCGAGCGGATGGAGTTCCCTGACCCGGTGATCGACATCGCGATCGAGCCGAGGACCAAGGCCGATCAGGACAAGCTCGGGACCTCACTCCAGAAGCTGGCGAGTGAGGATCCCTCCTTCCGGGTGCGGACCGATCCCGAGAGCGGGCAGACGCTCATCGCCGGGATGGGCGAGCTGCATCTGGAGATCATCGTCGACAGGCTCCTCCGGGAGTTCAAGGTCGAGGCGAACGTCGGCAAGCCGCAGGTGGCGTACCGGGAGACCATCACCCAGTCGGTGGAAGCGCGGGGGCGCTACATCCGGCAGTCGGGCGGCCGGGGCCAGTACGGAGACATCGTGCTCCGGCTGTCACCCAACGAGTCGGGGAAGGGGTTCAAGAGCAAGAGCTCCATCGTGGGCGGGAAGGTGCCGAAGGAGTTCGTGGAGGCGGCGTTCCAGGGGGCCGAGGAGGCGATGAGCAGCGGGCCGGTGGCCGGCTACCCGATGGTGGACGTTGCCGTGGAGGCGATCGACGGAAGCTTCCACGACGTGGACTCGAACGAGGTGTCCTTCCGCATTGCCGGCTCCATGGCAGTGCGCGAGGGCGCGCCGGACGCCGGGCCGGTGCTGCTCGAGCCGATCATGTCGATCGAGGTGGTGACCCCCGAGGAGTTCATGGGCGACGTGATCGGCGACCTGAACGCCCGGCGGGGAAAGGTCGTGGGGATGGAGCCGAAGAGCGGGGCGCAGCACATCCAGGGTCAGGTGCCGCTGGCGACGATGTTCGGATACGCGACCGACCTCCGCTCGAGGACCCAGGGACGCGCGACGTACACCATGCAGTTCAGCCACTACGCCGCGGTGCCGAAGCCGGTGTCGGACGAGATCGTCGCCCGGATCCGCGGGCACTGAGCGCGCCGAGGTCAGCTCGGGGGCGGAGCCTGGGGAAGGTGTCGCTCGAGCACCTCCACCACCGTTTCGAGCCCAGCCTCGCCGCTCAGCGCCTCGCCGAGCGCGCGGGCTCGGGCCTGCACCCCTGGGTCGAGGATCTTTCGGAGGCCGACGGTGAGACGGGGCGCGTCGAGGCGAGCGAAAGGCATGGTCTCTCCGACCCCGAGGCGGCGGCAGCGCATGCCCCAGAATGGCTGGTCGGCGAAGACGGAACAAACCAGCGTGGGTAGCCCTGCCCGGAGGCTCGCGTAGGTCGTCCCCGATCCGCCGTGGTGCACTGCGGCGGTGCAGCGACTGAAGAGGGCGGAGTGATCCACCGCGCCGACCACGTGGAGCAACGGATCCTCGGCTCCGACGAAACGGCTCCAGCCCGCGCCCACGATGCCGCGCGCGCCGACCGCGTCGAGCGCGGTGCGCGCCATGGCGAGCATCGCCTCCACGTCGAGCACCGGCATGCTGCCGAACCCGAGGAACACCGGCGCAGGCCCTCGATCGAGCCAGGCCACGAGATCTGCGGGGAGCCCGTGCTCGCCGACCTGCTGCTTGAGCTCCTCCGGCATCAAGATGCTCCCGCAGATCACCTCGTGTGGGCCCCAGTCGTCGGGTTTGGGGAACAGCATCGCGCTGTAGGCCAGCAAGGTGAGCAAGCGCCGGCGGCGAGCTTCGCGTCCATACGAGCTCGTGGCTGGGGCCAGGCCGAGCTTGCGGCGCAGAGTGACCACTTCGTCGCGAGACGACTTCCAGAGCATGTCCAGGAACAGCTTGTGGGTGAAGCGGTTGAGGAAGCCGAGGTCACGGGTGGTGATGAAAGGCGAGGCGAAGCGTCGCGACGGTGGGACCGGATAGAAGTAGAGCGGCACGACCGGCACTTTCCGGGCAGCCCCGAAGGCCGCCGCGCGATCCTCCACCAGCGGGTGCGCCACGATCGCTTCCGCCGATTCGCACGCTTCCGACAGCGCCGCGCGTATCGACGCCGCGTGCTCGTGCTCGACCTGGCGGGCGAAGCCGAAGAGCGCCTGGATCTTTCCGTTGGCCAGCATGTTCTGCGCCTCTCTGGTCGCGAACAGCTCTTGCACATCGATCGGCAGCGGGCCGTATCGGAGCCCGGCGGCGCGCACGAGCGAGGCCATGTTCAGGGGCGCCGCGATGGTGATGTGATGGCCGCGCCGCTGAAGAGCCCATCCGAGACACACATACGGTTGGACGTCGCCGCGCGTTCCAAAACCGATCAAGGTGATCTTCATCGTGAGCCCGTTCCCGTCGGCCGCTTGCGCGGTAACCGTCCACGGGCGACCTTGGATCGGCTCGGGCACTGTTGCTCAATCGTTGCGTGGCGAACCCTCAGCTCAATCCGCGGATACCCAGCGCGGGGCGGTCCGCTCGACTGTTCGGGGGCGGGGCTTCCCGAGCGATACGCGTTGGGGAGCCCGTGCCCGCGCGCTGGATGAGCACCACCCCTGCAACGACGAGTCCGGCAGCGAGGAGAGTGCGCGGCCCGAGCTGGTCGTCACCGACCGCGCGGCCGAGGAGCAGGGCGATCACCGGGTTGACGAAGGCGTAGGTCCCGACGGCCGCCGGGCTCGTGACCCGGAGCAGCCAGGTGTACGAGGCCATCCCGAGGACGGTCCCGCACACCACCAGGAACACCAGCGACCAGCTCGCCCGGGCGGTGAGGTTCACCGTCGCCCATCGCGCCCCCTCCGAGGAGAGCGCGCCAACCACCGTCACGACTGCACCGCCGGTGAGGAGCTGCATCGCGGTGGCCTGGACGGCCGAGGCCGGACGCTCCCCGTCGCGCGCGACGAGTGAACCGACCGCCCACGCCAGCGCACAGAGCACCAGGGCGATGCGATCTCCGGCGCTGCCTCCCGACAAGGCGGCCGATCCGGTGAGGAGCGTCACGCCACCGGCACCGACCAGGAGGCCGACCACGACCAGGGGCGGGGGAGCGACTCGCCGGCGGAGGGAGTCGAGCAGGACGAGCCACAGCGGAATGGCAGTCATCAGCAGCGCACTCTCGCCCGAGCTCACCCGCTGCTCGACGCTGGCCAGCACCGAGTGACAGCCGAGGAAGAGGAGGGTCCCGGCGATGGTGGCCCGGGCCCAGGCTCGCCGCGAGGACGGAACCCATCCCCCCCGGAGGCGCAGCCAGAGGAGCAGGAGCACGCCGCCGGCCAGGCACCGGATGGCGATGGTCATCAGGGGCGGCACGTCCACCACCGCCCAGCGGATGGCGAGGAAGGTCGTGCCCCAGAACACGTAGATGGCCGCGAAGGTGGCGACGAGGGAGGCGGTGGCTGGCCGAGCCATGGGGTCGCTTCCTGAGCTCAGCGCAGCCGGAGCCCCGTGTGGTGAACCAGCTCGAGGTGCCGGACCGTCTCTCCCCGGCGGATCAGGAACGCCTCGTCCTCGGGGTAGAACCGAGCCCGCTCGATCGGCTCGCCGGCGAACCCACGGACTGCCGCCTCGGAGTCCCAGAAGCTGAGGAGCAGGAAGTCGGCGCGGTCCTGGGCGATGCCTCGCAGGGCGAGCACGCCGTGGTTCCCCGGGGCTCGCTGGTACTCGCGCAGGCCGGTTCGATGCAGATACGCGAGGTAGCGGTCGGCCTCTCCGGCGCGGGTGCTGCCTTCCCAGAGTCGCGTGATCAGGCGATCCATCCACTCCTCCTCACTGACACCATCGAATGTGCTATTTCAGGTGTCAGATTAGAAAGGGGAGCTGACACCTGTCAAGGCCATAAAACAGGTGTAAACTGTCGGACCATGGAAGCCCTGGAATCGCTCCCCCCGTTCGCGCCGACGCTTCCCTTCAAGTTCATCGGAGGGCAGCCGGCACTCGACCTCCTGAACACGGTCGACTGGACCTCGGCCGGACCGCTGAAGGATCGCCTCTCCGACTACGAGCGGCTGCTCGGCTGGGGAACCGAGGCAGGCCTCCTCGGCCCGACCTCCGCGGGCAGGCTGCGAAAGCTGTCCGCGGCAGATCCCGCGGCGGCCGAAAGAGCGCTGGAGAAATGCCGCGAGCTGCGGCGGGTGCTCCACCGCTGCGTGGTGGCGCTCGTGTCGGGACGGGGCGTCCCGGCAGCCCTGGAGAGGCTCCAGCCGTACCTCAGGCAGGCGCTGGTGCACCTGGTGCTCGAGCCGGGGTCGGCCGAAAGCGTCCGGGTCGGATGGGCCGGGCTCGAGGAGTCGCTCGACGGACCCCTCTGGCCCGTGGTGTGGGACGCGGTCCAGCTCTTCGTCTCTGCCGAGGTGGAGCGGCTGCGTGTGTGCGGCGGCGAGAACTGCGGATGGGTGTACGTCGACCGGAGCCGCAACGGGCTCCGCCGGTGGTGCGAGATGGAGACCTGCGGGATGACGGCGAAGAACCGCCGGCGCGGGCGAAGACCACGCCAGCCGCACGCGTAGGCGCACGACTGGGGCATCGTTCACCGCCATCCCAAGCCGGAGAAGGTGCTGCTGACCTGGCGGGTCAGCTCCGGGTCTTCCCGAGCTTCAGGACGTAGTCGACCAGCGGGTCGTAATGCTCCTCGCGGATGACGTTCTTCCACGACGGCATCCGGGTCCCGGGCCGGATGCTCTGCGCGTCCTGGATCCAGAGCTTCAGCGCTTCCCGCGTGGGGAAGTGCTGCCCGGCCTCGCGGAGATCGGCGATGCCGAGGCCGTCGTCGCCGTGACAGGAGCTGCACCCGTACCGCTCGTAGAGCGCCTTGCCGTCCATCTTCGCCGTCGAGATATCCGAGGGCGGTGACGGCCTCGGGACAGCGTGCCGGAGGGGCGGGACGGTCCGGAGATACGCGTACATCGCCGCGCCCTCCTCGTCGGTCAGCTCGGGAAACAAGGCCATCGGGTAGCGGATCAGCGACCGGTCCGGCCGGAACCCGGTCCGGAGCGCGGTCACGAGGTCCCGCTCCGACCAGCGCCCGATGCCGGTCTCGGGGTCAGGGGTGATGTTGGCGGTGGGGATGGTGTTCCGGTGCAGGTCGAGCATCGGATTCCCACCCCCCAGATAGCCGGCCGACTTCTCGGGCTCGGCGATGTTCATCGTCTTGAAGTCTGCCGAGTGGCAGCCGTAGCACTCGAGCGCGAAGACCAGGTAGCGCCCGTAGGCGACGCGATCGGTGGCCGACGGCGCGACGATCGGGCGATCGGGGTAGGGGAGCTTCTTGAAGACGGTGTGGCAAAGCAGCTTGGTGAGGAGCGAGGGCTGCGTGACCCCGGGCGGGTCCCGGTCCGAGGCCTCGACCATCGGATCATCCGACCGCAGGAAGGCGATGATCGACGCCAGGTCCTCGTCGGAGATGTGGGGCAGCTTGGCCATGTACGGCGGCGCGTACCGTCCGTCGCGCTTCACCCCGGTGCGGATGAGGTAGGCCAGCTCGCCATCGGTCCAGCTGCCGATCCCCTTGGTGGGATGGCGGGTGATGTTCGGCGAGTAGATGACGCCGAACTCCGCAGGGGCGTCGGCCATGTGCTTGCCGGTGAGCTGCCGGGTGGTCGGGTCCTGGTGACAGTTGGCGCACAGAGCGGTGGCCAGCTTCTTCCCCCGGGCGATCCGCTCGGGCGTGGGGTCCGCACGGAAGGCGACCTTCTCCACGGGGTACCTCGGGATGCCGTCGATCTGGACGTAGAGGAGGAAGGCCCCCACGAGGATCATCAGCGCGGCAAGGACGAGACCGAGGATCTTCAGGGCGCGACGCATTGGAATGGCGCGTATAGACCAGGAGGCCAGCTTGTGGCTCCATTCAACTTGCCGTCTGGCCGTCCTTCCCCCGACGTCGCGCGTCCCGAGTTGACCCGGTCATGCAAGCGCTCCACATCACCTCTCACGGTCCGCCGGTGGCTCTCCGGGTCACGGACGTCCCCCTTCCTCCGCGGGGCCCCGACGAGGTCCGCATCCAGATCGAGGCCGCCGGGATCAATCCGAGCGACGTGCTCAGCCTCGAGGGCCGCTTCCCCTCCGCGGTCCTCCCCCGCATCCTCGGTCGCGACTTCTCCGGCCGGGTGGTGGAGGGCCCGGCCGAGCTCGTGGGAGCTGCCGTCTGGGGCACCGGTGGGGACCTGGGGATCACCCGGAACGGAGCGCACGCCGAGCAGCTGGTCCTTCCAGCCACCGCGGTCTCCCGGCGTCCCTCGAATCTCACGCCCGAGCAGGCCGCGAGCGCGGGGGTGCCCTTCACCACCGCCTGGACCTGCCTGGTGACGGCTGCGCGCGTTCAGGCCGGAGAGACCGTGGTGGTCTCGGGAGCGGCGGGAGCCGTGGGCTGGGCGGCGGGCGAGATCTCCTCCGCGCTCGGAGCACGGGTCGTCGCTCTGGTCAAGGACGCGGCGGAGGCGGCGCGCCTCGATCGCACCAGGATCTCCGGTGTGGCGCGGTCGGATCTCGGCAATCTCTCCTCGGTGGTCCGGGAGGTGACCGCTGGCGCGGGCGCGCAGGTCGCCCTCAACGGCGTCGGCAGCCCGATCTTCGCGGCGCTGCTGGAAAGCCTCGGGCCCGGGGGCCGGCTGTGCGTGTACTCGGCGGCCGCTGGCCGCGAGGTGACCCTCAACCTCTTCGATTTCTACCGGCGGCGGCTCAGCGTGCTGGGCATCAACACCGCCATCCTCACGGTCGTGGACACCGCCCGCATCCTCGACCAGCTCCGGCCCCTCTTCGAGTCCGGCCGGGTCCGGCCACATCCCTCGATCGCGTCCCACCCTCTCACCGACGCCGCCCGCGCGTACGCGGCGGTCGCCGGGGGCTCGCCGAGCAAGGTGGTCCTCGTTCCCCGGCCTGCCGGCGGGTCCTGACGACCAGTCAGCCGCTTCGCGTTCTCATCACCCGACACTGAAGTGGCCGCCCCGGAAGACCGCGCTTTAGGTATACGGGGCCCAGCGGAGGAGGGTCTCATGGCCGAGTACGTCGTCGCCGGTGCGACCGGGCACGTTGGATCAGCGGTCGCCCAGGCGTTGCTGGACAGCGGTCGGAAGGTCCGGGTGATCGCCCGCGACCCGCACAAGGCCGAACGCTGGAAGAAGCGCGGGGCGCACGTCGGCCAGGTGGATCTGTCCAACGTCCATGATCTGCTCAACGGACTTCGGGGAACCGAAGCTGCGTTCCTCCTGCTCCCGCCCTTTCCGCCGAACACCACCGGCGTTCGGGGGAAGGCGAAGAAGATCATCGACGCTCTGGTGCACGCGATCTCCGGGACGGACGTGAAGCACGTCGTCTTCCTCTCGTCCGTCGGCGCACAGCACGCGGACGGGACCGGGCCCGTGGTTCTGCTTCATGACGCCGAGCAGGAGCTACGGACCGTCAAGACGCCGGTGACCTTCCTCCGACCCTGCTTCTTCACCGAGAACTGGGCTCCGGCGCTCCCGGACGCCAAGGAAGGTTTGCTCAACACCTTCCTCCCGGCGGAGCTGAAGTGGGACCACATCTCCACCCACGACGTGGGGCAGACCGCCGCGCGCCTGGTGCTCGAGCACCCCAAGGCGCACCGGGTGGTGGAGCTGGTCGGCCCCGAGGAGGTCAGCCCCGCGGACGTCGCCCGCGTCCTGTCGAAGCTCCTGGAGACCGAGGTCGAGCCGCTGGAGGAGCCGCTCGATCAGGTGGCGGAGGCCTTCACCGGAATGGGCTTCTCCCCCGAGCTGGCACAGATGTACCAGGGGCTCTACCAGGGCATCGCCTCGAAGCGCCTCACGTGCGAGCACCCCGAATCGGTGGTCCGGGGGAAGGAGACCCTCGAGCAGACGCTCCAGACGATGCTGGCGAAGCTCTAGCCGGCGGCCTCGGCGTCGCTCGCGGCGAAGGGAAGCCACTTCTCCCGGGCGGGCGCCGGGGTGAGCAGGCTCACCATCACCAGTGACACCACCGAGACCAGCAGCGCGGGGAAGATCGCGTCGCGGGCGAGCCAGCTCGGGGGCAGGAACGTCGAGCGGTGGGCCTCCAGCGCGAGCTGCTGCAGGTTCCAGACGATGGTGATCGCGGTGCCGGCCAGGATGCACACCACGGCACCGGCGGCGGTGGCGCGGCGCCAGAAGAACGCGGCGAGCACCACCGGGGTGATGGCCGCCGAGTACACCGTGTACGCGTAGAGGGACATCGCGAGGATCGACTCGCTGACCGTTCCTTGCAGGAGCGCGAAGAGACCCAGGACGGCGATCAGCACCCGCGAGACGCGCAGCACCGTCCGGTCCGGGGCGCCGGGGTTCACGAACCGGATGTACACGTCGTTGACCAGGTTCGTCGCCGGCGAGAAGAGGTAGTTGTTCGCGGTGGAGATGACCTTGGCGAAGATGGCTCCGACCAGGAGGGCGCCGACCAGCGATGGCATGCCGTTCCGGGCGGTGTAGGGGATGATCTCCCGCGGCTTCACCGCCGGGTCGTGGAGGAACAGCGCCGCCCCGAGCACGGCGATGCCGACGATGAGGATCTCCAGGAGCAACGTGCCTGCCAGCCAGAAGACCACCGAGAGCCGGGCGTCGCGCTCGGTCCGGGCGCTGAAGAACTTCTGGTAGATGCTCTGGTTTCCCAGGAGCAGGAGCATCGTCGGGACCAGCAGCTCCATCGCCCGGAGGAAGCCGCCGCCGGCACCTCCGAACCTCCCGAAGAGCTGGAAGTACTCGGGCGGAAGCCGTTCGTGGAAACCGCTCCAGCCACCGACCCTGGAGAGGAGGAAGGGGATGGAGAGCAGCGCGGCGAGGGTTGCCAGGCTTCCGATGACCACGTCCATGTAGGCCACCGAGGCCATCCCGGCGAGGGCGGTGAAGAGGACGACGAAGACCGCGATGATCACCATCCCCAGGGCGTGCTCCTTGCCCGCGGCCAGGCCGAAGGTCTGGCGTGCGACAACGTCGAGCCCCGGGAAGATGATGTGGAGGATGTCGCCTCCGCCCTTGAACTGGTACGAGGCGATGGCGGTGAAGGCGAAGAGGATCGCGATCGCCCCGAGGATCCGGGCCCACACGTCGTAGCGGGTCTCGAGCAGGTCGGGGATGGTGAACTGCGCGAACTTCCGGGCCCGCGGGGCGATGAAGAAGATGACCAGAAGCCCGCACCAGCCACCCGCGGCCTGCCAGAGCGCGGCGAAACCGTTCCGGAAAGCGTTCTCCGCCCCGGCGAAGAGCGAGCCCGAGCCGATCCACGAGGAGAGGAGGGTGAACACCAGGACGTACCAGGGGAGGCTGCGTCCGGCGACCAGATAGTCGGCCTTGGTTCGCGTCTTCCGGACCTGGCTCAGGCTCACCGACAGCAGGGCGAGGACGATGAGCGCGAGGACCAGCGCGTAGACGTTCATGGGGGCGCGGAGCCTAGCGCGGGCGCTGGACGCCGCGGCGGTGGAATCAGTCGACCCGCTCGAAGACCCCCTCGTAGCGCTCGACCAGGTCCGCGGAGTCCAGGTCCAGGTGGGCCCGGAACACCACCTCGCCTTGGCGAAGGCTCTCGTACAGGTAGGCCCGATCGCCGAGGCGGGTGTAGCGCTGGCGGAGCGGCTCGACGGTGAGCTCGGGGAAGCGGACCCACGCGGCGGTGAGGTCGGCACGCGCTCCGACGGAGAGCCCGAGGCGCCGGATGGCGGAGGTGTTGGTGGAGGGCGTCAGGCCGAGGTCGACGTCGAACGCTCCGCCGCAGCTCTCGATCTCCCGGTGGCCGTCGAACCACGAGCCGGACGGCTGGCGACGGATGGCGAGGGTCCGGCTGCCGCCGGCTGCACGGACGGAGGCCTCCGCGCGAAGGGTGGCCCAGGAGTCGTCGAAGAGGATCCGGTAGCTGGCCTTCCATGCCGGAGGACCGTCGACCGTCACCTTCCCCTCGAAGCTGCGGCCGTCCTCGCGGAACTCCTCGACCCCGGGAAGGTCGAGCCGCCTCCATCTCCGGCGCTCGGTCATCGTCGCCAGCCCACCGGCGCGGACCGGGGTGGACGTACCCTACGGCCCATCAAGCGATGCTGGTCCGCAGCGCCCCGAGTGCCTGATCGACCTCCGCCTCGGTGTTGAAGATCGCCGCGGAGAGCCGGGCGTAGACGTTGGCGTAGGGGCTGGTGCTGGCGATGATCTTCTTCGCCAGGAGCGCCTTCACCACTTCCTCGGGCTTCCGGCCGGCCACCTCGAAGCAGCAGATGCCGGCCGAGAGGGTCGGATCGCGCGGCGTGTGGAGGGTGATGCCCTTCATGCTCGCCAGGCCGTCCTTGATGCGCCCGTTGAGGGCCGCGACGCGTGCAGCGACACGGCTGCGCCCCATGGCCTGGGCCATCTTGAAGGCGGCGACCGTCGCCCACTGGTGCTCGTAGGCCTGGAAGCCACCCGGCGTCATCCGCCGGGCACTGGTCGGCGTGCGCTCGGGCCGGTTCTCGATCCAGGCCTCGTACTGCTCCTCGTCGGAGAAGCTGGGGATCACCGGCCGGAGACGTGCCCAGGCATCCGCTCGCGCCCAGACCAGGCCCGTGCCGCGCGGTCCGTAGATCCACTTGTGGGTTCCGGCGGAGAAATAGTCGGCGCCCATCTCGGCGACGGTCTCGTCGACGCAGCCGAGGCCGTGGACGCCGTCGACCACGAGAAGGATCCGATCCTGGGGGTCTCGCTTCTGGTTGAGCTCGGACAGAGCCTTGGAGATGGCACGGATCGGCAACCGGATGCCGGTCTGCGAATGCACCCAGGTGACGCCGACGACGCGCGTGGCCGGACGGACCGCGTCCCGGATGCGGTTGACGATCTCGTCCGCGGTGGCCTTCGAGGACTGGGTGAAGAGCGGAATCTTCCGGTAGGTCGCGCCCGAGCGGTCGCAGGCGAACCGGATCGACTGGTGATGGACCACGTGGTCGTGCTCGGTGCAGAGGACCTCCTGGCCGGGCTTGAGCGGGAGCCCGAGGTAGATCAGCGCCAGGCCGGTGGTGGTGTTCTGGGTGAGGCAGATCTCCTCGGGCTTTCCACCGAGGTAAGCCGCGGCGACCTCGCGGACCCGGCTCTGGAGGTTGTCCGAATCGGCCTCGAACATCCCGTGCTCGACGGTGAGGAAGGGGTTCTCGTCGAGGGTCTTCCGCCAGGTCTCGATGGCGTCGCGCACCGGCGTGGGGTGGGTGGCGATGTAGAAGCCGGCGAAGTGGAGGTATCTGGGGTCGAGGTGGAACTGGCTGCGGACGCTCTTCCAGTCGTCCAACCTGGGGGTGGGCGGAGTGGCTGCCTCGAGGGCGGCAAGGAGTCGGCCCGGGGCGAGTAGGACACCGGCTGCGGCTCCCTGGGTGGCGAGGAAGGCACGGCGAGAGAGGGCCATCGCGACCTCCGCTGCGGGGCTGGGGCGGGCGACTCTACGCCGGTCTCCCACACATTGCCTCACCTGTGGAGATCACCCCAGGTCTGCGCCTGCGGACCACACACAGGCCCCCGTGGCCGACACGCGGTTATCGAGCAGGGCAACAAGAGCCCTGGCAAACTGCCGGTAGTTGACCCTTTTCGAGCGAGTCGCAGCGCGGCTGCGCGCGCTGCTGTCGGACGACACCGACCAGGCACTGGTTCGCGCACGTGCCTCGGGCGAGATGCTCGTTGCGGCGATGAGGCTCGCCTTCATCGTCGTTTACGCCTGTCTCGTCGTCAGCTACATCTCGCCGCAGACGCGGCATCTCGAGCTCGGCCTGCTGGCGCTCGCGCTCTTCTATGGCGCCGGCCTCTTCGCGGTCGCACTCCACTTACGACGTCCCTGGGTCTCGTGGGTCAGCACGGCTGTCGACGTGTCACTCGTCTCCGCATCCCTCGTGGTCTTTGCTCTCGCAGGCGACCCGTGGAGCGCGGTGAACAACCGCACGTACTTCGACCTCTACTTCTTCATCATGGCGAATGGTGCTCTCCGCTATGACTGGCGGCTCTGCGCCTTCACCACGGCCCTCGTGCTGGCGCAGTATCTGGGGGTCACCGCGTATGTACGGGCGCACTGGCCTAGCCTCGCGACGCTCGATCCGTTCGTGCACGGGGTTCGACTTCTCACGCTTGCCGCTGCCGGCGTGACCTCCGTTGCGGTGGCTCGCTGGGCCAGGCATCTGAGGCTCATGGTCGGCACCGACCATCTCACGGGCCTTTCGCAGCGCCGACCGTTCCTGGAGCGAATCGAGGAGGAACTGCAGCGGTCTCAGTCCAGTCGCGCCACCCTCAGCATCGCCCTCCTCGACTTTGACGAGTTCAAGAAGTTCAACGACACCCACGGGCACATGGCTGGAGACCTGGCGCTCCAGCTCCTGGCCGCCCGGCTACGAAAGTCCGTCCGCTCGAGCGATCTCGTGGCTCGGTTCGGCGGTGAGGAGTTCGTGATCGCCTTTCCCCGAATGGACGTGGAACGGGCGGTCAAGCGAGTCGACGAGCTACGACAGGAACTCGCTTCGGTCCCGATTCCGTTTGGAGGCACGACGCAGCACCTCACGGTGAGCGCGGGAGTGGGATCCTGGCCGTCCGACGGCGAGACGTTCGAGAAGGTCCTCGCCGCGGTTGACCAGCGGCTGTACGAGGCCAAGGCGGAGGGCCGAAATCGGATCGTGGGGCCGCGAACTCATCTTCGCGCGGTTGACGGGTAGTTCCTCGGAAACCACGGCTTTCCTGAATTGCCGAGCGGGGCGATGACCACCCATCGGTCTGCCAGGCCCCCAAGCTAGTTGCCAATGACTCAGTAGGTCCGTTAGCGTCGCTCTCCGACAAGGGGTTCAGACCTCGGAGGGAGGCGCAGATATGCGCACTGGGAATGTGGGGGTTGTAGCTCGGCTGGTGTTCCTCGCGCTCCTCGGCCTGCTGGTTGCGGGGTGCCCGCCGCAGAAGCCAGACTCACGCGGAGTCTTGGAGTTCTTCTCGCGCTAGCTCGAGGATGTTGTGTTCGAAGTGTCCTCGGCGCGGCGACTCCGGCAGCGTAGCGGCTCGCTTGCGTGGCCGCGCTGTCGGTGCTAGGTAGCGCGCCCCTTCGTCGCAGCAGTTCTGTGACAACCAGGAGCATCGAGGGACACCGGGCGGCCCCCAGGCAGGGGACCTCTCGGCCGTCACGGCAGTCGAGGA
>Ga0070664_100000539_pt1 | contig 28870 bp, 26 predicted proteins | sample KBSC73metaG_FD_65863 | JGI IMG/M metagenome (GOLD analysis project Ga0070664, IMG submission 65863) | Corn rhizosphere microbial communities from Kellogg Biological Station, Michigan, USA - KBS C7-3 metaG | ecosystem: Host-associated > Plants > Roots > Rhizosphere > Soil ... | reverse complement strand
CAATGGAACGACTCGTACCAGGAGAGCATGTACGCGTATACGAACAACATCCCGCAGAAGGACGGCGGGACGCACCTGGCAGGGTTCCGTAGCGCGCTGACCCGCACGCTCAACAACTACATCGAGAAGCAGTTTGCCGCGAAGGACAAGATTCCGACCTCGGGCGAAGACGCGCGCGAGGGACTGACGGCGATCCTGTCGGTGAAGATGCCCGACCCGAAGTTCTCTTCGCAGACGAAGGACAAGCTGGTCTCGTCCGAGATCAAGGGCATCGTCGAGTCCGCCGTCGGCACCAAGCTCGACGAATTCCTGCAGGAACATCCGCAGCAGGCGAAGGCGGTCGCGTCCAAGATTCTCGAGGCTGCGCGCGCACGAGAGGCTGCACGCAAGGCGCGGGAGATGACCCGTCGCAAGGGTGCACTCGACCTCGCCGGCTTGCCCGGCAAGCTCGCCGACTGCCAGGAACGCGATCCTGCGCTGTCCGAGATGTTTCTAGTCGAGGGCGATTCCGCAGGCGGCTCCGCGAAGCAGGGCCGCGATCGACGCACGCAGGCGATCCTGCCGCTGAAGGGCAAGATCCTGAACGTCGAGAAGGCGCGCTTCGACAAGATGCTGTCGTCGGCCGAAGTAGGCACGCTCATCACTGCGCTAGGTACCGGCATCGGCGTCGATGACTTCGACCTCTCGAAGCTGCGCTACCACCGCGTGATCGTGATGACCGATGCCGACGTCGACGGCTCGCACATCCGCACGCTGCTGCTGACGTTCTTCTATCGCCAGATGCCCGCGCTCATCGAGAACGGGCACATCTACATCGCGCAGCCGCCGCTCTACAAACTGAAGAAGGGCAAGAGCGAGCACTACCTCAAGGACGAAGCCGAGCTCAACGCGATGCTGCTCAAGCAAGCGCTGGAAGACGCCGAGCTTTACGGCGACGCGTCGCAGCCGCCGATGTCCGGCGCCGCGCTCGAAACACTCGCCAAGCGCTGGATGGAAGTGGCCGCGATCCTGCGACGCTCGTCGCGTCGCTACGATCAGCGCGTCCTCGAGCAGCTGCTCTACATGCCCGAGGTAACACTCGCCGATCACGATCGCGTCGACTGGCTGACGCAGTGGGGCCGTACGCTCGAAGCGCAGCTCAACGCGCAGGACGATTCGGCGCGGCGCTATCGCGTTCGTGCGATCGGCACGACCGACGGCGGGACGCCGCGGCTGCTGGTCGCGCGCACCGAGCACGGCACGACGACTGAGAAGCACATCCATCGCGAGTTCTTCGAGTCGGCCGAGTACCGCCGCATCGCCGAGTTGGGCAAGACGCTCGCGGGCCTGCTGCAGCCGGGCTCGTACGTGATGAAGGGCGACCAGCGCCAGGAAGTCACCAGCTTCAAACAGACGATCGATTGGCTGCTCGACCAGGCACGCAAAGGTCAGCTCATCCAGCGCTACAAAGGGCTGGGCGAGATGAATCCGGAGCAGCTCTGGGACACGACCATCAATCCGGCAACGCGTCGACTGATCCAGGTGCGAATCGAAGATGCACTGGCGGCGAACGACATCTTCGCGACGCTGATGGGCGACGCGGTGGAGCCGCGGCGCGAGTTCATCGAGAAGAACGCGCTCGCAGTCGCCAACCTCGACATTTAGTTTTATCAAATGATCGTGGCGAGATTCGCCACTATCAGCTGCCAATCACAAGCTTTAGGTTGATTGATTCGGCACGATCGCGGCGAGCTGATGCTCGATCCACGCGCGCACTTCGTCGTTGAGCTCGCGGGGATCACGGCCGGCGGCCTCGATGGGTGGCCCGATCACGACGCGAATCATCCCGGGCTTCTTCACCCAGCCGCGGCGCGGCCAGTAGTAACCCGCGTTGTGCGCGACCGGCACGATCTTGCAGCCGGCACGTGACGCGAGCAGCGCGCCGCTCACTCCGTACTTCCGCGTCTCGCCGACAGCGACGCGAGTGCCTTCCGGAAAGATCAGGATCCACATGCCCGCGCGCAGGCGCTGCGTTCCCTGCTCGATCACCTGAGTCACGGCAGCTGCTCCGGCTTGGCGATCGATCGCAATCGGCTTCAGGCAATGCACGGCCCAGCCGACCAGCGGGATCCACATCAGCTCGCGTTTCAGCACCCAGGATTGCGGCGGGAAGACGGCAGCCTGCGCGATCGTTTCCCACGCGGACGAGTGCTTCCACATCGAGACGTGAGCGCCGGGCGGGATGTTCTCGCGGCCTTCGATCGTGTAGCTCAGCCCGCACAGCGTTTTCAGCAGCCACAGATGAGTGCGCGCCCACGAGCGCGCAACGACGTACAACTTCGGGCTCGGCAACCAACCCAATGCGACGACAGCGACGGCATAGAGCAACGTGCCGATGAACAGGCACGTCGTGAACAGCACGGACCGCAGCAGCTGCAACTCGGTTCTCCGCTCAGCCGGGCAGTCGCGACAAGTCCGCGAACTGCAGGAACAGGCCGCGTAGCCGCAGCAACAGACCGAGCCGATTCGCGCGCACGTCCGCGTCTTCCGCCATCACCATCACCGAATCGAAGAAGCGATCGACGTCATCGCGCAGGCTCGCGAGTTGCGTGAGCGCCTGCGCATATTCACGTCGCGCGAACAACGGATTCACTGCGCGCTCCATCGAGATCACGTGCTCGAACAGTTGCCGCTCGGCGCCGTCCTGCAGTCGACTCGTATCGACCGCGCCGCTGAGATCGCCCGGCGCCTTGCGCAGGATGTTCGCGATCCGCTTGTTCGCGGCCGCGAGACTTTCGGCTTCCGACATCTTCAGGAAGCGCTCGAGCGCACGCAGCCGCAGATCCATGTCCAGGATCGATTGCGTGCGGCTCGCCACAACAGCGTCGAACATTTCCGTCGTGACCGTGCGCGTGGCGTCGCCTTCCAGATAGGAGCTGCGCAGCCGCTCGACGATATAGGTCCAGACTTCTTCGACGACTTCCGGCTTCTTTTCTACCGGCTGCGCGGCGACCGCGCTTTCGACGAGCTGCCGCAGATCGAGATCGAGCTGCCGCTCCAGAATCGTCCGCAGCACGCCGAGCGCTGCACGTCGCAGCCCGAACGGATCGCGGGTGCCTGTTGGCTTCTGCCCGATCGCGAAGATGCCCGCGAGCGTGTCGAGTTTGTCTGCAAGCGCGAGCGCGATGCCCGTGCGAGTTTCCGGAACGTGGTCGCCGGCGAAGCGCGGCCAATATTGTTCTTCGAGCGCAGCGCAGACTTCCGGCGGCTCGCCGTCGTGCTGCGCGTAGTACTTGCCCATCAATCCCTGCAGCTCGGGGAACTCGCCAACCATCAGTGTCAGCAGATCGCATTTGCTCAATTCAGCAGCGCGGCGAGCGAGAGTTGCATCGCCATCGCTCGACTCGGCGATACGTACTGCGAGACGGCCGACGCGCTCAGCTTTGTCGTGCAGCGAACCGAGCTTCGCCTGGAACGTGACGCTCTTGAGCATCGGCCGCCGCGCTTCGAGGCGCTCGCGTCGATCGCTGGTCCAGAAGAAATCGGCGTCGGCCAGGCGCGGTCGAATCACGCGCTCGTTGCCGTCGCGGACTTTGTCGGGATCGCGACTGTCGATATTGGCGACCGCGACGAATTCGTTACGCAGCGCTCCATCGGCAGTGCGCACCGGGAAATAGCGCTGGTGATCCTGCATCGTTGCGATGGGCACTTCCTGCGGCAGTTCCAGGTAGCGCGCGTCGAACCGGCCGAGCAGCGGCACAGGCCACTCCACGAGAGCGGTCACTTCATCGAGGAGCGCGTCGTCGATGACTGCCTGGCCGTTCGAGACCAGGAGTGCCTTGGCCTTGATGAGTTCGCGTCGCTCGGCGACCTCCGCCACGACGTGAGCCTTCTTCAGCGCCTCGACATACTTCGCGGGGCTCGCAATCGCCAGCGGCGCCGGCGCATGAAAGCGATGCCCTCGCGAATGCTTACCGGCGCTGACGCCAAGCATCTCGCACTCGACCACAGCCGTGCCGAACAGCATCACCGCCCAATGCACCGGCCGCACGAACTCGGTATCGCCCGCGCCCCAACGCATGCGCTTCGCAATCGGCAACGCGTCGAGCGACGCCTTGACGATGCCCGGTAGCAGCGCAGTGGTCGGTTCACCTTTCCTGGTGCCGACGAACATCAGCACGCGGCCCTTCGGCCCATCGACCTGCTGCAGCTGATCGACGCCGACTCCGCACGACGCCGCGAATCCAGCCGCGGCTTTCGTCGGCTGACCGCTCGCATCGAATGCATTCGCGACCGCGGGACCCTGGCGCTTGATCTCTTGATCCGGCTGCCGCTCGGCCAAGCCATGCACACGCACAGCAAGTCGACGCGGCGTGGCGAACCAATCGATCTCGCCATGCGCCAGGCCGGCCGAGGCCATGCCTTTCTGCACGCCGTCGGCGAGCGCTCGCGCGAGCGTGAACAAAGATTTCGGCGGCAGCTCTTCGGTGCCGAGCTCGAACAAGAAATCTCGCTTGGCCATGCGCTCAGGCTCCGCCCGCAGCGCGTTTGAGCATCGGGAAGCCGAGCGCTTCGCGACTCGCGTAGTAGGCTTCCGCGACCGCCTTCGCGAGCTCGCGCACGCGCAGAATGAAACGCTGCCGCTCGGTGACCGAGATCGCCTTGCGCGCATCGAGCAGGTTGAAGGTGTGCGACGTCTTCAGCATCTGCTCGTACGCTGGCAGCGCCAGCTTGTTCGCTAGCAGCATGCGGCACGCGGCCTCGTGCTCATCGAAGTGGCGGAACAGCAGCGCCGTGTCGGCCAGCTCGAAGTTGTACTTCGACTGCTCGACTTCGTTCTGGTGATAGACATCGCCGTAGGTCACGCGCCCCAGCGGGCCGTCGGTCCAGAGGACGTCGTACATGCTCTCGACGCCCTGCAGATACATCGCGAGCCGCTCCAGACCGTAGGTGATCTCGCCCATGACCGGGCGGCAATCGAGCCCGCCGACCTGCTGGAAATAGGTGAACTGGGTGATCTCCATGCCGTTCAGCCAGATTTCCCAGCCGAGGCCCCAGGCGCCGAGCGTCGGCGACTCCCAGTTGTCCTCCACCAGGCGGATGTCGTGCGTCAGCGGATCCAGCCCGACCGCCGCCAACGAGCCGAGGTACAGGTCGATGATGTCCAGCGGCGAGGGTTTGATGACGACCTGAAACTGATAGTAGTGCTGCCCGCGAAATGGATTGTCGCCATAGCGGCCGTCAGTCGGCCGCCGCGAAGGCTGCACGTAGGCCGCGCTCCACGGCTCGGGACCGACCGCGCGCAGCAGCGTCGCGGTGTGAAAGGTGCCGGCGCCCATTTCCATGTCGTATGGCTGCAGGATGACGCAGCCCTGCTTCGACCAATACGTCTGCAGGGTGAAGATCAGGTCCTGGAACGTCCGGGGCGGGGCGACTGCTTTCGGTGCGGCCATGCGTCAGTCCAAGCAAAGGGCGCGGGAGTATAGCGGGCAGATACCGGAGCGGGCTTGTCAAAGCCGGCTTGCACAGTAATAGTGCGCGCGGCTTCGCGCTACGCCCCGCGACGGCGCGGCGCGCGAGCCAACAGCGACACGACGGACGCGGGATCAACTGCTTGCGCTGCCACGGTGCAGTGGCACAGATCCTGCAAACTCGCGAGCACTCAAGCACTCATAAACACCAGCATCGCAGCGGCGAGCGGCTGGTGATCATCAATTTCGCCGCCAACCGGAGGAAGACTCATGACGACGCCCGCTGAAGTCCTCAGCATGTTGAAGGAGAAGGAGGTCAAGTTCGTGGACCTGCGCTTCACGGACACACGCGGCAAGGAACAGCACGTGACCGTGCCGTCGCACACCCTCGACAGCGCCTTTTTCGACGACGGCAAGATGTTCGACGGCTCGTCGATTGCCGGCTGGAAGGGCATCAACGAGTCGGACATGGTGCTGATGCCGGACGCCACGACGGCGGTGCTCGATCCGTTCTTCGAAGAGACCACGCTCATCCTGCGCTGTGACGTGCTCGAGCCGTCGACGATGCAGGGTTACGAGCGCGACCCACGCTCGCTCGCGAAGCGCGCCGAGGCGTATCTGAAGTCCACCGGCATCGGCGACCGCGCGCTGTTCGGTCCGGAAAACGAATTCTTCATCTTCGACAACGTGCGTTACGGCACGACCATGCAGGGCTCGTTCTTCGAGATTGATTCGATCGAGGCGGCGTGGAGCTCGAGCAAGCAGTACGAAGAAGGCAACAAGGCGCATCGTCCGGGCGTGAAGGGCGGTTACTTCCCCGTGCCGCCGGTCGACTCCTTCCAGGATCTGCGCTCGGCAATGTGCCTGGCGCTCGAAGAGCTCGGCATGAAGGCCGAAGTGCATCACCACGAAGTCGCGACTGCCGGCCAGTGCGAGATCGGCGTCAACGCCAACACGCTGGTGCGTAAGGCCGACGAAGTGCAGATGCTGAAATACGCCCTGCACAACGTCGCGCACGCGTACGGCAAGACCGTCACCTTCATGCCGAAGCCGATCGTCGGCGACAACGGCAACGGCATGCACGTGCACCAGTCGATCTCGAAGGACGGCAAGCCGCTGTTCGCGGGCGACAAGTACGCGGGCCTGTCGGACCTCGCGCTGTACTACATCGGCGGCATCATCAAGCACGCGAAGGCGATCAACGCCTTCACGAACGCAGCGACCAACAGCTACAAGCGACTGGTGCCGGGCTTCGAAGCGCCGGTGATGCTCGCGTACTCCGCGCGCAATCGCTCTGCCTCGATCCGTATTCCGTGGGTCGCGAATCCGAAGGGCCGCCGCATCGAAGTGCGCTTCCCGGACTCGACGGCGAATCCGTATCTCGGCTTTGCCGCGATGCTGATGGCCGGCATCGACGGCATCCAGAACAAGATCCACCCGGGCGATCCCGCGGACAAGGATCTGTACGACCTGCCGCCGGAAGAGGCGAAGCACATTCCGGAAGTCTGCTACTCGCTGGAGCAGGCGCTGCAGTCGCTGGATGCCGATCGCGGCTTCCTCAAGGCCGGCGGCGTGTTCACCGACGACGTCATCGACGCGTACATCGCGCTGAAGATGCAGGAAGTGACCAAGGTGCGCATGTCCACGCATCCGCTGGAGTTCGAGTTGTACTACAGCGTGTGATTCACGGGCGTACCGGGTCCTCCGGCCCGGTCCGCCTCCGCGCGCTGGTAGGCCTGCGGTGACGGAGTTCACATCCGTCACCGTCTTTGTCGGGGAGTGTTTTGTTACCTATAGGCGAAGCGGCTATGCTCCAGCCCCATGCGTACGGCGCTTCTGCTACTGCTCGCGCTCGCGGCTCCGCTGCTGTCCAGCACCGCAGCAGCCACCGACGTTTGGAAATGGGTCGACGAGAAGGGCGTCACGCACTACTCGGACCAGCCGGTGGCCGGTGCCACCAAGATCGAAGTGCGCACGGGCAATGTGGTCGATACTTCGGGGTCGGCCTCGAGCATCCCGGACAGCGACACTCCGCAACAGCCCGCCGTCACCAACTATCGCAATTTCGAGGTCTGGCGGCCGGAGCCGGACCAGACGTTCAGCAATACCGGTGGCCAGATCAACGTCGAAGTCCGCGTCGATCCGGGCGTGCAGCCGCAGCATCAGTTGAGCCTGTATCTCGACGGCAAACGGGTCACGGGCTTTCCGCCCAATGCGCTGAGCTACTCGCTGAGCGACGTACCGCGAGGCTCGCACCAGGTCACCGCAGCGATTGCCGATCGCAACGGCAAGACCATTCAGGAAACCAAGCCGGTCGTGTTCCACGTGCGTCAGGAGTCGATCGCGAACCCGCCGACCGGTCCGGGAGTGCGTCCTGCGCCGCCGAAGCCGACGCCGCATGGCGCCATGAACAAGATGCCGACGCAGCAGCCGAGCTACAACGCTTTGAATGGCCCCTCGCATGCTGTCATCGATCCGGCGACCAACATGCCGGTCGTCAAGAAACCCACGCCGAAGCCCGGCAAGCCCTGAGCTTCGTCAGGCTGCGGCCTGACCCACAAGAGCGGAGGTGCGGCTAGCGATGGCCGCGCTGCCTTCGTCTTTCGCCGCTGCGAGCGCCATGGCCGATCCCGGACGCATCCTCGACAGTCTCAGCACGAGCGTGCTGATCGTCGATCGTGCGCGCGCGATTCTCTATCTCAACGTCGCTGCCGAAACGCTGTTCGGCATCAGCCGCAATCAGGCCCGCGGGCGGCCGCTGGAAGAGTTGTTCGCTGCTGCCACCGAGCTCGATGCAATCGTCGCGCGCGCGCTGGAGACGTCACGTCCGTTCCTGCGTCGCGAGCTGGCGCTGCGGCCGGTGAATGGCGAGGGTGAGCTGATCGTCGATTGTGTCGTCGCGCCGTACGAGGATTCGGCAGCGCCGGCCGCGCTGATCGAGATCAGCGACACGACTCAGCATCAACGCATTTCGCGCGAGACCGCGTTGCTGACGCAGATCGACGGCAGGCGGCTGATGATCCGGCAACTCGCGCACGAGATCAAAAATCCGCTCGGCGGTTTGCGCGGCGCCGCGCAGCTGCTGGCGCGCGAGCTGCCCGAAGAGCACATGCGCGAATACACGTCGGTGATCATCAGCGAAGCGGATCGACTCGCCGGACTGGTCGACGCGATGCTCGGACCCGGCCATGCGCCGCGCCGCGAGCTCACCAACATTCACGAGCTCACGCAGCACGTGCGCCATCTGCTCGCGGCCGATGCGCCGCCGGGCGTCATCGTCGATCGCGACTACGATCCGAGCCTGCCGCCGCTGGCGATCGATCGCAATCTGATCATCCAGGCGATGCTGAACCTCGGTCGCAACGCGCTGCAGGCGATCGCGCAGAACACCAGCGGCAAAGGCCGCGTCGTGCTGCGCACGCGTGCGCTCACCAACGTCAACATCGGCGCGCGCCGGCATCGGCTCGTCGCCAGCGTGCAATTCGAAGACAACGGTCCGGGCGTGCCCGACCATCTGCGCGACACCTTGTTCTATCCGCTCGTGACCGGCCGTGCCGATGGCACCGGGCTCGGTCTCGCGGTCGCGCAGGACCTGGTCAGCCGTCACGACGGCCTGATCGAATTCGATAGCCGTCCCGGACTGACCCAATTCACGATCCTGTTGCCCTTCCATGTCCATCTCACTGAAGCCTCTTAACGTCTGGCTCGTCGACGACGATGCCTCGATCCGCTGGGTGCTCGAGCGCGCGCTGCGCCAGGGCGGCATGTCGCCGACTGCGTTCGATCAAGCGGACAGCGCGCTGGCGGCGCTACGCCGCGATCGGCCCGACGTGCTGATCACCGACATTCGCATGCCTGGACGCAGCGGCCTGGAGCTGCTCACGCAGATTCGCGCGAGTCAGCCGGAGCTGCCCGTCATCGTGATGACAGCGCACTCGGATCTCGACAGCGCAGTGGCTGCGTATCAGGGCGGCGCGTTCGAGTATCTGCCGAAGCCGTTCGATATCGATCAGGCAGTGGATCTCGTGCGCCGCGCGGCTCAACAGCGCGCGCCGGCGCCAGAGCCTGCAGCCGAAGCGCGCCGCATTCCCGAGATGCTCGGTCAGGCGCCGGCGATGCAGGAAGTCTTCCGCGCGATCGGCCGCTTGTCGCGCTCGAGCATGACGGTGCTGATCACCGGCGAATCGGGCACCGGCAAGGAGCTGGTCGCACGCGCCTTGCATCGGCACAGTCCGCGCGCAGCGAAAGCGTTCATCGCGCTCAACACGTCGGCGTTCACCGCGGATCTGCTCGAGTCGGAGCTGTTCGGACACGAGAAGGGCTCGTTCACCGGCGCGGATGCGCAACGTCGCGGCCGCTTCGAGCAAGCGGATGGCGGCACGCTGTTTCTCGACGAGATCGGCGACATGTCGCCGCAGCTGCAGACGCGGCTGCTGCGCGTGCTGGCGGAAGGCGAGTTCTATCGCGTCGGCGGACAGATTCCGGTGCGCGTCGACGTGCGCGTCATCGCAGCGACGCATCAGGATCTCGAAGAGCGAGTGCGACAAGGCCTGTTCCGCGAAGATCTGCTCCATCGCCTCAACGTGATTCGCATCGAAGTGCCGCCGCTGCGTCAGCGGCGCGAAGACATTCCTGAGTTGTTCGTGCACTACCTGAGCGCCGCCGCAACGGAGCTTAGTGCCGAGCCAAAGACGCTCACGCCCGAGGCGGCGAGCGCGCTGTCGAACTTCGAATGGCCGGGCAACGTGCGCCAGCTCGTGAACGCATGCCGACGCTTGACCGCGACTGCGCCCGGTCGCGAGATCAAGGTCGAAGACATTCCTGCCGATCTCGGCGGCGTGCCCGGCGCCAAGACGTTGCAGGACGAATGGACACGTCAGCTGACGCAGTGGGCGGAGAAGCGACTCGCCGCTGGCGAAACGCCGCTGCTCGACGATGCGTTGCCGCAGTTCGAGCGGACGTTGATTCGCGCGGCGTTACGCCAGGCGCAAGGCGGCCGTCAGGAAGCGGCGCGGTTGCTGGGCTGGGGCCGCAACACGCTCACGCGCAAACTGAAAGAACTGACGATGGATGACGAGTAGTGTCAGGCTGAAGCCTGACCCACAGTGTCGTTCAGCGGTGGATGCGCCGACGAAGTGCCGATCAGCTCGCGCACCGATTGCATCTTGTGCTTCGTCAGGTATGCAGCGATCCCGTCGTTGATCTTCTTGCACACCAGCGGATCGTAGAACAGCGCCGTGCCGACGCCGACGGTCGTCGCGCCGGCAATCAGAAACTCCAGCGCGTCGTTCGCCGAGGTAATGCCGCCCTGACCGATGATCGGCACGTTGTGCCGCCGCGCGACTTCGTACACCTGGTGCACCTTGAGCAGTGCGATCGGCTTGATCGCCGGTCCCGACAGGCCACCCTGGATGTTGCCGATGACCGGACGCCGCGTGTGCACGTCGATCGCCATGCCGGTCACGGTGTTGATCACAGCCAATGCATCGGCACCGGCTTCGATGCAATGACGCGCGTTATCGCGAATGTCCGTCTGGTTCGGCGACAGCTTCACGATCAGCGGCTTGTTCGTCGCCGCGCGACACGCGGCCGTCACGCGACCCGACATCTGCGGGTAGTTGCCGAACTGCACGCCGCCTTCCTTGATGTTCGGGCAGGAGATGTTCACCTCGATCGCGTCGATCGGCGAGTCGTCGAAGCGGCGGGTGACTTCGATGTAGTCCTCGATCGTCGAGCCGCAGACGTTCGCGATGAAGCGCGTCTCCGTGAAATCCAGCGACGGCAGGATCGAAGTCACGACGTGCTCGACGCCGGGATTCTGCAGGCCGATCGCGTTGAGCATGCCCATCGGCGTCTCGTACACGCGATGCGGCGGGTTGCCGAGGCGCGGTTCGCGTGTCGTGCCCTTGAGCACGATGGCGCCGGCGTCGCGGTTCGTGAAGCCCTCGACGCGCGTGTACTCCTCGCCGAAGCCGACGCAGCCCGACAACAGCACGATGGGCGAGTCGAGCTTGAGGCCGCAGAAATCGATCGATAGGCTCGCGGGAAGCATGGATCGATAGTCTACCCTTCCGCCCGATGTTCCACGTCATCCTCTACCAGCCCGAAATCCCGCCGAACACCGGCAACGTGATCCGCATGTGCGCCAACAGCGGCGCGCGGCTGCATCTGATCGCGCCGCTCGGCTTCGATATCGACGAGAAAGCCGTGCGTCGCGCCGGCATGGACTACGCGGAGCTCGCGAACGTGCAGGTTTGGCAGAGCCTCGAAGAATGCATGACGGGGCTGGGCAAACCGCGCTGGTTCGCAATTTCCACCCGCGGCATCACGCGCTACGACAGCGTGCAGTTCGCAGAAGGCGATGTATTCGTCTTCGGGCCCGAGACACGCGGGCTGCCGCAGGAAGTGCTGGAAGAATGTCCGCCGGAGCGACGTCTGCGGATTCCGATGCGGCCCGGCAATCGCAGTCTGAATCTGTCGAACGCGGCGGCGGTGGTTGTCTACGAAGCGTGGCGACAGCGCGGCTTCGCGTGAGTCACTCGGGCTTCAGCGCCCGGCTGAACAATTCCTTCACGGCATCTTTCGGCGTCGCGCCCTCGTGGACGACGCGATACACCTGCTCGCAGATCGGCATCTCCACTGACAATCGAGCTGCAACGTCGCGCACTGCGCGCGCCGCTTGCACACCTTCGACAACCTGACCGATCGCTTTCTGCGCGGCCGCCGCGCTCTGGCCCGACGCAAGCGCCAAGCCCATGCGACGATTGCGCGATTGATTGTCCGTGCACGTCAGCACCAGATCGCCAAGGCCCGCGAGGCCCATGAACGTGTCCTTGCGTGCGCCGAGCGCGACGCCGAGGCGCGTCATCTCGACCAGTCCGCGCGTGATGAGCGCGATGCGGGTGTTGGCGCCGTAGCCGAGCCCGTCGGAAATTCCCGCGCCGATGGCCAGCACGTTCTTGATCGCGCCGCCGGTCTCCACGCCGACCATGTCCGTGGACGTGTACGCGCGGAAGTTCATGCCCGAGAGCCGCTGGGCGAGATCGTTCGCGAAGGTCGCATCGTTGGCCGCGACAGTCATCGCAGTGGGCAGCCCTGCGCCGACCTCCTTGGCGAACGTCGGACCCGACACGACTGCAGTAGGCACGCCTTCACCGAGCACCTGGCGCACGACTTCGTGCGGTAAGAGTCCGGTCGCAAGCTCGAAGCCTTTGGTCGCCCAGCTGATGCGTGCATTGGCGCCGAGATGCGGCGCGATTTCCTGCAGCAGCAAACGCAATGCGTGACTCGGAACCGCGATGAGCACATCCGGCGCGGAGCGCACGGCTGCAGCGAGATCGGCCTCGATGAGCAAAGAGTCGGGAAACTCAGCCTGCGGCAGGTAGCGCTCGTTGCAGCGCTGGCGGGCGAGGGCAGCGACGTGCGCGGGATCGCGACCCCACAACACCGTGGGGCGCGATAAACGCGCGAGCTGGATTGCGAGAGCGGTGCCCCAGGAGCCCGCGCCCAGCACGACAAACGTCGAGCTCGCGGGCGCGGCGGACATCTGCGTCTCTCAGTTCACCGCCGCCGCGGGCGATTGCGGCTGACCCTGGCGCGTCGCAGCCTGGTTGAACAGCGCTTCGAAGTTGACCGGCGGCAGCAGGAACGGCGGGAAGCCGCCCTTGGTGAGCAGATTCGCAATGACCTCGCGCGCGTACGGCAGCAGATAGTTCGGGCAGAAAATGCCGAGCAAGCGCTGCATGTCCTCTGCGGACACATTACGAATGCCGAACGCACCGGCCTGCTGCAGCTCGCACAACCACACGGTCTTGTCGCCGGCCTTCGCCTCGACACGCACGGTGAGCACGACTTCTTTCATGTCGCCGCCCATGTCGCTGACCGAGCTGTTGAGATTGAGATTGATGGTCGGGTTCGCCGCATTCGGCGCGATGCGCGGGCCCGCCGGCGCCTCGAACGACACGTCCTTCAGGTAAACGGCCTGCGGCGCGAACTGCGGAGCATTCGGGTCGACGTTCTGGTCGTTCGGTACTGGGGCTTCGTCAGCCATGATGCAAATCCTCTTCTCTGTAGTCGTGTCGGGTCAGTTCAGGGAGCCAGCCCGAGCAGTTTGTTCAGTTCACCGGAACGGTCGAGCGCAGCCAGCTCATCATAACCCCCGACGTGCAGCTCGCCGACAAAGATTTGCGGCACGGTGCGCTGACCGCCGGTCCGTAGCAGCATCACCGGACGCTGGTCCGGCTCGTCGTCGAGCTTGATCTCGTGGACTGCGACGCCTTTGCGCTCGAACAAGTTGCGGGCCCGTTGGCAATAGCCGCACCAGTTGGTCGAGTACATGACCACCTCGACCTGACTCATGCGTGCTTGCCGTCCTTGCGGGCCGCGCCCTTCACCAGCGGCAGGTTCTCCTGGCGCCAGCTCTGCAATCCACCACGCAGCGTCACGACCTTGTTGAATCCGCCGGCGCGCAACGCACGCGCCGCGGTGCCCGAAGCCATACCGCTCTCGCAATAGACGACGACCGGCTTTTCCTTGTACTTCTTCAGTGTTTCAGCTTTTGCCGCCAGCTCGGCGGCCGGCAGATGCCGCGCTTCGATGATGTGCCCGGCTTCGTATTCCTCGCTGTTGCGCACGTCGAGCAGCAGCGCGCCCGAGTTGGCGAGACGGACCGCGTCGGCGGGAGCCACGGCACTGCTGCCTCGAGCGCGTTGACGAAGCTCGATCACGATCGCCAGAACGGCGAGAATCGCCGCAGCTGCGACCAGGAACGGATGATGGACGACGTATTCGAAGAAGCGATTCATTGCACGGATGGCGGCCCAAAAGGCCGCGAAGTATAGCGCGTGAGCAGAGCACGTTCCGCACGCTCATTGGTCGCCGCCGCGGCTTATGTACTGTTGCTATGCCCGGTAGGTTTTCAACCCTCAGCCGCCGGCATCGACAGCAAGGAAGCGGAGCTCCGGCAGGTGCGGACCCGCATCGAGGCGATCCGCAAGGAAATCCACGCGGACGCCGAGCGTCGCGACGCTCTGACCGGCCAGCTGAAGCAGGCTGACCTGCAGATCCAGTCCGCGCGCGAACGGCTGGCGGACGTGCGCTCGCGCCGCATCGACTCCGAGCAGAAGCTCGCCGGGCTCAAGACCGAGCAGGCTCAGATCCAGCGTGAGGTGGCCGACGAGCGCGACGAGCTCGCGTCGGAGCTGAAGGTCGCCTACATGAACGGCCGCCAGGAGCAGCTGAAATTGCTGCTGAATCAGCGCGACCCCGCGGCGGTCGGCCGGATGATGGCTTACTACGGCTACTTCGGCCGTGCCCGCGCCGAACGCATCACGTCGATCACCGAGCACCTCGCGCACCTGGAATTGCTGGGCGAACGCATTGCCACCGAAACGGCGCGACTGCGCGAGATCGAAGACGAGAACGCGAAGGATGTGAAAGCTCTCGCCGGCGCGCGCGAACGGCGCGCCCAGACGCTGGCGGAGGTCCAGGCGAAGCTGCGTACGCGTAACGATCAGCTCGGCAAACTCCAGTCGGACGCGCAGGCACTGGAGAAGCTGGTCGAGCAGCTGCGCCGCGCGATCGAGGAATTTCCGGAGCTGGCCGAGCAGCCGTTCCAGCGCGTGAAGGGCAAGCTGCCGTGGCCCGTCAAAGGCGCCCTGCTGGCGAAATACGGGCAGCTGCGCGCCGGCGGACCGCTCAAGTGGCAGGGGCTGGTGATCGCCGCCGATCGCGGTACGCAGGTCCGCGCGCCGTTCTACGGTCGGGTCGTCTATGCCGACTGGCTGCCGGGGCTCGGGCTGCTGGTCGTGCTCGACCACGGCGGCGGCTACATGAGCCTGTACGGGCACAACGAGCAGGTCTATCGTCGGGTCGGCGATCGGGTCGCTCCGGGCGACGTGCTGGCGGCTGTAGGCGAAGCCGCCGGGCTGGGTCGGCCGGGGCTGTACCTGGAGATCCGCAAGGGCAAGCAGACGGTCGACCCCCAGGAGTGGCTGGGGAAGCCGTAACTTCGTGACCCTCGTCACCCCCCCACCTGGCGCGCGGGCTCAAACTGTGGCCAAGGCGCAAAAACCGCACTTGGAAGGGACAACTTGGCCGCTGGCACCATTCTCGACGACGAAGACACGATAGAGGCGCAAGCCCTGTCGACGTCGCTCGATCCCTATGGCCAGCTGGTCAAGATGCTGATGCCGCGCGCCAGCTGCACGGCCATCTACGATCGCAACAGTGTGCCGCTGTGGATGTCGGACGGCTGCGATGGTCCGGACCTGTCGAATCTCATCGAAGAAGCGATCAACGCGGCCAAGAGCGACACGACTGATCCCGAGGAACGCGATGGTTTCGCGCGCTCCTGGAGCGGCGATACCGCCTACATATTCATCCTGCGTGACGACACGACCTTGCTCGGCGCGCTCGGCGTCTCCTGCCAGGACGGCTCCGGCGGCTCGCGCCCGTTCACGCTGGTGCAGGGACTGTTGCGACCGGCACTGCAGGTGCTGAGTCGCGAGATGATCAGCCAGTACAACCAATTCAACGCTGGGGAGGTGCGTGCGAAGGAAGCCGCGGCAGCGCCCGCACCTGCGCCCGCGACCGATTCCGATCTCGAGCTGTTGCTCGACGCGAGCGTTCCGGAAGACAGCAGCAGCGACGATCTCGAACAGCTCGTGCGCAGTTGCGTCACTCATCTGCAGTGCTCGGCCGGTGCGCTGTTCATTCCGGACAAGGCGATCGAGATCCTGCACGCCGACGGCGCGTTGAGCGCCACCGAGCGCGAGACGCTCGACAAGACTCAGCGCAATCTGTTCGCGTGGGTGCAGGTTCAGCGCCGCACGCTGATGTTGAACAAAGTGCCCACCTCCAGTCCGATGGGCAGCCTGCCTTACAAGATTCTCGCGTGCCCGATCCGCCAGGGCGGACAGCACGTCGTCGGTCTGTTGATGCTGCTGAAGCGGCTCACGGGTACCGACTTCGACACGCGCCAGGTGCGCGTGATCGAGATGATGACTCGCCACATCGCGTACGTGCTGCAGAACGCGTACGACCCGAGCACGGGATTGCTGACGCGACCCGCGCTCGAGCAGCGCGCGCTCGCAGTGCTCGAAGGCAACTCGGGCGAGCATTGCATCGCTTACGCTGACGTCGATCGCTTGCACGTGATCAACGAGAACCACGGCATGCACATCGGCGACGCAGTCATCGTGCGCATCGCCGAGACGATCCGCATGCAGTTGCCGCCCGATGTCTTCGCTGCGCGCATCTCGGGCGATCGCTTTGCGCTGTTCTTCCCCAACGAAGGCCTCGACGCGGCGCGCACGTTCCTCGGCAGTCTCTGCGATTCGATCAGCGACCTCACCTTCGATCATGAAGGCACGTCGATCAGCGTGTCCGCGAGCTTCGGTGTCGCGGCCGTGCAGAGCACGAAGTTTCCGTTGTCGCATGCGCTCGCGCATGCCGAGGCGGCCTGCAAAGCTGCGAAGGATCGCGGCCGCGGCCGTGTCGAGCTGTATCAGGATGCCGATCGCAGCATCGTGCGGCGTTACGAAGACGTCGCGATCATCGGCGACCTGCGCGAGGCGATCGTCAACGATCGTTTCCGCATGGATGCGCAACCCATCGTCGAGATGGCGCATGCCGGCGGCGCGCGCCGTTTCGAGCTGCTGCTGCGCATGATCGACGCGTCGGGTGAAGTCGTAACGCCGGACAAATTCCTCACGGCCGCGGAGCGCTATCAGCTGGCAACCGACATCGACCGCTGGGTCGTGCAGTACGCGCTGGAAATTCTGTCGTCGGCTGCACCGAAGCTGGCAAGCATCGATGCGCACTTCGCGATCAACATTTCCGGCCAGTCGCTCGGCGACGAGCAGTTCCCGAGTTACCTGGAGCAGAAGCTGCGCGAGTACGAGCTGCCTGCGGGCTTGCTGTCATTCGAGATCACCGAGACCGCCGCGGTCGCCAACATCGTGCGTGCCGAGACGCTCATCCGGCGATTGCAGGACCTGGGCCATGCGATCGCGCTCGACGATTTCGGTCGCGGGCTGTCGTCGCTGACGTATCTCAAGGCACTGCCGGTGTCGCATCTGAAGATCGACGGCGGACTGGTGCGCGACCTCGCCGGCAATTCGCGCGCGCGCGCGGCGGTCACTGCGATCGTGCAGTTGTCACAGGCGATGAAGCTGGAAACGACCGCCGAATGCGTCGAGAGCGAATCGATCCTTGCCGCGGTCGGCCAGCTGGGCGTGACTTACGGGCAGGGATTCGCGATCGGCCGGCCGCGGCCGCTGGAGATCGTCCTACAGGAGCTGTTGCGCTCCGGTCCGGCGCCGCGCGGCGGCTCGTCGCGACCGTCGCGCATCGGCCTTTAATCTTCCGCCGCATTGGCCGCCCCGCTTCGACGTACTATGCTTCCTGCGCCCCCCTCCAACGACCCGAACCCCGCACCCATGTCCCGCCTGGGCACCCACGTCCGCTTTGCGCTTGTTCTGACGGTCGGCATCGTCGCCGGTTTCGGCTTGTCGGTCGGCCGTACGGTCAAGGCCGAGCGCGAAATCGAGCCGGAGCCGAAGACGCAGAGCGTGACGAACGCGGACAACGCGACCGGGCCGGTGCCGTGGCAGGACGCGCGTCTGCTCGCCGAAGTGCTGGAACACGTGCGCCGTGAATACGTCGATCGCATTTCGGACCAGGAGCTGATGGAAGCAGCGATCCGCGGCTTGATCGCCGATCTCGATCCGCATTCGGCGTATCTCGATCCCGAGCAATTCGACGAGATCCGCATCAGCACCACGGGCGAATATTCCGGCGTCGGCATCGAGGTCGAGCTCGAGAACGGCGTCGTCAAAGTCATCAATCCGATCGAGGACACGCCCGCGTATCGCGCCGGCGTGCTCAAGGGCGATCGCATCCTGGCCGTCGACGACGTGCCGGTCGACATCGACAACCTCAACGACACGATCGATCGCATGCGCGGCCGCATCGGCACGCCGGTGAAGATCACGATCGCGCGCGGTCCCGATCCGAAGCCGTTGCAGTTCACCCTGGCGCGCGCGAGCGTGCAGGTTCACAGCGTTTCGCAGCGCTTGCTCGAGCCCGGCATCGGTTACGTGAAGATCACGCACTTCAGCGAAACCACCACGCCCGATCTCGAAGCCGCGATCGCCAAGCTGAAGAAGCAGAGCAGCGGCAAGTTGCGCGGCCTGGTGCTCGATCTGCGCAACAATCCCGGCGGCGTGCTCGAAGCCGCGGTCGGCGTCTCGGATGTGTTTCTCGACGGCGGCTTGATCGTCACCGCGAACGGCCGCGCGCCCGATGCGCAATTCTCGATGGACGCGCAGCCCGGCGACGACCTGGACGGCGCGCCGCTGATCGTGCTCGTCAACGGCGGCTCGGCCTCCGCTTCCGAAATCGTCGCGGGCGCGTTGCAGGATCATCATCGCGCGCGGCTGGTCGGCAGCCAGACTTACGGCAAGGGCTCAGTGCAGACCGTCATGCCGCTGTCCGACGGTCACGCCATCAAGCTCACCACTTCACGCTACTTCACGCCTTCCGGCGCTTCGATCCACAAGCGCGGCATCAAGCCCGACGTGGCGGTCGAAGACGAAAAAGACGGCGACGATCGCGCGCTGCACGTAGCACTGGGTCTGCTCGAGGATTCGGGCACGATCCGTCAGAGCAGCGCTCAATAGCCCCGCATGCGAGCCGAACAGCCGGCTAGCGACAATCGAGGTTTCGCGGCGGCAGTCCTGCTATGGCTGCACCTGCTGATCCTGACTGCGGGTGCAGCGCAGTTCGCTTTCGCTCCGTACGCCGTGCATCAACCGTTGTTGGCGGTGGGGGCGCTCGCGCTGCTCACACTCAGCATGCTGGTCACGCGTTCGATCCCGGCGATGCAGCGTCCGCTTGCGCGCCAGCACTGGATCGATGTCATCACGCTGACGATCTCGGTCACGGCGCTCTGCGCAGCAACGGGCGCGGTACGCAGTTCCCTGCTTTCTCTTTATGCAGTCCCGCTTGCCGGCATCGCGGTCGCGTTCGGCAGCTGGTGGCTCGTCGTGATGCTCGCCGCTGTCGTTGCTGCGCTCGGGTTGCTGCTGGGTTCGCTGACTCCGAACACGTACATCGACGATCCGGAATTTCTCACGCTGCTGTTCAACACTTTCGCGCCGCCGACTGCAGTTGCGTTGCTCGTCGCAGCGTTGATCGCGCGGATGCAGAGTGCTGTCCAGCGCATCAGTGATCTCTCATCGACTGACGCGCTCACCGGCCTGCTGAACCTGCGCGCGTTCGAGGAAGTCTTGCAGCAGGAGCACCGCAAGGCGGAGCGATTCAACAGGCCGTACACGGTGGCCGTGATCGATGTCGACAACCTCGCGCAGGTGAACGAGATGCTCGGTCACGATGCCGGCAGCCAGGTCCTCGGCACCGTCGCGAGCGCGATCACGCGCTCGATTCGCGGCTCCGACGTCGCGGCCCGCCTCGGCGGCGACGAGTTCATCGTGTTGCTCGTGGAGGCGGATGCGCAAACGGGCGCGGCGATCGCCCAGCGCATCCGGAACAACGTCTATGCCGGCACGGTATCGGTAGCGAATCGGCTGATCCGCGCCAACGTCAACGTCGGCACGGCCAACTTCCCCGACGATCATCTCTACCCGAAGGAGCTGATGATCCTCGCCGACCAGCGCATGCAGCAGGATCGCGAACTGCGCCGCCCGCCCGCCGCCTAGCCCGCGGCCGGCGTTTTCACCAGCGCCATCACCGCCCAGACCAGGATGCCGATCAACAGCACCAGTTCCGGCAGCGCCGTCAGGGCGAAGCCCGCCGAGCGCTTCTTCGGATCCTTCACGTAGGTCACCGCATAGATGGCGCGGCCGACGATGAAGATCGCGCCGAGAATCGCCGCCCACAGCGAGCTGACGAAGCTGGCGAAAATCCACAGCGCCGGCAGGAACACGACCAGCTGTTCCAGCGTGTTCATGTGCACGCGGAACACGCGCTCGAACATCTCGTTACCGCTGGTCGCCGGCGCGGCGATGCCGTACTTGCCGCGGGCCACGCCGACCTGCCAGCCGAACCAGAAGAACTGGAGCAACGCGACCACTGTGACGATTGCAACGTAGTGCATATTGATTACCCGCTGATGGACCCGATGTTGTTATAAGGGTGTCGGGCTAAAGCCCGACCTACAGGCGCTACAGACAGTAGCGGAAGATTGGAGCATAGACCATGACCGGATTCGTGCTGCGCGTGGCGATAGTCGCCCTCGGGCTGTGGCTCGCCACTCAGATTCTGCCCGGCCTGTACTTCGCGAGCTCCGGCACGCTGCTCGCGGCCGCGCTGCTGCTCGGCATCGTCAATGCGGTCGTCCGGCCGATCGCCGTGGTGCTGACGCTGCCCATCACGCTGCTGTCGCTGGGCTTGTTCCTGCTGGTGATCAATGCCGCGATGCTCGGCCTCGTCGCCCTGCTGCTCTCGGGCTTCCAGATCAGCGGCTTCTGGACCGCCGTCGGCGCCTCGCTGATCGTCAGTCTCACCGGCTGGGTCGCTGCCGGTCTGATCGGCAACAACGGCAAGGTCGAAGTGATGCGCAGCCGTTAGTTCGGCTTACAGAACCGCCTCGCGCCTTCCACCGCCACCCGATACAGCAGCCAGCCGATCAGCGCGAACACCGCCACGCCGAGCCACTCGGCTTGCCCGAACTGGAAGCGTTCGGGCAGCGCCATCACGTCCGGGTTCTTGAACTTCCAGACGAAGAACGCCACCACGATGCCCATCAGCGCTTCGCCCGTGATCAGGCCGGACGAGTACAACACGCCGTCCTGGTGCATGCGCTCGGCGTCCGCAGGATTCGCAGGCTTGCCCGCGGTACGCTCGACGAAGTAAGCGAGGATGCCGCCGAGGAAGATCGGCATCGTGACATCGAGCGGCAGGTAGATGCCGACCGCCGCCGCGAGCACCGGGACGCGGAAGCTCGAGCCCCGTCTCTTCTGCATGGCGTCGATCGCGATGATCGCAGCGCCGACAGCCGCGCCGATCCAGACCATCGTCCACGGCAATTCGCCGCCGAACATTGCGCGCGACACCGTCGCCATCAGCGTCGCTTGCGGCGCGAGCAGCGGGTTCGGGTGCTCGGGCGTCGGTACGCCGATGCCGCGCGTCTCATTCAACAGATTCAGCACCGGTGCCATCACGACCGCGCACGAGATCGCGCCGATCGCCAGCATCAGCTGCTGTCGCCACGGCGACGCACCGATCAGATAACCGCATTTCAAATCCTGCAGGTTGTCGCCGGCGACCGCGGCCGCGCAGCACACGACGGCGCCGATCATGATCGCGGCAACCGGACCGAGCGCCGATTTGCTACCGAGCAGCACGATCAGCATCAGCGACGCGAACAGAATCGTCGCGATGGTGATGCCGGAAACGGGATTGTTCGAGGAGCCGACGAGGCCGGCCATGTACGCGGACACGGATGAGAACAGGAAACCCGCGACGATCATCACGAGCGTCATCGGGATCGAGACGAAGACGTTGTGGACGATCGCCTGGTACAGCACCGCGAGCGGCAGCGTGAACAAGACCAGTCCGATCAGCACCGCCTTCATCGGCAGATCTTTCTCGGTCTCTTCGATCACCTTCGCCGTGCCCGCGCGAGTTGCCGCGAGGCCGCTGCGCACGCCCGAGAGCAGCGACGAGCGCAGCGAGAAGAGCGTCCAGATGCCGCCGACGAGCATCGCACCGACGCCGAGGTAGCGGATCTGTTGTCCCCACACGGCATAGGCAACTGCTTCGGCATCGCCTGCCGGGACTGTGTCCATGAAGTACTGCGTGTAGATCGGAATCGCGATGTCCCACGACAGCACGCCGCCGGCGACGATCACGATCGAGATGTTGAGGCCGACGATGTAGCCGACGCCGAGCAGTGCCGGCGACAGATTCGTGCCGACGTACGCGAATGCTTTGCCGATCGAGCCGGCAGTCGCGGCGACGTCGGGCAGCAGTTTCGCGCCGCTCTGCGCGAGGATTTTCGCGAAGCCGCCGATCAGCGCGGAGACCGCCAGGATCCTGATGCCGCGCCCCGGATTCTCGCCGGCCTTGAGGACTTCGGCCGCGGCCTTGCCTTCGGGAAACGCGAGGTTCTGCTCGACGATGAGTGCGCGACGCAGCGGCACTGAGAACAGCACGCCGAGCACGCCGCCGAGGCCGGCGATCGCCAGCACCCACCAGTAATTGAAGCTCGGCCAGTAGTTGATGATCACGAGCGCCGGCAGCGTGAAGATCACGCCCGCGGAGATCGACGCGCCTGCCGATGCGCCGGTCTGCACGATGTTGTTCTCGAGGATGTGGCCGCCGCCGAACAGACGCAGCACCGCCATCGACACTACCGCAGCGGGAATTGCCGTTGCGATGGTGAGTCCGGCGAACAACCCGAGGTAGGTGTTCGCCGCCGCGAGAATCATCGCTAGCACGACCGACAAAAGAATCGCGCGCGCCGACAGCTGCGGCGCATTACGAGTAGTGGTGGTGTTCATGTGCGTTTACCAGCCGCAGGTCTGGCCTTGATTCTGTTCTTTGAGCCACGCCTGCAACGGCGCGAAGTAATCGAGGATCGCCGATGCGTCCATCTGCCGCGTGCCGGTGAGCTTCTCCAGCGTGTCCTGCCACGGTTGACTCTGCCCGAGCGCGAGCATTTCGCGGAAGCGCTTGCCCGCTTCGGTATTGCCGTACACGGAGCACTCGTACAACGGTCCCTTGTTGCCCGCCGCCTCGCACAGCGCGCGGTGGAACTGGAACTGCAGGATGTACGAGAGGAAGTAGCGCGTGTACGAAGTGTTTGCGGGCACGTGGTACTTGGCGCCCGGATCGAAATCTTCTTCGGTGCGCGCGACCGGCGCACCTACGCCCTGGTACTGCTCGCGCAGTTGCCACCACGCAGCGTTGTAGTTCTCAGGCTTCACTTCGCCGTCGAACACTCGCCAGCGCCACTCGTCGATGAGCTTGCCGAACGGCAGGAACGCGACCTTGTCGAGCGCGAGCTGCATCTGCTGGTTGATGGTCGCCTCGGGGCTGCGCTTCACGTCGCCGATCAAACCGATCTGATGCAGGTACGACGGCGTCATCGACAGATTCACGGTATCGCCGATCGCCTCGTGGAAGCCGTCGTGCGCGGCGCCCTGAAACATGTACGGCTGCTGGTTGTACGAGAGGTCGTAAAAGAGATGGCCGAGCTCGTGATACACGGTCCGCAGATGTTCCTGCGTCGGTTCGATGCACTGCTTGATGCGCACGTCTTCCTTGCCGTCCATGTGCCAGGCGCTGGCGTGGCACTGCACGTCGCGGTCGCGCGGCTTGGTGAGCAGCGATCGTTCCCAGAACGTCTGCGGCAGCTTCGGGAAGCCGAGCGAAACGTAGAAGGCTTCGGCCGACTGCGTCATGCGCACGGCATCGTATTTCTGTTTCTTGAGCGCGCCGCTGATATCGAGGTCGGTCACGCCGTGATACGGCTCGACCAGCGGATAGATCTCGCCCCACTGCTGCGCCCACATGTTGCCGAGCAGGTGCGCGGGAATCGGCTTGCCGTCAGGCACGCGATCCTTGCCGTAAGTCTTCTGCAGCTTGCCGCGCACGTAACAGTGCAGCGAGTCGTACAGCGGCTTGACCTGACCCCACAGCCGCGCCGCTTCCTTGGTGAAGTCATCGGGCGGCATGTCGTAACCGGAGCGCCACATCGCGCCGAGATCCTTGAAGCCGAGCTCACCCGCGCCTTCGTTGGCGAGCTCGACGAAGCGCACATATTCTTTGCGCAGCGGACGCGCGGTCGAATGCCAGCCGGTCCAGGCTTCGGTCAGCTCGTCGTAGTTGCGACTGTTCGCGATCACGTCGGTGAGCTGCTCCTGATCCTTGCAGGACTCAGGACCCTTCGGGCAGTACTTCGCGGCGCCGTACATGCCTTCCATCTTCGAAGTGATCGCGGCGAGCTCGGCCCGCTTCGCAGGATCTTTCGGTGCCGGAGCGGCGACGCCGAGTTTCAACAGTAGCAGCGTGCGCGCTGTCGCCGGACTCAGCTTCTGATTCTCATACTGCTTCGCGGCTTCGACTGCGTTACTGAAGTACTCGAGCCCGCGCTCGGTCGCCTTCGCGTTGAGAAATTCCGTGTCCATGTTGATGAACGTGGCATAGGCCCAACCGGCCGCGGCTTGTTCGCGGCCGAGCTCGGTCAGCTCGCGATTCAGGCGCTCGACGAATTGATCGGCGGTTTCCTTGGGTGCTGCCGCGGTCTGCGACGCGTCGCGGCTGCAGCCGCTGCCGATTGCGATGGCAGCCGCGATCGCGGCCGCGAGCCGTACGGAATTGTTCATCGTCTTGCCCCTGATCCCTTTACTTCACGCCGGCCATCATCTTGCGAACGAACGGCGTCAGCACGAGCAGCACGGCGCCGGAGATCGCGCCCCACCAGAACAGGTAGAGGAACTGGCCCGGCATGCTTGGCAGATTGTTGGGATCGATCTCGCCGGCAAACTGGCCAGCGAGATTGTTGCCGATCGCCGTGGCCAGGAACCACAGGCCCATGACCTGGCCGACGAAGCGCGCCGGCGCCAGCTTGGTCATCGAGCTCAAGCCCACCGGGCTCAGGCACAGCTCGCCGAAGGTGTGCAGCAGATACGTCAGGATCAGCCACGTCGGCAGTACTTTCTCGCCCATCACGACATAGCGCGCGGCCAGGAACATCACCAGGAAGCCGATGCCCATCAGAATCAGACCGAGCGCAAACTTGAACGGCGCGGACGGGTCCATGTTGCGCTTGCCGAGATTCACCCAGACGGCGGCGAACACCGGCGCGAAGATGATGATGAAAGCGGGGTTCACGCCCTGCAGCACGCCGGCCGGCATGTCCCAGCCGAAGATCACGCGATCGGTGTGACGGTCGGCGAACAGGTTGAGCGACGCGCCGGTCTGCTCGAAGCCCGCCCAGAACATCGCGCATGCCGCGAACAGCGCGATCATCGCGATGACGCGCTTGCGCTCGTCGGACTCCAGCCCGGCGAAGAAGTACAGGTAACCGAAGTAGCCCGCGGCGAGCGCGATCATCGTCCAGTTCGCCACGACCGAGATGCGCACCGGGTTGAATGCGATCGTGCCCGCGACGCCGAGCGCTGCGATCACCACCAGCACGGCCATGAAGCCGATGATCGGCCACCACGTGGCCGGCTTGCCGAGCGGCACGAGCCCCGAGCTGCCGAGATGACCTTTCGTGAGCTGGAACTGCACCAGGCCGAACACCATGCAGACCGCCGGCAGTGCGAAACCTGCGCTGTAGCCGAGCGCCGTCGCAGTGATCGGCACGAAGAACGAGCCGAGTACCGCGCCGAGGTTGATGCCCATGTAGAAGATCGAGAAGCCGGCATCGCGGCGCGAGCCCCCTTCCGGGTACAGCTGCGCGACCAGCGCGCTGATGTTCGGCTTGAGCATGCCGACGCCGAGCACGATCACCAGCAACCCGATGAAGAACAGGCGCGTGTCGCCGGCGGCCAGCGAGCCGTTGCCGAGCATGATCAGCACGCCGCCCCAGACCACCGAGCGCTGCTGCCCGATCAACCGATCCGCGATCCACCCGCCCATCGGCGCTAGCAGATACGTCGCGGCGATGTACAGGCCGTAGACGGCGTTGGCTGTTTTGTCATCGAGCCCCAGGCCACCGTCGGCGACGGCGCCGGCCATGAACAGGATCAGGATGGCCCGCATGCCGTAGTAACTGAAGCGCTCCCACATCTCCGTCATGAACAGCGTGGCGAGCCCACGCGGTTGACCGAAAAGCTGAGGTCCGTGCGTGGAGTCGCGCTCGATGCTCTGATTCATACGGCTGGGCCCATCCTGTAATTCGTGGGCGCGTCCTGCCAGGCCGGGCGCGCTGATTGCCTGTTGTTAGTGACAGGGATGCTGCAAAGGTGCGCCAGTCTCACCCAAGGGCGCGCGCCGGGGCAAGGAGGTGAATTGGGCAACCTGTATACAGCTGCCGCATTTAGCGGGCGTTCAGCTGTGCGCGCTCAGCTGCTGGCGCTCTGCTCTTCCCGGCGCTGTTGCGCGAGTTTTTCCCGGAGCAGGATCCGCGACATCACGATGCCGACTTCGTAGAGGAGCCACATCGGCAGAGCCATCGCGGTCTGCGACAGCGCGTCGGGCGGCGTGAGGATAGCGGCGATCACGAAGATGCCCAGGATCACGTAGCCGCGGTTCTTGGTCATGGTCTCGATCTTCACCATTCCGGTCGCGGCGAGCAGCACGGTCGCGACGGGCATTTCGAACGCGACGCCGAACGCGAAGAACAGCAGCAGCACGAAGTCGAGGTAGTTCGTTATGTCCGTCATGACCTGCACGCCGGTCGGCGCGGTCGTCGTCAGGAACGCGAACATCAGAGGAAAGACTACGAAGTAGGCGAAAGCCACGCCGGCGTAGAACAACACGATGCTCGACACCACGAGCGGGATCGCGAAGCGCTTTTCGCGCTTGTAGAGACCCGGCGCGACGAAGGCCCACACCTGGTAGAGCACGTACGGCATCGCGATGAACAGCGCGACGAAGAACGAAAGCTTCAACGGCGCCGTGAAGGGCGAGATCAGGCTGGTGGCGATCATCGAGCTGCCCGCGGGCATCTTCGCAATGAGCGGCGTGGCGATGATCGTGAACAGGTCGTTGGCGAACCAGCCGCACGGCGCGAAGACGAGGGCGACCGCGATGACGCACTTCAGCAATCGCTGGCGCAACTCGACCAGGTGCGAGATGAGCGAACCTTCGGCGAGGCGTTCCTCGTCGCTCATGGCGCGGATCTCGGCAGCGGAGCGTCGGTTGCAACTGCCGCATCAGCGGCAGCATCCGCGGCCGACTGGCCGTGCGACGGAGTCGGTTCGATTCCGGACACCGCAGCGTCGAGATCCAGCTCCGGGCCGGCGTGCGGCGGCGTAGCGGTCGCAGCTGCCGCCGGTTCTGCAGGATTCTCAGGCGGCGGAGGCGGCGGTGGAGATGAAGTCCGTGACCGGGTCATCTCCTCCATGGTGACTTCATGCTCGAGCTGCGTGCGCAGCTGACGCGCCATCGCGCGCGCGCGGCCGGTCCAGCGGCCGACTTTCTCGGCGAGCCCAGGCAGTTTCTCGGGACCCAGCACCAGCAGCGCGATGCCGAGGATGAGAAGGATTTCGGTGAAGCCGACTTCGAACACTGGAAGGAAATCGGTCGGAGGAGGCGACGCGGGGCGGCCGCGCAGCCTCAGACGTTGGACTTGGTGCTGGTCTTGGAAGGCGTCGAATCGAAATCCGCATCCTTCTGCTCAGGCGAATTGAGCTGACGGCTCTCTTTCTCGTCGCCGTCTTCCATCGCCTTCTTGAAACCTTTGACCGCGCCGCCGAGATCCGAGCCGATGGTCTTCAGGCGCTTCGCGCCGAAAATCAGCAGCGCGATCGCCAGGATGATCAGCAGTTCTTTGAACCCGATGCCCATCACTCTCTCCTGCAAATTAGCCGCCGGATGATACGCCCAAAAGCCTGGCAGCGGCGGTTACGAAACGCTCACACAGTTGCAACTGCGACGGTCGTCACCCTACAGAACCGACCTGCAGCCAGAACGTCACGGGACCGTCGTTGGTCAGCGTCACTTGCATGTGCGCGCCGAACTCTCCGGTTTCGACAACGCTGTGTTGCTCGCGTGCCCTGCGCACCAGATAGTCGAACAATCTTTTTCCTTCCTGCGGCTCGGCCGCGGGGCTGAAGCCCGGTCGCGTGCCCTTGCGCGTGTCGGCAGCCAGGGTGAATTGCGACACCAGCAGCAGCCCGCCGCCGACATCCTGCACGCTGCGATTCATGCGCCCCTCGTCATCAGGGAACACGCGGTAGGTCAGCAGGCGCTCCAGCAGCCGGTCAGCTTGCTGTTCGGAGTCACCGCGCTCGACGCCGACGAGGACCATCAAGCCGGACTGGATGGCACCGACGACCTTGGTTTCTACGCGTACTTCAGCGTGGCTAACGCGTTGCAGCAGGCCAATCATGGGCGAGGAGGATAGCTGGAGGGCGCCGAGAGCGGAACTGGCGACCTAGTAATCCCACTTTAATGTATAACTGACATCATAACTAGCATACGTCTTCCACTTAGCCACATTGATAGACGAGTAGGGACTAGAACAGGCATTTCTGTTACCAAGTGGCATACGCGGTCATAGAACGGACGCAGCTGGTTGACCAGGTGGTTTTTTTGTCTTTCCATCGCCAATGCCGTGCATTATGTCGAACTTGTGAGCCGTTCATAGAGCCGTTCGTCGCAACCCCTCGCGCCGTAAAAGAATCTTCCCGCGGTTGTCACACCGGCGTCATCGCTGATCGCGACCCTGCGCGCCATGTCAGGCCAACTGGGGTACGCATGAGCCCGACGCCCAACAAGCA
>Ga0070664_100000534_pt1 | contig 29002 bp, 24 predicted proteins | sample KBSC73metaG_FD_65863 | JGI IMG/M metagenome (GOLD analysis project Ga0070664, IMG submission 65863) | Corn rhizosphere microbial communities from Kellogg Biological Station, Michigan, USA - KBS C7-3 metaG | ecosystem: Host-associated > Plants > Roots > Rhizosphere > Soil ... | reverse complement strand
GGTGGTGGCCGACGGCAAGCCCGTCGGCGTCGTCACGCTCGGCGATCTGGCGGTCGAGCGCGACACCGACTCGGCATTGGCGGAGATCTCCGCGTCCGAGCCGAACAACTAGCCGAACAATTAGTGGCACCCTTGCGTTGACCCGATGCCCCTCGACCGGTACGCGTGGTGACTGGTATTCACGTTTATGCGTACCAGAACCCTCGCGGCCGTCGCAGCGGCAGCGACTGTCGCGGCGAGCCTGACGGCGGCCACCCCTGCCGCCGCAGCCTCGCCGGACATCGTCATCAGCCAGGTCTACGGGGGCGGCGGCAACTCCGGCGCCCCGTTCCAGAACGACTTCATCGAACTGCAGAACCGGGGCAGTGCTCCGGTCGACGTCACCGGGTGGAGCGTGCAGTACGCGTCCGCCGCCGGATCCTCCTGGCAGGTCACGGCGCTCACCGGGACGATCGCGCCGGGCCGGTTCTACCTGGTGCAGGAGGCAGCGGGTACGAATCCCAGTACGGCGCTGCCCGCGCCGGACGCCACCGGCGGCATCAACATGAGCGCCACCGCCGGCAAGGTCGCGCTGGTGACGTCGACGACGGCGTTGACGTGCAGCACCGGTTGTGCCGCCGGAACGAGGGACCTCGTCGGATACGGGTCCACCGCCAGCGACTCGGAGACCGCCCCGGCGCCGGCGCCCTCGAACGCCAACGCGATCCTGCGCGGCGACGGCGCCGACACCGACAACAACGCCGTGAACTTCGCGACGGGCGCGCCCAACCCGCGCAACTCCGGCAACGACCCGGGTCCGGGCCCCGGCCCGGAGCCGAACGACCGGCGCATCCACGAGATCCAGGGCGCCGCGCACGTGTCGCCGCTGGTGAACTCGGTTGTCACCAACGTGCCCGGCGTGGTCACGGCCGTCGCCCCGCGCGGCTTCTACATGCAGGACCCGGAACCCGACGCCGACCCCGCCACCAGCGAGGGCATCCTGGTGTTCACCTCGTCGGCGCCGTCGGGCATCGCGCGCGGCGACCGGGTGAGCGTCACCGGCCGGGTCAGCGAGTTCCGGGCCGGCGGCGACGCCAACAACCTCACCGTCACCGAACTGGTCTCGCCGACGGTCACCGTGGTCGAGCACGGCGCGGCCGCGCCGGCGCCGACTCTCGTCGGCCCCGGCGGCCGGGTGGCGCCGGTCCCGGTCCGCGCGGACGCGCCGGGCGACGTCGAAGCATCGCCGACGTTCGATGTGACGGCGAACGCGCTCGACTTCTACGAGTCGCTCGAGGGCATGCTGCTGCGGGTCGTCGACTCCGTCGCGAGTGGACCGACGAACGACTTCGGGGAGCTGTCGGTGCTGCCCGGCGGCGTCGGGTCGCCGCGCACGGTGCGCGGTGGCGTGCGCTACACGTACGGCGACGCCAACGCCGAGCGGGTCATCCTCGACGACGGCATCGCGCCGGTTCCGGACGCCGACACCGGCGACCTGGTGCCCGGCCCGGTCGACGGCGTGCTCGACTACTCGTTCGGCAACTACAAGCTGAACGTGCTGACCACTCCGTCCATTGTGGACCGTGGTCCGGTCCGCGAGACGACGCGGCCGCAGCGCGCCGGCGAGTTGGCGATCGCGACGTACAACGTCGAGAACCTCGACCCGAGCGACCCGCCGGAGAAGTTCGACCGGCTGGCGGCCGGCATCGTCACCAGCCTCGCCTCGCCGGATCTGCTCGCCCTGGAAGAGGTTCAGGACAACACCGGTGCGACGAACAACGGCGTCGTCGCGGCCGACCAGACCTACGCGCTGCTCATCGCGGCGATCGTGCGGGCCGGCGGGCCGACGTACCAGTTCCGCCAGATCGACCCGACGGACGGCGCCGACGGCGGCGAGCCGGGCGGCAACATCCGGGTCGGGTTCCTGTTCCGCACGGATCGCGGACTGTCCTTTGTGGACCGTCCGGGCGGCGATGCGACGACAGCGGTCGGCGTCACGCGGTCCGGCTTCCTGCGGGCGGCGCTCACCGCGTCACCCGGCCGGATCGACCCGACGAACCCGGCGTTCACGAACTCGCGCAAGCCGCTCGCCGGCGAGTTCCGCTACCAGGGCAAGACGCTGTTCGTGGTGGCGAACCACTTCAACTCCAAGGGTGGCGACCAGCCGTTGTTCGGCCGGTTCCAGCCGCCGACGCGCAGCAGCGAGGTGCAGCGGCACGCGCAGGCCATGGTGGTGAAGAACTTCGTCGACCAGATCCGGGCGATCAACCCGTTGGCGAACGTGGTCCTGCTCGGTGACCTCAACGACTTCGAGTTCTCCGAGACCGCCGACATCCTGGCGAACGACCTGTTCCTGCTCGACCTGCCCCGGTTCCAGCCGCCGGCCGAGCGGTACACCTACGTGTTCGACGGCAACTCCCAGGTGCTCGACCACATCCTGATCTCGGTACCGTTGGCGCTGCTCGGTTGGGACCACGACATCGTCCACACCAACGCCGAGTACGCGGATCAGGCGAGTGACCACGATCCCCAGATCGTCCGCGTGCGCCCCCTGATTCCCTGAGGTCCGCGATCTTGGACGTCTACCGCCGCTGGGGGCGGTGGTAGACGTCCAAGATCGCCGTGGAGGGTGCGCCGGTCAGCGGGTCGCGATGGCCTGGACGAAGATCTCGCCGATCTTGGCGGGGTCGGGAGCGGCGAAGACAGCCCCGCCGGTCACATCGGTGATCGGCTTGAGGCCGGCCGGCGCCACGTCCGGCCCGAACGCGATAATGATGACCCGCACCGGCCGCTTGGGATCCTTGAGCTTGCCCAACTCGGTCAGCAACTGGTCCTGCGTGGGCCCGTTCGGGTCGTCGTTCTCGCCGTCGGTCATCATGATCAGGGAGTTGACCCGGCCCGGCTCCCAGGAGTCCCGCATGGCCTTGTAACTGGCCAGGATGGTCTCGTACAGGGCGGTGTCGCCGAGCCTGGTGGCCTGGACGCTCTGCAACGCTCCCAGCAGGACCTGCCGGTTCGCGGGCAGCGGCGCGATCGGAACCAGTTCGCGGTAGTCGGACGTGCCCGGCCCGGTCAGGTTCGTCGAGAAGATCCAAAGCCCGACGGCCCAGCTGTCGTCGAACAGCCCCAGCCCCCGTTTGGCCGCCTCGAGCAGCACCTGCATCCGGGTGGCGTTGCCGGCCGTGGGCACCGGCCGGTTCATCGAACCGGACACGTCGAGCACCGCGAGCGTGCGCGAGGGTGCGGTCATGGCCTGCCAGGTGGCCAGCACCCGCTCGACGACGGCGCCGTCCGCCGCGCCGCCCTGGCCGCTGGCCGCGGTCAGCGAACCGGGTACCGCCGGGAAGCCCTTGCCGGTGCTGCCGTCGGCGGCCCGCAGGCCGGCGTCGGCGAGCCGGTCGCGGTACTTGTCGCCGGCGAAGGCCGCGCGCAGTTTCTGGGCGGCGGCGGTGCGATCGGCGTCGTCGCCCGGCAGGATCGTGAACGGGTAGTCCAGGCCCGCCGGTGCCGGCTCCAGGTACAGCGCGGCCAGCGGGACGCCCGGCGACTTCGCGTTGTAGCCGTTGACTGTCTGCTCTGACAGCGGCGCCGCCGCGATCCCGGCCGCCAGCGCGGACTGGTCAGTCGCGCGCGGGAAGCGCTGGAGAAGGTCGTCGCGAACGGCCGAGCGGCCCACGGCCAGCCCGCGCATCGCCGCCGCGGAGGCCTGCTGCCCGTTGGCGCCACCGGCGGCGTTCGCCGCGACGGCGAGCGACACGAGCCCGGCGAGGCCCGCCGCGTCGCGGGTGGGCTCGACGACGCCGGCCCGCAGGCCGGTGCCCGTCGTCATCTTCTTGAACAGGTCGGTCCAGGTGAGCTTCGCCGACGGCCAGCCGAGGTTGGTGGCATAGGGCTGCGGCATGGCCACCACGATCGGGCTGCTGGCCACGGACGGGGCCTCACCGGGCACGAGGTTCGGGCCGGCGGCGCGCAGCCGCCGGAGCCACGACGACGAGTCCGGAACCCAGATGTTGGGCACCTTGATCTGCTGGCCGCCGGTGACGCCCTGCAACGTCACCTTCGCCTGGGCGGCGATCGCCGTGGCGACGTCGGCCGACTCGGCGGCCGTGACGTCGACGGCCAGGCACCGGTCGCCGACCCGGACGTCTGTGCGGGCCCACTCGGTCGCCGTCGCCTGCGCGGCGGGCACGAGCTCCGGCGCGACGGCCATGGCCAGCCGCAGCGGATTCGAGCAGCGGGCGCCGCCCTTGTCATCGGCGGTGAACTGTCGGTAACCATAGAGTGCGCCGCCGAGCAGCGCGATCACCGCTATTGCGACCGCGAAGGTCTGCAGTCCGGTTCGCGCACCACTTGTGCGACGATGGCGGCCACCCATGCCGGATATTCACCACTAACTGTCTGAGGCAGCAGGTCCGCGCCCGTGGGGTAAACACGAGCGCGTTTCAACGTAGCGCTAACAACTGGTACGTGCCTCAGCCGCTTGTACGATCCACAGAACGTCACGGTTCGGTCTCAATTTCCTTAAGGAGCGGCCGCTGAGCAGCGAAAACGTATAGCCACACACACCGGCCGTGACGAGACCGGAATCAATAGACGTGAGCGCGCGACTACTCAGCGCTATTCCGGCAGGAGCCACCGGGCGAGCAGCCAGCCACCGGCCACCAGGGCCACCAGGGTGACCGAGAGGAACGCACCCACCCATGCCAGCGGGTGCACGTGGGTCAACCGGCCGATCTGGTCGGCGTCGGAATATGGCATGCGACCGCGGGAGCGCTGGCGGCGCAGTTCGAACACCGGCCGCACACCGCCCACGAGCAGGAACCACACCAGGGTGTACGCGAAGATCCACTGCACCAGTTCGGTGGCGTACCAGGCGACCACGAACACGGCCGCCCAGACGGTGACGATCGACAGCACCCCGAACAGGTTGCGGATCATGATCAGCATGAGCGGCAGCAGCAGCAGGGCCACACCGAGCATGAGCGTGATGTGCCCCGACGTGAGCAGCAGGGCGCCGATCAGCCCCACGATCGACGCCGCCGGGTACCCGGCGAGCAGCGTCATGACCATGCCGATGCCGGTGGGGCGCCCCGCCGATACGGTGAGCCCGGACGTGTCGGAGTGCAGGCGGATGCCCTGCAGCCGGCGCCCGCTCAGCAGCGCCACCAGCGCGTGCCCGCCCTCATGGGCGATGGTGATCACGTGCCGGCTCCACCGCCAGGTGGCCGGCGTCGCGACGACGGCGAGCGCGACCAGCGCCGCACCGACCACGACCAGGCTGAGGTGCGGCGGCTCGGGCTGCGCGGAGAAGAGCCGGTCCAGGAGGTCGAAGGGCACGCCCGGTAGCGTCGCACGTTCGTGCAAGGTCGACATGCGCAGGTACGCCGCCGGGCATAACCTGTCTGACCTAGTCGTGACGGAGGGTGAACATGGACGTCCAGGTCCACGACCGGGCCTCGTGCCGGGTCGTCCAACCGAGCGGTCAGCTCGACATGGAAACCGCGCCCTTGCTAGGGGACGCGATCGAGAACCTGATCCGGGGCGGTGACCGCCGCATCGTCGTCGACCTGAACCAGATCACGTTCTGTGACTCGATCGGCCTGTCGACGCTCGTCGTCGCGCACCGGTCCTGCGCGCGGGACGGCGGCTACCTGCGGCTGGCCCGGCCGAACGCGTTCCTGTTGAACCTGCTCACCGTGGTGGGCGTCCGGGACGCCCTCGGCGTGTACGACTCCGTCGACGCCGCCTGCTCCTGATTACCGGTTGCAACGGCGCCGGACCACAGCGATCCGCATCGGCCGCCCGGCGCCGGTCGGCAGCCATCTGCGGGCACTACTGGTCCACGTCCAGGGTGGCCAGTTCGCGCAGGATGGCCCCGGCCAGGTCGGGACGGCAGACCACCAGGTCGGGCAGCCGGGGGTCGGCGCGGTTGTAGACAAGCGGCGAGCCGTCGACGCGCGACGTGTGCAGTCCGGCGGCCCGGGCCACCGCCACCGGCGCGGCCGAGTCCCACTCGTACTGGCCGCCGGCGTGCACGTACGCGTCGACCTCGCCGGAGACCACCGCGATGATCTTCGCGCCGGCTGAGCCCATCGGGACCTCGACGCCGCCGATGCGCTCGCACAGCGTCCGCAGGAACGCCGGCGGGCGGGTGCGGCTCGCCGCGACGCGCAGGGGCCCGTCGCTGGCGGCCGGCGGGGAGACCGGAGTCGCGGTGCTGTAGACCTTCTCCTGGGCGGGCAGCGCCACGGCCCCGTCGACGAGATCGCCGGCCGCGGCCGACCACAGCGCGACGTGCACGGCCCAGTCGGCGCGGCCGTCCTCGGAGAACTCGCGGGTGCCGTCGAGCGGGTCGACGATCCACACCCGGTCGGCGGTGAGCCGGGCCGGGTCGTCGCGGCCCTCCTCCGAGAGCACCGCGTCACCGGGACGCAGCCGCGCCAGCTCGGCCACGAGCAACTCGTGCGATCCCCGGTCGCCCGCCGCCTTCAACGCGGCCGGTTCGGCGAAGCCCAGCGCGTCGCGGAGCTTCATCAGCTCGACCCCGGCGCGCCCGGCCAACCAGGCGGCGAGTTCACCGTCGGAAAGATTTCCAAACGAAACCGGCGCCGCGAAATCCGCGGCGCCGGTGATCGGCTGAGCCAAGACCTTCTCCTCAGTACGCACCCGAGACCCGCGCGACCGCGGTGAGAGTGCGCGCGAGGATGACCAGGTCCATTGTGAGCGACCAGTTCTCAACGTACCGGAGGTCCAACCGGATCGACTCTTCCCAGGACAGGTCCGACCGTCCGGACACCTGCCACAGGCCGGTCATGCCGGGCTTGACGACGAGGCGGCGGCGCATGTCGGCCGGATACTTGGCGACCTCGGCCGGGAGCGGCGGGCGCGGCCCCACCAGCGACATGTGCCCGAGCAGCACGTTGAACAGCTGCGGCAGTTCGTCCAGCGAGAAGCGGCGCAGCCACCGGCCGACCGGCGTGATGCGCGGGTCGTCGCGCATCTTGAACAGCGCGCCGTCGTGCTCGTTGAGGTGCATGATCTCGGCGAGGCGGGCCTCGGCGTCGAGGTACATCGTGCGGAACTTGAAGATGTGGAACCGCTGGCCGTTCTTGCCGACCCGCACCTGGCGGAACAGCGCCGGCCCGCCGCCCGGGCCGAAGCGGATCAGCGCGGCGATGAGCAGCATGAACGGGGCGATCGCGAACAGGCCGAGCAGGGCGCCGACCCGGTCGAAGACGTCCTTGATGACCCGGCGCATGCCGCGCAGCTTCGGGTGCTCCACGTGCAGCAGCGGCAGGCCGTCGACCGGACGGATCGTGGTGCGGTCGCCGGCGACGTCGACGAGCGTGCTCGCCACGATCAGGTCGATCTTGTCGTTCTCCAGCTGCCAGGCCATCCGACGCAGCGTCGGGCCGTCGAGTTCGGGGCAGGACAGCACGAGCACCGTGTCGGCGCGGGCGTACCGGACGGCGGCGGCCACGTCGTCGAAGGTGCCGTAGATCGGCGGGGCGCCGTCGCGGGGGCGCTCGCGGTGCATGGGCGAGTTGGCCGGCAGGCAGGCGCCCACCACGCCGAGCCCGTGGAAGCGTTCGCGCCGCAACTGCCGGGTGAGCTGGATGACCGCCGCGCCGTGACCGATGAGGATGACCCGGCGCAGCCGCTGCCCGCGTCCCCAGGAGGCGTGCAGGCGCTGGCGCATCAGGTACCGGCAGACGATCGTGAGCAGCAGGGCCACCGGCACCGCGACGATCACGTACCGCCGGGAGAACTGCGTGTTGACGGCGTAGGCGCCGATCGCGACGGTGGCGATGAGGCCGATCGCGCCGCGGAACACCCGCTGGTACTCGTCGTTGCCGGCGAACAGGAACCGGGCCTCGTAGGCGCGGCTGATCGCGAGGGTGAGCACCCACAGCACCGGGAAGCCGGCCAGGCCGAGCACCCGGTCGGAGACGGACGTGGCGGGGTCCACCTGCAACTGCAGGGCGATCAGGGCGCCGACGACGCCGACGACCAGATCGAGCGCGACGAGCTTGCGGGCGTACCGGGACTCCCAGACCCACCGAACGGGGCCGGTGAGTGCCGTCGGGCGCGGCAGCGTCCGGGGCAGGACCACGGTGGTCTTCTCACTCGGCACCTTGACGGATGGAGCGGTGTCGGTCGCCGCCACGCAAGACCCCCCTCAACCTTTGCCGCAAACCCTTCCGCAAAGGTTGGTTCGGCGATTCGCGCCGCCACCCTGGGGAAGGACCGGGTGAAGCTTAAAGGAGCGGTCGGCAGTTGTAACGACGCGAGTCCGAGAACTGTTCGTATAGCCGATGAGCAAAACGGGCATCAGCGCACAGTCAGTATGGGAAAGGCGCCTGATCAACAGCGTGATCGGCGCCACGGTACGCCGAGTCTGTGACTCACAATAAGCACAATGAGACGCAACGTAGATATCGATGAGGCACCTACGTACACCGATCTTCGAGCAGGCGGCGACCGAGAGTAGTTTGTGCTGCTCAACGAGATGACCAGCCGCGACAACCGGGTGGCACGCGGTTACACAGACCCGTCCCTGGCTGGAACGGCAGGCGACCTCAGCCGAACGGCTTAAGTCTGTCTTTAGTGTCGCTTTAGCACGACGCTCCCGGCGCTGCAAGAAGTGGTGTGCGATTTCGCGCGCAAATACCGGACAGGCGATATCTCGATTAGCACGGTTGACGAAATGTGCACGGGCCGAAGCGGCGTCGCCACCCTCCGGAGACGAACGCCAGGTAATCGGGTCATTTCGGAACGTCTGAATCATCCCGCGCTCCATCGACCGGCGACACAACCCCTGCTCACACCCCTACGAACCGGTGCAGCCCCTAGCCCATCGATACATCGACGTCTATCGTCATGTCACCAAGATGGGGCGGTTCACCCATCTACGTCCATAACGCCTGGACCCGGGGAGGGACAGTATGGGCTTGAGGACCATCGGGCGCGCGGCACTCTTCGTCGCCGCTCTGAGCGGGTTGGCGCTGGCGCCGACCGCCGCGAACGCCGCACCGCAGCCGGACGGCGGAACCATCAACGTCGTGGGCGGCACCCGCGCCGCCGAAGGCGAGTTTCCCTTCATGGTGCGGCTGTCGATGGGGTGCGGCGGCTCCCTGTTGACCGACCGGATCGTGCTCACCGCGGCGCACTGCATCAGCCGCACGGGCTCGACCACCAGCGTCACCGTGACCGGCGGATCGGTCGACCGCAACAACATGCGCTACTCGGTCCGGTCGAGCTACATCTACCGGGCACCGGGCTTCAGCGGCAGCACCATGCGCAACGACTGGGCACTGATCAAGATGGGCGGATCGATCCCCACCGGGACACTCGCCCTGAACACCAGCTCCAGCAACAACAACGGCACCTTCACGATCATGGGCTGGGGCGCCACCAGCGAGGGCGGCTCGTCGAGCCGGTACCTGCTCAAGGCCCAGGTTCCGTTCGTCCCTGACAGCACGTGCGGCACGAACTACCGCAACGCCGGCTACCCGTTCACCGACAGCCACATGCTGTGCGCGGGTCCGCTCAGCGGCGGCACCGACACCTGCCAGGGCGACTCCGGTGGTCCGATGATCAAGAGCACCGCGTCGGGCTGGATCCAGGTCGGCATCGTGAGCTGGGGCGCCGGCTGCGCGCGGCGCAACTTCCCGGGCGTCTATTCCGAGGTCTCCACGTTCGCGGCGGCCATCCAGGCCGCGGCGGCCTCCCTGCCGTAGCCGCCGAGTTGAGCGATCGGCAGTAGCGAGCGGAGTGGGAGGTTAGATACCTCCGGGGCGCCCCGAGAGGTGCCTGGCCTCCCACCCCATATCGTCATCACCGTCCGACGGACGGATAGCCGCACTTCCGCAGTTCATCGGCCCGCATTCGCACAACGGAGCAAATCAGGTCCGCAGGTATGAGGCGCCGTTGAGGTCGACGATCGCGCCGCTGGCCCACTCGGCGGCCGGCGAGGCCAGCCAGTGCACGGCCGCCGCGACCTCGTCGGGCGTCGCGACCCGGTTGAACGGGCTCTGGGCCCGGATGGCCGCGCCGCGCGGCGACTTCAGGTGCGCGTTGCCCATGTCGGTCTCGACGTAGCCGGGCGCCACCGCGGTGACCGCGATGCCCAGCGGGGCCAGCACCAGCGCCATCGACTGCCCGAGCGCGTTCAACCCGGCCTTGCTCGCGCCGTACGCCGGCTGCTCCGGTTCGCCGCGGAACGCGCCCCGGCTGGACACGTTGACGATGCGGCCACCCGGCTTCATGTGCCGCACCGCGCAGAAGATCACGTTGGCCGGACCCAGCAGGTTGACGTCGATGGTCTGCCGCCAGGCGCGCTGCCAGCCCGCGTAGTCGACGTCGCCGATCGGGTGGGGCGGGAAGACGGCGGCGTTGTTGACGACGACGTCCAGGCCGCCGAGCGCCCGCGCCGCCTCGTCGACGAACGCCTGGACGGCGGCCGGATCGCCGGCGTCGCCGCGCACCACCACGTGGCCAGATCCGGCCAGTTCGGCAAGGGTCTCGGCGGCCAGGTCGGCGGAGTCGCGGTGGTGGACGGCGACGCGGTCGCCGCTCGCGGCGAAGGCGCGGGCGGTGGCCCGACCGATGCCGCGCGAGGCACCGGTGATCAGGACGGCACGGGACATGCGACCAGCGTGTCACGGCGCTCGGATGCGGCTTGATCGGCACCGGTGCGGGCGGGCGGCGTCCGCCCCCACCCCGCACGATTGCCACCCGCGAAACAGGTGCGAGTCGAACTGGTGTTCGATAGTGTGCTTCGTCATGGAGACGGTGGGGCGTTGGTGGAACGGCAGTCTCGGCACCATGACCAGGCGTGACATTTTCCTGCGGGTGGAGTCGGTGTGGGAGGTGGAGGCACGCCAGGGCGGCGCCGACGGCACGTCCGGCGTGTTCCAGTTCAAGTCGGAGACGGAGGCACGGGAGTTCGTCGAGCGGTGCAAGGTCGGCCCGTGGACGTGGCGCGACCTGACCGAACTGACCCGGCGGGGCGAGTCGGTCTAGCTCATTCGTGCACCAGGTTCAGGCGGTCGGTGACGTGCCGCAGGTTGGCCGCGCTGTGCAGGTGGTGCCGGCCTCGGCCCGGCCGCCGGGCGGCCCGGCCTGGGCCCCGCCGCCGGGCGGCCCGGCTTCGGCCGCGCCGAGCAGGGCGCGAACCTCGGCCAGCACCTCCGTGACCGGGATGTCGACGAGGAACGAGTCCGGGTGGTCGCACGGCGGCGGCCCGCCACGGTGCGGGAACAGCCCGCCGGTGCAGTCGGTGCCACAGCGCGGGCAGTGCGTGGTCCACGAGATCAACGGGCGGTAGCGGCCCCGGTCCGGGACGGCGCCGTTGATCATGTTGACGATCCAGAACATCCCGACGGCCGGCGTTCCGACGGCGGCGGCGAGGTGCAGCGGGCCGGTGTCGTTGGAGACGACCAGGCTGGCGGCCGCGAGGAAGGCGGCCAGCCCGCCCACCGAGAGCCGACCGGGGAGCGGCCGCACGGCGGGATGGTCGGCGCCGGCGCACACGGCCTCGATGACGTCGCGTTCCGACGCGGTGCCGGTGACGACCACGTCCATCCCCTCCGACGCGAGGGCGCGACAGACGACGGCGAACCGGTCGGCCGGCCAGCGCCGTCGGGGATCACGGGCACCGGGGTGCACCACCGCCCGCGGCGCCGGGCCGCGCGGGGCGACCCGGTCCGCCTCCGCCCGGTCGGCATCACCGATCGCGAACCGGGACCGGTAGGTCACCGGCTCCGCGCCGACCAGGCCGACCACCTCGAGGTAGCGGAACACCTCCGGCTGGAAGTAGACGTAGGGCACCGTCCGGTCCAGCGGCGGCGCATCCTCCGCGCGCAGCCCCGCCGTGACCCGGGCACCCAGGCCGGCGACGATCGGGTTGCTGTTGCGGCCCCCGCCGTGCAGTTGCAGCGCCAGGTCGAACCGCTCCGCCCGGGCCCTGTCCAGGAATCCGTCCAGGTCGGCGGCCGGCACCGGGTCGTCCGGCTCAGCATCCCGGATGCCGCGGCGGGCCGGCGCGACGAGCACCCGGTCGACCGGGCCGGGCCGGCCGGTGAGGGCCGCGGCGTGCCAGGGGGCTCCGAGCAGCACCAGCTCCGCGGCCGGGTACGCCGCGTGCAGCGATTCCAACGCGGGAAGCGCGAATATGTAGTCGCCCAGCGCGTTGGCCCGCAGCACCGCGATCCGGCGGACGTCGGGTACCAGCCGCGAGGTCATCGCGCGGCGGACGGGACCTCGCGGCCGTCCGGGATTGGCGCCCGCGCGCGGATCCGTTCGATGACGGTGGCGGTGGACCGGTCCGGAACGTAGGTCAGCGACCGGACCTCGCCGCCGAGCCGGCGCACCAGCGGTGCCTCGGGCATCAGGTCCGGCCGGTAGTCGCCGCCCTTGACGTATATATCCGGCCGCACCAACTCGATGAGCGCGGTGGGCGAGTCCTCCTCGAACACCACGACGTGGTCGACGCAGGACAGCGCCGCCAGCACGGCCGCCCGGTCGGCCGCCTCGTTGATCGGCCGCTCCGGGCCCTTCAGCCGCCGCACGCTGGCGTCGGAGTTCATCGCCACGATGAGCACATCGCCCAGCCGGCGGGCCTGCTCCAGGTACTCCACGTGGCCCCGGTGCAGGACGTCGAAGCAACCGTTGGTGAAGACGATGCACGCGTCGCGGTGGCGGTAGTGGCGGACCAGCCTGGCCAGCGCCGCCCGGTCGACGATCGAGGTACGGCTGCCCCGGTCGCCGACGGCGGCCAGCAGGTCGTCCCGGCGGCACACGCACGTGCCGGTCCCGGCGACGGTCGCGGCAGCCGCGAGCTGTGCCAGCTCGGCGGCCGCCGGCGGCTCGGCGCCGACGGACAGGGCCAGGGTCAGCGCGGCCACATACGCGTCGCCGGCACCGACGGCGTGGCCGGGCGGCGCGGGTTCGGCCCACGTCCGATGGGTGGCGCCGTCGGCGCCGACGAGCACGGCGCCCTCCGCGTCGAGAGTCACGGCCGCCAGGTCGGCGCCGGTGGCAGCCAACAGGTCCGGCCCGTGCTCCAGCGCGGTCAGCGGGCGTGGCCGGTCGGCGTCGTGGCTCAGGAATGGCAGCGCCTCGTCGTAGCTCGGCGTGATCAGCGTCGGATTCAGACCGTCCCACCGGCGCAGGTCGTGCGCGTCGAGCGCCACGACCGGAAACGAGTCGCGGTGGGCCACCAGCCACCTGCGCACCGGCCCGGAAAGCGCGCCGCGGCCGTAGTCGCAGATCACCAGGGCGCGCGGCGGGCGGTCGGCGTCGGACGCCGCCGCCCGCAGCGACGCCAGGAAGAGATCCACGGCGACGGATGACACCGATCCCGGCGTCTCCTCGCTCGACAGGATCTGGTCACCGGCGACGAGGCGCCGCTTGGCCGCGGTCGTGGTGCCGGCGACGGTGACCGTCGCGTCCGTGACGCCCGCCCGCCGCAGGCAGGTGCGCACCCGGTCGGCCTCCGGGTCGTCGCCGAGCAGGGCGACCAGGACCGGCCGGGCGCCCAGAGCGGCGAGATTCGCGGCGGTGTTGCCGGCGCCCCCGGCCGAGTCCTCCTGCCGACGCAGCGTGACGACCGGGGCCGGGGCCTCGCGGCTGAGCCGCTGGGCGTCGGCGAACCGCCACTCGTCCAGCATCGCGTCGCCCACGACGAGAACGTCCATGCCGCGCCAATGCTCGACGATATCGAGCGGCAGCCGTGTCATGCGCCGCTCTCTTTCCGGGCCGAGGCGGATCAAACGCGCGCAGCATGATCGGCAATGGCGTCAGTTCACGCAGAGGCAGAACGGGTGTCCGGCCGGATCGAGGAAGACCCGGAAGGACGTGCCCGGCTGGTGCTCGTGCTTGGTGGCGCCGAGTTCCAGCACCGCCGCCTCGGCCGTGTCGAGGTCTTCGACGATCACGTCGAGATGCATCTGCTGCGGTACGTCCTGGGCCGGCCACACGGGTGGGGTGTAGTTCTCCACCTGCTGGAAGGAGATGCACTGCCCCTCGCCGCGGATGTCGGCCCAGTCGGCGGAGGTCTCCACCTTCCAGTCCAGCAGGGCCCCGTAGAACGCTGCGAGCCTGGCGGGGTCGGGACAGTCGATGACGAAGCTCGGGAATTGTGCGATAGCCATGCCGGCGACGGTACCGACGGTTGCGGACGATCTACGTCCGGATTGGAGCCGACGGCGGGACTTGAACCCGCAACCTATCGATTACAAGTCGATTGCGCTGCCAGTTGCGCCACGTCGGCGGTGAATCTTGGACGTTTGCCATCGCTGCCGCGATAGCAAACGCCCAAGATCGCTAAAGCGGAGCGGCGCACGATGTGCGCCGGCCTCGATCGTACGCGGGCGGCGTGCGCCGCTCGTATCGGATAACCGGTCCGCGGGCGGATCCCGGCGTCCCGTGGCCCGTCGAGCCACGGGACGCCGGGCGATCTACGTGCCGAGCGACCTACGCGAGCACCTCGGCGACCGAGCCGGCGGCCACGGTGCGGCCGCCCTCCCGGATCGTGAAGCCGAGGCCCGGGTCGAGCGGGACCGGCTTGCCCAGCCTGACAGTGACGTCGAGCCGCTCACCGGGCACGCCCAGGTCGACCTCGCCCAGGTCCAGCTCGCCGACCACGTCGGTGGTCCGCAGGAAGAACTGCGGCCGGTAGCCCGACACGATCGGCGTGCGCCGACCGCCCTCCTCGGGGGTCAGCAGGTAGACGCGGGCCGTGAACAGCGTCGCCGACGGCAGCGTCCCGGGAGCCGCGACCACCTGGCCGCGCCTGACCTGGGAGCGCCGCACGCCGCGCAGCAGCAGCGCGGCGTTGTCGCCGGCCTCGGCGCCGGTCATCGACTTGCCGAACGTCTCGATGCCGGTGACCACGGTCTGCAACCCGGACCCGAGCCCGAGCACCTCGACGGTGTCCCCGACCCGGACGACGCCGCGCTCGACGGCGCCCGTCACCACCGTGCCCCGGCCGGCGATCGTGAACACACTCTCGATCGGCATGAGGAACGGCGCGTCGAGGAACCGGTCGGGCACCGGGACGTGCTCGTCCACGGCCGTCAGCAGCGAGCGGATCGACTCGACCCACTCCGGGTCGCCGGCGAGCGCCCGCAGCCCGGACACCCTGACCACCGGCGCGGACGGGTAACCGTGGCGGGCCAGCAGCTCGCGGACCTCCAACTCGACCAGGTCGAGCAGCTCGGGGTCCCCGACCGCGTCGGCCTTGTTGAGCGCGACCACGATGTGCTCGACCCCCATCTGCCGGGTGATCAGCACGTGCTCGTAGGTCTGCGGCATCACGCCGTCGACGGCGGAGACCACCAGGATCGCCCCGTCGAGCTGGGCCGCACCCGTGATCATGTTCTTCACGTAGTCGGCGTGGCCCGGCATGTCGACGTGGGCGTAGTGCCTGGTCGCGGTCTCGTACTCGACGTGCGACAGGTTGATCGTGATACCCCGGACGATCTCCTCGAGGTGCTTGTCGATCCGGTCGAACGGCGTGTACTCCGCCCAGCCCCGCTCGGCGAGCACCTTGGTGATCGCGGCGGTGAGGGTGGTCTTGCCGTGGTCGACGTGACCCATCGTGCCGATGTTCAGGTGCGGCTTGGTCCGCACGAACGCCTGCTTCATGTCCCTTTCCTCTGGCTCCCGAAAAATGGCCGACACGGGGAACCCGTACGAGTGGCTCACCATTCCCCGCCGGGCTCCCCGGGAGCTACCGGGGAATGGTCAGCCTCGTGCGCCGTCGAGTAGAAGAGCTAGGGACAGCGACGACGGCGCCAACACCAGGGCTGCCGTCGCGAACATGGAACCTAGGATCGGACCCGCTGCCGCCGGTCCGCCACCGAATTACGCAGGTGCGGCGCGGTCAGGTGGAACAGCTCGAGCTCGGTCTGGTGGTAGCGGGTGGTGCGGCCGAGGTGCCGCATGCCCAGCCGCCGGGCGACCGCCTGCGAGCGCGGGTTGTCCGGCTTGATCAGGGCGAAGACCTCGGGAACGCCGATCCGGAACCCCCGCTCGATGACCGCCGCGCCGGCCTCGGTGGCGTAGCCGTTGCGCTCCGAGTCGGGGTGCAGGTGCCAGCCCACTTCCATGTGATGCTCGCCGGGCAGCAGGTTGTACATGACGGTGCCGGCCACCACGCCGGTCGCCCGGATCTCGATCGCGCCGACGACCTGACGCGGGTCGGCCGCCATCCGGCGGTCCCACTCCTCGACGAGTTGCCCCACCGGTTCGCGCATCCAGCCGATGTAGCGCACCAGCGACGGCCGCGAATAGAGATCAACGAGCCGTTCCAGGTCGTCAGGGTGCTGGGTCCAGGGGCGGATGACCAGCCGCTCGGTCCCGATTCGCACGCGGGTCACCTCCCCCGTCTCGTTGGACCCGTCCAGTAAGGCCAGGTGACAGCGTCGCCAAGGGATGCGTAGATCGCAATACCTAATGCGACACAGGCCGCGGGTGGCGAAGGCCGGGATGATCCGGCGCCAGCGCCCCGGCGCCCCGGACTTGGCCGCCGCCGGTGTGGGCGGGCGGCGCCCGCCCACACCGGTACCGATCGAGCCGAACTCGAGCGCTGCTCTGCCTGCGCGGGTTGGCCCGGGGGGACTAGCCTGACGCCTGAATTACCGGTACACCGACTTTCGAGGGAGCCCGCCGTGGCAGTCCGCCTCACCAAAGGGGCCAACGTCAACCTGAGCAAGGAAGCTCCCGGCCTGGCCGCCGTCTTCTTCGGCCTGGGCTGGGACGTCCGCACGACGACCGGTGAGGACTTCGACCTGGACGCCAGCGCCGTCGTGTGCGGGCAGTCCGGCAAGGTCCTCTCCGACCAGCACTTCATCTTCTTCAACAACCTCAAGTCGCCGGACGGCAACGTCGAGCACGCGGGCGACAACCGCACCGGCGTCGGCGAGGGCGACGACGAGGTCATCAAGGTAAACATTGCTGCCCTTCCGGCCGACGTGGACAAGGTCGCCTTCATCGCGTCGATCTACGACGCGGAGACCCGTCGGCAGGCCTTCGGCCAGGTGCGCAACGCCTACATCCGGGTGGTCAACCAGGCCGACAACAACGAACTGGCCCGCTACGACCTGTCCGAGGACTACTCGACGGAGACCGCGCTCGTCTTCGGCGAGCTGTACCGCAACGGCGCCGAGTGGAAGTTCCGCGCGGTCGGCCAGGGCTACGCGTCGGGTCTGGCCGGCGTCGCGTCCGACTTCGGCGTGACCGTTTAGTGCTGAATCTTGGACTCCTGTCGGCGCTCGACCACCGACAGGAGTCCAAGATCGGGGCGCCGTGCGCCTGGCGGATCAGGCGGACTCGGTTTAGCGTGAGGAACCACCTTTACTCGGATCGTCCGGCACGTTCCTGCCGGTGAAGGGAAGTCCCACCATGGCTACTGTCACCTATCGCCAAGCGAGCCGGATCTATCCCGGCAGTGTCCGACCCGCGGTCGACAACCTGGACCTCGAAATCGGTGACGGCGAATTCCTCGTTCTGGTCGGCCCGTCGGGCTGCGGCAAGTCGACCAGCCTGCGGATGCTCGCCGGTCTCGAAGAGGTCGACAAGGGCAGCATCTTCATCAACGACCGCGACGTCACGCACCTGCCGCCGAAGTCCCGGGACATCGCCATGGTGTTCCAGAACTACGCGCTGTACCCGCACATGTCGGTGTACGACAACATGGCGTTCGCCCTGAAGCTGCGCAAGATGCCGAAGGCGGAGATCGATACGCGCGTCAAGGAAGCCGCCGCGATGCTCCAGTTGGAGGACTTCCTCAACCGCAAGCCCAAGGCCCTCTCCGGTGGCCAGCGGCAGCGGGTCGCGATGGGCCGGGCGATCGTTCGCAATCCGCAGGTGTTCCTCATGGACGAGCCGCTGTCCAACCTGGACGCCAAGCTGCGGGTGCAGACCCGGTCACAGATCGCCACCATGCAGGCCCGGCTCGGCGTCAAGACGGTCTACGTGACGCACGACCAGGTCGAGGCCATGACGATGGGTCACCGGGTGGCCGTGCTGCTCGATGGCGTGCTCCAGCAGGTGGACTCGCCGCGGACGCTGTACGACCGGCCGGACAACGTGTTCGTCGCCGGGTTCATGGGCTCGCCGGCCATGAACATCAAGACCGTCCCGCTCACCGACGAGGGCGGCAAGTTCGAGAACATGGTGCTGCCGCTGACCCGCGAGCAGGTCGCCGCGGCCCGCGAGGGCGGCGACGGCAAGGTGACCGTCGGCTTCCGGCCCGAGGACACCGACCTGGTCAGCGAGCACGAGGCCTCCGGCCTGTCCAAGGGGGGCGGCGTCGGCATGCCGATCAAGGTGGAACTGGTCGAGGAACTGGGCTCCGACGCGTTCGTGTACGGCCACGTGGCGCTCGAAGGTGAGGACGAACGGTTCACCGTCCGGACCGACCCGCGCAAGGCGCCCGAACTGGGCTCCACCGTGTACGTGCGGCCGCGGCCCGACCACCACCACGCGTTCCACGCGGTGACGGGTCTGCGCCTCTAGGAGTTTCCCGGTGAAACGGGGCGCCGGCACGGCCGGCGCCCCGTTTCGTGTCCGGTCTCAGCTCGCGAAGCGCCAGAAGCGGAACTCGCCCTTCGTCGGGCAGGCGAGGAACTGCCGGTTCCACGAGCAGCCCTCGACGACGATGTCCTGGAGGGAGCCCAACGGGGTCCGCTTGCCGTCGAGGGTCACCCCGGTGAGTGCGGCGTCGCCGGGATAGTTCGAGGGCGGCGCCGAGAAGAGCAGGACGCTCGACCCGTCGACCCGCACCGGATAGTTCTTCTTGGCGTCGTCGCTGAGCAGCTGCTTGCCCGAGCCGTCGAAGACGAGCCCGCCGGGCGGCGAGGAGTCGGTCGACACCGCGACGCCGTCGCCGAGCTCGATCAGCTCCTTGGCGTCCGGCGCCGGCTTCTTCCAGGCGAGCTTGCCCTCCTTGACGTCGACGGCCACCACCTGGGTGCTCTTGGCGTCGGAGCCGGTCATCTCCAGCATGCAGATCCGCGATTCGCCACAGCGGGCCGGGCGAGCGATGATCTTGCGCTGGTCGTCGGTGTTGGTGAGGACGACGCGAGGCTCGCCGAGCTTCGCCAGGTCGTACTCGCGCACCTGGTAGCCGTTGTCGGCCACCACGAGGTAGAGCCGGTCGCCGAAGGCGAGCACCGGCGTGCTGTCGCTCGCCTTGACGCCCGCCTTCTCGCGGGCCTGGCCCGTGCCGACGTCGATCACCCGCATCATCGGTTCGTCGTCGAACTGCAGGAGCCGGTTCGAGTCGCCGCCGTCGATCACCGACAGCTCGCCGTCGATCGGTGACGGACCCGACTGCGCGTCGGCGGGCCGAACGGTGAACGTGTCGGTGAACCGGGCCGTTCCGCCCGAGCTGAGCCGGTTGCGAAGCTCCCACTTCTGCTTCCCGCCGGCCCAGTCCAGCGCGTAGACCTTGTCGTCGTCGCCCGCCTCGACCACGATCGCCGGCTCGTAGAAGCGCAGCACCTCGTTCGGCTTCACCTGACGCTGCCAGCGCAGCTTCCCGTTCTTCGGGTCGAACACGTACATGCTCTCGGTCACCGAGGAGCTGACCTGCGTGGGATACAGGACGATCCCGTCCGGACCGGCGAACAGCTGCTCCCAGTCCTTGGCCTCGCCCGGCGCATCCACCTCCCACAGCTTCTTCTTCGAGCCGGGCTCGACGGCGGCCAGCTTGACCTTTTCGCCGAAGGTCCACGCGACGTACGTGACGTCGCCGACGGTGTACGTCGCGGCCGCGGAGACGCTGTTGTCCGTGCCGTACGGCACGGTGACGCCGGCCGACTCCAGCGCCGCGAACTCGACGGGCGTGTCCCGGGTGAAATACCAGAATCCGACGGCCGCCAGCAGCACCAGTACCAGACCGCCGGCGATCCCGCCGATGAGGAGCCGGCGCCCGGTCAGCGTCCGCCGCCCGGCGTGCCGGGACGAGCGGCTGGGCCGCGGCCGCCCGGCGTCGGCCGCGCCGAACTGACCGGCCGGCCCGGACTGACCCGCCGGCCCGGACTGACCCGCCGGCCCGGACTGACCCGCCGGCCCGAACTGACCCGCCGGCGGGACCTGACCGGGCGGCGAGGCCTGGTCGCCGGGGCCGGACTGAGTCGGCGGGCTGTACGGCGCGTACGGTCCGGCCGAGGCCGGCGCGGTCCCGGACGTCGGCTGGCCGGTCAGGTACGGCGCGGGCGACGACGGCCCGAGCGGCCCCGAGCCCGAGGTCTGGTAGATGCCCGGATCGGTGCCGGGGTCGGGGGACACGGGCGCCGCCGGCGCCACGGGTGCGGCGGCCGCATGGGCGGCCGGTCCGCCGGGCACGCCCGCCGCGTAGGTGGCCCCGCCTGACATGCCCGCCGGGTAGCTGGCCGGCGCGGCGGACGCGCCCGCCGTCTGGCCGACCGGCGCCAGCTCCGCCAGCGCACCCTCGGCCACCGGCAGCTCCGGCTGCTCCAGCACCGTCGGCGCGATGCCCAACTCGGCGTGCAGCATCCGGGCCGCCAGCGGCAACCGCGACGACCCGCCCACCAGGAACAGGCCGGCCAGCTCGTCCGGGCGCAGCCCGCAGTTGCGGATCACGGTTCCGGTCTCCTGCACCGCGCGGCGCAGCAGCGGCCCGGCCACCGACTCGAGCTCCTCGCGGGTCAGGTGCACCGCACTGTCGAGGCCCGGGACGGTCACCGGGGCGACCGTCACCCGGGACAGCATCTCCTTGGCGCCGCGCACGTCTTCCCAGAAGAGGCGTCGGTCGCGGCGCTGGGCGGTGCCGGCGGGCTGGACGAGCGCCTGCCACACGTCGGGGCGGCTCTGCGCGACGATCCGGCCCAGGTGGTCGACGAGCGCCGCGTCGACGTCCAGACCGCCGAGGTCCCCGATGCCGCCCGACCCGAGGACGGCGTAGTGCGCGCCCTCGTTGCGGACGACGGCGACGTCGAGCGTGCCGCCGCCGAAGTCGAACACCGCGAGCGACGAACCGTACGGGACGGGGCGGCGCAGCACGTCGGCGAAGTACCGGGCGGCGCCGACCGGCTCGGGCACCAGCCGCGGCGGCGGCCAGCCGGCCCGCGCGGCGGCCTCGGCCAGCGTGTCGCGGCGGCGCGGCCCCCACGCGGCGGGGTAGGTGAGCACCGCGGGCGGCAGGTGCCCGACCGCCTCCATGGCGGCGCGCGCCACCGCACCGAGCACGGCGGCCAGCAACTGCACCGTCGCGATCTCGCGGTCGCCCAGCAGCACGGTGCCCTCGTCGATGCGCCGCTTCGGGTTGGGCTCGTAGCGGGCCGGCTCCCCCTGGGCCAGCCGCTGCGCGTCGCGGCCGACGTGCAGCCGGCCCTGCTCGTCGAGGTAGACACCGGACGGCAGGACCGGCACGCCGTCGACGAGCAGCGGCCGGGTGCGGCCGTCGGGCCAGCGCACGACCGCGACGGTGTTGGAGGTACCGAGGTCCACGCCGAGCGCGAACCCGTGTGGAGCCGACATGTCGGCCGCGCCTACCGCTCGCTGGCTGAGCGTTCGCCCGCGCGCCGGCGGGCCACCTCGGCCAGGGCGACGGCCGCGGCGACCGAGGCGTTGAGCGACTCGACCTCCGACGCCATCGGGATGCTGACCCGCAGGTCACAGGACTGCCCGACGAGCCGGGACAGGCCGCGGCCCTCGGAGCCGACCACCAGCACGAGCGGGCCGACCGCGGCCTCGAGGTCGTACAGGGAGGTCTCGCCGTCGGCGTCCAGCCCGGCCACCACGAAGCCCTCCTGCTGGCAGGTCTTCAGCGCCCGGGTGAGGTTGGTGACGCGGGAGACGGGCACGCGCGCTGCCGCGCCGGCGCTGGTGCGCCATGCCGTTGCGGTGACGCCGGCGGCTCGACGGTCGGGGACGAACACCCCGTGCGCGCCGAACGCGGCGGCTGATCTCATCACCGCGCCGAGATTACGCGGGTCTGTCAATCCGTCAATGCCGATGAGCAGCGGCGCCATCTGCTCCAGCGAGGCGGCGACGAGGTCCTCGAACGGCTCGTACGCGAACGGCGGCACCTGCACACCGATGCCCTGGTGGAGCACCCCGCCGGTCATCCGGTCGAGCTCCGAGCGGCCGACCTCCATGATGGCGATGCCGCGGTCACCGGCCGTGCGCACCGCCTCGGTGATGCGCTCGTCTGCGTCGATGCCGTGCGCGAGGTAGAGCGCGGTGACCGGGATGTGCGCGCGCAGCGCCTCCACCACCGGGTTGCGGCCGACGAGCAGTTCGGGCGCGTCCTTCGGCGGCGTGCTCCGGCGTCCGGGCGCGACGCGCGGCCCGGCCTTCGTCGGCCGGGCGCCACCGCGGGAACCGGCAGCGCCGCGCGCGCCGGCAGCACCCGCCCGGCGGGCCTTCGCCGCCGCCCGGTCGGCCGCCGCGCCGCGCCCGGCGGCCGATCCGGCCCGCCCGCCGCCGCTGGTGCCGGCCGCCCGGGCCGCACCGGCGCGCGCCTTGCCACCACCGGCGCCGCCCGCGCCGAACGCCCCGCCGCGACCGCCGGTACCACCCGATGCTTGACCGCCACGCGCGGCTCCCGTACCGCCCGCGGCACCGGAATGACCGGCCTTGGGCGCCCGGCCCTCGGCCGCCGCCGCGCGGCGCTCCTTCTCCTGCTTCCACGCGGTGCGCTTGGGCAGGTCGTCGCCCTCGTACGCCTTGTGCCACGGGCGCTCGTCGGCCGGCAGGGTGCGCCCCCGCCCGGCCAGCGACTGCCGGCCCTTGCCGCCGGACCCGATCGAGGCGCCCTTCTTGCTTGACGTGCGCCGGTTGCGGCGCTGCGAGTTACCGGGCATCGACTGTCCACCGTGGACCGTTGGGGGTGTCTTCCACGGCAACGCCCGCCTCTCGTAGCTGGTCGCGGATGGCGTCGGCGGCCGCCCAGTCCTTGCGGGCCCGCGCCGCCGCGCGCTGGTCCAGGGCCAGCGAGACGAGCGCGTCGACGATCGGTTCGAGCCGACCGCCGCCGCCACCGTCCGTCCATAGTGGATCGAACGGGTCGACGCCGAGCGTCGCGGTCATCGCGCGCACGGCGGCGAGCGCTTCCCGCGTCGCCTTCTCGTCGCCCGCAGCCAACGACTGGTTGCCGGCGCGGACGGCCTCGTGCACGACGGCGAGTGCGCGCGACGTGTTCAGGTCGTCGTCCATCGCGTCGGCGAACTCTGCCGGCACGTCGGCGGCGGGCGCGCCCGGGCCGTACAGCTCGGCCGCGCGCCGGGCGAAGTTCTCGATCCGCTGGTAGGCCGCGGCGGCTTCGCGCAGCGCGTCGTCGGAGTAGTCGATCGTCGACCGGTAGTGCGGCGCCAGCAGGTAGTAGCGCAGCTCCACGGCCCGGATTCCGGCCTCCAGCAGGGATTCCAGCGTGATGACGTTTCCGTCGCTCTTGCTCATCTTGCTGGTGCCGAGATTCAGCAGCGCGTTGTGCACCCAGTACCGGGCGAACGGCAGGCCGGCCGCGTTCGACTGGGCCAGCTCGTTCTCGTGGTGCGGGAAGCGCAGGTCCAGGCCGCCGCCGTGGATGTCGAACTCGTCGCCGAGGAAGCGCCAGCACATCGCCGAGCACTCGATGTGCCAGCCCGGCCGGCCCGGCCCCCACGGTGAGACCCACTGCGCGTCGGGTGGCTCGTCGGCCTTGGCGCCCTTCCACAGCGCGAAGTCGCGCGGGTCGCGCTTGGCGCGGGCGGGTGCGTCGGCGGCCGGCTCCATGTCGTCGATGCGCTGGTTGGACAGCGACCCGTACGCGGCGAACGAGCGCACGTCGAAGTAGACGTCGCCGCTGCCGTCTTCGGCCGGGTACGCGTGGCCCTTGTCGATCAGGCGCTTGATCAGCTCGTGCATCTCGGTGATGCAGCCGGTGGCGCGCGGCTCGTAGGTGGGCGCGAGCACGTTCAGCGCGTCGTAGGTCGCGCCGAGCAGCCGCTCGTTGGCGTAGGCGAGCTTCCAGAACGGCACGCCCGCCTCGGCGGCCTTGGCGAGCACCTTGTCGTCGATGTCCGTGATGTTGCGGATGAGCGTGACCTCGTAGCCGCTGCGCATCATCCAGCGCACCAGGACGTCGTAGTTCACGCCCGAGCGCAGGTGGCCGATGTGCGGGCCGGCCTGCACGGTGACCCCACACAGGTAGACACTCGCCTTGCCGGGTTCGCGCGGGGTGAAGTCGCGCACCGAGCGGGTGGCGGTGTCGTACAGCTGGAGAGTCACGCGTCAAGGTTATCCGCGCGTGGATACTCCTTTTCCTACGGGTGGGTCATCCGCAGCACGTCGAGGGCCTCGTCCAACTGCTCCTCGGTGAGCTTTCCGTCCCCCAGGTGGCCGCGTTCCACCACCACCTCGCGGATCGTCCTACCCTCCTTGAGCGCCTGCTTCGCGATCGCCGCGGCCTCGTCGTACCCGAGGTAGCGGTTCAACGGCGTCACGATCGAGGGCGAACTCTCCGCGTAGCCCCGCGCGATCTCCTCGTTCGCCGTCAGGCCCTCGATGCACCGGTCGGCCAGCAGCCGGCTCGCGTTGGCGAGCAGCCGGATCGAGCCGAGCAGGTTCGCCGCCATCACCGGGATCATCACGTTCAGCTCGAAGTCACCCTGCGTGCCGGCGAACGCGACGGCCGCGTCGTTGCCGATGACCTGCGCGCACACCATGCGCACCGCTTCGGGCACCACGGGGTTGACCTTGCCCGGCATGATCGACGAGCCCGGCTGCAGGTCGGGGATCGCCAGCTCGCGCAGGCCGGCGCGGGGCCCGGAGCCCATCCACCGGATGTCGTTGACGATCTTGTACAGCCCGACCGCGACGACGCGCACCTGCCCCGAAGCCTCGACCAGCGCGTCCCGGGCACCCTGCGCCTCGAAGTGGTTGCGCGCTTCGCTGAGTGGCAGCCGGGTCTCGGCGACGAGCCGCTCGATCACCAGTTGCGGGAAGCCGTGCGGAGTGTTGATGCCGGTGCCGACCGCCGTGCCGCCGAGCGGCAGTTCGGCGAGGCGCGGCACCGTGTTCTGCAGGCGCTCGATGCCGTAGCGCACCTGCGCGGCGTAGCCGGAGAACTCCTGGCCGAGGGTCACCGGCGTCGCGTCCATCAGGTGCGTGCGCCCGCTCTTCACCACCGCCGCGAAGGCCGCCGCGCGCTCTTCGAGCGCGGCGGCGAGGTGGTCGAGCGCGGGCAGGAGATCGTGGGTCACGGCCGCGGTCGCCGCCAGGTGGACGCTGGACGGGAAGACGTCGTTCGACGACTGCGACGCGTTGACGTGGTCGTTCGGGTGGACCTTCTGGCTGGTCTTCTGCGACGCGAGGGTCGCGAGCACCTCGTTCATGTTCATGTTCGACGAGGTGCCCGAGCCGGTCTGGAAGACGTCGACGGGAAAGTGGCCGTCGTGGCGGCCCTCGGCCACCTCGGCGGCGGCCGCGATGATCGCGTCGGCCGTCGCCCGGTCCAGGACGCCGAGGTCGGCGTTGACGGCGGCCGCGGCGCCCTTGATCTGGGCCAGCGCCCGGATGTGGGCCGGCTCGAGCCGCTGCCCGGAGATCGGGAAGTTCTCCACGGCCCGCTGGGTCTGCGCCCGGTAGAGGGCATCGGCCGGGACCCTGACCTCGCCCATCGTGTCGCGTTCGATCCGGTACTCCATGCCGTCCATCCTGCCGCGAACGTCGTCCTTGCGCCGCGTGGGCGTTCCTCCGCGTCGATCTTGCAGTTGTGGTGCCAGAGTTCGCCTACTCTTGCCCAACTTTGTGAGGCACCACAACTGCAAGATCGTCGCGCGGGCGGCGGGGGCGGTGGGCCCGTACCGCTAGCGCGGTCGCCGCCGTCACCAGCGCCACCGCCGCCAGCTGGCCCAGCGCGCCGGCTTCGATCACCCGCACGCCCCAGACGGCCGAGATCCGGGCGCCGGGCAACAGCGGGACCGCCAGCAGCAGCGCGCCGGTGACCAGAACGGCGGTGGTCCAGTACGTCCTCGGGGCGCGCCGGACCAAGGTCGGCGTGCCGTTCCAGCGGATCAACAGCCGGTCCCGGCCGATCCGCCGGGCGGCGAGGTAGGCGCCGACGAAGAGCGCCACTGCCATCGTCGCCTCGACGTACTTGCCTCCGACCAGCTCGACCAGGTCGGCGAGCAGGTGGCTGACGGCGCCGACGAGCGCCGAGATCACCGTGATCCACCAGGGGTGCGGGTTGCGCCGCAGGGCGGCGTAGTCGCGCACGTGCAGGCCGCGGACCAGCGGCAGGTTCGTGGGCAGGTGCGCGGCGACGGTCGGTGCGGCGAGCCGCAGCAGCCAGGCGCCCACCAGCGCCACCGGCAGTGCCCACCAGAACACCGCGAGCGGCTCGTGGCTGCGGATCGTGACGCCGAACCCGTCGAACCCGTATGAGACGTCGGGTGCCGCGGCACCTGTACACAGCGCGACGCCGTCGAACCACCTCGGGCGCCACAGCTTCAACGGCAGCACCACGGCCTGGTGGTTCGGGAATGTCAGCGGCACGTTTTCGCACGCTACGGGCCGGATGTGCGGGAAACGTGAGAACGCCGTGAGTTGATTGCGCCTGCTGATGCGGCCGCTGTGCGGCCTGGCTGCCGCCGGCCTCGCCGCGGTGATGGTGGGCGCGGTGGTCACGAACGTCGCCATCATCGACGAGAACGCGACGCTGCCCGCGGTCTATCTGGTGCTGCTGGTCGTGATCGCCTACCGCCGCCGCGAGCGCACCGCCGCGCTGCTCGCCCGCTTCCGCGGCTGACGGGGGGCGGCCACCCTCCCAGCCGACCTTGGAGTCTTGTGGCCCCTATTGGGGCCGCAGGACTCCAAGATCGCGGGAAGACGCCGTCAGCGGCGGCCTATCGTCAGCACCGGCTTCGTGGTTTCGGCGTAGAAGTCGTTGCCCTTGTCGTCGACGACGATGAACGCCGGGAAGTCGACCACGTCGATCTTCCAGACAGCTTCCATGCCGAGCTCGGGATACTCCAGCACCTCGACGTGCTTGATGCAGTCCTGGGCCAGCCGGGCCGCCGGGCCGCCGATCGAGCCGAGGTAGAACCCGCCGTGCTTGTGGCACGCCTCGGTCACCTGGGTGGACCGGTTGCCCTTGGCCAGCATCACGTACGAGCCGCCGGCCGCCTGGAATTTGCCCACGTACGAGTCCATCCGGCCGGCGGTGGTCGGCCCGAACGAGCCGCTCGCGTACCCCGCCGGCGTCTTGGCCGGGCCGGCGTAGTAGACGGCGTGGTCGCGGAGGTACTGCGGCATCGGCTCGCCGGCGTCGAGCCGCTCGGCGATCTTCGCGTGGGCGATGTCCCGGGCGACGACGAGCGGACCCGTCAACGAAAGCCGCGTCTTCACCGGATACCGCGACAGTTCCGAACGGATCTCGTCCATCGGCCGGCCCAGATCGATGTGCACGACCTCATCGTCCACATCGGACACCGTCACGTCGGGGAGGAAGCGGGCGGGGTCGCGTTCGAGCTGTTCGAGAAAGACACCGTCGGCGGTGATTTTGCCCAACGCCTGCCGGTCGGCCGAACACGACACCGCGATCGCCACCGGACAGCTGGCGCCGTGCCGGGGCAGCCTGACCACCCGCACGTCGTGGCAGAAGTACCGGCCGCCGAACTGCGCACCGATGCCGAACTCGCGGGTCAGCTCGAGGACCGACGCCTCCAGCTCGAGGTCGCGGAAGCCGTGCCCCACAAGCGATCCGCTCGTCGGCAGCGAGTCGAGGTACTTGGCCGACGCCAGCTTCGCCGTCTTCAGCGCGAACTCCGCCGACGTCCCGCCGATGACGACGGCCAGGTGGTACGGCGGGCAGGCCGACGTTCCGATGAGGCGCAGCTTCTCCTCCAGGAACTGCATCATGCGCGTCGGGTTCAGCAGCGCCTTCGTCTCCTGGTACAGGTAGCTCTTGTTGGCCGATCCGCCGCCCTTGGCCATGAAGAGGAACTTGTACGCGTCGTCGCCCTCGGCGTACAGCTCGACCTGTGCGGGCAGGTTGCTTCCGGTGTTCTTCTCGTCCCACATGGTCAGCGGGGCAAGCTGCGAGTAGCGCAGGTTCAGCCGCGTGTACGCGTCGTGGACGCCGCGGGCGATCGCCTCCTCGTCGCGGCCGTCGGTGAGCACGAACCGGCCGCGCTTGCCCATGACGATCGCGGTTCCGGTGTCCTGGCACATCGGCAGCACGCCGCCGGCGGCGATGTTCGCGTTGCGCAACAGGTCCAAGGCGACGAACCGGTCGTTCGGCGACGCCAGCGGGTCGTCGACGATGTTCTTCAACTGCTGCAGATGCGCCGGGCGCAGGAAGTGCGCGATGTCGTGCATCGCCTCGTCGGTGAGCCGGGTGAGCGCGCCGGCGTCGACGGTCAGGAACCGGCCGTCGCGGCCGATGCCGTCGGTGGTGACCAGGCGGTAATCGGTCCCGTCCGGGCCGAGCGGCAGCAGCGGCGAGTGCGCGAACGTCATACGCCGCAGGTTACGCCGCGGCCCCGAACCCGATCCAACCGATCGTGCGGCCCCGCCCCAGCACCACCCCGTCCGGGCTGATGCCGAGCACCTCGGCGCCGGACTCGACGTCGAGCCGCACCTGTCCGGAGCCGGGATCCACGGCGACCAACCGGTCGGTCGACGCGTCGAGGATGAACACGGCGTAGGCGGTGACGCCCACCTTCGCGCTCGGTTGGGTCGGCCGGGTCCAGGCGGCCCCGCCGGTGCCTAGGTTGACCGCGCGCACCTGCTTGCCGTCGCGGCCACGGATCACGACGACCTCGCCGTTGGTGCCGAGGATCGTCTCGTCCGGCCCGGCGACGGCGAGCTCACGTCCGTCCACTGCGGACAGCACGACGGCGCGGTTGTCGCCGCGGACCGCAATCAGCGCGGTGCCGGCGCCGGGCGGATCCCGGCGCGGCTCGCAGCCGGCGCCGCCGGTGGTCTGCAGGTCGTAGCCTTCGCGCTGCCAGACCTGCTGGCCGCTGCCGGCCTCGCGACCGGTGACGACGAAGCGGCAGCC
>Ga0070664_100000530_pt1 | contig 29152 bp, 25 predicted proteins | sample KBSC73metaG_FD_65863 | JGI IMG/M metagenome (GOLD analysis project Ga0070664, IMG submission 65863) | Corn rhizosphere microbial communities from Kellogg Biological Station, Michigan, USA - KBS C7-3 metaG | ecosystem: Host-associated > Plants > Roots > Rhizosphere > Soil ... | reverse complement strand
GGACCAGCCGGACCAGCCGGACCAGCCGGACCAGCCGGACCGGCTGATCCGCCCGGTCCGCTGGCGGGCGATCCTCCGGACGTGCACCCCTCGCCACCGTCCTCGTCGCCCGCACGCTCGCGCGGGCGGGCCGCCCGCAGGGTGGCCGGCGCGGCGGCCGCCATCCTGGTGTTCGTGGCGATCGCTGCGACGCTCACCCGGGTCGCCGATCCGGAGGCGCTCGCCGGGCAGCGGGCCGAGCCGCCCGCTGTGGCGCCGCCGGCGGCCACGCCGTCGGCCACGCCGTCCGTCGGGCAGGAGACGACGCTGACCCCGGGCGACGAGGCGACGGCGGCGAGCCCGAGCGGGTCGACCGTGTCCACGAAGCCGGCGGACGGCGGCGGCGACTCCGGCAACGACATCACCAGGGGCGACCTCGACGGCGCCTCCCAGGCACCGGTCGCCTTCGCGCTCACTGTGGAGCACTTCGACCTGTCCTGCGCGGCCGATGGCAAGACCTACGTGCTGTCGGTGCGGGTCCGCGGCACCCGTCCGGTGAACACGGCGAGCGTCTACTGGCGCAAGCCCGGCGACGGCGCCGACGACCTGGCGCTCGGCATGGTCGACCGGATGACGCGGGGAGGCAGCCGCGGGAACCTGCGCCTGTCCACGATCGAGTGGTGGGTGGAGGCCGATGCCGTCGGCGGGGGGCATGCCGTGACCGTCAAGCGGACCGCGACCAACCCCTGCCACTAGCAGACTGCGGGACCCGGAATGCCCGCCCCGGCCGGCGACGCTGGCTTCGGAAATCTTGGAGGCTGGTTGCCCCTGGAGGGTCAACCAGCCTCCAAGATCTCGCGCGGTCGGTCACCCGGCGCCGTCCGGGCTCGCCGAACCGGTGCGGCGCTTGCGGTCGGCGAAGCGCCGAAGCCGCTGCTGCAACTCCTCGTTGCCCAGGCCCGCCACGACGGCCGCCGTCTCGGCCGCCAGCGTTTCCTGCCACGGGCGCGGGTCGGCGTTGAGCAGGTCCTTGGTCCGCTTTAGGGCGCTCGCCGAGAACGACGCGGCCCGGTGCGCCATCGCCACCGCCTGCGGTTCCAGGTCGTACACGGGAACGACCCGGGTCACCAGGCCGACCCGCAGCGCCGACGTGGCGTCCAGCACGGCGCCGAACAGCAGCAGTTCGCGCGTCCAGCCCTCGCCGATCAGCTGACGCAGCAGCACCGACGAACCGTTGCTCAGCGTCAGGCTCCACTCGACCTCGGGGCAGGCGAAGCGGGCGTTGTCGGCGGCGATCCGCGCGTCGCAGCTGACGGCGATCTCGAGGCCGCCGCCGTACGCGTAGCCCCCGATCGCGGCGATCACCGGCTGGCGCGCGAAGCGCAGCGCCGTCGCCAACTCCTGGAACCGCGCGGCCTGCCGTTTGCCCGCTGACGGGTCGAAGTGCGCGGCCGCGATCAGGTCCTCGCCGGTGGTGAACGCCGTCCGGCCGCCGGTGAGCACGATCGCCCGCACCGACTCATCGGCCGCGGTCGACCCGACGCTGTCGACGAGAAGGTCGAGCATCTCCGGGTCCAGCGCGTTGTGGACCTCCGGCCGGTTCATCCGGATCACCGCGACCGGCCCGTCGCGCCGCACCTCGACGGTCGTCATCCCTTGACCCACGCGTCGGCGAGCAGTTGCCGGGTGTCCAGGAGCACCTGCGGCAACACCTTGGTGCGGCCCACGACCGGCATGAAGTTGGTGTCGCCGCCCCAGCGCGGCACCACGTGCTGGTGCAGGTGCGCGGCGATGCCGGCGCCGGCCACCGCGCCCTGGTTCATGCCGAGGTTGAACCCGTGCGGGCTGCTGACCGCGCGGATCACCCGCATCGCGGTCTGGGTGAACTCGGCGACCTCGACAGTCTCGGCCGGGTCGAGGTCGGTGTAGTCGGCGACGTGCCGGTACGGGCAGACCATCAGGTGCCCGGGGTTGTACGGGTACAGGTTGAGCACGGCGTACACGCGAACGCCGCGCGCCACCACGAGGCTGGTGTCGGCCGGCGCCTCCGGGGCGACGCAGAACGGGCAGCCGGCCGGTTTGTCGTCGACAGGCTTGTTCTCACCCGCGATGTACGCCATCCGGTGCGGCGTGTAGAGCCGATCCAGTTCGTCGGGTTCGCCCGGCCCTGTCACTGCGCCGAAGGCCCTTCGTTCACCCGCGACTCGACGACCTCGACGACGTGGGCCACGGCCTCGTCGAGCGGGACGCCGTTGCGCTGCGACCCGTCGCGGTACCGGAACGACACGGTGCCCGCCTCGACGTCCTGGTCGCCGGCCAGCACCATGAACGGGATCTTCTGCTGCTGCGCCGTGCGGATCTTCTTCTGCATGCGGTCGTCGGAGTGGTCGACCTCCGCACGGATACCCCGCTTTCGCAGCGTCGCCACGAACGCGTCGAGATAGGGCGCGTGGTCGTCGCGAATCGGGATGCCGACCACCTGGACCGGAGCGAGCCAGGCCGGGAACGCGCCGGCGTAGTGCTCGGTCAGCACCCCGAAGAACCGCTCGATCGATCCGAACAGCGCCCGGTGGATCATCACGGGACGCTGGCGCGACCCGTCGGCGGCCGCGTACTCCAGCTCGAACCGGGGCGGCAGCTGGAAGTCGACCTGGATGGTCGACATCTGCCAGGTGCGGCCGATCGCGTCCTTCGCCTGCACGGAGATCTTCGGACCGTAGAAGGCGGCCCCGCCCGGGTCGGGAACGAGCTCCAGCCCGGACGCCTGCGCGACGTCGCGCAGGGTGGCCGTGGCCTCCTCCCAGTCGGCCGGGTCGCCGATGAACTTCGGCGAATCGTCCCTAGTGGACAGTTCGAGGTAGAAGTCGGTGAGCCCGTAGTCGCGCAGCAGGCCCAGCACGAAGTTCAGCAGCGACGTCAGTTCGCCGGCCATCTGCTCGCGGGTGCAGTAGATGTGCGCGTCGTCCTGGGTCATACCGCGCACCCGGGTCAGCCCGTGGACGACGCCCGACTTCTCGTACCGGTACACCGAACCGAACTCGAACAGGCGCAGCGGCAGTTCCCGGTACGACCGGCCGCGGGAGCGGTAGATGAGGTTGTGGAACGGGCAGTTCATCGGCTTCAGGTAGTACCGGGCGCCCTCCATCTCCATGGGCGGGTACATGCCGTCGGCGTACCACTGCAGGTGGCCGGAGATCTCGAACAGCGTCCCCTTGGAGATGTGCGGGGTGTTGACGAAGGAATAGCCCTCCTCCTCGTGCCGGCGCCGGGAGTAGTTCTCCATCTCGCGCCGGATGATGCCGCCCTTGGGGTGGAACACCGGCAGTCCGGAGCCGATCTCCTCCGGGAAGCTGAACAGGTCGAGGTCGGCGCCCAGCTTGCGGTGATCGCGCTTGGCGGCCTCCTCCAGCATCCGCAGGTGCTCCTTGAGCGCGTCGCGGGTGGGCCACGCGGTGCCGTAGACCCGCTGCAGCTGCGGGTTCTTCTCGCTGCCGCGCCAGTAGGCCGCCGCGGAGCGCATCAGCTTGAAGGCCGGGATGAGCCTCGTCGACGGCAGGTGCGGACCACGGCACAGGTCCGACCAGCAGACCTTGCCCGAGTCGGCGTCGACGTTGTCGTAGATCGTGAGCTCGCCGCCGCCGACCTCCATGACCTCGCTGGCGTCGACGTCACCCTTGATGTCGACGAGTTCGAGCTTGTACGGCTCGTCCTTGAGCTCGGCCTTGGCCTGGTCGAGATTTTCGAACCGCCGACGGCGGAAGCGCTGCCCCGCCTTGACGATCTCCTGCATCCGCTTCTCGAGCCGGGACAGGTCATCGGGATTGAACGGCTGCGCGACGTCGAAGTCGTAGTAGAAGCCGTTCTCGATCGGCGGGCCGATGCCGAGCTTCGCCTCCGGGTACAGATCCTGGACCGCCTGGGCCAGCACGTGCGCGGTCGAGTGGCGCAGCACGTTCAGCCCGTCCGCGCTGCCCATCGGGACGGGCTCGACCTCGGTGTCGGCGTCGGGCGCCCAGTCGAGGTCGCGCAGCCGGCCCTCGGCGTCGCGCACCACCACGATCGCGTTGGGCCCGAAGGCCTGCAGCCCGGCCGCTGCCACCGCCTCGGCACCCGTGGTGCCGGCGGGCACGGCGAGGCGGGCGAGCGGTTCGGCGGCGCTTCGTGTGGAGGCGGCGGACACGGTGAATCTCCCAGCTGCTGGCGCGAGCATTTCCGCAGCCGATGCTATCGCCCGTGGTGCCGCGTCCCGTGGACGCCCGCGCTATCGGACGGGCGTCCACGGTCGTCCGGCCTACCGCTTCCAGAAGGGGCGGCCCGGCGGCCGCACCGGCGGCGGCTGCTGCGGCGGCATGCTCGACGCGGCCAGTTGCGCCAGCGCCGCCTCGACGCGGGCCCACAGCTCCGGCGCGGCACCCGCCGCACGGGCGACCTCGGCGGCGAGGTTTGCGACCCCGCTGACGTACGCCGGGTTCACTCCGATCGCCGTCAGCTCCCGCGCGGCGTCCGCCAGCCACCGGCCGGCCCGCGCGAGCGCCTCGGCCCGGGCGGCCGGCGAGGTGCCCACCGCCGCACGGAACAGATCCAGCTCGACCTGGGCCCTGGCGGCGAGCGCGGCGGCACCGGGCGGGACCGGCGTGACCGGGACGGGCGGCGTCGTCGGCGCCGGTCGCGGCGCCGGCCTTGGCCCGGGCTGCGGCGGGAACGGCGGCTCGGGCGGCATCGGCGGGATCGAGGGCATCGGCGTCGGCGGCGTCGTCGGAGCCGGCACCGGCCCGATGCCCGGAACGGGCGGCGTCGGCGGGACCGGCGGCAGCGGTGGCACGTGCGGTGGGGACGCGGGAAGCTCCGCCGCCGGGGGCATCGCGTCCGGCGCGGCCGCCCGCGCGGCGTCGAGGTGCGCGCCACCCGCCGGCCGGAACCGCCCCGCGGCCCGCGGCATCACGGCGGGTGCCGGCGGCGGCCCGGCCGCCACCGCACCGCCCGCGCCGCCGGGCGCCGCGGTCGGGCCGAACGCGCGCTTGGCCATCATCGGGGCGGCGGCCGGCATCGCGTAGCCGACCGGGCGCATCGCCGGGCCGGCGCTGCCGGTGCCGAGCATGTCCCAGCCGTCGGCCGGCTCGACGGGCTGCACCACCTTGTGTGTGATTCCGCCCTCGGTGACGACGCGCTCGTCGACGGCGACATACGCGGTGAACCGGCACAGCACGCCGAAGCGCAGCGACGCGGCGACGATGTGCTTCTCCAGGTCCTCGTTGGACACCCGGCGGCCCACCGCGTACGCGTCCTCGAGGTCGCGCACGTATGCGCGCGCCCAGATCGCCGTCGCGGCCGGGCTGTCGTGCCGCTCGCCGACGACCTCGGCCCGCCACGGCGACCCATCCGACGCCGTTCCGCGCACGACGAGCCGACCCCCGTCACCGGTGTACCGTCCCCGGATCACCAGCGGCACGCCGGGGAACAGGTCGGGCAGCCGGGCGGGCGACACGGTCCCGTCCACGATGGACAGTGACGACGGCTCGATCGACACATGGGTCACCAGCGGGGCGCCGATGCGGCGATGGATGTTCGCCATCACCTCGTCCAGCCGGTCCTCGCTCTCGACGAGTTCGAACAGCCCGCCGCCCGCGGCGGCCAGCCGGCCCAGGAAACCGGCGTTCACGGCCCGGTCGATGCCGATCGTGTGCACCCGGATGCCGCTGAGGTCGCCGATGTGGTGCAGGATCTGGTCCTCGTTGCCCACCTGGCCGTCGGTCACCAGCACCAGCACCCGGTCCCGCTCACCGTCGGTCAGCAGCGCGCGGCCGTCGCGCAGCGGGGCCAGCATCTCGGTGCCGCCCCGGGCATCCACAGTGGACAGGTGCCGGACGGCGCGGAACCGGTTGCGGTCGGTCGCCTCGACAAGCCCGTGCGCAAGCCCCTCCGGACGATCGACGACGTGGTCGAAGGTGAGGACGGCGAACCGGTCGGCGTCGGTCAGCGTGTCGACGATGCGGGCGGCGGCCCGGCGGGCACTGATCATCTTCCAGCCGCCCATGCTGCCCGACCGGTCCAGCACGAGCACCACGTCGCGCGGGCGGGGCGGCGCGCTGCCGGCCGGCGGCAGCACCGTCAGCTCGAAGGTTCCCTCGTTGCCCTCGTCGTCCTTGTGCAGGACCAGCGCCGGCTCGGTGCGCTCGGAGCCGTAGTCCAGGCGCAGGACGAAGTCGCGGTTTGCCCGCTCCCCCGGCGCGATCCGCCACCTTCCGTCTACAGTGGACACCGCGTGCAGGCTGGAGCGCACCGTGCCCAGCGGCAGGCCGGCCGGGTCGACCCCGACGTCGATCGACAGCCGCACCGGGTTGGGGAAACCGGGCAGCAGCACCGGCGGCGTGATGCGGGAGGCGTCCGGGACGGCGTCGGTGTCGTCGGCGTAGCCGTCGCCGGCCTGCGCGCCGCCCAGGGCGGAGCCGGGGATGTAGCGCGGGGCGACCACGAGCGGGAACCGGAACATGGCGGCACCGTCCGAAATGGACAGTGGACCGGCGAGCGTCAGAATGACGGTCACCTGCTCGCCCGGCACGATGTTGCCGACCCGCATGGTGAACACGTCGGGGCGGTCCTCCTCCGCGATGGAGGCCCGCTGGCCCGCGGCGATCGCCCGGTCGTACGTCTCGCGCGCCTCGGCCCGCTCCTGCAGCTTCGCCTCCACCACCCGGTCGGCGGCGATCATCCGCATGCCGGTGACGGCCGCGCGGTCGGGCAGCGGGAAGACGTAGGTGGCCTCCAGCGGCTGGGCGTGCGTGTTGACGAACCGCTGCGTCAGCTCGACCCGGTACACCAGGCCGGTCACGTCGGCCTTCACGTCGATCGCGGCGAGCGGAAGGTTGCCGTGCTCGGTACGAAGGCAGCCGAGCCCGCCGTCCTCCTGCGGCGCGGCCGCCCGGTCGGCCTGCTCGTCGGTCATCGGCACGATCTGGACGGTCATCGCGAACTCCCTCGGTGTCGGGTGGATCCGGCCAGCAGGCCGCGGGCGGTCAAAAGGTCGATCAGCGGTGCCGCGGCGGCCCGAAGGGCCGCAACGTCGTCGGGGTCGGGCGCCGCGGGAAGCAGCAGCACCGCGCCACCGTCGAGCGGGACGCCGGTGAGCACCGCCCCCGGCTCGTCGTCATGCACCCGCACCGCGGCGGGCGGCGGCGCTGCGATGGGCTGCGCCCAGAAGGAGCCCCGCGCGGGTGATGGCGGCGCGGACGCCTCGGTGTCGGATGAGAGCGGCGCGGACGCCTCGGCGCCTTCGAGGCCGGCGATGTGCTCCAAGCTCGCGTCGTCGGCACCCACCAGCTCGGCCTGGATCTCGGCCAGGCTGCGGCCCTGCGCCTGCCGGTGCTTGATGGCCACGAGCTGGGCCAGATGGCGCGGCCCGTAGAGGGCGGTGCGACCGCGCATGCCGGCCGGCCGGTCGAGCAGCCCGATCGTCGTGTACCACCGGATCGCCCGCCGGTCGGGCACCTCACGGACGCGACCGTTCGGGGCGCCCGGGTAGTCGGCGGCACCGAGCGCGTCCGACACCCGCGCGACCAGTTCGTCGAGGGTCCACTCCGCAGGCATGCCGCAACCATAACACTGTCACATTGACACTGTCATATCCGGATGCCGACAGTTCGGGTGACCGGGCTCGCGGACGCGCCGGTGAACCTGGCGATGTCGAGGTCATCCCGCCCTCGCCAGGTTCACCGCTAGTCGAACAGCGGCCGACCAGCGACCGCGAACGATCTCAGGGCAACTGCTGCCAACCCGACCAGCCCGTGGCCGCGGCGCCGTTCGACGCGACGTTCACGAACAGCCGGCCGCTCGTGCCGTAGCCGTAGACCTCCAGCCCGCCACCGTTCGGAGTGATCGCGGTGGCCGAGATGAACAACCCGCCGAGCGTCGACCAGGGCGCGGTGACGTTGCCCGCGGCGTCGCCCACCCGCAGCCAGATGGCGTTGTCGCCACCGCGGATGAGGATCGCCACGCCGCTGCCGTCCACCGTCGCCGACAGCGCCGGCTCCGAGGTTGCGAGGCCGCCCGCCGACCGCCACGCCGTCCAGGCGCCCGCCCGGTTGCGCAACCACACGGCGCCGTCACGACCGATGCCGGCGACGACGAGCCCGCCGCCCGGTGTGCTCGTCGCGCTGAGCGACGAGGTGAACAGACCACCGAGGCCCTGCCAGGCACCCCATTGCCCGTTCGGCGCTCGCTCACGCAGCCAGGCGCCAGCGTCGCCACCGCGGGCCACCACACTCACTGTCCCGTCCGCCGCCCGGGCCACCGCCGGCCGGCTCGTGAGCAGCCCGCCGAGGTCGACCCAGCCGGAACCGCCGCCGGCGGCGGTCACCGAGCGGAACCACAGGTGGTTGTCCCCGCCCTGGATGAACACGTCGTTGCTGTCCTGGGTCGCCGGAGCGGCCGCCGGGCCGTCGAACATGCCGCCGCCGAGCGCGACCGGCGCCGTCCACGACCCGTTCGTTCGCGTCCGCCGGTACAACCCGTCATCGGTGCCCCGGGTGTACACGTGCACGGCTCCCAGGGTGGTCGTGGCCGCGGGCCCGGGGACGGTAAGGCCGGAGTGCCCGTTGAGGTCGACGAACGTGTATCCCAGCGACCGGTAGTAGTCGATTATCAGCGGCAACGCCGCCACCGTGGCGGGATTTCCGTTGGGCTGGTTGTGCATCAGGATCACGGGGTGCTGCTGTGATCCCCCGGCCCGGGCGAGCGAGACGATCCGGTCGACCCACTCCTGCGCGCCGGACCCGTTCGCCTTCCAGTCCTCGGTGTCGACCGACCACAGCCAGACGGACATGCGCCGCTGGAAGGCCGCGTCGAGCGTAGCGGTGTTGTACTCGCCGTACGGCGGGCGGAACAGGCACGGCGGCTGGGTCACGGTCGACGTCTGTGCCGACGAGGCCCGGTCCATCTCGGTGCCCTGTGCCGACGCGCTCAGGCCCGGCATGCTCGGGTGGCTCCAGGTGTGGTTGCCCAGCGCCGCACCGATCGTGGCCTCGGCGCGGACGAGCGTCGGCCGCACCGTCGCGTTGACGCCGATGTTGAAGAACGTGGCCGGCACCCCGTAGTTCTGCAGGATCGTCAGGATCTGCTGCGTGCTAGCGCCCGGACCGTCGTCGAAGGTCAGCGCGACGGTCTTGCCGGCGCCGGGCGCGGCGCTCTGTGCGCCGTACTTCGGCGCCGGGCACGAGCCGGTCGAGACGCCGGCCGTCGGCACCGGGACGGCGTTCGGATCGGCGGCGAGGACCCGGGCGGGGGGCCACGGCCCGGCCTGTTTCGAATCGGATGGGGGTGGCGGAGGGGGCGGCGCGGCTGCGGCGCCGACCGGCCCGAACCCGGTCAGCAGCAGCGGCAGCATTGCGACCAGCGCCGCGGCCCGGCGCCGCGGGATCGACATATCGGCCTCCCTGAAGACAGGTCGCCATGAATAGGTTTGACCGACGACGGTCAATATTGGCGAACCTATCGGACAGGGTCCATACATCGATTGGCGCACGAACAGGGCCATTCGGCCCGTGGCGCCGGCCGGGAACGTCGAGAACACCGCGGCAGTGGCGCAGCGGCCTACGGATCAGGTGCGCGCGGATCGTCCGGTACAGGTCGTCCGCCGCGACATTCCAGCCGGCGGCGTCACGCGGTCAGGACCCGGCAGGCCCGACGGGGAGGCGGATCGCGGCGCGCACGCCGGGGCCGGCGTCGTCCAACCGCACGGTGCCCTCGTGCTGGCGGACCAGCTCCCGCACGATCGCGAGCCCCAGCCCCGTCCCACCGTCGTCGCGGGCGCGGCCGTCGTCGAGCCGGGTGAACCGGTCGAACACGCGTTCCCGGTCGGCGGCCGGAATGCCCGGGCCGTCGTCGGTGACCGCCATGACCGCCGTGCCGCCCTCGGCGTAGCCGGTGAGCGTGACCCGGCTCGACGCGTGCCGCACGGCGTTGTCGACCAGGTTGGTCACGGCCCGCACCAGCGCGTCGCGGTCGCCGCAGACGGTGAGGTCGGGCGGCGCGCACTCGGCCAGCGCCACGGGCACCCGGGCGCCGCGGCAGCGTTCGGCCACCTCGAGGAGCAGCTCGCGCACCGCCACCGGCCCGGCACCGCCAACCACAGCCGGCGCCCGGCCGTCGTCGGCCCTGGCCAGCAGCAGGAGGTCGTCGACCAGGCGGCTCAGCCGCACGACGTCGGCCAGCAGGTCGGGCACCAGATCGGGGGGCATCCCGTGCCGGCCCGCGACCTCCAGTTCGGTGCGCATCGCCGCGAGCGGGCTACGCAGTTCGTGCGCCGCGTCGGCCACGAAGGCGCGCTGCTTGGCTCGGGCGGCGGCGAGCCGGTCGAGCATGTCGTTCAGTGTCACCGCCAACCGCTGGATCTCGTCGTGCGACGCGGGCACCGGCAGCCGGTCGGTGCGGCGCGCCCCCGCACCGGTGATCGACTCCGCTCCGGCGCGCAACTCCTCCACGGGTCGCAGCACCGCGCCGACGACGCGCCAGCCGACCGCCGCGAGCAGCAGCACGAGCACGGGGTACACGACAAGAAGGTGCCGGCGCAGCACCCCCGCGCTCTGGTAGACCTCCGCGACCGGCCGGCCCACCACCACCGTGTCCGCGCCCACGGGCACCGCCACCACCCGGATCGGCCCCTCGACCGAGGCGCGCGACCCGTCGACGTACATCCGCTTGCCGTTGCGGGCAGCCGGCAGCTCGGACGCCCGCAGCAGGGAGACCAGCCGGTCGGCTCCGATGGAGGCGTACCGCACCCGGGCCTCGGCGTCGACCACCTGCACGACCTGCCCGCCGGCGACCGGCACCGGGTCGGGCAGCTGACCGGCGGCGGCCAGCGTCGCTACGTCGCGGGCGGTGCTCAGCGCCGCGTCGTCGACCGTGCGTTGCAGCGTCAACCCGAGGACGGCGAACAGCGCCAGCCCCCCGGCCAGGAAACCGGCCGCGAGCCCGAAGGTCCCGATCAGCACCAGCCGGGCCCGCAACGAGCGCCGCCGCCACCACCTGATCACGCCAGGGCCGACAATCGGTAACCCGCGCCCCGCACCGTCTCCAGCCGGTCCCGGCCGATCTTGCGACGCAGATAACCGACGTACACCTCGACCGCGTTGGGAGCGGTGTCGGCGGCCGCGTCCCACACGTGATCGAGCAGCTCGATCTTCGACACCACCCGGTCCGGCCGGCGCATCAGGTACTCCAGGAGGGCGTACTCGCGCGCCGTCAGGGAAACCGGCGCGCCGGCGCACGTCACCGTGCGGGTCGCCGGATCCAGGTCGATGTCGCCGACGGTCAGCACCGTTGGCCGCGACGGTGCGCCGCGGCGCAGCAGCGCCCGCAGCCGGGCCAGCAGGACGACGTACGAGAACGGCTTGGTCAGGTAGTCGTCGGCGCCGCAGTCCAGCCCGTCGGCCTGGTCGTACTCGCCGTCCTTGGCGGAGAGCATGAGCACCGGCAGCCAGTGCCGTTCGGCGCGCAGCTGCCGCACCACCCGGTAGCCGGACAGCCCCGGCAGCATGACGTCCAGGATCATCGCGTCGTAGTCGCCGTGGCGGGCCATGTCCAGACCGCGTGGGCCGTCGTGCGCGAGGTCCACCACGAAGCCCTCGGCGGCGAGGCCCCGCTGCAGCGCCCGGGCCAGCCGCTGTTCGTCCTCAACTACCAGCAACCGCACGTCACCAGGGTGGCATGCCGGACGGCACAACCCGACCCGCAACTCTCAGCGACCTCTCAGTGAGCACCGTGCACCATGGTCGGCATGTCGATCTTCGTGTCCAGGCCCGCCCTGCGCTGGCTCGTGCCGGTCGCGGTCACCGTCGCGGTGGTCGGCGGCGGCGCGGCGGCCAGGACGATCGCCGCCTCGGCCGAACCGTCCCTCCCCGACCGCAGCGCCGCGCAACTACTCGTCGACCTGCAGACCGCCAACCTGTCCGGGCTGTCCGGCACCGTGCGCACCAGCGCCGACCTCGGCCTGCCCGAGCTGCCGGACAACGTCGGGCCCGGCGCGCCGGACCTCACCGGCCTGATCACCGGCTCGCGCACGCTGCGCGTCTGGTACTCCGGGCCGGACAAGATGCGTGTCGCGTTGCTCGGCACGCTGGGTGAGTCCGACATCATCCGCAACGGCCGCGACATGTGGCAGTGGGACAGCCGCTCCCAGCAGGCCGTCCACCGCCAGCTACCGGCCGACGGGGCCGAGCCGCAGAAGCCCGGCAACCCGAACCTGCCCAAGTCGCCGCAGGAGGCCGCCGACCTCGCGCTCAAGGCCGTAGACCCGACGACGGTGGTGAGCACCGGCACGAACGCCCGGGTGGCCGGCCGCACGGCGTACGAGCTGATCCTCGCGCCGCGCGACACCGCCTCGCTGATCAGCCAGGTGCGCCTGGCCGTGGACTCCAAGCAGCACGTGCCGCTGCGCGTCCAGGTGTTCGCGAAGGGCCGCGCCGAGCCGGCGTACGAGGTCGCGTTCACCCAGATCTCCTTCGACCGCCCGGACGACGCGCAGTTCGCGTTCAACCCGCCGCCCGGCACGAAGGTCACCGAGGGCACGAACGAGGCGCCACCGACGGGCGCACCGGCCAACGCTGCGGCGAACGCCGAGAAGCCGAAGGTCGTCGGCACCGGATGGACCTCGGTGGTCGTCGCGAAGATGCCGCCCGCCGACGCGAGCAAGCCCGCCGACCCGAACCGGCCCGACGCCGGCAGCCCCGCGAACATGTTCCTCGAGCGGCTGCCGAGGGTCAGCGGCGACTGGGGCAGCGGCCGGCTGCTGAGTGGACGGCTGTTCAGCGTCCTGCTGACCGACGACGGCCGGGTGCTCGCCGGCGCTGTCGCCCCCGAGAAGCTGTACGAGGTCGCGCGTGGATGAGTCCGCGGTCAGCTCGACCGGGCTCACCAAGCGGTTCCGCCGCCAGGTCGCCGTCGACGGCGTCGACCTGGCGGTGCCGCGCGGTGCGGTCTACGGCTTCCTCGGCCCCAACGGCTCGGGCAAGACGACGACGATCCGCATGCTCCTCGGCCTGATCGGGCCCACGGCCGGCAGCCACGCCCTGCTCGGCCGCGACATGCCACAACATTCGGGCGACGTGCTGCCCCGGGTCGGGGCGCTGGTCGAGGGTCCGGCGTTCCACCCGTACCTGTCCGGTCGCGCGAACCTGCTGCGCCTGGACGCGGCCGACCGCACCGCCGATCCGCGCACCGCCCGCGCCCGGGTCGACCACGCGCTGGACCGGGTGGGCCTGCTCGCCGCCGCCCGCAAGCGGTACCGGGCCTACTCGCTGGGCATGCGGCAGCGGCTCGCGCTGGCCGCCACCATGCTGATGCCGCGCGATCTGCTGATCCTCGACGAGCCGACGAACGGCCTCGATCCGCAGGGGACGCGCGAGGTGCGGTCGATCATCAGCGCGCTGGCCGCCGACGGCGCGACGGTGATGCTCTCGACGCACCTGCTCTCCGAGGTCGAGCAGATCTGCACCCACGTCGGGGTGATGCACCTCGGCAAGCTCGTCGCCCAGGCGCCGCTGGTACAGCTGCGCGCCCAGGCGGTGCCCCGGGTGCGGGTCGACACCGCTCAGCCCGAGGACGCCGCGCGCGTGCTCACCGGCCTCGGCGTCACCGAGGTCGAAGCGAGGGTCGAAGCGGGAGCCGACGCCGTGACGGGGCTGCCCGGCGACGTCGCCCCGGAAAAGATCGTGGCGGCGCTGGTGCACGACGGCGTGCCGGTGCGCGGGTTCGCGGTCGTCGCGCCGGATCTCGAGGAGATGTTCGTGTCGCTCACCGGGGAGGGCTTCGATGTCAGTGGTTGAGGCAACCCCTGCCCCGATCGCGCAACGGGTCAAGCCGCGCCGGTTCAGCACCCGGTTCTACCGCTCCGAGCTCATGCTGATCTTCGGCCGCCGGCGGAACTGGGCCGGGCTGGCGGTGCTGGCCGCCGTCCCGTTGATCATCGCCGTCGCGACGAAGGTCTGGCCGCCGACCGGGCCCGCCAACGGCGGCGGGCCGGACACGTTCTTCGCGAGCATCACCAGCAACGGCCTGTTCGTCTCGCTGGCCGCGCTCACGGCCGAACTGCCGCTGTTCCTGCCGCTTGCCGTCGCCTCGATCGCCGGTGATGCGGTGGCCGGCGAGGCCAACCTCGGCACGCTGCGCTACCTGCTGTCGGTCCCGGTGCAGCGCACCCGCCTGCTGCTGGTGAAGTACGCGGCGATCGTCGCGTTCGCCTTCGCCGCGACGCTGCTGGTGGCCGTCGTCGGAGCGAGCGCGGGGCTGGTGCTGTTCGGCGGCGGGAAGGTGCTGCTGCTGTCCGGCACCGAGGTGTCGTTCTGGGCGGGGCTGCTGCGCCTGCTCGGCGTCTGCGCCTACATGGCGGTGGGGCTCTCGGCCCTCGGTGCCGTCGGGATGTTCGTCTCGACGCTCACCGAGCAGCCCATCGGCGCGACGATCGCCACGATGATCCTCGTGGTCCTCAGCTTCATCCTGGACACCATCCCCCGATTGGACTGGCTGCACCCCTACCTGCTGACGCACTACTGGATGTCGTTCGGCGAGCTGCTGCGCGATCCGGTGGTGTTCGACGGGCTTCGACCGGGCCTGCTCTCGGCGGGCGCCTACATCGTGATCTTCCTGACCGCCTCCTGGGCCCGCTTCGCCGGCAAAGACGTCTCCAGCTGACCGGGCCGGGCCGCCCGCTACTTGTGCCGGCCCGTCTCGGCCGGCACCATCGCGGCCGCCTCGTACAGTTCGCGGGCCCGGGCCAGCATGGCCTCCTCCTGCGCGTTCTCCTGGCGCACGGTGGAGCCGACCGTCGCGTACGCCAGCGTGCTGATCATCACGCAGGCCAGGATGGCGATCGGGGCGAGCAGTTCGAACGCGCCGAGACCGTCGACCGGTGGCGCGCCCGGGTCGAGTTCGACCTGCACGGCCGACATCCCGGTGTAGTGCATGCTGCACACGGCGGTCGCTATCAGCAGCGCGGCGGCCACCGTCGCGGTGGCGCCGCGGATGACCGCGGCGAACCACAGCGCCACGGTGGCGGCCACGATCGCGATGACGAACGATGCGCCGACCAGCGTGAGGTCGTACGTCATGGTGCCGGCGAAGTGCAGCGCGGACATGCCGGTGTAGTGCATGGCGGCGAGGCCGATGCCGGTGAAGATGCCGCCGACGGCGATCTTGACTGCGGACGGGGTGGTGAAGGTCGCGATGAACAACCCGATCGCGACCATGCCGAAAGCGAGCAGGAAGCTGGCCGCGGTGATCCAGAGGTCGTAGGTGATCAGCGTGTCCGGTATGTCGAAGCCGAGCATCGCCATGAAGTGCATCAGCCAGATGCCGGTCCCGCCGAGCGCGAGCGCCGAGAGGAGCAACCAGCGGGCCCGGCTCCAGCCGGAGGTGCCCCGGGCACGGGCCGCGAGCACGATGCTCAGCAGCGACCCGAGGAACGACAGAATGAATGCCAGCACGGGGTTGATCACCCCGTACGCGAAATGATGAACCTCTGCCACCGATGCACCCCTAGTCCGCGCCGCCCGTAACCGGGGAATTGAACCCACCGCTGATCACCGCGCCGTCGCACAGTTCGTACGTCAAATCGCGGGATGACCTGCCAACCAGCCGAACGGTGGCCCCGCGAGTGGGTATATGCATGGCATGGCGACCGGGGTGCGGATGGAAAAGGCGGAGCAGACACAAAAAGCAGACGAGCCCGACGGCGCACCGGCGCCCGCCAGCCGCTGGCGTCGGGCGTGGCGCTTCGCGCGTCGGGTCCAGAAGGACATGAGCGACGACAACCTGACCCTGGTGGCGGCCGGCGTCGCGTTCTACTGGATGCTCGCACTGTTCCCGGCGATCATCGCGATGGTGACCGTGTACGCGCTCGTCGCCGACGCGCAGCAGGCGCGCGACCAGCTCGAACCGGTGCTGTCCACGCTGCCGGCCGACGCGCGCAGCCTGATCGTGCCGCGGCTGGATCAGACGGTCGACGCCAGCGGTGGCGGCCTGACCTTCGGGCTGGTGGCGAGCCTGCTGGCCACGCTGTGGGCGACCTCGGGCGGCATGCAGGCGCTGATGACGGGCATCAACATCATCTACGGCGTCGACGAGACCCGGAACTTCGTGCGGCTCAAGAGCACCGCATTGGGGCTGACGCTCGGCGCGCTGATCGCGGCCGGGGTCTCGATCGGCCTCGTCGCCGCGTTCCCGGTGGTCCTGGACGTGATCGGCCTCGACCCGGTGACCGCCGTCGCCGCCCAGGCGGTGCGGTGGATCATGCTCGTGGTCCTGATCGGCACGGGGCTGTCGATCATGTACCGGTTCGGGCCGGCCCCGCACCGCGCCCGCTGGCGATGGATCACGCCCGGCAACGTGACGGCCGTGGCGTTGTGGCTGGTCGCGTCGCTCGGGTTCTCCCTCTACGTGAGCTCGTTCGGCTCGTACGACAAGACCTACGGCACGCTGGCCGCGGTGATCGTGTTGCTGATGTGGCTGTACCTGTCGGCCATCGTGGTCCTGCTGGGCGCCGAGATCGACGCCATCCGTGAGGAGTCGCACGGGCCCCGCCCGGGCAGTTCGATCGTCGAGTTCGTCGACGTGGCCGTCCCCGTCCGTACCGCGTACAACCAGTGGACCCAGTTCGAGGAGTTCCCGAGGTTCATGGACGGCGTCGAGGAGGTCCGCCAGGTGACGCCCGAGCTGACGCACTGGAAGGTCAGGGTGGCCGGCGTGGAGCGGGAGTTCGACGCCCGGATCACCGAGCAGCACCCGGACCAGCGGGTCGCGTGGACGTCGCTCTCCGGGCCGCGGCACGCCGGCGTGGTGACGTTCCACCGCCTCGACGACACGCACACCCGGGTCACCGTGCAGATGGACATCGAGCCGGATGGCGTCGCCGAGACCGCCGGTAACAGGGCCGGGGTGATCGACAGGCGGGTCAAGGGCGACGTCGAGCGGTTCAAGGAGTTCATCGAGAACCGGGAGACCGAGACGGGCGCGTGGCGTGGCGACGTCGCGCGCCCGACTCCGTAGGCCCGGTCACCAGCAGCCGAGATGTCGGTCGGCCCGGCGGCGGGCCTCGAGCGCGATCCGCCGCGCGGGGCGACACGAGTGTGACGTCATGGCATCATCGGCCTTACGGCGGCGTGGCAAGGCGTCTTCGGGGATCGGGAAGTAGATTGAAGTAGTCATGACGCCATACTGACATCATTGATGACGTCAGTCAAGCGTCGGTGACGTCAACATGTGCGTCGGCGACGAGATTCAGCTCGATCCCGTGCTCCAGCCACGCCTTCGCCCCGGCGAGCACGAACCCGAAGCCCTGCGTCGAGTCGACGACCCGCGCGACGACCTCGTCCGGCGTCCCGCCGAAGCCGTGGTTCCGGATCCGCACGTAGGTGCCGTCGCCGTCGACCGGGGTGAACGTCCACTCCACAGTGGACGGATTGTCGGGATCCCACTCGACGACGATGCGCTCGCCGGGCACGATCTCCCGCACGGCGACGGTGGTGCCGACGCCGTACATCTCCCACTCCCACGCCACCTTGGCACCCGGCTCCAGCGGCCCGCTGCTCTTCGTGAACCAGAACCGGGTGGTCACGGCCGGATCCGCGAACGCGCGGAACACCTCGCCCGGCGGGCGCCGGATCAGCATGCCGGTGGTCATTTCGAGAGTCATCATTCCTCCGCTTCCGCAAGGGCCTTGAGCGCGGCGAGCCGCCGGTCCCAGGCCCGCACGACGTCGGTCAACTGGCGGCCGAGTTCGGACAGGCGCGCCCCGATCGGCGCGTACACCCGTTCCCGACCGACCACTGTGGACTCGACCAGCCCCGCCTCGGTCAGCACTGCGAGGTGCTTGTTGATAGCCTGCCGGCTGATCGGGAACCGCCTGGCGAGCGCCGACGCCGACGCCGGCCGCTCGCCGAGGAACACGAGGATGTTCCAGCGCGTCTCGTCGGCGAGCGCGGCCAACGAGGCCGGAAACGTCGACGGCGTCACGTTTCCAGCGTGCGGGCGAGCGCCGCCAGCTCGGTCGCCCAGCCGCTCGCGTTGCCCTCGTAGTTCTCTCGGCGCTGCTCCTCGGTCGAGTCGAGCGACCCGAAGCCGGACTCGGCCACCCGCACCAGAATCCCGCCCGCGGGATCGTCGTCGAGCCAGAACTCCACGAGCGTCGTCGGCCCGTCGACGGTGCGGCGCAAGCCGTCGCTGCGCCAACGGAACGCGGCGTAGGTCTGCGGCGACAGTTCCACGACCCGCACCTGGAACATGCCGTGCACCGGGTCGTGCACGTCGCACACGTCGCCGTTGCGCTCGATCCGGTGCTCGATGACGTCACCGTCGTTGATCCACCAACCGGGCCGGGTCACCAGGTCCCACACCCGTTGCCGGCTCGCGTTGATGGTGATCTGCCGCTCGATGCGGTCGGTATCGGTGATCGGCGTCATGCCACCGACCCTGCCACGCCCTCGCCCGAAGTGCAACCCTAGGGTTGCAGGTTGATCAGGGGCAGCCGCAGCACCGATCCGGCCAGCACCGCCCGGTCGGCCGGCACCATCGGGCCCTCCTCGGCCAGCGCCGCACCGGTACCCGGATTGCGCGACCACCGCGGGTGCGCCCCGCCGCTGACCTGAACCCGGATCCGGTGCCCCGCAAGGAAAGCGTGCGCCATCGGCCACAGTTCGACGTCGACATCGTGTTCCACACCGGGCTTGCCCGCCACCCGCACGAAGCCGTCGCAGATGTTCTCCGACCGGCCGTTCGGCGCCACGTCGCACACCCGCACGAACACGTCGAACGACGGCGCCGACGACGTCGTGCGGATCAGCGCGCGCACCGGCCCGACCGCCTCCACCTGCTCGGCCAGCGGCTCACTCGTGTACACGAGCACGTCGGGCCGGGCCTCCAGCGCCCGGTTGTCGCGCACGCCGGCCGCCGTGCCGTTGAGCCGGGGCCCGCCGACGGCCGGCGTCGGGTGCGCCGGGTCGTAGCGGAACTCGCGCCGTCCCGTGCCGGGTCCGCCGTCGGGCGCGAGCGCGCCGTCGGTTCCCAGAAACCAGTCCTCGACGCGGTGAGCGGGCGGCCACCCGGCCAGGTCCCGCCACTCCCCCGACCCTCCTATGTGTACCCGGACCGGAGCGGCCGGCTCCACCGCGTCACCGCGCAGATGCTCACGCAGGAACCGCACGCCCTCGCGCACCGACGCGAGGAACAGCCCGGCGCTGCCGTGGTGCCACGGCCCGATCACCAGTTGCGGCCCGCGTCCGGCGGCAACGAGCACGGCGTGGTCGACGAGTTGCCACGGCAGGAAGATGTCGTACCAGCCACCCATCATCAGCACCGGCGCCGCGACCTCGGCGACCCTGTGTTCGTGGCCGCGCTCGCGCCAGTACGGCGAGTCCTCGGCCGTCTCGCGCAGCCACTCCTGGAAGTGCGGCACGGCCGCGCCGACGGCGAGCGCGTCGGCCTCGGCCAGCACCGGATGCGCCAGCGCCCGCTTGAGCTTCGGCTGCCCGCGCAGCATCTCCACCAGCGCCTGGTGCGGCGGCCGGCGCTGGGCGTCGAGGATCGCGCTCCAGGTGAGCACCGTGTCCAGCGAGAAGCCGCCGCCGGCGTAGGTCGGGGCCTGGAACGAGGCGGCGGTGACGGACGTGGCCAGCGCCTTGAGTTCCGGGCCGGCGTCGGCGGCCACCGCCCACTGGGTGAACCCGACGTAGCTCGGCCCGTACATCGCGAACGCGCCCGTGTACCAGGGCTGGTGGCGCAGCCAGTCGATGGCGTCGAGGCCGTCGTCGCGCTCGCGGCGCATCGGTTCGAAGACGCCACCGGAGTCGGCGGTGCCGCGGCAGGACTGGACCACGACGTGGAAGCCGTATCCCGCCACGGTGCGGGCGATCACGCCGGTCGGGCCGCCGCGCCCGTACGGGGTGCGGACGAGCACCGTGGGCGACTTCTCTCCTCCCCCTCCGGGGTGTGGGCGGGCGTCGCCCGCCCGCACCGGTGCAGATCGAGCCGAACTCGAGTACTGCGGTGCGTACACGTCGGTGCGCAGGATCACGCCGTCACGGGCGCGCACCGACAGTCCACGGTGGACGGACACCCGACGGGTGAGCGGGCGGCCGAGCCCGCAGGCGGCGGCGAGGGCGCGGGAGCCGATCGTCATCGTGAGCCTCCTCCGGCACGGAAATACATGGTGAGCCGCATCAGGCGCAGGAATCCCATCTTCTCGTAGACCGGTTGACCGTCGTCGCTGGCGATCAGCACCGCCGGCAGATCTGCCGCGACGTCGATCGCCGCCCACGTCAACGCCGTTCCGTAGCCGTGCCCGCGGGCCGACGGCACGGTCGCCACCCAGTCGACCTCGACGAGTCCATGGTGGACGGCCGAACCGGCGGTTGCCACCGGCACGCCGTCGACGGTGCCCAGGAACAGGTTGAGCCGACCGTCGAGGAGGCGCGGATCCGCGATGGCACTGGTCTCGCCGGCGTCGAGACCGAAGCCGTCGATCAGCACCTGGCGGAAGGCGGCCAGTTCCGCGGGCGTCCGGACGGGATGGATGACGAGTCCTCGGGGCAATGGTCCCCGCGTCGCATGGAAAGGCAGAACCATGAACGGCGGGTGACCCATGAGCGCGAGCCCGCGCTCCGCGAACGCCGCACCCGGCACCGGAAACACCGACAGCAGCACGAAGGCGCGGTGCGGCGGGTAGAACCGGAGCGCGCTGCCGAGGGTGGCGGCGAGGCGCTCCGGGGTCGGCGGGCGGAGCAGCACCACGGCGTTGTCGAACAGGAACGGCGAGCCGAGGTCGGCGAACGCGGCGTCGTCGTCGCGGTGGGCGCGGCCGCCGACGGCCACGGCCATCTCGGCGGTGCGATCGGCGTAACTGTGGACGAACTGGCGGAGCAGGCTGTCGGCGATGGGGACGTCGGCCTCCCAGCCGGTGGTGAGTTCCGTCACGGCACGCCTCCGCTCCGCGAAGGCGTGCCTACCGCGGCCCCGCTCCGCGGTGCCGCGCCATTTCTGATGGTTCCCTCGCTCCGCTCGGTCACGGGAAAGACGGTATCCCGGGGTCGGCGTTCACGGCTCGGGCGGCGCCCGGGACAATTGGGCCATGCCAGTCCGCTCAGATCTTCGCAATGTGGCCATCATCGCCCACGTCGACCATGGCAAGACCACGCTCGTCGACGCCATGCTCACCCAGGCCGGGGCATTCCACGCCCGGGCAGCGGCGGCCGACCGGGTGATGGACTCGATGGATCTGGAGCGGGAGAAGGGAATCACCATCCTCGCCAAGAACACCGCGATCCACTACGGCGAGACTGTCATCAACATCATCGACACCCCCGGCCACGCCGATTTCGGCGGTGAGGTCGAGCGCGGACTGACCATGGTGGACGGTGTGCTGCTGCTCGTCGACGCGAGCGAGGGCCCGCTGCCGCAGACCCGGTTCGTGCTGCGCAAGGCGCTCGCCGCGCGGCTGCCCATCATCCTCGTCATCAACAAGGTCGACAGGTCCGACGCCCGCATCAAGGACGTCGTCGACGACACCTACGAGCTGTTCCTCGACCTCGACGCCGACGAGCACCAGATCGAGTTCCCGATCGTCTACGCGTGCGCCCGCGACGGGCGCGCCTCGCTCGCCCAGCCGCCCGACGGGGGGATGCCCGCCGAGGACTCGCTGGAACCGTTGTTCCGTACGCTTCTCGACACCATCCCCCCACCGTCCTATGAGGACGGTGCACCGCTGCAGGCACATGTGACCAACCTGGACGCGTCGCCGTTCCTGGGCCGGCTGGCGCTGTGCCGGGTACGGCAGGGCACGATCCGCCGCGGCCAGACGGTCGCCTGGTGCCGCGAGGACGGCAACGTCGAGCGGGTCCGGGTGTCGGAGCTGCTGATGACCGAGGCGCTGGAGCGCAAGCCCGCGCAGGAGGCCGGCCCGGGCGACATCATCGCCGTCGCCGGGTTCCCGGACATCATGATCGGCGACACGCTGGCCGACCCGGACGACCCGCACCCGTTGCCCCGCATCACCGTCGACGAGCCGGCCATCTCGATGACGATCGGCACCAACACGTCGCCGCTCGCCGGCCGGGTCAAGGGCGCGAAGGTCACCGCCCGGCTGGTGAAGGACCGGCTGGACCGGGAGCTGGTCGGCAACGTGTCGCTACGGATCCTGCCGACCGAGCGGCCGGACACGTGGGAGGTGCAGGGCCGCGGCGAGCTGGCGCTGGCGATTCTCGTGGAGCAGATGCGCCGCGAGGGCTACGAGCTGACCGTCGGCAAGCCGCAGGTGGTGACCCGCGAGATAGACGGCAAGCTGCATGAGCCGGTCGAGCGGCTCACCATCGACGCCCCGGAGGACTACCTCGGCGCGATCACCCAGCTGCTCGCCTCCCGCAAGGGGCGCATGGAGCAGCTGGTGAACCACGGCACCGGCTGGATCCGGATGGAGTGGCTGGTGCCCGCGCGGGCGCTGATCGGCTTCCGCACCGAGTTCATGACCGAGACCCGCGGCACGGGCATCCTGCACCACGTGTTCGAGAAGTACGAGCCGTGGTTCGGCGAGCTGCGGATCCGGCCGACGGGGTCGCTGGTCGCCGACCGGGCCGGTGTGGCGACGCCGTTCGCGATGATGAACCTGCAGGAGCGCGGGTCGCTGTTCGTGGAGCCGACCACCGAGGTGTACGAGGGCATGATCGTCGGGGAGAACTCCCGCGCCGACGACATGGACGTCAACATCACCAAGGAGAAGAAGCTCACGAACATGCGCTCGTCGGCGGCCGAGGAGACCGAGCGGTTGATCCCGCCGCGCCGGCTGTCCCTGGAGCAGGCGCTGGAGTTCTGCCGCGAGGACGAGTGCGTGGAGGTGACGCCGGAGGCCGTCCGGCTGCGCAAGACCCAGCTGTTCGCCAAGGACCGCGAGCGGGCCGCGCGGCGGCGGGCCCACGCGTAGCTGTTTCCGCTGGGCTTTCCGCGAGGCCGGTCTCGTGCCGGGCGGCGTACGAGCCGCCCGGTTCGGCACGGTCTTCCGGTGGCTACTTCACGCCCGCGACGTCCATCGCGCGCAGTTCCTTCTTCAGGTCCTTGATCTCGTCACGGATCCGGGCCGCCACCTCGAACTGCAGGTCGCGCGCGGCGGCGAGCATCTGGTCGTTCAGCTCCTGGATGAGACCGGCGAGTTCGGCCCGGGCCATGCCCGCCCGCGCCGGCGTGGCCACGGTTGCCCGCCGGCTGCGCGCCTCGGGCACCGGGGCCTTGCCGCGGCTCATCTGGCGGCCGCCGCCACCGACGATCGCGCCGCCCGGCCCGTGCCCGGCGATCGCGCCCTCGGTGTCGTCGGCCTCGCGGTAGATGTCGTCGAGGATGTCGCCGATCTTCTTCCGCAGCGGGGTCGGGTCGATGCCGTGGGCGCGGTTGTGCTCCTCCTGCTTGGCCCGGCGACGGTTCGTCTCGTCGATCGCGGCGGCCATCGACGGGGTGACCTTGTCGGCGTACATGATCACCTGACCGGACACGTTGCGGGCCGCCCGGCCGATCGTCTGGATCAGCGACGTGCCGGAGCGCAGGAAGCCCTCCTTGTCGGCGTCCAGGATCGCCACCAGCGACACCTCGGGCAGGTCGAGACCCTCCCGCAGCAGGTTGATGCCGACGAGCACGTCGAAGTCGCCCCGGCGCAGCTCGCGCAGCAGTTCGACCCGGCGCAGCGTGTCGACCTCGGAGTGCAGGTACCGTACCCGGATGCCGTGCTCGAGCAGGTAGTCGGTGAGGTCCTCGGACATCTTCTTGGTCAGCGTGGTGACCAGGACCCGCTCGTCGCGGTCGGTGCGGACCTTGATCTCGTGCATCAGGTCGTCGATCTGGCCCTTGGTGGGCTTGACCACCACCTCCGGGTCGACCAGGTTGGTCGGCCGGATCACCTGCTCGACGAACTCGCCCCCGGTCTTCTGCAGCTCCCACGGCCCCGGCGTCGCCGACAGGTACACGCTCTGCCCGACCCGGTCGCAGAACTCGTCGAACCGCAGCGGCCGGTTGTCCATCGCGCTCGGCAGCCGGAACCCGTGCTCGACGAGCGTGCGCTTGCGCGACGCGTCGCCCTCGTACATGCCGCCGATCTGCGGCACCGTGACGTGCGACTCGTCGATCACGGTGAGGAAGTCGTCGGGGAAGTAGTCGAGCAGGCAGTGCGGCGCGCTGCCGGGCTCGCGACCGTCGATGTGGCGGGAGTAGTTCTCGATGCCGGAGCAGAAGCCGACCTGGCGCATCATCTCGACGTCGTACGTCGTGCGCATGCGCAGCCGCTGCGCCTCCAGCAGGCTGCCCTGCTTCTCCAGCTCGGCCAGCCGCTCCTCGAGCTCCGCCTCGATGCCGCGGATGGCCCGCTCCATGCGCTCCGGCCCGGCCGCGTAGTGCGTCGCCGGGAAGATGAGCAGGCTGTCGACCGAGCGGATCTCGTCGCCGGTCAACGGGTGCAGGTAGGCCAGCCGCTCGATCTCGTCGCCGAAGAACTCGATCCGGATCGCCATCTCCTCGTACGCCGGGATGATCTCGAGCGTGTCGCCCCGGACCCGGAACGTGCCGCGGTTGAACGCCATGTCGTTGCGGGCGTACTGGATCTCGACCAGTCGGCGCAGCAGCTTGTCGCGCTCGATCTCCTCGCCGACGCTGACCTTGACGGCGCGGTCGAGGTACTCGTCGGGCGTGCCCAGGCCGTAGATGGCCGACACGGTGGCGACCACCACGACGTCGCGGCGGGTGAGCAGGCTCATCGTGGCCGAGTGCCGCAGCCGCTCCACCTCCTCGTTGACCGAGGAGTCCTTCTCGATGTAGGTGTCGGTCTGCGGGATGTACGCCTCGGGCTGGTAGTAGTCGTAGTAGCTGACGAAGTACTCGACCGCGTTGTTCGGCAGCAGCTCCCGGAACTCCTTGGCCAGCTGGGCCGCGAGGGTCTTGTTCGGCGCCATGACGAGCGCGGGCCGCTGCACCCGCTCGACGAGCCACGCCGTGGTGGCGCTCTTGCCGGTACCGGTGGCGCCCAGGAGCACGACGTGCCGCTCGCCGGCCTTCAACCGACGGGTCAGGTCCTCGATGGCGGTGGGCTGGTCGCCCGAGGGCTGGTAATCACTGACGACCTGGAATTCACCGTCCAGGCGTGGAATGTCGAGCGGCATGGCAACCACCGTACGCCCGGGGTGTGACAACTTTTCCGCCATCATGATCACCTTCGATACCTGATTGTGTTACCAAGATCATCGGTCTACCGTCGTGGGGGTAGGCCGCTCGCGGCGGCCGACCGGGAACCAACGCCCGGCCTGCTGGGCCGGACATCCCGGCGCTGGGTTAGCTGCCCCGGCCAGCTCGGTCGGTGAGCGCAACCTCAGCGGTGGCGCCTGACTCGCGCCCCGGCCGCCGCGAGCTGCCCGCTCTTTCAGCCCCTGTCGAAAGCCCACTCCGCGAGCGCCGCTTCCCGCGTCACCCGATCGAGGCCCACCGCCGCCGCGCCGTGCAGCGCGCCGTCGGCCCCGTGCGCCGCCCGCACCACGGGCGGCGGTGCCTCCCGGTGAAACGCCATCAGCCCGTCGGAATATGCCGCTCCGAAGGCGTCCGGCGCCGCCGAGCGCAGCGGCCCGGCCAGGCCGCCCAGCGTCACCAGCTCCGGCGCGTGGGCGTTCACCAGGCCGGCGATGCCCGCACCGAGCGCCGCGGCCACCGTCCGCACCGCGCGCAGCGAGCGATCATCCGACGACGCCAGCACCCCGACCGCGTAGGCCCGCGGATCGGTGCCGGGGTCCTCGCCCAGGTGCCGGGCCAGCGCGCGCCCGTCGATCTCCAGGTCCCAGCAGCCGCGCGCCCCGCACGGACACGGCAGCGACCGGTCGCCGAACGGCAGGTGCCCGTACTCGCCGCCGGCTCCGCCGAGGCCCTCCACCGGGCGCCCGCCGACCACGAGCGCGCCCCCGATGCCCACCTCGACGGCCAGGTGCAGCGCGGTGTGCGCCGACCGCGCCGCACCGGTGCGGGTCTCGGCGACGCCCGCAAGCGTCGCGTCGTTGCCCACCCGCAGGGCAAGACCGGTGCCGGCGGTCAGCCCGGTGAGGTCGACGGCGCCCCAGCCGAGCGTCGCCGCCTGCACAAGCCGGCCGTGCCGCACCGTTCCCGCCACGGCGACCGACACCGCCCGCAGCCGCCGCCCGTGCGTGGCCCGCGCCCGGTCGACGACGCGCCGCACGGCGGCCAGGACGGCGTCGGGGTCGCGGCCGTCGTGCGGGCGCACGGCGACGTCGTCGAGCGTCCCGTCGACCCCGACGAGCGTCCACCGCCAGTCGCCGTGCCGCAGGTCGACCGCCAGCACCAGCGGACCGTCCGGATGCGGCCGGAGCACGGCGGTCGGGCGGCCGCGGCCGCGCGGGCGCGCGGGTTCCTCGGTGAGCAGCGCCGCGTCGCGCAGGCGCGCGGCGATCTCGGTGGCCGACCCGCTGCTGAGATTGAGGCGCTGCGCCATCACCGCCCGGGTGATGCCGGGCTCGCGGCGCAGCAGGGCCAGCACCTCGGACGCGGTCTGCCAGCGGGCTTCACTGGCGCGGACGGGTGGCACGGTACGGTTCACCGCCTTATGCTCGTGCTACGAGGATAAAGGAGACCCGCGTGAACCGCATCGACGCCGTCCTGCTCGACATGGACGGCACCCTCGTCGCGTCGGACGCCGCCGTCGAGCGGGCCTGGACCACCTGGGCCGCCGAGCACGGCGTCGACCCCGCCGCAGTCCTCGCGATCGCGCACGGCAGCCCGGCCGACGTCACCGTCCAGCGGATCCTGCCCGCGCTCACCGCCGAGGCGAGCGCCACCGCCGCCGCGCGCCAACTGGACCTCCAGTACGACGACCTGGTCGACGTGACGGCCCTACCCGGCGTCGCGGAACTGGTGCGGACGCTGGCCGAGCTCCGGCTGCCCTGGGCGGTCGTGACCAGCGCCGACGTGCGGCTGGCCAAGGCCCGGCTCGGCGCCGCCGGCATCGAACCGCCGTTGCTGGTCACCGTCGAGGACGTCGCGGCCGGCAAGCCCGACCCGGAGGGCTTCGTGCTGGCCGCCGAGCGGCTCGGCGTGCCCGTCGGAAACTGCCTGGTGGTGGAGGACTCGGCGCCCGGCCTGGCCGCCGGGCGCGCGGCCGGCGCGATGACCGCCGCGCTCAAGGGCCTCGACGGCGACCTGCGCCTCGCCGGCCTGGCCGAGCTCGCGAACTGGCTGCGGGCGCAGCGATGATCACCGCGCTGGGCCTGGCCGCCGGCGCGCTGACCACCGGTTGCTGGCTGCCGCAGCTCCTGCGCTCCTGGCGCACCCGCTCGACGACCGACTTCTCCTGGGCCTACCTGGCCGTCCTCACCGTCGGCATCACGCTGTGGCTGACCTACGGGATCGTCAACGTGGACCTGGCGATGATCGTCGCGAACGGCACCGCGCTCGCCGCGCTGATCACGCTGATCGTGTTCAAGCTCGCGTTCGACCGGTCACCCGCGCGCCGGCAGGAGGACGTCGTTCCATACGGCGTCGACGCGGGCGCGTAGGTCGTCGAGCGTGCCGTCGTTGTCGATCACGACGTCGGCCACCTCGCGCCGCTGCTCGTCGGTCGCCTGGGCGGCGATCCGCGACTCCGCCTCGGCGCGGCTCATCCCCCGGGTGTCGACCAACCGCTCGATGCGCACGGAAAGCGGCGCCTGAACCACCAGGACCAGCTGGAACCGGTCCCGGTAGCCGGCCTCGACCAGCAGCGGCACGTCGTTGACCACCACCGCGTCGGGCGGCGCGGCGGCGATCAGCTCGGCGGTGCGGACCCGCACCCGCGGATGGATGATCGACTCCAGCCGACGCCGCGCGGGCTCGTCGCCGAAGACGAGCTTGCCGAGCGCCGGGCGGTCCAGGGATCCGTCGGCGGCGAGCACCTCGGTGCCGAACGCCGCGACCACCTCGGCGAGACCCTCGGTGCCGGGCGCGACGACCTCCCGCGACAGCACGTCGGCGTCGATCACCACCGCCCCCAGTTGGGCGAGCCGCTGCGCGACGGCCGACTTCCCCGCCCCGATCCCCCCGGTAAGCCCGACCATCAGCATGCCGCCCAGTATGCCCACCACTGCGATCGGCCCCGCCCGCGCGGAGCGCGAACGGGGCCGATCTCAACAGAGCGTGGTACCTCGTACCTACTTGCCGCCGGCCAGCTTCTCCCGCAGGGCGGCGAGTGCCTCGTCGGTGGCGAGCGTGCCGGACGGCTCCTCGGGAGCGCTGCTGCGGGTGGTGGTCGTGCCACCACCACCGCCGGCGGCGGCCGGCGCGGCCGCACCGGGCGCGGCGGCCTCGGGGACGTCGGCGGCGCGGGCGGTCTGCACCTGCTTGGTGTGTGCCTCCCACCGCTGGCGGGCCTCGGCGTACTGCCGCTCCCACTCCTCGCGCTGCTTGTCGTAGCCGTCGAGCCACTCGCCCGTCTCCGGGTCGAAGCCCTCCGGGTAGATGTAGTTGCCCTCGTTGTCATACGTCGCGGTCATGCCGTAGAGCGTCGGGTCGAAGTGCTCCTCGCCCTCGACGAAGCCCTCGTTGGCCTGCTTGAGCGACAGCGAGATCCGCCGGCGCTCCAGGTCGATGTCGATGACCTTGACCATGACCTCGGAGCCGACCTGCACGACCTGCTCCGGGATCTCCACGTGGCGCTCGGCCAGTTCGGAGATGTGCACCAGGCCCTCGATGCCGTCGTCGACGCGGACGAACGCACCGAACGGAACCAGCTTGGTGACCTTGCCCGGCACGATCTGGTTGATCGCGTGGGTCCGGGCGAACTGGCGCCACGGGTCTTCCTGGGTCGCCTTCAGCGACAGCGAGACGCGCTCGCGGTCCAGGTCGACGTCGAGCACCTCGACCTCGACCTCCTGGCCGACCTCGACGACCTCGGACGGGTGGTCGATGTGCTTCCAGGAGAGCTCGGAGACGTGCACCAGGCCGTCCACGCCACCCAGGTCCACGAAGGCACCGAAGTTGACGATGGAGGACACGACGCCCTTGCGGACCTGGCCCTTCTGCAGCTTGTTGAGGAACTCGGTGCGAACCTCGGACTGGGTCTGCTCGAGCCAGGCACGGCGGGACAGGACCACGTTGTTGCGGTTCTTGTCCAGCTCGATGATCTTGGCTTCGA
>Ga0070664_100000526_pt1 | contig 29174 bp, 27 predicted proteins | sample KBSC73metaG_FD_65863 | JGI IMG/M metagenome (GOLD analysis project Ga0070664, IMG submission 65863) | Corn rhizosphere microbial communities from Kellogg Biological Station, Michigan, USA - KBS C7-3 metaG | ecosystem: Host-associated > Plants > Roots > Rhizosphere > Soil ... | reverse complement strand
CCGAATCCCGTGTGCTCGTTGACGACATACTCGAACGCCAGGTGCGTGCTGAGTAGGTCGCCTCCATAGACGGTGACGCCTGGATCGGACCCGGATCCGGGGAAATTGTACGAATAGTACACATTGCCGGTGATCCGAAACGGTTCCAGATTTTTCCGAACGAGGATGCCCTCCGTCACGGCAACCGCTCCGAAGCGGCTCGAGGGTACGCGCGAAAGGGGCGTGAATCCACCCGGAATCTCCGGCGTGCCGAACCACTTGTTGGTCGGAAGGGACAAGCGGCTATAGATCGAAACTGAGGGTTTCCAGGAATCGGGATCCTGCACACTCGGTCGGTATTTGAGAATCATATTGGTCGTGCCGATTCCCGCCCCGGACGTTCGCCCGTCCGGCTCAGGCGTGCTGGAACTCCAATAGACCGCAGAGACGCCAAGACCTGCCATCACATGGCGGGTGAGGCCGTAGTACACGGTCACCGCCGGCATGACGGCATCCGGGCTGAACGGAGCGGCAACGGTCTGCGAAGTCGAGCCGCGTTGCGTTTCACCGGATCCGATCATGCCTTGCACATACCCCCGCACGAACCACTGCCCCTGACGAGGCACGTCGGCGCTTGAGGTAAACGAGGTGCCGTGAGTCGGTGGATTCCAGCTTTTACGGTACTTGGCCAGTTCCTCCTCGGTCGGAACCCAGTCGAGCGCAAAGGCTGATATCCAATGGACGAAGGTCAACAACATCAGCAGGGCGCACCGGGCGAGCGTGTATCCCGGACGTCTTAGAGCCGCCGGGTTTCCAGACACGCTGGAGAAGCAGGGCGAATTGAAATGCAGGGGAAAGAAAGAATGGCGCATGTTGGCGTGTGAGAACTTATCGACTCTTGTCCACAAGAGCAAAAAAATAATAGCGATGCCGAGTGTACTCTGAGAGAAAACCAACCGTCTAATCTGTTCGCGCTCGTCCGTATCCGTCTCCATACAGGCATACAATCCACACATCGTGATCAAGATCTCATCCTTCGAAAAATCACCTAGTTGTGAACGCTCGCCAATCAAGAAGGTCGGCATGCAGATTGCCGCTGTTACTCATTTGGACAACTGCGTCTGTCAGTCTAAACCTGAACGGTTGAACCATATGCAACTGACGTCGATTACGCTGCCGCTGAAGGAAGCCCTGCTTGGCAAAGGTCCGCAAGGGCGAAAATATTTGATTGGTTCCCTTATGGTGCTTGCGGCGCTTGCCATCCGCATGCTCCTTGCTCAACGAAAAGAAACCGAAGTGGAACTGAGGGCCATTGCCTGGCTGTTGCGGGAGGGAAGAAAGCCTTTCAGAGTGCCCAAACCCCAACCGTACGGGGATTTGACTGAACTCAACACCGAGCAGACCATTCTTCGGACTGTTGGGAAGGATCTTCTCATCAACGTGGCCGGCGATGCGTTGCATCTCATCGGGACCTCTGGTGCGGTGTGCGAAAAGAACGGAGACCACGCGTCATGTCTTGTCGCCTCCGACTGGTGCAGGTTTCTGGATCAGGCCTCGCGTGTGCGATGTGGGACAAGCGACAATAAGGAGGCCCTGGCGAGCGGCGAATGGCACTGTCGTCAATCGGGCAGGGAGGCTTCGATTCGCGCGATGGAAACAGGCAAGCCGGTCGATATGCCCTGCAGGGGGGGAATCAATCTGTATGCCGCACCGATCAAAGTCGGCGGAGAACCCGCCGGCACTATTACCATAGGATACGGGGATCCTCCGAAGGACGACCAGCGGCTGGCTGAAGTGGCGGAGCGGTACGGCGTGCCGCTGGAGAAGCTGCGTGAACTGAGCGCCAACATGCCGTCACGGCCGCAATTTATCGTAGCGGTTGCGAAAGCGCGGGTGCGGAGCGAGGCGGTCTTGCTGGGGGAAATTATCAAGCGCAAACGTGCCGAGGAAGCCCTGGCTGATCTGACGAAAAACCTCGAGGAGCGAATCACCCAGCGCACCCAACAGCTCCGGACGATGGCGACTGACCTGAATCTCGCCGAGCAGCAGGAGCGCAAGCGGCTGGCTGCGGAATTGCACGATCATCTGCAGCATCTTCTCGTGCTGGGAAAGATCAAGATCGGACAGGGGAAGCGGCACGCCCCGCCGATTCCTGTACTCACTGATGCGATGAAACAGGTCGACGAAGTCTTGTCCGATGCGCTCCGCTACACCCGGACCCTGGTCGCCGAACTCAGTCCTGCGGTGTTGAGGGATCTGGGACTCCCTGCCGCACTCAAATGGCTGGCGGAGTACATGCAGAAACTCGCCATGACCGTGACGGTGAGTGTGCCGGAACAACCTCAGCTCCCTCTGCCGGAGGATCAAGCGGTGCTGCTATTTCAGTCCGTGCGCGAACTCCTCATCAACGCCTCGAAGTATGCGGGGACCGGCGCAGCCTCCGTGACGCTCGACTGCCGGGAGGACCAATTACGCATACAAGTGCGCGATGAAGGCGCCGGTTTCGATGTGACGGCCGCCGCCGCGGCAGCCGGGACTGCCACAGGCGGGACATCATCGAAATTCGGGCTGTTCAGCATCCGTGAGCGGATGACCGCATTGGGAGGTTCGTTCGACCTGGAATCTGCCCCGGGGCAAGGCACCACGGCGACGCTGACATTGCCGCTTTTGGCAGCGCAGTAATTCTGCTACGATACCGGCACCCATGCGCCTGCGGCTACCATTATATGGGATCGTTCTGGCGGCCGTAGCGGCGGGCTGCAGTGCTCCGAAGATCGGGTACGACTACGACCGCGGGACGAACTTCGGCCAGTATCGCACGTACGCATGGGGTTCAGGCGCACAGGTGGCGACCGGCGACCGCCGCGTAGACAGTGCCCTTGTCGATGTCCGAATTCGCACCGCAATCGACTCCCAACTGCGTGCGAAAGGCTATATCGCATCCTCCAACGGTAGCCCGGATTTCTTCGTCACCTATCATGCCGGCCTGAAGGATATGATGAAGGGGGCGTCGACTCAGAACTATATCGGCGATCGGGCGCATGGGACATTTACGACGATTAGCGATGTCCAGTCGTATAACGAAGGCACGTTGCTCATCGACATCGTCGATGCCAAATCTCACCAACTGGTCTGGCAGGCTTCAGCGAAGGCCGATGTTGACCAAAGTCTCGATCCGAAAGAACGGGATGCTCGGGTCAACGGCGTCGTGCACGCCATGCTGGCACACTTTCCACCTCAGTGAAGGCATGATGGTGCTACGGTCTCCCTTGCTGGTGCTTCTGTGCGTGGTTGCCGCCTGTGCACCAGCACCGAAGGTCGGCTACGACTTTGATCGCAGCGCCGATTTCACCGGGTACCACTCCTATGCCTGGCTCTCGGGTGATCAGGAGAAGACGGGCGACAGGCGCGCCGACAGCAGCGCGGTGGACATGCGAATTCGGATCGCCGTCGCAACTCAGTTGCGCCTCAAAGGGTATCAGGCGCAGCCAGACGGGAAGCCGGATTTCTACGTGGCGTATCATATTGGCCTGAAGGACAGTTCTCCGAGCCTCTCCACCCAATACTATTCCGACGGGATGGCAGGGCATGCCTTTTCGCATTCGGCGGATTCCCGAACCGCGGGAAAGCCTGCTCCGGCTACCGCCGAGCCCCCTTCCTTGCTCACGGGATCGCTGCTCATCGACGTCATCGACGCTGCGTCACAGAAACTGGTGTGGCGTGGGACTGCCGCCGGCGAAGTCGATCCGGGGCTGACCTCGAAGCAACGGGACGAGCGTACCAAGGTCATTGTTCAAAGCATCCTGTCGCATTTCCCGCCAAAATAATCGTCGTCGGCCGGACGAAGCCCATCTCCGAATCGTCGGAAGCGACTCATCGTTGCGATGTGGGGAGCGGGGAGGGGCGCTAGAAGGAACCGCCTGAGATGACCGGCCTAATTTCGATCTGATCTTTGTCGTGGAGCATTTCGTCTTCGGTGACCAACTCATCGCCGCGGATGACCAGGTGGGCTTCGACGACGAGATTGAGTTCGCGCAAGACGTCCTTGGCGCGTTTAGGACCTTTGATGTCCACGGTTCTTGGGGGGTGGCTCAATTGGATCTGCATTGCGCATCATAGGCCGGCAGGTCGCGCGGGAGCAAGGCAGAAAGGTCTAGATGGCCGCTTCGCGCAAAGATTTGGCCGCTTCTTCCGGCGATACGGGATTGATATAGAACCCGGTGCCCCATTCGAAGCCGGCCACCTGCGTGAGTTTGGGAATGATCTCGATGTGCCAGTGATAGAAGTCGCCCGTTTTCTCATGCAGCGGTGAGCTGTGCAGGACGAAATTGTAGGCCGGTCTCGACAGGACCTTGTCCATGCGTCGGAGCGATTCCGAGAGGATCGGCGCGAGAAACTCAAACTGCTGCTTCTGGCTCTCCTCGAAGTACCCCGCATGGCGTTTGGGCAGAATCCACATTTCAAACGGAAAGCGCGGGGCAAACGGCGTGACGCAGAGAAACTCCGGATTGTCGGCCACGATGCGATCACCGTCCGACACGTCCTGCCTGAGAATGTCGCAGTAGATGCACCGTTCCTTGTGCTGGTAATGGGTACGGCAGCCTTCAATTTCGTTCATGACGCTGGTGGGAATCACCGGTAAGGCGATCAGCTGCGAGTGACTGTGCTCGAGCGTGGCACCCGCCGCCGCGCCATGGTTCTTGAAGATCAAAATGTAGCGCAGACGTACGTCTTTCTTCAGGTCGATGACACGGTCGCGATAGGCCCAGAGCACATCCTCGATCCGTCTCGTCGGCATGTCGGCAAGGCTCTCCTTGTGGCCGGGACTCTCAATGATGACTTCATGCGCGCCGATGCCGTTCATCCGATCGTAGAGGCCCAAACCCTCACGGCCCAGTTCTCCTTCGACTTGTAACGCGGGAAACTTGTTCGGCACGACCCGGACCGTCCAATTGGGCACATCGGCCTCGGCCGGCTGCGGACGGTAGGCCATGATTTCCTTCGGCGTGAGCCGTTCCTGGCCCGGGCAGAAGGGGCAGAGCGCGGTTGAGATTGGCCGGATCTGCTGCATCTGCGCAAAGTCGTGCGGCCGGCCGTTTCGATCCGTGGAAATAATCACCCAACGACCGACGATGGGATCGCGACGTAAGTCAGGCATGGTGTTCTACGAGATGTCCACGCGGTTCATACCCTCCAGACCGCGGCTTCGAACTCCGGCCCAGGGACGGTCAACGCCACCGGATGATGACGGGGATATCGGGCTATCTCCAGGCCGTTGCTGAGGATGAGCAACGTCATCTGCAGGGGCTGCCCCTGTTCGACGTGAACTTCCTTGAAGGGAAGTGCCAGCTCCAACACCTGGTTCCAGGCGATCTGTCCGGAGCGGCTGATCTCCTCCCAACTGCCGTCGTGACGACGTTGTGCCAGCACATAGTGGTCGGGAGCGGAAGGAGAGATTGCGAGTCGATAGCTCTGGGCAGGCGTCTGAAGACAGCATTCAATGCGGAGGTCGGCCTTCTGGCTCAGCAGCGACGCGTCAGGGTCGAGCCGGACATACAGGTGTTCAAAATCGAAGCCGAAACAGATGGCCGTAAAGAGTCCTTCGGCTTTCCACATCGCACCCAGCGGAGGATTGGGATCGATCGTTCCGGCCCCCCGCCATTCGAAAAAGTCCGTCACGAGTCCGTCGAGCGTCGGACGCAGCAGCGAGAGCGGCTGTGTGATCTGATCACGGCCGAATCGGCGCACTTCACAGACCGGTTGATTCAAAAGGTCTGGCGGCGCCAGACCGGCCAACGTCCAGACATTGCGAAGATGGGTGCGGAACAGCCGGTCGAACTCTTCTTTATACGCGGTATCGAAATCGTCGCCGTACCACCAGAACCAGTCACTTCCCTCGGCGGCGTACAACTCATGCCAAGCGGCCTTGGCCCGATCGGGCGGCAGGCTCGGGCTGATCTCGAGCAGACGGGACCGCGTGTGGCTCAACAGGTCCCATCCGCGATTGTCTTCCGCATGGCCGATCCAGATCTTGTAGTCCTGATTAATCCAGGAACCCGAATGCAGATGGGGCAGATGCGGCATCTCCGGCGTGGCGGCGAGCGCCTCCAACATCGTGGCGGTGGTAACGCGGAAACAGCCGCCTTCGTCCAATCCGCCATGAGACAGCGCCCGATACAGATGCGAGAGGAATTGCTCGCCTCCCTCGTGATAATGTTCCCAGGGATTTTCGCCGTCTAAAATGATGGGCAGCAGCACGTGGTCCTGTGGCGTATCGAGCGCGACCTGTTTGATGCGGCGCAGCACGTCGTCGGCCGCCGTGTCGGCCGTCGTCTTGTGATACAGAAAGCCGAAACCGTCGGACAGATCGCGGTCGCGAAAGACGATCGCCGCCTCTTCTCCGGCCGGTCCCACCCGGTACGGACGATACAGCTGGGAGTGCCGGTGCCACGGCGTCTGCGAACCCTCGAGCGAGCGCGCGAGGATGCCCTCATCGGTGGCCAGCCACCGGAGCCCGACGCGGTGGAGCAGAGGGATCAATTCAGGGCACACGGAGCCTTCCGAGGGCCACAACCCTGAGGGCGGCGTGCCGAACGTGGCCGTATGATACTCCACGGCCTGACGCAGCTGGGCCTCGGCATCCTCCGGCGCGCGAAGCCGCGAAGGCAGCGGCAGGTCAGGTCTGGCCCGTCGTGTATGCTCGGTGTCGATGACGAGCGGAAGGATCGGGTGGTAAAAGGGCGTGGTTGTCAATTCGATCTGGCCGCGGTCGGCCAGCAGGCGGTACATCGGCACGATATCCCGCACGGTCTGTTGTTGCAGCGCCAGGACTTCCTGCTTGTCGTCTTCCGTGAATCCCCGATTCTTCGTGCGTAACGCTGCGAGCCGCGGGTAACGCTGGACCGCTCCGTAGCCGAACCAGGCCAGATTGAACCAGACTTGAAGATCCAACAAGTCTTGAGCGCTGAACTGGCGCGCGAGCCGCTGGAGATCCTGTCCGTCGATGTCCAAGCCGCGCTTGACCAGCAGCTCGTGGTACCGGAGATGGGGTCGAATCATGGTGGCCCAATTGATCGAGAAGTAATGGCGAATGAGGAACGCCTGCTCCTCCTGGCTCAGATCGACGGCGCGTCGCTGGGCGTGCTCAAGAAAAAGATCTTTGACCGTCCCCTCACCGATCTCCTTGAGTTGGAGCAGCAGCGAAGGGGTAAAGTTGAATGTGGCATGGACGAGCGGGAACCGCTCAAGGAGAAAGGCCATATCGAAGTAGGCCTTGGTCGCATGAAGACGGACCCAGGGCATGCTCGCGGACCCCGAGACGGGATCGGTGTAGTAGGGCTGGTGCATGTGCCAAAGAAAGCAGACGCGAACAGTTTTCATAGGCAGGTCGAACGCCTGTTGCGGACGTACAGGGAGTATGTCATAGGGATACCCACCATGCAATCAACGGAGCAAAATGGAAAAGGCTTTCGCAGAGACGAGTGAGAGCCCTGCCGGCCACCGGATGCGCGCATGGCTTCCGGTGGCGGCCTTCATGGCGTTGATCTTCTATCTGTCGTCGCTGCCTCATCCCGATGAAGATCTGCCGAAATTTCTCTTCGAAACACTGGGCGATAAATTCTTGCACGTTGTTGAGTATGCCGTGCTGGCCGTCCTCTGCTATCGCGCGTTCCGCCGGGCGGCGGGACCATCCGCGCGCGAGTACGCCGTCGCACTCGCCATCGTCGCGGCATCACTTTACGGCGCGACGGATGAAGTGCATCAGGCGTTCGTCCCATTTCGTACCGCCGCCTGGTCGGATTGGGTGGCGGATACCGCCGGTGCTGCGTTCGGCGCCGTCATCGCTGCACGATTCATGGAACGTGCCGTGAAGGACGGCATCTCGTGACAAGTTTTTCGTCTGCCAGTATAATGCCGCGCTGATGGCCACGATCGATCCCGCTACCACCAAACGGCCGCTGGCTCCTCCGGATCGAGCGCTCGTTGCCGAGACGACCCACACCCGGTTGCCGGTTGGGGGAACCTTCAAGAAGCTCCTTCCGCTCGCCGGTGATGCGTCTAACCGGAGGTATTTCCGAATCGAAGTCGGTGATGCCGCAGCGGCCTCCGTCATTCTCATGCAACTGGCGGAGCCTGAGGCCTTCAAGCAATCGGAAGAGGCGGTGAGCGACGCTCCTCACGCAATCGCCGAACTGCCGTTCATCAATATCCAGACACATCTCGCCAAAGCCGGCGTCTCCGTGCCAGAACTCTATTATTACGACCAGGCCGCAGGGTTGCTCTATCTCGAAGATTTCGGAGACCTCACGCTGTCGGAAGCCTGTGCCCATGCCGGCGCTGCCGAGATCGAATCACGTTACAAACAGGCCATCGACATATTGGTGCGCATGCAAGCCAGGGCGACGTCGCCTGCCGACCCCCGTTGTCTGGCCTTTCATCGGAGCTTCGACGTTCCGCTCCTCATGTGGGAGTTCGATCACTTCTTGGAATACGGCATCGCCGCCAGACAGGGCAGGCCGATGGACGAGGGAGATGAAGCCGCCATGCGGGACGAATTCCGCAAAATCTCCGAACTCCTGGCGGGACAGCCGCGGGTCTTCGTGCACCGGGATTACCATTCCAGGAACCTGATGGTCTCCGGAGAACGGCTTGGCGTGATCGATTTCCAGGATGCCTTGATGGGGCCGGCAACGTACGACCTGGCCTCCTTACTCCGGGATGCCTATATTGCGCTCGACGAATCGCTGATCGATCGTCTCATCAATCACTATCTGGACCAGCTCCAAGAAGGACGCCATCTCTGGACGAACCGGGAGGCGTTCCGGCGGTTGTTCGATTTCACGAGCATTCAACGCAATCTCAAGGCGGCCGGCCGGTTCGTATACATCGATCGCGTGAAGGGCAATCCGAAATTTCTGGCGGACATTCCCCGCACCTTGGGGTACGTCAAACGAAATCTCCACAAATACCCCGAATTGTTCGCTCTGCGCAGACTCATGAGTCGGTACGTGCCCGAATTGCAGTAGGACGTCAGGATGCCACCGTTCTCGTTGTCTCTATGAAAGCGATGATCCTCGCGGCCGGCCTCGGCACGCGCTTGAGGCCTCTCACGAACACGATTCCCAAGCCGCTGCTCCCCATTGCCGGTACCCCGCTCATTGTGTGGAACCTCCTATTGTTGAGGCGCCACGGGTTTCATGACGTCATCATCAACCTGCATCACCTCGGCCCGATGATTGAACAGGCGCTGGGGAACGGATCGAAATACGGCCTGAGGATCTATTATTCGCATGAACCGGTGATCCTGGGGACAGGCGGTGCGATCAAGCAGGCGGAGCCCAACTTTTCAGGAGAGCCGGTTCTGGTATTGAACGGCGATACACTGTTTGAAGTGGATCTGGAAGCGCTCTGCGCCTTCCACCAGCAGCGCCGGGCGGCGGCAACCATGGTGCTGCGATCCGATCCCGATGCCGCCCGCTGGGGCGTCGTCGAAGTCGAGGCGGACGATCGCATCGTCCGCATCACCGGCCGCGGCAGAACGGATGCCGGCGCGACGAAGTCCTGCATGTTTGCCGGCGTCCATATTCTGCACCCGCGTCTTCTGCGCGATGTGCCGAAAGGAAAGCCCTCGTCCATCATCGATGCGTATGTCGCGGCGATTCAACGCGGCGACCTCGTGGCGGGCTACGAATTGACGGGGTACTGGTCAGACGTGGGAACGCCGGAGCGCTATGCCCAGGCCGAGCATGATGCGACCAGCGGGTTGATCAGACTCAGCGAACGGCTCCCCGCCAGTCCCCTAGCCTGAGAACCATAGAAAAGGTTTCCTACGATCGCGTCTCCGCGACGACGTTTAGGCCTTGACCGCAGGAAACGTCACTTCGTCCGCCTCATCGCCTCGACCTTCAAGCTTTTGTCGTTGCTGTCTCAACAGGCGTGCCAGGTACGTGCGCTGGAGCTTGAGACGTTCGGCCGCCTTCGTCTGATTGCCGTCGGCGTCGCGCAGGGCCTGTTCGATGATGTGGCGGCTGTGGGCTTCCATCGACTCATGATAGGGCAGCCGGAGGTAGGAAAGGGCATCGCCGCTGGTGTCGCCCGAGGTGAAGTCGAGCGCCAGCACGTCTGGTTCGATCACGTCCGTGTGGCTCAGGATGACGGCGCGGGCGATCACATTGTCCAGCTCCCGAATGTTGCCAGGCCAGGAGTAGCTTGCCAAGGCATCCATGGCAGCAGGGCTGAACCACATACCGGGACGCTTCGCCTCCTTCGCGTGCCGGCTCAAGAAGAATTTGGCAAGCGCCGGAAAATCTTCAAGCCGCTCGCGCAGCGGAGGAAGCGTCAAGCCGATCACGTTCAGACGGAAAAACAGATCTTCGCGGAAGTCCCCGGCCTTGACGGCCTGCTTTAGATCTTTGTTTGTCGCGGCGATGATCCGGATGTTGACGGACACGAGTCTCGTGCCGCCGACCCGGTGGAATTCGCGATCCTGGAGTACGCGCAAGAGCTTGGCCTGCAGCGGCAACGACATGTCGCCGATCTCGTCCAGAAAGACCGTGCCGCCTTCGGCCATTTCGAGCTTGCCCTTCTGCAGGCGATCCGCGCCGGTAAAGGCGCCGCGCTCGTGGCCGAAGAGCTCATTTTCTAACAAGGTCTCGGTCAGGGCGACACAGTTGATCACGACGAGCGGCATGGCATGGCGCGGGCTCCATTGGTGAATGGACCGGGCCAGCAGCTCCTTCCCTGTGCCGCTCTCGCCCAAGAGCAGGACGCCGGCATCCGACTTGGCGGCCCGCTGCGCCGCTTCCAGCACCGTACGGATCTTCGCGCTGGTGCCGATGATTGCGGCGTAGCGGCTGTCGACTTCGCTCTTGAGGCAGGCGACCTGCCGTTTCAGTGACGCCCGCTCGAGGGCTTTGGCGATGACGATCAATAAGTGATCCTTATCGAGCGGTTTCGTCAGAAAGTCGTACGCCCCGTGCTTCATGGCCTCCACGGCCGCCTCGATTGAGCCGTGCGCCGTCATCACGATGACGGGGATGTCCTCGGCATGTTTGACGGACGGAAGCCGCTTCAACACGTCGAGGCCGCCGAGCCTGGGCATGTCGAGATCGAGCAGCATCAGGTGCGGCGCTTCTTGTTCGACTTTCTCAAGCGCCTGCAGACCGTCGCCGGCCACGAGCGTGCCGTACCCGGAGGCTTGCAGGCGATCCTCCAGCATCGTCGTGATGTCTTCATCGTCGTCGACGATCAGAATTTTCGCGTGCATGTCCTCCTCCTCCCGTGATCTTAGCGACGCATCAGTCTTCCATGACGTGAATGACGAGTCCCGTCAGCGGTTTGGGATAGAAGTACGTCGACTTGTGCGGCATCCGTTCGCCCGCCGTGGCGACGGCCTGTACTTCGCTCACCTTGGTGGCGTTCAACAGCAGGGCCCCGGTTCCCGTACCGTCAGACGCCCAGTCGAGGGCCTCGTGATCATCCTTGGTGTACACGATGGCTTCCTGCTCCTGCTGTGTGGGGCAGAGCGCGCTCACGACGAGCTGCTGCAGCAGCGAGACGTCGAGCTTGGCTCGCGGAGAGGCATTCGTATCCGGACGATGCGACGGCTTGAGAGCAAGCGTGACATACCGTTGTTCCCCCTGGAGCACGAGACCGAACGTCGGTGTCGTGCGCCCGTGTGTGCGAAGCGCTTCGATAAACTTGGCCCGCACCGCTGGCTTCGTGTCACTCGAAAAGGGGAACTCAGTCCAGTCAAAGGTGTCTCCGAGCTGCGCCTTTATCGTGGCGTATGGCGGTAACGGAGTGGTTGTGACGCGGTGTGTGGGAAGCACCGTCAACCCGGGGTCTTCGAGCGGCGACAGCAGCATCAGGACGCCGTCGTAGGGTTTGAGAGAGTCCGAGGTCCCGGCCTGTTCCCGGCGAAAGCGCTGATAGTTGAGCGCCGTTTCATACCGGTGATGTCCGTCAGCGATGAAGAGCGGCTTGCTCCGCATGATATCCACGATCTGGTCGAGGACGGAGGGATCCGTCACGGGCCAAAGCTGCTGCCGGCACCCGTTGTCGTCTTCGAAGTCGATCTTGGACGGCTGGCCTTTGACGGCCCGCTCGAGCAAACCGAGAATCGCGTTCTGCGGATCTGCATAGAGCAGCCAGATGGGGCTCAAATTGGCCTTGCAGGCCTTGAGCAGATTCAAGCGATCGGTCTTTGCCGCCGATCGCGTGTTTTCATGTGGATAAATGTGGCCTGAGTCGAGCGGCTCGAGCTTTGTGGTTGTCAGAAAACCTCGCAGAATTTTCCTGGGTGCGCGTGCATCCGAGGAGGGCGGCGCGTATTCGATGGTGTGGTAGTAGAGGGCCGGCTGCACATCCCGCTTGAGCGCTCCGCTGTTGATCCAGGCTCGCAGCGTGTCGGCGGCCCGTGTATACCGATTCTTGGTGGCGTCGTCGCCGGCGTGATCGATGCCAAGCTCGAGTCGGATGATGTTTTGCGGATGCCTGTCGTGGAGGGCCTTCTGTCCCGCCGCATCGATGATGTCGTAAGGAGGCGCCACGACATCTCGGACCGAGCCCACCACCGCCGGGTCGTACAACGTCCCACGAAACGGAATAATCTGTGCCATGTGTTCCTCTTCCTATTGGAGTGATAGTCGCCAGCGTTATGCTCGTGGGACCGCCGAGGGACGGTGCACCATCGGCGTGCTGGACGGACTGTGAAGGCTGGGCCGCTGTCCACGTTGCCCTGCCGGATGCCGAGTGGCACCGGCTGCGCGGAGGCGGCTACCGGTCGCGGGTCACCATGTAATCGGCGGCAGCCGAGAGTGCCCGTCGAGCCGTACTGTCTTCGAACTCGCTCAACTCTCGCTTGGCCGCGGTGATGTAGGCCTGAGCATGGTCCAATGCATAGACGATGGATCCGTACTCGTCCATGAGGCCGATCAACCGTTGTAAGTCGTCCTCCTTCAAGGTGCGCGTTTCCATCCGGTCCTTGATCATCTGTTGATCGGCGTCCGAGCAATGGGTCAGGAGATGAAGCAGCGGCAGCGTCGCTTTGCCCTGACGGAGGTCCTGTCCGAGTGTCTTGCCTAACGACGCACCGTTGGCCGTGTAATCCAACGTATCGTCGACGACTTGGAATGCGATGCCGAGATATTGCCCGAATCTGAAGAGGCAATCCTGCTGGGCGTCCGACGCCTCCGCCAGGATCGCACCCATCCGGCAGGAGGCAGCAATCAGTCCTGCCGTTTTGTGCTCAACGATCTTGATATAGTCCCCTTCCGGCATCGCCGGATTACCGTTGTAGTACAATTGCAGGACTTCGCCCTCTGCCATCTTCTTGCAGGCCTCGGCTAGCACCTCATTGATCCGCTGACTGCGGAACTCGACCACCTGGCACATGGCCTTGGAATACAAATAGTCGCCGACCAAGATGCTGACTTGATTTCCCCAGACTTTTCGTGCGGTTTGGCGGCCTCTCCGGATGTCCGCGTCGTCCACGACGTCGTCATGAAGGAGGGTGGCCGTATGGATAAATTCGACCAGGCTGCCGAGTTGATGGTGCTCCCGGCCGGCGTAGCCGCAGAGACGGGCGCACAGGAGGAGCAGGAGAGGACGAATGCGCTTGCCGCCGCTATTGAGGATATGCGCGGCAACGGTATTGACCAGGGCCACGCTTGAGGTCAGGTTCTTGTGGATCCGGTCCTCGACCCCTTCAAGCTCACTTCGATAGGCGTCCCAGACGTCCGCCATCGTATGAATCGTGGAGGTGACAGGACCCTGTGGCATGCGGCGGATGGTAGGGCAGCGCAGCAAACAAAGTCAAGGGAATCGCAACGAAATCCATGCATTGGTCGGCTTGACAGAAGAACGAACCTTCAATTAATCTGACGCACGAATTTCCCATGGGATCATGCCTCACGAGGAACGAGGTTCCGCATCCCCTGAGTCCTCTCGATAGGGCCTCTACCCAGCAGGAAAAAGACCTGCCTTTTTCACGAGATAGGTAACATGGAACTTCCAGGGCTTCCACTGAAGCAAGGCCTCTACGACCCTCAACACGAAAAAGATTCGTGCGGGATCGGCTTTGTCGTCAACATCAAAGGTCAAAGATCGCACGAAATCGTTCGCCAAGGTCTGCAAGTTCTCGAAAACCTCACGCACCGCGGGGCACAAGGCTGCGATCCTTGCACCGGCGACGGCGCTGGGATTCTCTTACAAGTCCCGCACGAATTCTTGCGGCGCGCGGGCGGTGATGTTGGCGTCAAGTTACCGGGAGCCGGTGAGTATGGCGTCGGTCAGGTGTTTCTCCCCCCGCATGCGGCGTCGCGCCAGCAGTGCGAAACGCTGTTCGGCAAGATCGTCGAGCAGGAAGGGGCACGGCTGCTCGGCTGGCGGGACGTGCCGGTCAAGAGCGATACGATCGGCGTTCAGGCCCGCAAGACCGAGCCCTTCATGCGCCAGGTGTTCATCGCGCGGGATGTGCTGAACGAAGCGCAATTCGAACGGAAGCTCTACGTCATCCGCAAGCTCGTTGAGAAAGCGATCCGTGAATCGGCCATCGAAGGCCGTGAGCATTTCTACATTCCGAGTTTGTCCTCCAGCACGATCGTCTACAAGGGCTTGTTGTTGCCGCATCAGATGGCGGCCTATTATCAGGATCTCAAAGATGCCAGCATGGTCAGCGCCCTCGCGCTCGTGCACTCCCGCTTCAGCACCAACACGTTTCCGACCTGGCCGCTCGCACATCCCTACCGCCACATCTGCCACAACGGCGAAATCAACACGCTCAAAGGCAATGTGAATTGGATGAAGGCCCGGCAGGGGCGGCTGCATTCGGAGCTGTTCGGCAAGGATATGGAAAAGCTGTTTCCGATCGTCTACGAACACCAGAGCGATTCCGCCTGCCTGGACAATGCGCTCGAGTTTCTGCTGTTGGGCGGCCGGTCCCTGCCACACGCGATGATGATGTTGATTCCAGAGCCCTGGGTCGCGAATCCGCAGATGGACCTCGACCGTCGCGGGTTCTATCAGTATCACGCGGCCATGATGGAGCCCTGGGATGGCCCGGCGGCCGTCTGTTTCACCGACGGGAAGATGATCGGCGCAACGCTGGACCGCAACGGCCTCCGCCCCTGTCGTTATCAGGTGACGACCGACGGCACGGTGGTGCTGGCCTCGGAGGCGGGCGTCCTGCCGGTTGATCCCAAGAGCATTCGCATGAAGGGCCGCCTGCAGCCCGGCCGCATGTTCCTGGTCGACACCGTTCAAGGCCGGATTATCGATGACGAGGAGATCAAAGCCGATATCGTGGGCCGCAAGCCCTATCGCAGCTGGGTCACGCAGTACGGCGTCTCGCTCGATGAACTTCCCGAGCCCTTGAACGTGCCGCAACCGGATCATCCGACGATCCGCCAGCGACAACAGGCCTTCGGTTACACCGTCGAAGAGCTCAAAATGGTGATCACGCCGATGATCGTGACCGGCGAAGAGGCCATCTCGTCGATGGGGACCGATACGCCGCTTGCAGTGTTGTCCGACCGTCCACAGCTGCTGTTCAAGTACTTCAAGCAATTGTTCGCGCAGGTGACGAATCCGCCAATCGATCCGATTCGAGAGCAGCTCGTGATGTCGCTCGTGACCAATATCGGTCCCAAGCCCAACTTGATGGACGAGTCGCCCGAGTCCTGTCGCCGGATCAAGGTCCAGCAGCCGATACTCACAAACGGCGATCTGCAAAAGATCCGCGGCATCTCCGATCCCAATTTTAGAAGCAAAACCCTGCGGATGCTGTTCCGTGTTGCCGAAGGGCCGGATGGAATGGGCGCGGCGGTCGATGCCATGTGCAGAGAGGCTTCCCAAGCGATCAAGGACGGCTATAAGTTCCTCATTCTGAGCGATCGCGGCGTCGATGAAGAGTGGGCACCGATTCCCAGCCTGCTCGGCATCTCCGCGGTTCATCACCATCTCATCCGCGAATGCTCAAGGACCGAGGTCGGCCTGATCCTCGAAACCGGTGAGCCGCGCGACGTGCATCAGTTTGCCTGTCTGATCGGGTACGGCGCCGGGACCATCAATCCCTATCTCGTCTTCGAATCGCTCGTCGACATGGAGCGCGACAACTATCTTCCGGAAGGCCTCGATGCCCAGACAGCGGAGGGCAAATTCATCAAGGCCATCAACAAGGGGCTGCTCAAGATCTTCTCGAAGATGGGCATTTCCACCGTGCAGTCTTATTGCGGTGCGCAGATCTTCGAAGCGATCGGATTGAACCACGAAATCATCGACCGCTACTTCACCGGAACGCCTTCGCGCGTCGAAGGTGTGGGCATTCGCGAGATCGGCGAAGAGACGCTACGGCGGCATCGCGTCGCCTACGAGCCGGCGGCCATCCGTCAGCTCGATTTCGGCGGCGAGATCCATTACCGCATCCAGGGCGAGCACCATAACTGGAATCCGGACACCATTTACAAGCTTCAGCACGCGAGCCAATCGAACGATCCCAAGACGTATGCCGAGTTTGCGCAGATCGTGAACGACGAAAGCCAACGCCGGTCGAACCTGCGCGGCCTGCTTGATTTCAAGTTTGCCCCGGCCCCGATCCCGATAGAAGAGGTCGAACCGGCCAGCGCAATCGTGAAGCGCTTCAATACCGGTGCGATGTCGTTCGGGTCCATCAGTAAGGAAGCGCACGAAACGCTGGCGATCGCGATGAACCGCCTCGGCGGGAAGAGCAACACCGGCGAGGGCGGCGAAGATCCGGAACGGTTCAAACCGCTGCCGAACGGTGATTCCAAGAACAGCTATATCAAGCAGGTGGCCTCTGCCCGATTCGGCGTGACGGCGCACTACCTGGTCAATGCGCGCGAACTGCAGATCAAAATGGCGCAGGGTGCCAAGCCCGGGGAGGGCGGTCAGCTGCCGGGGCATAAGGTCGACGAAAACATCGCGAAATTCCGCTACGCGACGCCGGGTGTCCAGCTGATCTCGCCGCCGCCGCACCACGATATCTATTCGATCGAGGATCTGGCGCAGCTGATCTTCGACCTCAAGAATTCCAACCCCGAAGCCGGTGTGTCTGTGAAGCTGGTGGCGGAAGTGGGAGTCGGCACCGTCGCCGCGGGCGTGTCCAAAGCGCACGCGGACAAGGTGTTGATCAGCGGCGATTCGGGTGGAACCGGCGCTTCACCGCTCTCGTCGATCAAGTATGGCGGGATCCCTTGGGAACTCGGGCTGGCGGAAACGCATCAGACGCTGGTGCTGAACGATCTGCGCGGCCGCATCCGCGTCGAGACCGACGGGCAGATGAAGACCGGGCGCGATGTGGTCATCGCGACGTTGCTGGGCGCCGAGGAGTATGGATTTGCGACGGCACCGCTGATTGTCGAAGGCTGCATCATGATGCGGAAATGCCATCTGAATACGTGTCCCGTCGGCATCGCCACGCAGGATCCCGAGTTACGCAAGAAGTTCAACGGAAAGCCCGAGCACATCGTCAATTACCTGTTCTTTGTCGCCGAAGAGGCGCGGCAGCTGATGGCCAGGTTGGGATTCCGTACGATCAATGAAATGGTCGGTCGCGTCGATAAACTGAAGATCACGAAAGCCCTCGATCACTGGAAGGCCAAAGGCTTGGATCTCACGCCGCTTTTGACCATGCCGGACGTCGGTCCCGAGGTGCCTCGCTACTGCATGCAGAAGCAGGATCACGGGCTCGAAGGCATTCTGGACAACAAGTTGGTCGAGCTCTGCAAGCTTGCCATCGAGAAGGGCGAAAAGGTCACGCTGGATTTGCCGATCAGGAATGTCAATCGCACAACCGGCACCATGCTCTCCAGCCGGATTGCGAAAAAGTACGGGTTGGAAGGTTTGCCGGAGGACACGATCTCGATCAAGTTTACCGGTTCGGCCGGGCAATCCTTCGGGGCTTTCCTGGCCAGAGGCATCACGCTCACCTTGGAAGGGGAATCGAACGACTACATTGGGAAGGGCCTCTCCGGAGGAAAGATCATCGTGTTTCCGCCAAAGAACGTCCTGTATTCTCCCGAAGAAACCATCCTCATCGGCAACACGTCACTGTATGGTGCCACGCAAGGCGAGGCCTATTTTTACGGCATGGCGGGAGAGCGGTTTGCCGTACGCAACAGCGGGGCACGCGCCGTCGTCGAAGGCACGGGTGATCACGGTTGCGAGTACATGACGGGCGGCGTGGTCGTCGTGCTCGGCCGCACCGGACGGAACTTCGCTGCAGGCATGTCGGGAGGCATCGCATTCGTGCTGGACGATGCCGGGAAATTCCAGAGCCGCTGCAATACCGGCATGGTCGAACTGGAGCCGGTCTCAACAAAAGAAGACAAGCAATTGCTGCACGAGCTGATCACGAAACACTTCATGTACACGGGCAGCCGCAAGGCCAAACAGGTGCTGGATGCGTTCAATGCCACGTTGCCGAAGTTCGTGAAGATCATGCCGGTCGACTACAAGCGCGTCCTCGAAGAACGAAAGCGCAAGAAGAGCGCGGTACACTGAAAGGGCGATAAGGCGTTTCCCAGTCAATAGGCAATTGTGATGCGAAGGGTATAGAGCGAAGTAGCCATGGGTGATCCAAAAGGTTTCATGAAATATGCCCGCGAGGGCCCGAAGCGGAAGCCGGTCGAGCTGCGTGTTCTCGATTGGAAGGAGATGTATGAGCCGATCTCGGAGGACAAGCTCAAGATCCAGGGTGCGCGTTGCATGGATTGCGGCGTGCCCTTTTGTCAGGGAAATACCGGCTGTCCTGTGGTGAATTTGATTCCCGAATGGAACGATCTCGTGTATCGAGGACGATGGGAGGACGCGCTGAAGGCGCTGCACACGACCAATAACTTCCCGGAATTCACCGGCCGCCTTTGCCCGGCTCCCTGCGAGGGGGCCTGTGTGCTGGGCATCAATGAAGAACCGGTGTCTATCCGCGTCATAGAATGGAACATCATCGATCGCGGGTTCAACGAAGGGTTGGTGTTCCCGATTCTGCCAGTCACGAAAACCGGCAAGACCGTTGCGATTGTGGGGGCAGGTCCTGCAGGACTGGCCGCAGCACAGCAATTGGCCCGTGCGGGTCACAGCGTCACTCTCTTCGAAAAGGCCGACAAGATCGGCGGGCTCCTTCGCTATGGGATTCCCGACTTCAAAATGGAAAAGTGGGTGATCGACCGCCGGCTGGAGCAACTGAAAGCGGAGGGCGTGGAGTTCAAGACCGGTGTGGCCGTCGGCAAAGACATCACCGGAGAACAACTGCGCGCGCAGTTCGATGCGGTGGGCCTCACGATGGGGGCCGAGCAGCCCCGCGAGCTCCCGGTTCCGGGACGGGAATTGAAGGGCGTCCATCTGGCAATGGACTATCTCACGCAGCAGAACAAACGCACGGCCGGCATTCCTGTCAGCGACGAACCGATCACGGCCAAGGGCAAACGAGTGGTCATCATCGGCGGCGGTGATACCGGATCTGACTGTCTGGGCACTGCGCACCGCCAAGGCTGTGTGGAAGTGCATCAGTTCGAGGTACTGCCGGAGCCGCCTCCCACCCGCGCCGAGTCCACGCCTTGGCCCCTCTGGCCCATGCAGCTGCGCACCTCTCATGCTCATGAGGAAGGTTGCAACCGTCAATGGAGTCTCTCGACGACCAAGTTTGTCGGCCACAATGGCCACGTGACCAAACTTCAAGCGCAGCGGGTGAAGTTCGAAGGCGGCAAGTTCATGCCGGTCCCGAATACGGACTTGGAAATGGATGTGGATCTTGTCCTCTTAGCCATGGGATTCACCGGTCCTGTCAAGAACGGCCTGCTCGACAGTCTCGGAGTGAACTACGACGCGCGCGGCAACGTTGCAGTCGACGTGAACTTCATGACCAATCTCGACGGTGTCTTTGCCGGCGGCGATACCAAGCGCGGCGCCTCCCTCATCGTGTGGGCGATTGCCGAAGGCCGCAAGATGGCCGCGGGGATCGACAAATACCTGCTCGCTGGCAAGTCCGCCAAGAACGGCCGCTGACAGTTCTTGCTCATTTCCCTCAACCGGGTTGCCGTTCCGGCGATTTCTCGCAATAACACATATTGCAGGTGGGGCTGTGCTGGGTTATGGTGAATGCGAAGCATCGTTCTGCCGAATTGGGAGATTGCCGAGTTCACATCATGATGAAGCAAGGCAAAATATTGCCAACAGAGGCTGAACTGTCGAACGAGGAATTCGTCACGCAGTCCTACGACCGGGTCCAACAGATGGTGACGGCAGGGGTGCCGCGGCAAGACATTCTTACCCGTCTCGCGATGGCGGGCGAAGTCTTGGCCCGTCCTGGGTCGTCGGTCTCGATTCTTATTCTCGATGAAAATGGCCTACTGCGGAACGGAGCGTCGCCCAACCTCCCGCTGGACTATCTCCGCGCCATTGATCGTCTGAAACCCGACGCCAAGGTCGGCACATGCGCCGCAGCGGCGGCCACGGGCTGCCCCGTAATCACGCCCGATTTCCAGGCTGACGATAAATGGGCAGAGCTTCGTCACCTCCCGCTCTCGCTGGGCTTTGTTGGCGCCTGGAGCATGCCGATCAAATCTCCGGAAGGGAAAGTGCTTGGGACCTTCGGTACCTATTTTCGGGACCGGCGTTCGCCCACGCCGGAGGAGAGACGAGGCGTCGAATTTCTCGCCAAGGCGGCCGCGTCCGTCCTTGCGCAGCCATCCTGATAGTCTTCTTCTCGTCAGATTCCAGCCACCTGAGACGTTAGCCCCCTTCACGTGGCCAGTGAACGCCGCTCGCCTTCGAGCATGAGGGCGAGGGGTGCTGCGACCTCTCACCCGCGCATACCACCTATGCACGTAGTTTGGTTTTGGGAAGCTGGTCAAGCGGGTCGGCTTTCTTCGGGCTCACCACGGTTGCCTCCTTCGTCGCATGAATCCGTTCCCCTATCCGATTGGCGTATACCTGGGTAAATTCTGCACCATACAGAAGAATCTGCGTTGAGTAATACACCCACACCAAGACCAGCACGAGAGAACCCGCCGCCCCGAACCCGGAGGCGACATTACTTTTTCCCAAATAGAGGCCGATGGCGAATTTGCCTATGGTGAATAAGGCCGAGGTAATGGCTGCACCCATCCAAACATCTGCCCACGCAATGCGCGCGGCTGGGAGCACCTTGAAGATCAAAGCAAATAGGGCCGTAATGAACAGGAAAGAAAAGAGGAAGTTGATGCCCTGGAGAATTGCTTCCGGCAGGGGAAGGAGCATGCCAAACCATTTACCGACGGCTGACAATGCTGTACTGACAATCAGTGATACGAGAAGGAGAAACCCTGTCCCCAAGATCGTCACAAACGAGAGGAAATTGTCCTTGATATATCCTAAGATCCCCCGGCCTGCTTTCGGCTCAACGCCCCAAACGGTATCCAACGCATCCTTGAGTTGTCCGAAGAACCCAGCCGCGCCTAATAAGAGTGTCCCGATCGCGATGCTACTGGACACGATGCCGGTCGAAGGCTCATTTGCTTTCTGAATCATTTCTTTAATCGCCGCGGCGCTTCGCTCACCAATCAGTGTGGAGATTTGCTCCATAACCGCGGCTTGTGCCGATTCCTGGCCGAACACTAAGCCGATGATAGCGATAAAGAGAACCAGCAGGGGGACGATGGAAAAGACCGTGTAATAGGCAAGTGCCGCACCAAGACGCGCTGCTCGATCATCGCTCCAATCCCCCGCCGCCTCTTTCACAAGCAGCCAAAATTGCGCTGGCTTGAACGCTCTCAACCAGGATGTCGCCATGCGTCAATCACGTCCTCATTGTGCTTTCCGACTCTTCGCCGCCTGCTTGCCTGGGTCATGACGAGTCTTTGAGCGTCCTCTTTCGGACTAGGGCTGGGTATCCGTCGATTCAGCACGACGCTCCGCTGTCGTATCGTTGAACGCTAACAGCGCTTCTCCCGCGACATTGGTAAACCTCGGTGTCAACACAAAGCTCACGGGTGGCAGGATCCACCACAATGTCGTTTCAAATGTCGTTTCATTGGACTGGACAATACGAACCCGCTGGGCGCCTTCATTTTTGGCCTCTTCTGTAAAATCGCGAACGGCTCCTTTCAGAGAGGCATCGCCAATAAATGGAACGACCACTGCAAAATGCACAGCAAACTTAGTCATATTGATGTGTACGGCGTTTGAGCCCTCGACATCTTTGAGCCCGTTGAAATCGGAGGCTCTACTGGTCAATGCGCAGCCTGATAGCAACACTATCAATCAATGCTAACCAGGCAGCGGTAAATCCTTGTGCCATCGTGGTGGTCCTTTCCATCGCTATGCATGAATCGATGAATGAAAAGTACGCAAAGAATATGCCTCTTGGCCGCACTCGGTGAGGTGATGAATGTGAGAACATGGGATTGCTCGGGTTCTGTCCAGTGGTTTCGGCCTTCAGCTGCCCTAATACATAAAGATGTCCTCGTTAATGATTTGACTGAGGCCTTCATATCCATCACGGCTAGGGTTCTCCCAGACGGCGAGCCGAGCCCGGCAGTCGTAACGCTGTTGGACTAGTTGTCCGGTCTCAGACAGTATGCTCTGTAGTTCTTGCGGGATGCGTCAGGAGAGCTGGCGTGACTTTCAAGAGGTCGGCTCAATATTGCGCTTGTCACCTACATTCACAAGGAACAGGAGACGGACGATGTGCAGCAACGATATCCCTCGGAGCACTATCTGATGATCGACGATAAGCTCCACATTCTCGCCGCGATGAAAAAGTGTTGTCCGAAGGTCACCAGTGTCTTTATCAGACAAGGACACTATGCGAAGGACAAGGACATCTTGAAAAGCGCACCTCGATCCGATGTGTCATTCGAGCACATCGGAGATCTCCTCCATTACGATGTCGACAAATTGATTTCGGATTTCAAAGCCTAGTTCCATCACCGCATGTCCCAGGGCTGTATCTTTTTCCTTCCCACTCTTCTGTACATTTCTGCCGCTCCTAGGTAAAGTGGACTAGCCGCTTCTGACCAAGGTGTGTGGCTGATGACCGACCATGCTTACCCTCGCAGTCCCAAGGCACTCGTCGGCGGGATCGCCCATCTAGGCCGATTCATCGACAAGATTCGGATGCGCAACGCCGGTCTGATTCCGGACTACAACTACATCACAACGGGTTTCGATATGCGTCTGATTGAATTTCTGGGAATTGATTCGGCGGCGTTCGAGCAACGGGTGTTGGCCGGCGGAACGGATGAAGAGTTCCTGACCTGGGTCATGGCCCATGGGAAATCACGGCCGCCGGACGAAATCGAACAATGGAATCACATTCTGTTGTCTTCTCGTCCGAAAGATGACGCCGCCCGCCAACGATTTCACAATCGGCTCCACGACATTGCCGCAAAGCGCGGTGTGTCAGTCAATGCACTTCCGTCCGTTTCCACCTGGGCGGAGGTCATCGAATTGGACGAAGGCCGTTTATAGGATATGCCATGCAGATGCTGATGCTCGTGTTTCGCACCTCTCTCAAGGAACGAGTGCATAAGCTCTTGCATGAGTGCGAAATTAAGGCCTTTACTGAAATGAACGAGACAGTAGGATACGGCCAGACTGGGCCAGCCGAAGGACTTGCCTTCTATCCGGGAACGAATTCGGTGATCCTTGTGGCATTGGATCCGCAACATGTGGCCCAGGTGACAAAATCTGTGAAAGCCTGGTACCAAGAGGCCGCCAAGCATTCCGGTTGGGAGAAGCCGGCGCTTCGTGTCTTTTCTTGGTCGAGCGAGCAGATCGTCTAGCCGCACTTCAAGTCCTACAAGCTCCTGAGTGTAGTTCGGAATCCTGCCAAGGTTGATATCCGTGTTAGTCCTACAAGGGTTGTTGCCTAAGGGCTCTCGCTTCATCACATTTCGTTGGCCCTGGGCGGGTCTCACCCTATACTGCACAGATGTTATAGGGTCGAGGTCGCCACCGTGCGGCCTCTGGTGAGAAGAGGGAGACACTGCCCGAGCGCGGGACGTTGATGCCGACCAGTCTCAATCTATTATTGCTGGAAGATTCGCAGGCCGATGCGGAGCTGATGATCGAAGCGCTCCGGGAGTCGGGGTTCGACCCCGCCGTTCGCCGCGTCGACACCAGGGACGCCTACCTGCGGGAGCTCGACCAGCCCCCCGATTTCATTCTGTCCGATTACTCCATGCCTCAGTTTACCGCTCAGGACGCGCTCCAGCTGATGAACGAGCGTGGATTGGATCTGCCGTTCATTATCGTCTCCGGCTGCATCGGCGAGGATATGGCGGTGGAATGTATGAAAGCCGGGGCCGCCGATTATCTCCTGAAGGACCGGCTCGGGCGACTGGGGCATGCCGTCACGCAGGCGTTGGACCGCAAACGGCTTCTCGAGGAAAAACGTCGGGCTGAACAACGGCTGTTTCTCGAAACGTTCCATGACTCATTGACTGGATTGCCGAATCGGGCCTTGTTTATGGACCGGTTGGAGCGCGTGTTTCTGCAAAGCCGCCGCCAGCCGGGTCATCTCTTCGCCCTTCTGCACGTGAACCTGGACGGTTTTAAGATTGTCCACAGCGGACTCGGCCCCTCATCGGCCGACCGCCTCCTGATCGAGGTGAGTCAGCGCATCCTGCGTCGGGTCCGGTCCGCGGATACCGTGGCTCGGATGGAAGGAGACGCCTTCACGCTGCTCATCGATAATCTGAAGGCCGCGAGCAATGCGACCCGCGTGGCGGACCGTCTCCAACAAGAATTTGCCGCCCCTTTTGTCCTCGAGCAGGGAGAGGTGTTTCTGACGCCTTGTATCGGCATCGCCTGCAGTCATGCCGGATATGAGAGTGGAGAACATCTGCTGCGTGATGCCACGGCGGCGATGCTGCAAGCCAAAGCGGCCGGTCGTGCCGGCTTCGTGATCTTCGACAAGGCGATGCATCAGCAGGCGATGGCCCGTCTCAAGATCGAAGGGGATCTTCGCCAGGCGTTGGACCGTCAGGAGTTCCGCCTGGCCTATCAGCCCATTGTGGACTTGACGGAGGGACGGATCGCCGGCTTCGAATCGCTGCTGCGATGGCAGCATCCCGAGCACGGGCTGACCACGCCGGATGCGTTTCTGACGATCGCCATGGAACTTGGCTTGATGAAGAACATCGGCCAATGGAGCCTCGGGGAGGCGTGTCGGCAACTCAAGTGCTGGCAGGAGCAATTCCCCCGGATCCGCCCGTTGAGCGTCAGCGTCAATTTTTCCATGGATCACTTCGCACAAACGCATCTGACGCAAGTCATCACGCAGGTCATCGAGCGGACCGGGCTCGATGCCTCGAGCCTCAAGATTGAAATCACGGAGTCGGAAATGATGAAGAACCCCGACGCCGTCAGCAAGGTGCTTGCCGAGTTGAAGGCCCAACAGGTCGACACGTGTCTGGACGATTTTGGAACCGGCTATTCGTCATTGAGCCATCTCCAGCAATTGGCCATCCGGTTCCTCAAGATCGATCAGTCGTTCGTCCGCCGTCTTGGCTCTGAGGACGATGCACTCGCGATCGTAAAAACCATCATTGCGCTGGCTCATCAAATGGGGCGGCAGGTGATCGCCGAAGGGGTCGAGACCGCCGAGCATCTCGCCATTTTACGGTCACTGGGTTGCGAGTACGGCCAGGGGTACTACTTCGCGAAACCGATTGCACCCGAAGAGGTCGGCACGCTGCTGGCCTCCGCCCGCCGTTGGTAACATCTCGGTCGTTCCCCATCCCTGCTCTTGGTAAGATGATCTCTCATTGAGGAGAATCCTGTTACTGTGGCGTCCATTCAGCGTTTTACGGCGAACGTTGCGGCGGTGCGACAGCTCACGCACGACGTCCGGCACATCGACTTGGAGTTGGTCGACCCGCCCGAGGTCCGCTTCAAAGCCGGTCAGTTTATTTCGTTCGATGTCCCGGATGCCAGAACGGGCCGAACGGTCACCAGACCCTATTCGATCGCCTCCTCGCCAAGCGTTTCCCGCACGATTTCGGTGCTGTTCAACTTGGTTCCACACGGGCCTGGATCCGGCTATCTCTTCGGTCTGCGGGAAGGAGATCGGACCAACTTCATCGGGCCGGCGGGGAATTTCTACCTGCGGGACGACCCCACGCGGGATTTGTTGTTTGTCGCCACAGGCACCGGCATTGCGCCGATTCGATCCATGCTGCTTGCCAATGCGGAACGTTCGCAGCCGAGTCGCACCACGCTGTTTTGGGGGCTTCGCAGCCAGCGGGACCTTTATTATGAAGATGAACTGTCACGGCTGAATCGTGAGTGGCCCGGAAGCTCCCATACCATCACGCTGTCACGTCCCGAGCCAGGATGGACGGGACCTGCCGGACGAGTGACGATGCTCATTGAGCGAGAAATACAGGACGTAAAGCGATTAGCCGTCTATTTGTGCGGCAATAGCGGAATGATCGCGGGAGTCACCGGCCTCATTCAGGCCAAGGGACTCTGTCCGATCTTTCGAGAAAAATATTACGATGACACGCCAGACGTGAGCCAGGATTAATAGCTCCATTGCGTCAAGCAGGAGAGATCGCTGAGGCAAAATTGGCCACCGGTGTAGCCATCCTGCTGCGCAGGAGATACACCCGGAAAATGGTATTTGTCGCGGAAGTGGCCTCGGAACGTGGGATTGGACATTACGGTGGAATTGGCACCAGGTTTGCTCTAAAGTGTGGCGCCCATCGCGGGGGATTGGCCCCCGTCACTGGGAAAATCACGAGGAGGACAGGATGACGAAGACGATTTCCACATTGACCGCTGCCGCAGTCTTTGCCATGTGTGCCACGGTTTTCGCGCAGGCTCCCGCTCCCGAACAGGCTCCGGCCCAGATGCCGGCTCCCAGTCAGGAAATGAGAACGCCGGCGCCGGCACAAGCTCCGGCTCAGGCACCAAGCGCAGGAGAGGAAAAGAAATCCGGCAAAGCTGCGAAGGGAAATCAGGGCAAGGGAAAAGCCAAGGGCCACGCGAAGAAGACGGGGAAGCATGGCCATAGCAAGGAGAAGGAGAACGCGCAGGCGAACCAATAACACGGGAGAATCACCCGTGAAGAACGAACAGGCGGTCGGCGCAAAGGCCACCGACCGCCTGGTGCGTTGAGGGTATCTTCAGGCTGCGGCTTTCGTGACGAGTTTCTTCACTTCCACGTGAGCGAAAATGACATCCGGCTCACGTTGCAACGCCTCATAGTAGCTGCGCTCGAATCCATCGCCTTCTTCGGAAGGCCGAATCAGGGCGCGTACGTCCGCCAGGAAGTGTTCCACCTCGACCGTTTCAAGCTCCTCGCCCTCATCCAGTAATTCATCCACGCGAATCACCAGCTGCGACAACGGGTGGAGCCAGGTAAACCAGGGATCGTTCAACACGAGCTGTAGCAATTGTCCTGTCGATCCGACACGACCGTTGATGCGTTCGTAGGTGAGCTGCTCCGCGATAATGAGTGCTTTGTGTAAACCCAGCAAGCCACGACGGACCTCCATCAGCATACGTCTCAGACCTTCCCGGGCTTCTGTCGATGATCCTGCTGATCGCGGCATAATTTCATTGTACCAGGTCGAACAGAAAATGTGACCTCCCGTTAGGACACCCGCCGAGTGCATCAGCGGCCGACATGTCCGCCGCCGGAAGACGGACCGGGACTGGCGGCAGGAGGCATGAGCGGACGATTGGGATTAAAGGGAAGCACGGGTGCGGGCGTCAACCGGTTCGGCGGTACGGGTTCGCCAAGCGGCGTCCGCATAGGGGGCAGATCGCTGTGAGGGACCGCGGCCGGAGGGGTCCGAGAATCCTGACGAGCGAACGGGTCGCGCTCCCGACGGAGCTCTGATCCGCTCGCCGGACCGATGCGGTTGTGTGTGCCGTCGAGCGGTTCGATCCGGCCTGGGTTCTCGGCTCGCGAGACACCAGGCAGCAGCATGACCATGACGGCGAGGCCTGCGAATGTCCTGAGGCTCATTGGCAACCTCCGAGAGGTTGCCTTGATCATATCAAGCTGCGTGCGGATTACGGAGCCCTGGGCAAAAGCTTTCTCACCCGAAAGTGGGCGAGCACCACGTCGGGGGCGCGGTCCAACGCCTCATAATAGGCCCGCTCGAATCCCTCACCCTCGACCGACGGATGCAGCAAGCCGTCGACTTCCCGCATCAGATGAGCCACGTTCTCATCCGTGATGTCACAGGTGTCGTCCTCGAGTAGATGATCCATGCGGACCAGCAGATCGGCGATCGGATGCAGCCAGGTGAACCAGGGATCCTTTTGCAGCAGGTCGAGCAGGGCTTCAGCCGATGGCACCGGCCCACTCAGGCGTTCATAAGTCTGTTGCTCGGCAAGGATGAGAGCGCCGTGGAGCCGAACCAGACTTTCCCTCATCGAGCATACGATGCGTCGCCGGGGATCTACAGGGACGAGCGCGGTCGAGTCTGATGACGCTCTCATGACTTTAAGTGTAGCAGGCTTGCGTGAATCGGCCAGCGTCGGCCGGATGGTCATCTGATGGGAACGCAGAGGACAGATGATTTCATGCTTCAACCACGGTATTCTTCCGTTACTCAACTGTTGGGGAGGAATTCCACATGGAGCGCCGGAAACATCGCCGTGTGCCGATTCAGATACAGGGGTACTTGTTGGGAAACTCGCACGAGATCGAAGGGCACACGCTCGACCTGTCCCTCGGCGGAGCAAGATTCGAGAGTGATCTGGCAGTGTTCCCCGGCAAGACAATCGTGGTTCGGCTGGTGGTCCCGGGAGCCGAATCGTCCTTGTCCATCCCGGAGGCGAAGGTGCAATGGGTGGATGAGCAAACGTTCGGCGTCGAGTTCCAAAACGTCAAGCTCGATGAGCTCGATGAGCTGGAGGAGCTCATCAACGAATTCGACGAGGCGGAGGAGGGTGGCCACGCCTGACGGGCATCGCTCGTCCACCTACGCGGCGTCCGGTCAGCTTTCGTAGAAGACGACGACGGTGGCCTTGTTGCACTTACAGCAGGTGCCTTGACCCGTCATGGGGGTCTGTCCTGAGGCTTCTGCAGCCTTGACCTGCGCATCTTCCACGCGTCCGACCTTGTTATAGCAATCGCTGCAATAGGTTGCTGTTTTTGCCATACCTCCTCCTCGGATCAACCACAAGGGCCAATAAAGTCACGAGACAAGTATAGCGCGATTACGCAAAACTGCTTG
>Ga0070664_100000525_pt1 | contig 29179 bp, 23 predicted proteins | sample KBSC73metaG_FD_65863 | JGI IMG/M metagenome (GOLD analysis project Ga0070664, IMG submission 65863) | Corn rhizosphere microbial communities from Kellogg Biological Station, Michigan, USA - KBS C7-3 metaG | ecosystem: Host-associated > Plants > Roots > Rhizosphere > Soil ... | reverse complement strand
TCCGCGACGTACTTCGCGTCCCGGCCCACGCCGTGGATCATCGAGGACGACATCGCGTACAGGAAGTGCAGCCCGACGAAGTAGAGGCCCGGGGCCTCGGCGACGCCGCGCTTGTGGCGCGGATGCCCGTGCGCGTCGAACACCGGCACGTGTACCCAGGTGAAGCCCGGATGGAACCCGGTGCTCCAGATGACGTTCTGGACGTCGAGCACCCTCCCGTCCTCCAGCACCGGCTTTCCTTCCTGGACCCCGTTCACTCGCCCGACGCGCTCCACCCCTGCCGCGGCGAGGTGCTTCGGCAGGGTGCGGATGAGCGGCGTGGTGTCTTTCCCCTGCGCCTTGACCTTGCGACCAGGGGGCGTCGACTCGGTGAGCAGTCGATGGAAGATTCCCCGGAAGAGCAGCGGCGCGAACACCACCTGTCCGAACGCGGTGTAGAACCACCCCGGGACGTTGCCCACGTCCGGCCCGGCCACCAGCACCGGATGCCCGGCCCGCCGGAGCTCCATCGCGATCTCCGCGCCCGAGTTGCCTGCGCCGACGAGCAGGACGGTCCCCGGCCGGAGCTGCGCCGGGCGCTTGTAGGCGCTCGAGTGCAGCTGGACGATCGACGGGTCCAGCTCGGCGGCGAAGGCCGGGCTCCTCGGCTTCTGGTAGTCCGCCATCGCGATCACCACCTCCCGGGCGAGGTAGCGTTGAGCACCCGCGGTCGCCACGTAACGCCCTCCCGACCGGGACAGGCCTTCGACCCGGACGCCATTCCGCACCGGGAGCTGGAAGTTCCGCGCGTAGGCCTCGAGGTAGTCGGCCATCTCGTCCTTGGTCGGGAAGTGCCGGGGAGGCGCCGGGAAGGGCATCCCGTCCAGCCCGTCGAACCGAGCAGCGGAGAACAGACGCAGCGAGTCCCACCGCTGTCGCCACGAGTCTCCGACCCGGGCGTTCCCATCGAGAAGGACGAAGTTCCGGATCCCCTGCGTCAGGAGGTGGTAGCCCACGGAGAGCCCCGCCTGTCCGGCGCCGATGACCAGAACGTCCACCTCCGTCTCCAGACGGAAGCGGTTCCGCGGGCGCGGCTCCAGCGTCTCCAGCGCCTGTCCCTCGTCCACCACCACCGGCGAGCCTCCGCGGCCCGAATCCTCGCTACGCATGACCATCCTCCGGGTTGAATCCACGGTTGGGGATGTACGCGCTCGCCCGGGGCGTTCGCGTCGGGAGAACCCTGCATTTTCATGGAGGCGCCGGATGGGGGATTTCCCCCATGGCACTTCTTCACACCAGCTTGTGGGTGAAGGCGTACGCGGTCGCCGCCGCCCGCGAGGAGACCCCGAGCTTGAGGAAGATGTTGCTCACGTGACGGTCGACGGTCTTCTCGCTGAGGAACAGCTCCCGGGCGATCACCTTGTTGGTCTTGCCGGCGGCGACGAGGCCCAGGACCTCCAGCTCGCGGGCGGTCAGCCCGTCGGGACGCTGGCTCCGGTGCTCCACCGCCGGAGGTGGAAGGCGCGCGAGGTCCGGCCTGGCCCCCAGCGCCTCGAACACCTTGCGCGCGGCGGCGAGCTCGAGACCCGCTCCGTCCTCGTCGCCCAGGGCACGGCAGGCGAGGCCGACCGACACCCGGACCCGCGCCGCCAGGTACGGCGCGGAGACCCGCTGCCACACGGCGAGCGCCTCGCGGAAGGCATCGAGCGCCCTTTGCGGTTCTCCCCTGGCGAGGAGCACCGTCCCGCGGGCGTGGGCGGCGATCGCGGACAGCACCTCGGACTCGAACTGCTCCGAGAGCTGCTCGAGCTCCGCGCTCGCCGCCGCGGCTCCTTCCAGGTCAGCCCCTGCCAGGGCGATCTCCACCATCGCCGGGAGAAGCCTCGCCCGCTGGAGCGGCTCGCCCGGGGCGGCGAGCGCGCGGCGGATCGAGGCCAGGGCCACCTCTCCGCGCCCCTGCGCCAGCCGGAGCAGTGACATGCCCGGCTGCGGCTCGCGCCCCAGACGGTGCGCCTCGAGGTACTCCGCCTCCGCCTCGTCGAGCTCGCCCCGCAGCCGATGCATCTCCGCCTTCTGGTAGTGCGCGGCAGGACCGGTGAACGGATCCGGTGTCTGCGCCACTCGCTGGCAGGCCCGCTGGGCCTCCTGCAGCGCCGCATCCCACTGGCCGTTCAGCTCCATCACCTCGCACCGGTGCACCATGCACACGCCGTTGAAGGCCACCATCTGGGGCTGTGACTCGCACCAGCTGGACAGCACCGCGGTCCACTCGCGGCAACGATCCAGCGCGTACACCTGACGGCATCCCTCGATGAGGATGCAGTAGACGATCGCCGGGACGATCGGCGCGGCCCCGTCGGTCCTGACCGTCACCATCGCCTCGTCGAGCAGGGCGAGCCCCTCACGGATGCTGCCCTGCCGCAGGCGGGCGCGACCCTGGAGGCTCCTGGCAAGCGCCACCAGATCCGGCTCGTCGAACTCCTCGCCGATGCGCGCCGCCTCCGCCGCGCAGGAGAACGCGGCGTCCCACTCGTTCTGGGCCAGCTGCTGCATCGTCTGCGGGATGCGCATGTACCCGGAGACGGCGCACGGCTTCGCCAGACGCTCGAGCAGCCGCTCCACCCGGGCGAACCAGCCGTTCGCCTGTCCGAATTCTCCGAGCCCGGTCAGCCGGTACCCCAGCCAGAAGCCGACCCGCGCCGCCATGGGAGGGTCGTCCTCGTGGAGCAGGTGGTACAGGCGTTCGAGGATCGCCAGGAGCTCACGGTCTCGCCCGCTGAGCCCGGCCGCCCAGGAGAACATCGCCAGGTCCTCGCGGGGCAGGGGGGACACGCGGTCCAGCTCAGCGAAGAGCTGGTACGCGTCTTCCCACGCCCGCCGCCCGTAGGCGTCCCGCGCTCGCACGAGCTCAGGGGACGTCTCTCTTGCGCCTCGAGTCATCGGCTCTTCGAAACCACCTGTCAGAGCGACAGGTCCCAGGTCAAGCCCACCCGCGCCTCCACCGCTGCGTTTCCCGACACCGTTGCCACACGCAGCGCCGCGTCGACGGAGACCCGCGGTGAGATGCGCCAGATGAGGCCACCCAATCCCGAGATAGTCGCCGAGGGCGTGCCGCGCTCGACTTCCAGGTAGGTCTCTGCGACCGGACGGACCACCCAGTCCTCCGGCCCCTCCAGGATGACGCCACCGAGCAGGGCGAACCGGTGGGCCCGCGACCAGGCGGGAACGAGATTCAGGTGGAGCGTCAGGGCCGGCCAGCGCTGCGAGACGATCACTCCCGAGGCCACGCCGAAGCCGGAGGGGCCCGCGGTCGCGGGAAGGAGCAACTCGGGCTCGATGGCCACGCTCGGGCCCTCGGCGTCCTGGAGGCTCCCTCGCCGCATCACGCCCTTGATCGCCACTCCGGCCTCGAGCTGAGCGACCTCGCCGGGCTCTCGCGGTCCGGCGACCCTGGCACTCGCGGCCGTGTCCACCACCAGCTCCCAGCCGGGGAAGAGGCCAACATTGAAGATGAAGGTCGGAACGAGCTCGGTGCGTCCCCGCGTCCACTGCACCTGGGCGGGGCCGATCTCCAGCTCCATCACGGCCGGCTCGGCGACGGCGGCGTCGGTCTGGTCGAACGGGCGGTAGGCCAGCACGCGGGGGGAGTACGCGAGCAGCACCAGGAGCACGCACCGCGGCCAGCAGCGACTCACCGAGCTGGACCCGCGGTGTCCTCGAACATCAGGAGTCGCCCTCCGCGCGGATCGCACACCAGGACATGACCCCGGTCATCGGCGGCCACGCAGTGCGCCTCCGGCGCGGCGGGTTCCCGCCAGAGCGAGCGCAGGCCGGCGTCCGGCTCCACCTCGAACGCCTCGAGCACCGCGGCCTTCCCGGCCGGGACGTAGAGCCTGCGGGCCGACGGGGCGTAGGCCAAGATGTCCACGCCCGCGCCGGTCCTCGCCTGGCCGGCGAGCCGACCCTTCCCGGAGGTGTCGATCACCGTCGCCAGCCCCTCGGCGCAGCCGACGAAGAGCAGCCCACGCGTCCTGTCGGCATCGAGCCCGCGCGCGTCCTTGCAGCCGTTCTTCCACTCGCCGAGGAGGGTCCGCTGCCGGAGCCCGATGGCCAGGGTCCGGTCATGCCAGGTGTTGGTGAAGGCGCGACCGTGCGCCGCATCGATGATCAGCGACTCGGGGCCATCGGCCACCGGAATGGTCCCGCTGCGGACCAGCGCCGGCTCCTCCTTCGCCTCGAAGCGGAAGATCTCGATGACTGCGGCGTCGGGCTCGGTGACCCACACCTCGCCGGTGGGCTCCACCCAGCGCACGTAGTCCGGACCGGAGGCGAGTGGCGCCTCGGCCGCCGTTCCTTTCCCACCCAGCGGGATCGCGAACAGCCGCCGCGCCGTCCGGTCGGCCACGAAGAGCGTGTCGGCCCGCGCATCGGCCGAGGTCGCGCCCTGCCCGTGCCCCCCTTTCCAGCTCGGAAGCCTGGTCAGCGCGCCGATGGCCTCGAGCCGGCGCGTCACCGGATCGACCAGGAACACCCGTCCCGTCCTTCCCCCGGGGACGATGAAGCGCTGGAGCGGCGCGGAGAACACCAGGTCGTCGAACCCGATCCCCCCTTCCCCGCCCGGGATGGGAATCGCCACCGGCGCGGCAAGCAGGACACTGGTCAGAGCGAGGGACAGCACCCGGGCCTCCACCGGGGCACTCACGCACCCGGGTCGGACAGCGTGCCGCAGTTCCGGTGCTCGCGGCGAGCGGTCGGGATGGTAAAGCGTCGGACGCTGGCGTGAACGAGACGGTCCACAGATTGCGCACCGCCGCGCCCGCGCTGGTCATGGTGCTCGTCGCACTGCTCGGCCTCGGGTTCCAGCTGCAACTGCCTCGCGCGTTCCCCTCCGACGCGGACTACCGCGGCGTTGCCTCCGCCCTGGCGGCCGCGCCGGCGCAGGGAGACGTGGTGTTCCTCCACCCCTGGTGGACCGAGCGTGCCCGCCTCTTCTTTCCGCCGGACTTGAAGGTGGTGGGGTACCTCGGCCACACGGCCGACGACCTCCTCGAGCACCCGCGGATCTGGGTGCTGGCCAACGAGCGGCTTCCCCGCACGCCGGACGCCGACTTCCGGCGGAATTTCCTGCCCGACCGCATCCCGGCGGGTCCCGCGCAGCAGTTCGGCCCGCTCACTCTCACCCCGTACCGGAACGGTCGGGCGCGACGGGTGGTCCTCTCGGCCGCCGATGCCCTCGACCGCCTGCAAGTCTCGGTGGAAGGTCCGGCCGGCGCGGCGGCCCAGCCCTGTCAGCGCTCGGGCAGCCGCGTGCAGTGTCCCTTCGATGCGTCGGTGGAGGTCGCCTGGCACGAGGTGCTCTACCAGCCGGTCCGCTGCCTGTACGTGCTTCCTCCCTCGGGGGGACGGACGCTCTCGCTCACCTTGCCCGACGGGCCTGCGGCAGACGCGCTCCTGCTCGAGGCCGGCATCAGCTGGGAGCACGCCTGGTTCCCGGACCGCGCCCCCGTGGAGCTCCGGCTGGAGAGCTCCGCGGGGGTGCTCCACCTCGGCCTTCCCGCCGGGCGCGAGGGATTCGTGCACGGAGAGACCCCGGCCGTGGCAGCCGGACCGTGGACGCTGCGGCTGACCACCGCCGACCCCCATGACCGTCAGCTGTGCCTGCGGCTCCGGGCTCTGGGCGGCCCGCCATGAGCCGCGCGCCCGCGCCCCTGGACCGTCGCATCGCCCTCGGCCTGGGCCTGGTCACCTTCGTGGTGCTCTGGGCAACCGAGCGCCCGGTGGGCTTCGTGCGCGACGAGAGCGTCTACTTCGCCGCGGCCGAGCAGTTCTCACGCTGGTGGGCACTGCTGTTCCACCGTCCGGCGCTGGCGCTGAGTGACGCGGTCATCACCCAGGCCTTCGACTTCAACCACGAGCACCCGATGCTCATGAAGTCGCTCTTCGGCTGGTCGCACACGCTCTTCTACCTGACGCTGGGCTGGGTCCGTCCCGCTGCGGGTTTCCGGCTCCCCGCCTTCGCCATCGCGGCGCTCATCCCCACTCTTCTCCATCTGTGGGGCTCGGTGCTGTGGGGCCGGCGAGCGGGGCTGTTCGCCGCGCTCAGCTTCTTCGTCGTCCCCCGGCAATTCTTCCACGGCCACCTCGCCTGTTTCGACATGCCGGTGGCCGCGATGTGGCTCCTGGTGGTGTACCTGTTCTGGCGCGCGGAGGAGAATTCCCGGCTCGCGCCCTGGACTGGCGTCGCCTTCGGGCTGGCGCTGGCCACCAAGCACAACGCCTTCTTCCTGCCGCTGGTCCTCACCCCCTTCGGCGTGCTCGCGGCCTGGCGCAGCGCGAGCACGGACGGCCGTCGGCTGCTGGTCCGGATGGGGCAGGTCGCCCTGGCCTTCATCGCCTATCTGGGACTCGTCCTCCTGGTGAAGGGCCGCTCAGGGCTGGTGCAGTCGTGGCAGCTGCTCTCACCGCAGACGTTCGGGGTCGGGGCGCTGGTGGCATCACTCGGCGCGCTCTCCCTCCGGCTGCGCCGGCGAGACCCCGCGGCCTTCGTCCCCATCGCCCCGCTGGTGGCGATGGGGCTCATCGGACCGGTCGTCTTCTACATGCACTGGCCGTACCTCTGGTACCACCCGGTGGAGCGCCTCGCCTGGTACTTCGACTTTCACGCCACGCACGTCCACTACGCCTGGACCTACTTCGGGCAGGTGCTGCGGGCACCGCCCTTCCCACGGGCGTACGTCTTCGTGGTCACGGCAATGACCCTCCCCGTGTCGCTGCTCCTGCCGATGGGCGCCGGGATCTTCCGCACCGGCCTGCGCAACCTCGGAGACCTGATTCCCGCGCTCGGCCGGCGCTTCGGCCGTGGCGGACCGACCGAGTGGCTCCTGGGGGTGAACGCGCTCTTCTCCATCCTCCTCATCAGCCATCCCGAGGTGCCGCACTTCGGAGGGGTGAAGCACTGGCTTCCTTCCATGCCCTTCCTCGCGCTGCTGGCCGGACGGGAGTTCGACCGCGCGGCGGCCGGTCTGTGGTCGGCGCTGGGCCTGACGGCGCGGCGGGGCGCCGCGGCCAGCCTCGCGTTCGGTGCGATCGTCCTCCTTCCGGCATTCACGCTCACCGTCCACGTCCACCCGTACGGCACGTCCGCCTACGGAGAGCTGGCCGGCGGCATCCCAGGCGCGGCGAGCCTCGGCCTCCAGCGCCAGTTCTGGAGCAACAATGTCACCGGGGTCCTGCCGTGGATCGATGCGAACAGCCGAACAGGTGCGCGGGTGTGGCTGCACGAAGTGAATGGACTTTCCTTCCGCGACTACCAGCGCAATGACATGCTGAGGAAGGACGTCATCCCGACCAACGGCCCCGAGGACGCGGACCTCGCCGCCGTCCAGTACCACCAGGAGTTCCGCGAGCAGGAGGTCCTGGTCTGGCAGGCCTTCGGGACGTGGGTTCCCGCGACGGGTCTGTACCTCGACGAGACACCGCAGGTGGTCGTCTACCGGCGCCCTCCGCGCTGAGGCCGGTGGAGCGGCGGCACCTGCCCGAAAGGGGAGAGTTGTGAACCTTCGTCATGTCCTGGCCGGAGTCACGCTGGTCCTGCTCGCGGCGTGCACCCGCTCCAATGCGCCGACGCACCGGGCGGAGCTCCGGCGAATCTCCGGTGACACCGTGCAGATCATCCCCAGCGAAGGTCAGCTACCGTACTGTCTGGTGTTCACGCAGTCGGAGAAGGGAGTGATCCGACAGCTCACGATCAGCAAGAGCAACATGTCGGTGAAGTGCGACCCCGCTGAACCGGTGCTGGGCCAGACCTACAAGGTCCCCGCGGAGGAGGGGCCGGTGAAGGTTCAGGTCTTCTTCTCCGACCAGCGGCTCGAGGCTGCCAGCGTGGCCAACCAGCTCAATGAGATGTCCAGCCCGAGCTTCAGCCCGATCGACTTCCGGCTGCCGGGCCAGGTGGTGGTGGAGAGCATCGATTTCATCCCGACCCAGAGCGGCGAACCCGTGCCGGGGCAGCTGGTCCCGAAGCCCTCGCCGCCGGCGGCGAACAGCCGTCCCGGCTGAGGAGAAGCGGAGGGTCGCAGCGCTCAGAACGCGGCGCGGGCGATCTCCAGGAGATCGGCCTCGCTGGTCGGCCTCGGATTCCCCTGGTGCGAGGCGTCCCGGAAGGCCAGCTCGGCGATCCGAGGCAGGTCCGGCTCCTTCACTCCCGTCTGAGAGAGCCGCGTGGGGAGCCCGGCGTCGGCCACCAGCCTGCGCACCCGATCGATGGCCAGCCCCGCGAGCACGTCCTCCACCGTCCCCGAGGGCTCCCCCATCGCCACCGCCACCCGCGCCAGGCGGGACCGGGACACGCCGCGGTTGAACGTCATCACCGAGGGAAGCACGACGGCGTTCGCCAGCCCATGGTGCAGCCCGGCGACGGGTGTGAGCGCGTGCGCGAGCGCATGCGCATTTCCCAGCCCCTTCTGGAAGGCCATCGCGCCCTCCATGGCCGCGATCATCATGTCCAGGCGTCCCTGGGTGTGCGTCGGCTCGCGGAGCACCACCGGAAGCGAGCGTGACACGCGGCGGATCCCGTCGATGGCCACCGCGTCGGCGAGCGGGTGAAAGCCGCTGCTCAGGTACGCCTCGAGACAGTGCGTGAAGGCATCGAGACCCGTGGCCGCCGTCGCGCGAGGCGGCAACCCGTAGGTCAGCTCGGGGTCGACGATGGCCGCCCGCGGCAGCAGCGCGGGAGCGAAGATGACCGTCTTCCGCCCGGTGTCCTTGAGGAACGCTACCCCGCTCCGGCTCACCTCGCTGCCGGTGCCGGCGGTGGTGGGGATGGCGATGAGAGGCGGCAGGGGATGGGTGACGAAGCGGTCCCCGCCGGTCGCGTCGTCGTACTGGCTGAGCGGCGGGGAGTGGCTGGTGAGCAGCTGCACCAGCTTGGCCGCGTCCAGGGGACTGCCGCCCCCGAGGGCGATGATGCCGTCGCACCCGCCGGTCCGGTACGCCTCCAGCCCGCCGAACACGTCGGGCTCGGTGGGATCGGGCGTGACCCGGTCGAACATCACGTGGACGATGCCCGCCTCCCCGAGGACCGCGAGCACCCGATCCACCAGCCCGGCCTTCACCACGCCGGTGTCGGTCACCAGCAGGGGGCGCTGGAGCCCGAGGCGGCGCACCTCGTCGGGAAGTCGCTTCAGCGCTCCGGCGCCCAGCACGATCCGGGTGGGCCAGGAGAGCACGGCGATGCGGGGCGAGACCGGGAGATCGAAGAAGGACGTGTCCGTCATGTCAGGCGAGCTCGAAGTAGCGCTCCAGCTCCCAGGTGGTCACGGCGCGCTCGTACTGCCGGACCTCCCAGGTGCGGGTGCGGAGATAGTGGTCCACGAACTCCTCGCCGAGCAGCTCGCGGGCGACGGTGCTGCGGTCGAGGAGACCGATGGCGTCCCGCAGGTTTCGCGGCAGCGGCGCGGCCTCGATCCGGTAGGCATTGCCGGTGACCGGCTCGCCGGGCTCGACGCGGTGCTCGATTCCCCAGAGCCCCGCGGCGAGCGAGGCGGCCATTCCCACGTAGGGGTTCATGTCCGCGCCCAGCAGCCGGAACTCCACCCGCGTCGTCCTGGCCTCCGTGCCGATGACCCGGAGGGCGCAGGTGCGGTTCTCGCGTCCCCAGGTGGCGCAGGTGGGCGCCCAGGTGTTCTCCACGCTCCGCTTGTAGCTGTTGATGGTCGGCCAGTAGAGCGCGGTGAGCTCGGGCATCAGCTTCAGCTGCCCGCCGAGGTAGTGCCGCAATGTGGTGGACATCGCCTCGGGTGCCCGTGGATCGTGGAAGGTGTTCCTGCCGCCGTCGAGCGTCCAGAGCGACTGATGGACGTGGCCCGAGCACCCGGGAAGCCGCGCGCTCGGCTTGGACATGAAGCACGCGGTCAGCCCGTGACGGGCGCAGATCTCCTTCACCGCCGACTTGAAGAGCACCGACTTGTCACCCGCGGGCTCGAGCACGTCGTAGTGGATGGCCGTCTCGTACACCCCGGGTCCGGTCTCGGTGTGGAAGGCCTCCACCTCCAGCCCGAAGGCGTTGCAGCCGTCGAGCAGCGCGTGCACCAGGTCCGAGCTCTGGGAGGTGCGGAGCCAGGAGTAGCCGAACATGCCCGGGTCCAGCGGCTCCAGGTTCTGGAAGCCCTTGGCCCGGGCCGAGGTCGGCGTCTCCTTGAAGATGAAGAACTCGTACTCGCTCCCGAACTTGGGGAGGAACCCCATCGAGCGGGCGCGATGGCCCACCCGACGGAGGAGCGCGCGGGGGCTGGGGGCGTAGTCACTGCCGTCGGGCATGACGAAGTCGAGGAGGAAGGCCGCGGTCGCAGGCTCCCAGGGAATCATCCGCGCGGTGGACAGGTCGACCCGAGCCTGGAGGTCGGGGTAGCCGGTGTGCCAGCCGGTGACCTGTGCGTTGTCGTACAGCTCGTCGGCCAGGTCCCAGCCGAAGACCACGTCGCAGAAGCCCAGGCCGGCCCCGGCCACCGAGGCGAACTTGTCCAGGCTGACGTACTTGCCACGCAGCACCCCGTCGAGGTCGACCCCGGCGATCTTCACCTGGGTGGCGCGCTTCTCCTGGAGCCAGCGCAGCGCCTCGGCAACCGGGTCCACCTTCCCCCGGGCCTGCTTCGCGGAACGGGCAGACCGCCGGGTGACACGGGCTCCGGTACGGGGCATCGATCAGACCTCCGGAAGTTGCGTCCAGACCGTCTTCAGCTGGGTGTAGTTCTCCAGCGCGTGCGCGGAGAGGTCCCGTCCCCAGCCGGACTCCTTGTACCCGCCGAAGGGCGCGGCGTCGTCGAACTCGTTGAAGCAGTTGATCCACACCACGCCGGCCTGGACCTTCCTCGCCAGCGCGTGGGCACGGGCAACGTCGCCGGTCCAGATGCTCGCCGCCAGGCCGTAGCTCGTGCCGTTGGCCATCCGGAGCGCCTCCGCCTGGTCATCGAACCGCATCACCGAGAGCACCGGGCCGAAGATCTCTTCCTGGGCGATGCGCATGTGGGGCTGCACGTCGGTGAAGACCGTGGGCTTGAGGAAGTTGCCCTTCGCCTTGACGCCCTCGCGGTCGCGCTCGCCGCCGCAGGCCAGGGTCGCGCCCTCGCTCTTTCCCGACTCGATGTAGCGGAGGATGGTCTCCATCTGGTGCTGGCTGACCTGGGCGCCCATCTCGGTGCGCGCGTCGAGCGGGTCACCGACCACCATCTGCCGCGCCCGGCTGACCAGCTTCTCCACGAAGGCGTCGTGGGCCTTGCCCTGCACGAGCACCCGGCTGCCCGCGTTGCAGACCTCGCCCTTGTTCCCGAAGATGCCCCAGAAGCAGGCCTCGACGGCCCGCGCCAGGTCCGCGTCGGGGAAGATGACCTGTGGGCTCTTCCCTCCGAGCTCGAGGGTCAGCTTCTTGAGGTTGGTGTCCGCCGAGGCGTGCAGCAGCCGCCGGGCGGTCCGTACCGAGCCGGTGAAGGCGATCTTGTCCACACCCCCGTGCCGGGCCAGCGCCTCTCCGGTCGGTGCGCCGTAGCCGGGCAGGACATTCAGCACCCCCGGAGGAAAGCCCACCTCTCGTGCCAGCTCTCCGAGCTTCATCGCGGTCAGCGGGGTCAGCTCGCTGGGCTTGAGGATGACGGTGCACCCGGTCGCCAGCGCGGGGCCCAGCTTCCAGCAGGCCAGGCAGGTGGCGTAGTTCCACGGCACGATCGCCGCCACCACACCGACCGGCTCGCGAAGCACGTAGGTATGGAAGTTGCCGTCCACCGGGAGGACCTCCCCGGTGAGCTTGTTCGGCCACTCGGAGGCGTAGGCCAGGGTCGCGCTGCCCGGCGCGACGTCTCCGCGGATGGCCTCCTTGAAGGTCTTGCCATTCTCCAGTGAGGCGACCAGACCGAACTCCTCCCGGCGCTCCCAGAGCGCCTCGGCGAGCTTGCGGATCAGCTTCGCGCGGCCGCTGGGGTTCATCCGCGACCAGGGGCCGGACTCGAAGGCGCGCCGGGCGGCGTGGACCGCCTTGTCCACGTCCGCGGGACCGGCGGCGGGCGCCTGGAAGAAGATCTCGCCGGTCGCGGGGTTGGTGACCGGGACGGTGCCGCCATCGGCCGGGGCGACCGACTCGCCGTCGATGAGGAGCTTCGCCTCGGGGAGCCGCGGGGCCATGCTGCGTGCGTCGGACATGGTGGAATGTGTCCCTCGCCGCGGGCAAGCTGCGCAAGCACTGCACGCGTGAGGTGCTGGAAACACGGCGAGGCTGGACGCCGGCCTCGGCGCTGGTCAGGCTCGGGAGCCGTGCGCCCTCCCCTCGAGGCCCGGGTCTCCCTTCCGCTCGCCGCGCTCGTCGCCTGGGCCGCGCTCGGTGGGCTCCTGCTTCCGTCGACGTATGCCCGGGAGACGTCGAGCTGGGCCGCCCAGGGAACCGGGCAGGACTGGGTGGACCTCCTGCTGGTCGCGCCCGCCCTGGCCATCGCCGGGGTCCGCACGATCCGCGGCTCTCGCCGGGCGCGGCTCGTCCTCGGCGGAGCGCTGGTCTACACCCTCTATTCCTTCCTCCTCTACGCCTTCTCGGTGCACTTCAACTCGCTGTTTCTCGTCTACTGCGCGGCGCTCGGCCTCTCGGCCTTCGGCCTGCTGACGCTCCTGCTCGGGTTGCTCGGCGAGGACGCTCGCCGTTGGTACCGGGGACCGGTCCCGGCGCGGCTGACCGGAATCTTCCTCCTCATCATCGCCGCGGGCTTCGGCCTTCTCTGGCTTTCCCAGATCCTCCCCGCACTCCTGTCGGGGCGTGATCCGGCGGGTCTCAGGGAGATCGGACTGCCCACCAATCCGGTGCACGTGCTTGACCTCTCGCTGCTCCTTCCGGCGCTCGCCTTCACCGGTGCAGCGCTGCTGCGGGGACGCCCGCTTGGATACGCGCTCGGGCCGATCCTGCTGGCCTTCAACGTCTTCATGCCCCTGGCGATCGCTGGGATGGCGCTGGTGATGCAGTCCAGGGGAGTCGGTCCGGGGGCGGGGCTGGCGATCCTGACCTCGGGGATCGCGGTGGCGAGCGCGGCTTTCCTCTACGCGTTCCTGGCCCAGGTGACCGACGACGCCGGAGCCGAGCGATGAGCCGCGGCCCGTCGACTGGCTCGCCTGCCTGTCCGGGCGCACTTCGCGCTCGCGCGGGGCGAGCCGTCCGGGCTAGAGGGAACGCATGCGCCATCTCGTGCTGGCCGGGGTCGTGGTGCTGGTGACCAGCTGCGCGTCCACCAAGGTCCTGACCACCTGGACCAATCCCAGCCTCGAGTCGCGGAAGATCAAGAGCTTCGCGGTCTTCGGTCAGGCGGACTATCCGACGGGGCGGATCGAGTTCGAGCAGGCATTGACCGATGGCCTCCGCAAGCGCGGTCTCGACGCGATCCCCGGGTACCAGTTCGTCGCTTACGACGAGTACCCGGGCAGGGAGGAGATCCTCCGCCGCGTCCAGGCGAAGGGCGTCCAGGGGGTGCTGATCAGCAAGACCATCCGCGCCGTCACGAAGGAGGAGGTCAACCCGGTCGTCGTCGGAGGCGCCGTCTCGTCCGGCTGGGACGCGATGGGATTCTACGACTACTGGTCGGCGCCGCTGACCTTCGCCGAGTACACGACCGAGGAGAACAAGTTCGTCGGCGAGACGGTCCTCTGGGCGCTGCCGGACGACAAGGCCATGTGGGCGATGCGCACCAGCACCCGCCGGACCGACCCGGGTGCCTTCGCCGACGACATCGCGGCCACGGTCGCGGTCGACCTCCGGAAGGCCGGGATCGTTCCCGAGTGAGACGCCTGGGCGCACCGTGAGCACTCGCTGGGACCGCCTCCTCGACCAGAAGCCCGTCCCGCTGGAGCAGCACCTGCTCGACGAGGCGGCGCGGCTGTTGCTGATGGAGCTCGGCCGGTGGCCACTGCCGGTGGAGGAGATCGACCCACGGACCGGAGGACGGATGGCGGACCTCCTGGGTCCGGACTCGCCGCGACCCTCGCCCGCCGTCCTCCCCGCCGCGCTGCGCCTGGTGCGCTGGGAGCTCGCACGCGACCACGAGGCGTACGACGAGTACATGCGCAACCGCCGCTACCAGGAGACGGGCATTCCCGACGCCGAGCGTCCGGCGCTGCTCCTCGTCTCGCGCTGGGTGCTCGAGCAGCTGCTCTCGCTCTCCGAGGCCACCGGTGGCCGGGTGGACCGCCGCGCCCTGGTCGGCGTCGTCGACCGGCTGGAGCGCGGCCTCGGTTCAGGGACAGTCCGGGGATGAAGCACGCCGTGGTGACCGGCGGAGCGTCCGGCCTTGGCCTGGCACTCGCGACCCGCCTCCACGACGAGGGCTGGACGGTGGACCTCTGGGACCTGAACGCCGCCGGCCTGGAGGCGGCGCTCGCCGGAAGCAGGAGAGCGGGCCGCCGGCTGGTGGACGTGCGGTCCGCCGAGGAGGTGCGTCGCGCGTTCGAGGAGCTCCGGGCCGAGCCCCAGCTCGTCTTCCACGCCGCCGGGCTCTGCCACGTCGGGGATCTGGAGTCACTCCGCCTCGAGGAGTGCCGGATGGACATGGAGGTCAATTACTTCGGCACGGTGCACGTCCTCCACACCGCGGCATCGCGGCTCCGTCCGGGGAGTCACGTCATCTGCGTGGCCAGCGTGGCCGGCCTCAAGGGGCTCCCCGAGTTCGCGGGCTACGGCGCGACCAAGTTCGCGGTCCTCGGCTTCTGCGAGGCGGTGGAGGGCGAGCTCCGGCGGCGCGGAATCGCCCTGTCGGTGCTGTGTCCCCCGGCCGTGGCCACGCCGATGGTCCGGAACCTCTCCTACCACCCTGCGCTGTACTCGCTCTTTCCCTTCTCCGACGAGCGCGCGGTGGTGGAGACGGTGCTCCGCGGAATGCGCTCACGGCGCTTCCTGCTGCTGGTCGACCCGGGCTCCCGTGCGCTCCGGCTGGTGGATCGAGTCGCGCCACGGCTGCTGGCGCGGTACCTCGGGTGGAGGATCCAGCGATACCGGAGCGCCCATCCGGAGTGGAGGACCGAGCGGCCGCCGCCGCTCCGCTGAATGGCGACGCTCGGACACCTGGCGGTAGGAGTGGTCGCGGCGCGCTGGCGTGCGTCGCGTCCGGGAGCCCCCCGCTCACCCTCCGGGGAGCGCGGTCAACCAGCGCGCGAAACCGAGCCACGCCCCGGTGCCGGAGAGCATCAGCCGGAGTGGCTGCGACAGGACCAGCGCCAGACTTCCCCAGAGGGTGGCCGGGTGAAGGCGTCTCCGGGTCACCAGGTCCCAGACCACCAGCGGAACCAGGAAGAGGTCGGTGAGACCGAAGAACGCCGGAGGTCCGAGCTCGAGGACCCCCACCGGCCATCGGGCGATGGCGGCGGCAAGGAGGGAGATCGAGCCGATCAGCATCAGCCGCTTGTGCGACTGGGGATCTCTCCGCAGCGCGAACGCGGTTCCGATGAGCGCGGGGAAGAGCAGCATGTCGACGAATGGGATCGCCATGAACTGCAGTGGCGGCACCGGGATGTTGATGAAGCCTTCCGGCCGCCGCCCGGCGATGATCGTCGCCGTCAGACCCAGGATGACCATCGAGGTCGCGAGCACGCTCCCGAGCACCCCGAGACGCCGGTGGAGCGCCACGCGTCGCTGTGCCACCAGGGCCGACTGCACGACGAGCAAGGTGTACCACCCCAGGAACACCAGCCCGTGCAGGGCGAAGAACGGCTCGGAGGCCGAGTGAACCTCGGGGAACCAGGAGCGGAGGAAGAAGGTCCGGAGGAATCCGAAGAAGACAGCACCGAGGATCGCCACCGACATGGCGGTGAAGAAGGTGTGCTCCGCCGACGCAGCTCGAGGCTGCGTCACCGCGTGGGTGATCGTCATCAGTCCCTCCTCGCCCGCCGCATCCTGCCTCGGAACGCCGGGCGGCGCCCACCGAAAGAACCGGCGGGTCGCAGAGGTCGGCCGGAACCCTGGTCGGCGGCGCCTCGCGGGCTACAGCTGGGCCACGGCGTCCTTGTAGAGATCGTCGAGGAGCGCTCGATACTTCTGCTCCACGAACTGCCGCTTGAGCTTCATGCTGGGCGTGAGATCTCCGCTTTCCACCGTCAGGTCCTGGGAGAGGATGACGAACCGCTTGATCATCGCAAAGCTCGGGAGCTGAGCGTTGAGCGCCGTGACGCACTCCTGGACGGTGCCGAAGACTTCGGGCGCGCGCACCAGGTCCTCGTAACTGGCGCTGTCCATCTGCCGGGCCGCAGCCCAGGTGTGGATGGCCTCGGGGTCGATGGAGATCAGGGCGGAGACGAAGTGCCGGTTGTTCCCGTGCACCAGCACCTGACTCACAAGCGGGCAGGTCACCTTGAGCTTCAGCTCGAGGTCGGAAGGCACGACGTACTTCCCCTGCGAGGTCTTCAGCAGGTCCTTCTTCCGGCCGGTGATGGCAAGGAATCCGTCCTCCAGATGGCCGAGGTCTCCGGTGTGCAACCAGCCCTCGGAGTCCAGTGTCTCGGCCGTGAGCTCGGGCAGCCCGTGGTAGCCGCGCATCACCCCCCGCCCCCGGATGAGAACTTCGCCGTCGTCGGCGATCTTCAGCTCGGTTCCAGGGAGCGGCGGACCCACCGTCCCGAAGCGATAACGGTGCGGGAGGTTCACGCAGGTCGCGGCGCTGCTCTCGGTGAGGCCGTAGCCCTCGAGGATGAGCACGTCCGCGGCGTGGAAGAATTCGGCGATCGTCTTGGAGAGAGGTGCGCTTCCGGAGACGAAGAACCGCAGCCGTCCGCCGAAGCGCTGCTGAAGCTTGGAGAAGACCAGTCGGGAGGCGACGGCGTGCTTCAGCGCCAGCAACCCCCCGGGCGCTCTTCGGGCCTGGCGGAGCCGGGAGACCTCCGCCCCCACCCCGAATGCCCACCGGAAGATTCCGTAGCTGAGACCACCGGCCTCCTTCGCCGCGCCGATCACCCGGTTGTAGATCTTCTCGAAGATCCGCGGCACGGCGGCGATGAAGGTGGGCCGGATCCGCGGGAGGTTGTCCACCAGTCGCTCCACCCGGCCGTCGATCGCGGTCACGAAGCCGATGCGGAGCTGCGCCACCTCGAGCACCTTCCCGAAGATGTGCGCCAGGGGGAGCCAGAGATACTGCACGTCCTCGGGAGTCAGGAGGCCCAGCGTGTCGATGGCCTCGGCCTCGTAGACCCACCCGTCGTGGATGAGCTCCACTCCCTTCATCCGTCCGGTGGTCCCCGAGGTGTAGATGAGGGTCGCCAGATCGGCGGGGCGAACGGAGCGCGCGGTGCGCTCGTATGCCGAGGGGTCTTGGGCGTCCTCCCGTCGTCCTTGCTCCATCAGCTCGGCGAAGGTGATCACCCATCCATCGGTGCTCGCCGATCCGTCGAAGACGATGACCCGCTTCACCGTGGCGAGCTCGCTCCGCCTGCTGGCCAGCTTCCGGACCTGCTCGTCGTTCTCGGCGAAGACCAGCACCGCCTGCGAATCGTCGACGATGAATGCGCAGTCCTCGGCGGTGCTCGAGGGGTAGATGGTGGTGGTGGCCCCGCCGCAGCCCAGCGTCGCGAGGTCCGCCACGATCCAGTCCAGCCGCGTGCCGGAGAGCAGCGCAACGCGTTCACCCGGGCCGAGGCCCAGAGAACGGAGCCCGCCTGCCACCGCACGTACCTGGTCACCGATCTGCATCCAGCTGACCGGCCTCCACTCCTCGCCACGTGGCTCGAGGAACGCCGTGGCCGAGGGAGTCGCGGCCACTCGCTCCAGGAGCAGCTCCGGGATGGTCCGCGCCGCCCGCGGTCCCGCATGCGCGGAAGAGGTACGCTCCCTCACTTCAGTCTCCACGACTCGTTGTCTCCCACCTGCAGAGTCCAGCTCGGCGAACGTTCGAAGATAACCGTCCAGCCCGAGGAAATGCTCCCGGCTCCTCCGAAGGGATCAGCTCCCCGTGGGTCCTCGCTCGGGGATCAGGGATCCAGTGCTGCCCGGAGCCAGGTCTCCAGCGCCGGCGCCGGCTGGACGCCCATCCGGCGCTCTTTCTCGCGAGCCTCCTGAAAGAGGATCGCCGTGGGAATGGCGCGGATCTGATACCTCGCCGCAGCTGCGGGGTTCGCCTCCGTGTCCACCTTGAGCACGATCGCGTCGCCCCGGAGCTGGCGAGCGACCTGGTCGAACAGAGGCGCGGCGACGCGGCACGGGGCACACCAGGGGGCCCAGAAATCGACCAGCACCGGGACCGGCGAGGAGGCGATGGCGCGCTCGAGCCCCTCGGCGTCGACATCTTGCGGCGCTCCGTCGGTGGCGAGCGGCTTCTTGCACCGGCCGCACACGGGCGTCCCCTCTCCGCTGCCCACCCGGTTCAAGGCGCCACAGAACGGACAGCGGTACGTGGCCACGGCAACGTCCTCCTCAGCGCAGCCGGGTGACCAGCACCCGTTCCTCGGTGAGCTCGTCCATGGCGTAGCGCACGCCCTCGCGGCCGAGCCCGCTTCGCTTCACGCCGCCGTAGGGCATGTTGTCGCTCCGGAGGTTCGGCGCGTCGTTGACGATGACCCCGCCCACCTCGAGCCGGTGGAACGCCTGGCGCACCCGGCGGAGGTCCCGGGTGAAGACACCGGCCTGGAGCCCGTACTGTCCGGAGTTCACTCCGCGAAGTCCCGCGTCCCAGTCGGCCACCGGCCAGACCGCGACCACAGGACCGAAGATCTCCTCCCGCGCCGCCTTCGACTCCTCCGGCACGTCGGCGAGCACCGTGGGCTGGAGCAGGCGCCCCTCGCGCCGGTGCCCGAGGAGCACCCGCGCCCCTCCGGCCACCGCCTCGTCCACCCACGCGGTGATGCGCGCGGCAGAACGGTCGTCGATGACCGGGCCGCACACGGTGTGCTCGTCCGCCGGATCCCCGGTGGGCACCTGCTTCGTCCGGGCCAGCAGCTTCTCCAGGAAGGCGGCATGCGCCGGCGCCTCCACGAAGATCCGCTGAACCTTGATGCACACCTGCCCGGCGTAACCGAACCCGGCGGACACACAGCGCTCCGCCGCCCAGTCCAGGTCGGCATCGGCCGCGACCAGGGCGGCGGCGTTCCCGCCGAGCTCGAGTAGCACCCGCCCGGGAGCCTTCTGCTTCAGCGTCCACCCCACCTCGGCGCTCCCGGTGAAGGAGAGCACGCGGGTCCGCGGATCGGTCGCCAGGCGCTCGGCGACGGCGTTGTCGCAGGTGACCACCTGCAAGGCAGCGGGGTCAGCGCCTGCCTGCTGGGCGATCTCCGCGAGCATCAGCTGAGCCCCGGGCGCCTGCGGCGGGGGCTTCACGATGATCGGCGCGCCCACCGCCATCGCCGGGGCCACCTTGTGGGCGCCGAGGTTGAGGGGGAAGTTGAAGGGGACGATCCCCACCACCACCCCGGCGGGGAAGCGCCGCACCTCCGCCTCCACGCCCTCGGTCCCCGGGTCCACGTCCACCGGGACGACCGAGCCCCCGAAGCGGGTGAGCTCGGCGGCCGCGAGGCGGAAGACCTCGATCGCTCGCCGCACCTCCACCCGGGCGAGAGTGATGGGTTTGCCCGCCTCGTGGCAGATGCTCTGCGCCATCTCCTCGGCCCGGACCCGGAGCCCGGCCACGATGCCTTCCAGCACCTCGCGCCGCTTCCCGGTGCTCTGCTGCTGGAGCCGCTCGCGGGCCCCGGAGGCCACGGCCAGCGCCTGGTCCGCCTGCGACGCCGACGCCTGCGCCACCCGCCGGATCAGCCGCCCATCCCAGGGAGAACGCACCTCTGCCTGGTGATCGCCAGCCACCCAGGCGCCTTCGATCCACAGCCGTCCGTCCGCCATGTCCGGGAGGTACTCCCGGGCGCGTCCGGTCGCCAGGGGAAGCCCGCCTGGTCTGCCGCCTCGCTCCACCATTGAACGGCCGGCAACCCTGTGGCAAGCGTGCCCGCGCCGGATGCCGGACGCCCAGCCACTCCCTTTTCGCCGCCGAGCCACCGTCCTCGTGCTCCTCTGGGTGACGCTGGCGGTGCTGCCCATCCTCTTTCCGGCGGCCATCCTGCCCTTTGCCGGCTCGGCGCTCATCGCCTATCTGGTGGCGCCGATCCTCCACTGGCTCACCCGCCAGAAGGTGTTCGGGCGGCCCATGGCGCACTGGGTGGCGATCCTGCTCATCTACGCCGTCTTCTTCCTTCTCATCTATCTGTTCATCATCGCCATCGTCCCCCAGCTGTACCGGGAGCTGGTGCGCATCTCCTCCAACGCCTTCTCCTTCGCGCGCTCGCTCACCCCGGAGCGGGTACAGGAGATCGCGCAGCAGATGGAGCAGTGGCTCAACTCCCACGGGGTCCCGGTCGCCCTCTCCTCTCGCTCGCTGGAGGGGGCGGACGCGGCCGAGGCCTACACCGGCCGCCCGAGCTGGAGCCTGTCGATGGACCTGGAGCGGCTGATCCACGACGCCGCCGGCCGGTTCTCGAGCGTCGCCACCGCCAACGTCACCCGGCTGGTCAATTTCGGCCGCGAGCTGGTGACCGGGGTGTTCAAGGGGGTCTTCACCCTCTTCCTGATGCTGATGGTGGCGGCGTTCATGTCCATCGACGCCGAGCGCATCCGCGCCTACTTCCGCTCTCTGGTCCCGCCGGAGTGGGCCTCCGACGCCGCGGCGCTGGTTCGCCGGATCGACCGCGGGCTGGCGGGCGTGGTCCGCGGGCAGGTCACCATCTGCATCGTGAACGGGGTGCTGACCTTCGTGGGACTGCTGCTCTTCGGGGTGAAGTTCGCCTTCCTCCTGGCGACGATCGCCACCTTCTTCAGCCTCATCCCCATCTTCGGGACCATCATCAGCTCGGTGCCCATCGTCGTCATGGCCCTCGCCCAGAGCTGGCGTGCCGGTTTCGGGATGCTCTTCTGGATCATCGGCATCCACGCGCTCGAGGCGTACTTCCTCAACCCGAAGATCATGGGGAACGCGGCGCGGATGCACCCCGTGGTGGTGGTGTTCGCGCTCATCGCCGGCGAGCGCACCTACGGGCTGCTGGGGGCGCTGTTCGCCGTGCCGGTCGCCGCGGTGGTGGTGGCGTGCTTCGAGTTCCTGCGGCGGAAAGCGCAGGCCGTCCCGATGGACCTGCAGGGAATCTGAGTTCCGCGCCGAGAGAGGATGCCGTGCGGAGCGCCGGGGGCTCGCCAGCGATCGGGCTCAGCAGCGCGTGGCGACGGCGCAGTGACCGGAGCTGTCGCAGAACGGCAGGCCGCACCCGTTGTTCACGGTCTCGTTGGTCGGATCGGGGTCGTTCGCGTTGCAGGTGACCATCGAGCAGTTCGGCGCGCGGCTCACGTTCACCGCCGCCGTCCCCCGTCCGCAGCAGCCGTTCGGGACGCACTCGTCGGAGTTCGGCGTGCAGACGTCTCCGACCACACCGCCGCCACCGTCTTCCATCGGGCCGCAGGCAGCGAGACACAGCAGCGCCCCGGCAAGGAGTGACCAGATCTTCGGCTTCATCGATCCCCGACCTCCTGTCGTCGCCCTGGGACGGAGCGCCGGCCGGGAATCTTCATCTGTTCATCGAGCCGAGGAAGTCCGCGTTCGACTTGGTGGGCCGCATGTGCTTGAGAACGAACTCCATCGCGTCGATCGGCGTGAAGGGGTGTAGCACTTGCCGCAGCGCGGTGACCCGGATGAGGTCCTCCGGCCGGAGCAGCAGCTCCTCCTTCCGCGTTCCGGACTTGTTGATGTCCAGACAGGGGAAGATGCGCTTCTCCATCAGCTTCCGGTCGAGGACGATCTCCGAGTTTCCGGTTCCCTTGAACTCCTCGAAGATGACCTCGTCCATGCGGCTGCCGGTGTCGATGAGCGCGGTGCCGATGATGGTCAGGCTCCCACCCTCCTCGATGTTCCGCGCAGCGCCGAAGAACCGCTTCGGCTTGTGGAGAGCGTTCGAATCCACCCCGCCGGAGAGGATCTTCCCCGAGGGCGGAACCACTGTGTTGTACGCCCGGGCGAGACGGGTGATGGAGTCGAGCAGGATGCACACGTCGTGCTTCTGCTCCACCAGGCGCTTCGCCTTGTCGATGACCATCTCCGCCACCTGCACGTGACGGGTGGCCGGCTCGTCGAAGGTGCTGCTCACCACCTCGCCCCGGACGTTGCGCTCCATATCCGTCACCTCCTCCGGCCGCTCGTCGACGAGCAGGACGATGAGGAAGATGTCCGGGTGGTTCTGGGCGATGGCGTGGGCGATGTTCTGGAGGAGCACCGTCTTGCCGGCCTTCGGGGGAGCGACGATGAGGCAGCGCTGGCCCAGGCCGATCGGCGTGAAGAGGTCGATGATGCGGGTCGTCATCTCCGACCCGTCGAACTCGAGGTTCAGCTTCCGGGTCGGATAGAGCGGGGTGAGGTTGTCGAAGAGGATCCGCTCGCGGGCCTCGTTGCTGCTCGGGTCGACGAAGTTGACCTTGTCGACCTTCTGCAGCGCGAAGAAGCGCTCCCCCTCGCGGGGCTGGCGGATCGGGCCGTAGACCGTGTCCCCGGGCCGCAGGTTGAACCGTCGCACCTGGCTCGGGCTCACGTAGATGTCGTCGGGGCTGGGCTGGTAGTCGCTGTCGGAGCTGCGGAGGAACCCGAAGCCGTCGGACTGCAGCTCCATCACACCCTCGGCATGCACCTCGAACTTCTTGTCCGCGATGCCGGAGAGGAGGGCGAAGATGAGGTCCTGCTTCTTCAGCCCCTGCGTCCCCTCGACCCCGAAGTCCTGAGCCATGTGTGACAGCTCGGTGATCTTCATCCGCTTCAGGTCGTTCAGGCTGAGCACCTGCATCGGCGTGCCGTCTGGACCGGTGACCACCGAGGCCACGGGCTCCGACGCCGGCTCCGCGGAGGACCGCTCGGCCATGACCGGGGGCGCGGACGGGTCGTCGGGAACGGCGTTCAGGTCGTCGTCCCGGACGGGGCGTGAGATGGCGGTGAGCACCGGGCGGAGGGGGGGGTGCCCCTCCTCGGTGACGCCGTTGGTCTCCCCTTCGGTCGCCTCGGGGTCACGCCGGCGGCGTCCCCCCTTGCGGCGGGGAGCGGACTCGGGAGCGACCTCGAGGTCCGCGGGCTTCTCTTTGCTGGATCGAGCTTTGCGCATGGAGACTTGCACCCCGGCCACGGAGAGAGGAGCGGGGGAACTTCTTCCGACCCGGCAGCCGCTCGGCGCCCCACAGGAGCGAGAGGCGCTCACTTCAAGATGCGGTGGCCGGTGCGGAGTTGAGGGGCCCGCGGACGGTGGACTTCCACGTCACCCACGGGTGAGAAGGACGTTATTGACCGACCTCGCCAGTGTCAAGAAGACCTGGAGCGGGGTGCGCACCCCTCGACCCTCACCCGTGAACGCCGACACCGCCCGAACCCGAGCCGAGGAGCTGAAGACGCAGATCGCCCGGGCCGACCATCGCTACTACGTCCTGGATGACCCGGAGCTGACCGACGCCGAATACGACGCGCTGGTCCGGGAGCTCCAGGCTCTGGAGGCGGAATTCCCGGCGCTGAGGACCCCGGACTCCCCCACTGCCCGGGTGGCCGGCGCACCCTCCGAGAAGTTCCGGCCCGTCACTCACCGCGTGCCGATGCTCAGCCTGTCCAACGTCTTCTCCGACGAGGGGCTGGCGGAGTTCGACACCCGGGTGCATCGGGTGCTCGGACCGGAGGACGTTCCCTACGTGTGCGAGCCGAAGCTCGATGGGCTGGCAGTGGAGCTGGTCTACGTGCACGGGCAGCTGGTGGAGGGCGCCACCCGGGGCGACGGCTCGGTGGGCGAGGACGTCACCGCCAACCTCCGGACCATCCGCGTGGTGCCGCTCGCGCTGAGGACCCCGCGGCAGGGTCCGGCCGTTCCTCCCCGGGTGGAAGTGCGGGGCGAGGTGTTCCTCCGCCGGGCCGACTTCGTTCGCCTCAATGCCCGTCGAGAACAGGAGGGCGAGCCGCTCTACGTGAATCCCCGCAACACGGCCGCTGGGTCGCTCCGGCAGCTGGACCCGGCCATCACCGCCTCCCGCCCCCTCTCCTTCTTCGCCTACGAGATGGGCGGCTGGGGCGAGGAAGCCGGCGCGGCACCGTTCCAGCGCCACGCGGAGAAGCTGGCCTGGCTCGAGGCGGTCGGCTTTCCGGTCAACCCCGAGAACCGCACGGTGATCGGCCTGGAGGGGGTGCGGAAGAGCTACGAGGCGTTCCTCGCCCGCCGGCACTCGCTCGCCTACGAGGTGGACGGGATGGTGGTCAAGGTCGACAGCGAGGACGCTCGGCGCCGCCTGGGGCAGGTCAGCAAGAGCCCGCGCTGGGCCATCGCCTACAAGTTCCCCCCCGAGGAAGCACGGACGAAGGTGGAGTCCATCGAGGTGAACGTGGGCCGGACCGGCGCGCTCACTCCGGTGGCGTTCCTCACCCCGGTGCAGGTGGGAGGGGTGACCGTCGCCCGGGCCACCCTCCACAATCCGCTGGAGCTGAAGCGGAAGGACGTGCGGGTGGGCGACCAGGTGTTCGTCCGCCGCGCCGGCGACGTGATCCCGGAGATCGTGAAGGTCATCGACTCGGTCCGCACCGGCACCGAGAAGGAGTACGCCTTCCCCGACCACTGCCCGGTGTGCGGCGCCGCGGCGGTGATGGACGAGGACGGGGCCATCCTCCGCTGCACCGGCCTCGATTGCCCGGCGCAGCTCCAGGCCCGGCTCCAGCACTTCGCCAGTCGCGGGGGCATGGACATCGAGGGGCTGGGAGACAAGCTCGCCGCGCAGCTCGTGGAGTCGGGGCTGGTGAAGCGCGCTGCCGACCTCTACCGGCTCGACCTTCCCACCCTCACCGGCCTCGAGCGGATGGGAGAGAAGAGCGCGCGGAACTTCCTCGAGGCGCTGGAGCGAAGCAAGCAGCCCCCGCTGCGGCGATTCCTGTACGCGCTCGGCATCCGCCACGTGGGGGACGCCACCGCCCGTGCGCTCGCCGACCACTTCAAGGACGTGCGCGCGCTCTACGATGCCGACGCCGAGGCCCTGACCCGGGTCAAGGATGTCGGTCCGGAGATGGCGAAGGTCATCGCCGGCTTCTTCTCCGAGCCGCAGAACCGGGAAGGCATCGAGGCGCTGCTCGCGGCCGGGGTGGCGCCCCGGCCTCCAGAGGGAACCTCCCGAGGCCCCTTCGCCGGCAGGACGGTGGTCCTCACCGGGACCCTGACCGCCCTCACCCGCGAGCAGGCGAAGGAGGAAGTGGAGCGGCGCGGGGGGAAGGTCTCGGGCAGCGTCTCCCGGAAGACCGACTTCGTCATCGCGGGCGAGGAGGCGGGGAGCAAGCTGAAGAAGGCAGCCGGGCTCGGGGTCAAGGTGCTCGACGAACGGGCCTTCCTGGACCTCCTCGCCGCGGCGTCGTAGAGGAGCGGCTTCCATGGAGCGCTCGGCCGTTCATCTGGTCATCGTCGGACGCGTGCAGGGCGTCGCCTTCCGGATGCGCGCCGTGGCCGAGGCCACCCGGCTCGGGCTCTCCGGCTGGGTGCGGAACCGCATGGACGGCACCGTGGAAGCTCGGGCCGAGGGTGCGCCGGAGGCGGTGGACGCCTTCGTCGCCTGGTGCCACACCGGGCCGCCGGCAGCTCAGGTCGAAGAAGTTCACCTCACGCGCGTCTCCGCCACCGGGCTGGATCGCGGCTTCCAGGTTGGGACCTCAGGGTGAGAGACCTCTGCGCAACGCTCGGCATCAAGGCCGGCTCGAAGGTCTCGGTGGTGAACCCGCCGCCCGGCTTCGTGGTGCGGCTCAATCCCTTGCCCGACGGCGTGGAGTTCCTGGTCACCGCGCAGACCGGGCTCGACGTGGTGCTCTTCTTCACCCGGACCGCCGGGGAGCTGCTTGCCCGCCTTCCGGCGCTGGCCCGCTCCATCAACGTTCCGGGACGGATCTGGGTCGCCTGGGAGGAAGGCGGGAGCGCGCTCGACGAGAACGTGGTGCGCCAGGCAGGGCTCGACCTCGGCCTGGTGGACGACAAGCGGGCATCGCTGGGCGAGAGGTGGGTGGCGCTCCGGCTGAAGCGCGAGTCGCGCCCTCGCCCCGCCCGACCGGGGAGCAGGCAGCCGTCCATCGCCGACTGCTGAAAGCCGAACCAGAGGAGGTGGCCGACTCCGAGGCGTCGATTACGAGGCGTCCGATTACGAGGCGTCTGACACCTCGTCACGAGACACCTCGTCACGACACCCTCGTCCATTACGAGGTGTCTGACACCTCGTCACTGGGGGGAGCCGGCTCGAGGTGTGCTGGTGTCTCCCTGGAGAACCGCAGGATATGCGGAATCTCTTGCGCGGAGGCCCAATTCTCTGCAAGTATAAGGACTGAAAGGGATTTTTGACGGGACCTGCGTCCCCGGGACGCCGCACCGTGCGGCGCACCCACCCGGGCGTCCGAGGCCAATGGCCCGGCGGCCCCAACCCGGAGCTGGCCGCAGGAGGCAGCACCAGAGCACTTCGAGGGAGTCCTGACTCTCGTGATCACCTTGCGCCCGACGACCGAGCACCGCCCAGGCGGCCCCCGGTCTGCGCCGCCGGGAACACGACCGGACGCCCTCCTCACGCGCATTCCCGAACCGCTCGATTCCGCCGCCACCCGTCCGGCGGACGGCGAGTCCGGATGCGCGCGCACGGGGTCCCCCCATGGGCAGCATCCTCTTGATCAACGCGGCCGGCCGCGAGACGCGCGTGGCGCTCGTCGAGAACGGCCACATCGCGGAGTTCTATCTCGAGCGTAAGAAGGACAAGGGAGTCGTCGGCAACATCTACAAGGGCCGCGTGGTCCGGGTGCTCCCGGGCATGCAGGCGGCCTTCGTGGACATCGGGCTGGACAAGGCCGCCTTCCTCTACGTCTCGGACGTCGTCTACGACCCCGACTTCGCCCGCGCGCAGTTCGAGCTGACCGAGGGCGAGCACGAGGACGCTCCCGAGGTCCCGGACGATCTCGAGGAGGCGGGCCCTGCCGCGCCGGCGCAGGAGCCACCCTCGCTCCACGCCGAGGTCGAGCACGTGGACGCCCACGCCGATGCCTTGCACGAGGCCGCGCACGCCGCCGCCTTCAGCGAAGGCGGTTCGCCCGGGCTCGAGGCGGCCGAGGAGATCGACGAGGAGGAGGGCTCCGAGGCGGAGGCCGCGCTCGACGCCGTGGCCGACGAACCCGATGTGTTCACCGGCGAACCGGCGCTCGCCCCTCCGGATTCAGCTTCAGGTGGCCCTGCTCCCGTCTCCGAGGCGAGGAATGGCGACCGACCCGCGCTGGCGGCCGACGCCGAGGTCATCACCGCTCCGGTCTCCACGGCCGAAGGCGCCGGGGCAGACGCTTCGGTTCCACTTCCCGCGCCCGAGCCCGCGGTGGTTCCGCTCCCCGCGCCGGCCGCGGCCAACATCTCCGCCTCCGCACCAGGGCAGTCCCGCGAGCGCCGGACGGACCAGGGCGAGCGACGGGCCCCGCGCGAGGTCCGCGAGCGCCAGCAGCAGGAGCGTGGCCGGGACCGGGACCGGGGGCGGAACGGTCACGGGAGGGGCGACCGCCGCGACGACCGCCCGAAGCAGCGGAAGGAAGTCCGCATCGAGGACCTCCTCAAGGTGGGCCAGGAGGTCGTGGTCCAGATCTCCAAGGACCCCATCGGCAGCAAGGGCGCCCGCCTCACCTCGCACATCAGCATCCCCGGCCGGCACCTGGTCTTCATGCCCACCGTGGACCACGTGGGCATCAGCCGCCGCATCTCCAACGAGAAGGAGCGGCGGCGTCTCCGGGAGATCGTCGACCGGCTCCGGCCGCCCGGGACGGGCTTCATCGTCCGGACCGTCGCGGAGAACGTTCCCCAGGCCAAGCTGGAAAGCGACATCCGGTTCCTGATCGAGATCTGGAACCAGGTGGTTCGCAAGAACGAGAAGCGCGGAGGGCCGGGCCTGATGCACCCGGACCTGGACCTCATCCTCCGCGCCACCCGTGACCTGTTCGCCGCCGACGTGGAGAAGCTGGTGGTGGACGACCGCGAGGAGTACGAGCGCATCCTCGGGTTCGTCACCGCGCAGGATCAGGCGCTCGCCCAGCGGGTGGTGTTCCACGACTCCGACGAGCCCATCTTCGACAGCTACGGCATCGAGCAGGAGATTCGCCGCGCGACCCAGCGCAAGGTGTGGCTGAAGAGCGGCGGGTACCTGATCATCGATCAGGCCGAGGCCCTCACCGCGATCGACGTCAACTCCGGGCGATACGTGGGGAAGAAGAGCCTCGAGGAGACGATCACCAAGATCAACATGGAGGCGGCCAAGGAGATCGTCTACCAGCTCCGGCTGCGCAACATCGGCGGGATCATCATCTGCGACTTCATCGACATGGAGAAGCCGCAGAACCGCGACAAGGTCTTCAAGTCACTCCAGGAGGCTCTGGGCCGGGACAAGGCGAAGACCAACGTGCTGCGCATCAGCGAGCTCGGCCTGGTGGAGATGACTCGCAAGCGGGTCCGCGAGTCGATCGGCCGGATGCTGCACGAGGACTGCGGCTACTGCGGCGGACAGGGGTTCGTGAAGGCCGCCACCACGGTGGCCTACGAGATCTTCCGCGAGGTGCGCCGCGAGGCGCCCAACTTCAAGGACCCGACGCTGGTGGTGAACTGCAGTGTCGAGGTGGCCCGCCTGCTTCAGAACGAGGAGCGGGAGGAGCTCCGGCACCTGATGGACCGGTACAACAAGACCATCCAGGTGCGCCAGCAGACCAACTACCACCGCGAGCAGTACGACCTCTACGGCCGGAGCGCGCACGGCGAGGACCACAAGGTCGCGTCCTCTGCCTCGACGCTCCGCGCACCCGAGGGTGTGGGCCTTCCGGCGGAGCGCAACGAGTCCGTCGCCCGCGACCGAGATCGGGATCGCGACCGGGATCGCGGGCACCGGGGCGGGCGCAACCGCCGCGGCGGCCGTGAACGAGACCGAGGCGACCGTGACCGCGAGCGCCGCGAGGGCACCAGCGGCGGCGACCGAGGTGACCGCGAGCGCCGCGAGGGCACCAGCGGCGGGGAGCGGGGCGACCGCGAGCGCCGCGAGGGCACCAGCGGCGGCGACCGAGGTGACCGCGAGCGCCGCGAGGGCAGCAGCGGCGGGGAGCGGGGCGACCGCGAGCGCCGCGAGGGCAGCAGCGGCGGGGAGCGGGGCGACCGCGAGCGCCGCGAGGGCAGCAGCGGCGGGGAG
>Ga0070664_100000523_pt1 | contig 29186 bp, 19 predicted proteins | sample KBSC73metaG_FD_65863 | JGI IMG/M metagenome (GOLD analysis project Ga0070664, IMG submission 65863) | Corn rhizosphere microbial communities from Kellogg Biological Station, Michigan, USA - KBS C7-3 metaG | ecosystem: Host-associated > Plants > Roots > Rhizosphere > Soil ... | reverse complement strand
GTGCGCGCGCACGACGAAATCCAGGTTGGCCGATCCCGCGACCAGGATCGCATCGCGAGGTTGCGTCATGGGCATCTGTCGTCAGGCTAAAGCCTGACCCACAAACAGGCCAGCCCGTGTGGGTCAGGCTTCAGCCTGACTCTTAAAAATCGATCCTGTAGGTCAGCGACACCGTGCGGCCGCGGCCGGCAAAGTAGTTGCGGAAGAAGTCGATCTGCGAGAACGACATAAAGTAGAACTTGTCGGTGAGGTTCTCCACGCCGAGCACGAGCCCGCCGTACTTCTCCATGTCGTAGTTCACCGTCAGGTCGTACAGCGTGTAGCCGTGCGTGTGCTCTTCGCCCGCTCTCCCCTCGTTGATGTCGCGCCCGACATAGGCGGTCGCACCGAGCACGACCGACGCGCGATCCATAAAGTCCCACTGCACCGAGCCGCTGAACTTGTCTGGGCTGATGTTGACGACACCCATCTCGAGGCTCAACGGACCGTTCGGCTGGCCGGCCTGCGTGGTCTTGCCTTCCGTGTGCGAGTACAGCGCGTTGAACTTCCACGACGGGTTCAGCCGGTACTCGGCGCTCGCCTCGTAGCCCTCGATCTCGACCGGCGCGCGGTTCAGCACGAAGTCCTGCGTCACCGGATCGACGCTCAGCGACGCACCGAGATCGGACGTGGACTTGTAATACGAGGCGGAAAGGCTCGCCTGCTGGCCGCGCCAATTGAAGCCCGCCTCCTTGTTGTCGAAGATGATCGCCTGCAGGTCCAGGATACCTTCGACGGATTGACCCGGGCGATTGATGTTACGCAGCGGAATGCCGATGTTCGGCAGCGTGAAACCTTCGCTGTAGGAAGCGAACACGGACCACTCCGGCGTGATGCGCCAGATCGCGCCTAGGTTGTACAAGTCGTCCGCGTAATCGAGTTTGCCGCCTTCCACGAAGGCGCGGTTGCGGAAGAACGTGGTGGTGTAGTCGTTTACCTCGAGCTCGCCGTCTTCGTGGCGCAGGCCGCCGCTGATCGTGACCGGTCCGATGTCGTAGGACAGCTGCATGTACGGTGCGATGCTGGTGTACTTCATCGGCGGCACCCAGACGCGATCGGTCAGCGCCAGGCGCTGCTCCGTCGTGTCCTTCGCGTAGTCCAGGCCGACGTGCAGCTCGAGTCCGGCAGTGAACAGGTCGCCACGCGTCCATGACGCGCGTGCGCCCTCCTTGTCCGATTTCACCTCCGACTGATCGACCAGCTGGCCGATCGGCGCGATCAGCGGATCCTGGCGGTCGGCGCCGTTGTCCGCCGGGAAGCGCATTGCCTGGTCGGCGGTGTAAGCGTCGGCGCTGAAGCTGCCGCCGAACAGATCGAAGTTCTTGTACGTGAGCACGTACTGATTGAACTCGTTGAACTCCGTGCCCACGAGCGGCACGCCGCCGGTGCCGAGCGGCGGGCCCGGCTCTGCCGTATCGGAAATGCCGAGGGCGCGGCTGCCTTCGACCCAGTGATAACCACCCTTGCTGTCCTGCCTGAAGTGGCTCGCGGAGAACTGCAGCCGCTGATTGCCGTCGGCGCCGAAGTTCCAGCCGGCCTTGAGGAACAGGTTTTCGGTCTCCGAGTCCGCAGCGGAGCTGCTGGCAGACAGGCCGATGCGACGACCGTTCGCGTCGTAAGTGATGCCTCGATCGCCGAGCGCGCCGTTGAGCACCAGGTCGTAGTCATCGGACTTGTACGTAGCCGTGGCGCCGGCCTTCCAGCTGTCGCTGTCGTCCTCGAACTGCGAAGACAGATTGGTGAAGACGTTGACGTTGAAGCCGGGCTCGGTCGCGTCCTTCGAGATGTAGTTGATGATGCCGCCGGCGGCGCCGATGCCTTCGGCTGCCGACGGACCGTTGATCACCTCGATGCGTCCGACGATATCCATATCGGTGAACACGCTGTTGCGGCTGCCGTCGCGTAGCGGCGTGCTTTGCGGGATGCCGTCGAACAAGCGCAGCGGTGTGCGACCGCGCAATGTCTCACCGAGGCTGTTCATGGCCTGCGAGGATTCGGAATAACCGGGCACGGTGCGCGCCAGCACGGCCGTGGGATCCTGCGTGAGGCTCAACGTGCGCGAAACTTCTTCCGCGGAGATGACGTTGATGGCACCGGGAATCTTGTCGACCGCCTTCGGCGCGCGCGTGCCGGTGACGATGACCTCTTCGACGCGCTCGGTCGGAACCGACTGGTCCTGTGCTTGCGCAGCCCCTTGTGCCGCGAATACGCCGATGGAACCTGCGAAACAACGCAGCGCTGCACGCAATGTCTTGCTCATGATGTCGCCTCCCCCTTCAGGCATTTGTGGGAGGCAATCTATGAAGTCGGTCAGGTGAATAGAATCAGGCCGGGGTTTGTTCAGAGGGTAGGATTTGTTGGGTTAGGCCGACTCTGCAATGCTTTCCTGCAAGAGCACGGTCACGAGTCGCAGCCGCACGCTCGCGCGCGACCAGATCACCCCGATCCGCCGCGGCACCGACTCCTCCGGTAGCGCCAGGCGCGCCAGTCGCAGCCCTTCCGGCCATGGCTTCGACCAATCCGGCACCAGCGACACGCCGAGCCCGCGATCGACCATCACCGCGATCGCATTGAGCGCGTTCACCTCGAAGCGCTCACGCGGCACGATGCCGACCTTGCGCAAGTACTCATCTGCCTGACGTCCGCCCCACTGGTTGCGGTCGTAGCGGATCAGCGGCTCGTTCGCCAGCAGATCGTGCGCCGTGCGATGACCCATGTGATGGGGTGCAAGCACGATCAACGGTTCCTCGCGCAGCAGATGCCAATCGCACGTCTTCGGCAACGCATAGGGCGCCTGCAGTACGAAGGCGGCATCTAGATCGCCCGCTTCGACCGACGCGTACAACGGCGCCGAATAACCCGGCTGGATGTAGACATTGATGTGCGGAAACTTGCCGACCATGCGCGCCAGGATCCCGGGCAGCATTCCGGCGAGCACTGTCGGACAGGCACCGAGCCGCAGCTCGCCGGAGATCGGACTCTCGTTTGCGACGCTGCGCAGGTCGCCGAAATCGCGCACCAGCTCGCGCACGCGCAACAGGATGCGTGCGCCCTGCTCCGTCATCCGCACTGTGCGACCGACGCGCACGATCAGCGGCACTCCGATCTCGCGCTCCAGCGTATGGATCTGCTGTGAAACTGCGGCCGAAGTGATGTTCAGCACGCGCGCCGCGGCTGCCATCGAGCCGTGATCGGCCACCGTCAGGAAGGTTTTCAGAAACTGAGTGTCGATCGTCGCGCCCTCACGTTTTGTAGATCGTCAGGCCAGTGAGCGAGCGCGTCGGCGCCGGGAAAAACAGGCTCGCGACGTATCCCACGACGATGCAGACGAAGATCGAGATCCCCAGATAGAAATACGGATGCACCAGGTTGTTCCACCACGCCACCACCGTCACCACGACTGCGGTCGCGACGCCGATGGACACGCCCGCGGAGTTCGCGCGCCGCGTGAACATGCCGAGAGTGTACGCGCCGGCGAAGCCACCGCCCAGCAGGCCGGCGAGCTCGATCGTCAGGTCGAGCAACGAATGAATGTCGTAGCGCGACAGCAGCAGCGCCACGCCGATGCCGACGAGGCCGACCACGACGGTCATCCACTCGGCGAAGCGCAGGCTTTTCTGCTGGGTCGGGTTGCGCGCCAGCTTTTCGTAGAAATCCACCGACAGCAGCGTCGCGACGCTGTTGATCGTGCCGGACAGCGTGCCCATCGCAGCCGCGAAGATGCCGGCGATGATCAAGCCGGTGAGTCCAGCCGGCAGCTCCGCTGCAATGAAGAGCGGGAACGTCGCGTCGATCGGCAACAGCGGATCGAGACGTTCCGGATGAGCTTTGTAGTAAGCGAACAGCACGGTGCCGATGCCGTAGAAGATCAGGCCACCCGGCAGCAGCACAGCGGCGAAGATCCAGATCGAGCGGCCCGCCGCTTGCGGCGAGTCCGTCGCGAGCGTTCGCTGCATCAACACCTGATCTTTCGGAAACGTCAGCACGGTGTCGAACAGGATCAGGAAGAAGAAGCCCCACACAGTCGGCTCGGTGAGATCGAATTTGAAGTTCAGCAGGTGCGTCTTGTCGTACGCCATCGCGGTCTCGTACACGCCCGCGCCGCCGAGCGACTTGAAGACGAAGCCGATCGCGAACAGCGCGCCGCCCATCAGCACGATGACCTGCACGAAGTCGGTCCACACGACGGCCCGCATGCCGCCCATCGCGGTGTAGATGATCGTGCACACGCCCATGATGAGGATGCTGTAGACGACGTCGATACCGGTGATCGTCGCGATCGCCAGCGCGGGCAGGAACATCACGACGCTCATGCGTCCGCCGACGTGCATCGCCATGCACAGCGCGCTTGCGATCATGCGAATCGCCGGGTGAAAGCGCATCTCCAGGTAGTTGAACACCGAGATGAGATCGAGTCGCCGCAGGATGGGCACGATCCAGACGGCGACCACCATCAGGCCGAGCACAGTCATGATCTTGCTCATCATGTACTGCCAGTCCGTCTCGAACGCCTTCGCCGGGATCGCGATGTAGCTGATCGAGCTCGTGTTGGTGGCGTACAAGCTGACGCCCGCGGCCCAGAACGGAATCGCGCGGCTGCCGACGAAGAACTCGGAGGCCGTGCCCTGACGGTCGCGCAGATACCAGTAGATGCCGACGCCGACCATTGCCGCGAGATAGATGACGATGATGGTCCAATCGATGCCCGCGAGCCGGCGCTTGCTGGAAACGACTTGTGCATTTTCGAAGACGATGCCGCCGTCGGCGGCACGTGCAGTGAGGACACCGTTGCCCAGAGGACTGACGCTGTCGATGCGCCCGCTCATGCTGTAAGGCAGCGGCGCCCAGGCGCGCGAGATCGTATGAAAGGTTTCGAGGTGCGCGCCGTCGGCATCGCGCACGAGATAGAGAATGTGCGCCTGGCCGATCGCGTGAGCTGAGCCAGCGACGATGGGTCCAGGTGTTCCGCCTCGGTCCTCCCAACCCGATTCGGCAGACCAGCGCAACAGGCGATCGGCCGCAGCACCGTCGTCGTGGACGGTGAGATACAACGCGCCGATCCGCGCTACGAGTGACGTCGGCGTGCCGCCGCCCGGCCATGGAGTAAGTTGTTGCCACTGCCCTGCTTCACTCACTGGTGCAAGGCGGAGCAAATGCTGCGCTCCGCCAACGTCGGTACCCGCTACATATAAATAGGCGTCGGCGGGCGTGCCTGCTGCGGAGGACAGCGTGACGGGCAAGTTCGGAAGCGCGTACAGCGTTGGCGCATCGCTGTTCAAGGCCAACTGCGTCACTCGATCGCCGCGGACCGCAAAGGTCTGGTGACTGTCACCGACAATGGCGGGCAGGTCTTTGCCGATATCCTTCGGCCAGCGGCTTTCGATCCAGGCCTTGCGATTCGCAGCGAGGACTCGCACGACGCCGGGCTGCACGATCACCGGTCGGTCGTCGATCGCGATAACACGCGTGTGCGCGCTATCGCCGCTGATTGCAGGCAACGACGTTACGTCGATCGATGAAATGCTGTCGGCCGCAGCAGTTGCGCTGACGACGAGCGCCGTCAGGGCGATGAGCGCTCTCACAGGCGATCGCTGCTGTCGTTCGCTGCGGCCAGCACGGCTTCGGCGCGCTTCACAAATGGCAGATCGATCATCCGGCCGTCGAGCAGGAAAGCCCCGCGTCCGGCCTGCGCAGCATCCTGAGCCGCGGCGACGATGCGCCGTGCCGTGTCGACGTCGAGTGTCGCGGCGCCGAAGATCTCGTTGGCGAGCGCGACCTGCTTCGGATGCACGCAACTCTTGCCGACGTAGCCGAGCTGGCGCGCCTGCTCGGCCTCGCGCCGGAATCCTTCTGCATCGGCGACGTCGGGATACGCGCTGTCATACGCGAACCTGCCGCTCTCGGCACAGGCCATCGCCATCTGAAACATGGCGGCATGCACGTTCGCCGGGTTCCGTCGGTCGGCGTGCATCGACTCGAACAGATCGGCGAGACCCAGCTGCAGACCCGCCACGCGAGCATGCGCGGCGGCGATCTCAGGCGCGAGACGTAGCGCGCGCGGCGTCTCTATGTTGATCAGGAGCCCGATCGGTCGCGCGACACCGTTGCAGCGCTCGGCCTTTTCGAGCGCGGCGGCCGCGGCACGGACATCGGCCGCAGACTGCGCCTTCGGCAGATTCAGCAGCGCAACCTGCTGGCAAGCAAACGCCATCAAATCCCCCTCGAACTGCGGCGAGCCGGGCGCGTTGACGCGCACGATGAAGGACTTCGCGGAGTCCTTGACCGCGCGCGAGCGCAGGAAATCGGCCACCTGCTCGCGCGCATAGGCCTTGGAGTTTTCCGGAACGGAATCCTCCACGTCAAACGAGATCGAATCGGCTGCGCCGGCCAGCGCCTTGGCGAACAACTCGGGGCGCGAGCCGGGTACGAATAGTTTGCTGCGCATGGTTCTCCGCCCTTGCCGCACAGTCTGCGGGAAGGCAACGGGCGAACCAGCCGGTCGACGCCTTGTTCAGACGTTAGTTTTGCTTGGGTTTATGCGGAGTGGACGAGTTTGAGCCGCGGGTGCGTCCGCGTAATCCGACTCAGCGATTCGACCGACTGCGGCACGGCGATGAAGATGCCCTGCGCGTACTCGACGCCGATATCGGCGAGACAGGCGAGCACCTCGGCAGTCTCGACGCGCTCGGCGACGGTCTTGATGCCCATCGCGCGCCCGATCTGCGTGATGGCCTCGACCATGCTGCGGTCGACGTGATCGGTGGTGACGTTCTGAATGAACTGGCCGTCGATCTTCAGGTAATCGACCGGCAGGTTCTTCAGGTACATGAACGAGGACAGGCCGCTGCCGAAATCGTCCAGCGAGAACTGACAGCCGCGCGAGCGGAACTCGCGCATGAAGTGCACGACGTTCGGCAGGTTGGAGATTGCAGCCGTCTCGGTGATCTCGAAGCACACCGCGCCCGGGCTGAGATCGTAGGTCTGCAGCTCGTTGATCAGGAACTCGAGGAAGCGATCGTCGTTCAACGAAGTGCCTGACAGGTTGATCGACAGCGTGTAGCCATGGCGGGCATCGCCATCGGTGCGATAGTGCGCGAGCGTGCCCAGCGCCTGACTCACGACCCAGCGATCGATCATCGGCATGACGTTGTAGCGTTCGGCGGCCGGAATGAACTCGGCCGGCAGCACCAGCTCGCCGTTCTCGCCGCGCATGCGCACGAGCAGCTCGTAGTGACCGCGCGGATCGCGGTTGTTGCCGATCGCCACGATCGGCTGGTAGTACAACTCCAGGCGGTTTTCTTCGCAGGCGCGCGTCAGGCGCGAGACCCACTGCATTTCGCGGTGGCGCTCGGGTGCCGCGCCGTACTGATACATGTGTACGCGGTTGCGGCCCGAGTCTTTCGCGGCGTAGCACGCGACGTCGGAGGCGCTGAGGACGCTGCCGATGCTTTCGCTGCTGCTGTTGATCTCGACGATGCCGATGCTGACACCGACGTTCATCGCGCCGTCCTGCCATTCGAAGCGGTATTCGCGGATCGCCTGCCGCAAGCTGTCCGCAATCTTCGCGGCGCGCTCGGCGGTGCAGTCCTGCAGCAGAATGCCGAACTCGTCGCCGCCGAGACGCGCGATCGTGTCGCTGGTGCGAATGCGGGTCTGCAGAATGCCCGTGATCTGCTTCAGCAGGCGGTCGCCGGCCTGGTGACCGCAGGTGTCGTTGACGAGCTTGAACTGGTCGAGGTCGAGGTACAGCAGCACGTGCGTCGTGCCCTCGTCCGAGCGCGCGGTGAGCAGCGCTTCGTTCAGGCGATTCTCGAACTCGCGACGATTGATCAGGCCGGTCAGTGCGTCATGGCTCGCTTGATACGCGAGCGCGCGGCGCAGCCGCCGCTCGCGGCTCACGTCATGGAACACCATGACGGCACCGATGATGCGTCCGAGACGATCGCGGATCGGCGCCGCGGAATCCTGAATCGCGATCTCCTGACCGCGACGGTTGACCAGCACCGTCTGGTCGGTCACCGCAATGACGTTGCCTTCGCGCAGTGCGCGCGACACCGGATCTTCCAGCGGCTCGCGCGTCACTTCGTTGAGGATGTTGAACACTTCGCGCAGCGAGCGGCCCTGCGCCTCGATCGAATCCCAGCCGGTCAGATCTTCGGCTACCGGGTTGAGATACTCGATGCGGCCGGCCGCGTCGGTCGTGATCACGGCGTCGCCGATCGATTGCAGCGTGACCTGCGCTTTTTCCTTCTCCTCGAAGACCGCAGTCTCGGCGCGCTTGCGCTCGCTGATGTCGGAGATCGTGCCTTCGTAGCCGATCAGCTTGCCGTGCTCGTCTTTCACGGCGCGCGCGCTTTCGATCACCGTCAGCGTCGCGCCGTCCACGCGCTGCAGTTGGAACTCGGCGTTGCGGATCTCGCCATCGCGCTCGAGCGCCTCGATGATCGCGATGCGCTCCAGCGGATTGTGATAGATCGTCTCAGGCGCCTGCGCGAGCAGCTCGGCAGGGGAATTGAAACCGACCATGCGCGCCAGCGCCGGATTGACCGACAGGAAGCGCCCATCGCGCGTCGAGCTGTAGACGCCTTCCATCACGTTGTCGAACAGGCGGCGATAGCGCGCTTCGCTGGCACGCAACGCACCTTCCGACGTGCGCCGCTCGATCGCGATGCCGGCAAGCTGCGTCATGCGCGCCATCAGCTCGAAGTCTCTACGTAGTGGACTGCGCGGAGCTCTGAAGTAAAGCGCGACCGTGCCGAGGATGCGGCCATCGGACGCGTGAATCAGCGTCGACCAGCAACTGCGCAACCCCGCCGCGAGCACGACGTCGCGCATGTTCTCCCACAACGCGTCGCGGGCGATGTCAGCGACGATGACCTGCCGCTGCAGATACACGGCCGCCGCACACGAACCGTTGCGGACGGCTACCGGAATCGTCTCCGACGCGCGCGCGTAGTCGACTGGCAAACGCGGGCCGGCACAGAGATTCAATCGCGTGCCCGTTTCATCCAGCAACCGCAGCGCACACACCGTGTCGGGCGCAACGCGCTCCGTGACGTCGGTGATCGCTTCGAGCGTGATGCGCAGATCGACGTTCGCCGCAAGACGTTCGAACACGCGGCGCTCGCCGGCAGCGAGCAGCTCAGCGCGCTTGCGCTCGGTGATATCCGTGATGCTGCCGCGAATCAGCCGATGCTCACCCGACTGCAGACGCACCCAGCGCACTTCGCAGGGAATGTCGTTGCCGAGCGCATCGCGGAAGACCCATTCGAGCACCGGCGTCTCGCCGGCGAGCGTCAGCTCGAACTGCGCGCGCTTTGCGTCAGCGGATTGCGAGCCGTCGGGTTGCTGCGGCGGACTGAGCACGTCGGGGCTGCTCGACAACAGCACCGCGCGGTCCATCTTGAAGAAGCGCACCGCGTTCTCGTTGACGTCGACGAGCTGATTACGATCGAGGTCGACCACCACGATGATCTCGGGTGCGTGCTCGACCAGCGTGCGATAGCGAGCCTCGCTGTCGCGCAGTGCCGCGTCGGCAGCTTTGCGATCCGTGGTATCGCGCAAGCAGACGACGTACAGCGTGCGGCGATTCAGCTGCGTCTTGCTGACCGCGAGCTCGGCGGGAAAGTAGGTGCCGTTGGAATGCAGACCGAGCGTCTCGTGCGCAGCGAGATCGACCTGCGTGTCGTCGAGTCGCGCGGCCAGCTCTTCGAGCTGTGCAGGCAGCGTTTGCTTATCGGCGAGTTGCGGGAGCAGGAAGCTCAGCGAGCGTCCGGTGATCTCTGCCTCCGCGTGACCGAACACGCGCTGGCCCGTGGCGTTGAGCGAGACGATGTGGCCGGCTTCGTCGACGGTGACGATGACGTCTTTGACGTGATCGAGCACAGCCTGCAGCTGGCTTGCGGTGCTCTCGCGCAACTCGCGCGTCAGCGTCGTGGCCTCATCGGACATGAGCTGCATCGAGCGCACGATCCCGCGGCGCTCGTCGTCGGCGCGCACATAGGTGCTCTCTACGGCAGTGAGCAGCTTGGCGACGTCGATCTCGCCATTCGCCCCCAGCGCGTCCTTGACCTGCTTGTCGAGCAGTCGATGCATCTCGTCCTAGGTCCGGGCAAATAGCCCGCATGACAGCACAGGCTGTCCCTCATCCTAGGGCGACGGGTGCGCCGCAAAGTGTGAGCCACCTCGCGGTTTTATGTGAAAGCTGAATGACGGTTTCTGAAATAGAAACCGGGGGTTATGTAGAACCTATTCGGCCGTCTCTTCCTCGCGTCCAGCCCGCTTGCGCTCGTGCTCCTTCAGAGCGCGTTTGCGCAGCCGGATCTGCGTCGGGGTGACCTCGACCAGCTCGTCGTCGGCGATGAACTCCATCGCCTGCTCCAGCGTGTATTTGATCGGCGGGACCAGGACGATGTTCTCGTCGCGGCCTGCAGCGCGGATGTTGGTGAGCTTCTTGCCCTTCAGCGGATTGACGACCAGGTCGTTGTCGCGGCTGTGGATGCCGACGATCTGCCCTTCGTAAACCTCGTCGCCGTGCGACGCCATCAGACGGCCGCGCTCCTGCAGGTTGAACAGCGAATACGCCAGCACCTTGCCTTGCGCGTTCGAGATCAGCACGCCGTTGGTGCGCTGGCCGATCTCCCGGTCCAGCAACGGGCCGAAGTGATCGAAGATGTGGTGCATGATGCCGGTGCCCGACGTGAGCGTGCGGAACTCGGTCTGAAAACCAATCAGGCCGCGCGAAGGGATCACGTAGTCGAGGCGCACGCGTCCCTTGCCGTCGGGATACATGCCGGTGAGCTGGCCGCCGCGCTCGCCGAGCTCCTGCATGATCGCTCCCTGCGTGCTCTCGTCCAGGTCGACGGCGAGCGTCTCGTACGGCTCGCACGGCTGGCCTTCGATCTCCTTGATGACGACTTTCGGCCGCGAGACCGCGAGCTCGTAGCCTTCGCGCCGCATGTTCTCGAGCAACACGCCGAGGTGCAGCTCGCCGCGGCCGAAGACGCGGAACTTGTCGGGATCGTCGGTTTCCTCGACGCGCAGCGCGACATTGGTCAGCGCCTCGCGCAGCAGCCGCTCGCGAATCTGGCGGCTGGTGACGTACTTGCCGTCGCGGCCGCAGAACGGCGAGTTGTTCACCTCGAACGTCATGCTGATCGTCGGCTCGTCCACCACCAGGTGCGGCAGCCCCTCCGGCACTGCGGGATCGCAAATCGTCTCGGAAATTTCGGGATATTCGATACCCGCGAACGCGACGATGTCGCCGGCGCTCGCCTCTTCCGCCTCGACGCGATGCAGGCCGAGAAAGCCCATCACCTGCATGATGCGTTCGTTGCGCACCTTGCCTTCCCGATCCACCACGACGACCGGGCTGTTGCGACGGATCTTGCCGCGCTTGATGCGCCCGATGCCGATCGCCCCGACGTAGCTCGAGTAGTCGAGCAAGCTCACCTGCAACTGCAGCGGGCCGTTCTCATCAACGTCCGGTGGCGGGCAGTTTTTCACGATGGCTTCGAACAGCGGCGTCATGTCGGCAGCCGGCTGTCCCGGCTCGTTGCCTGCGAAGCCGCGCAGCGCGGAGGCATACACCACCGGAAAATCGAGCTGCGCCTCGCTGGCGCCGAGTTTGTCGAACAGGTCGAAGGTCTGATCGAGCACCCAGTGCGGGCGCGCTTCTTCGCGATCGATCTTGTTGATCACGACGATCGGCCGCAGCCCGTGCTTGAACGCCTTCTGCGTGACGAAGCGCGTCTGCGGCATCGGGCCGTCGACTGCATCGACGAGCAGCAGCACCGAATCGACCATCGAGAGCACGCGCTCCACTTCGCCGCCGAAGTCGGCGTGCCCCGGCGTGTCGACGATGTTGATGCGGTAGTCGCGCCACTGGATCGCGGTGTTCTTCGCCAGGATCGTGATGCCGCGCTCGCGCTCCAGCGCGTTCGAATCCATGACGCGCTCGGGCACGATCTCGCGCGCCGCGAACGTGCCCGACTGCTTCAGGAGCTGATCGACGAGGGTGGTCTTGCCATGATCGACGTGCGCGATGATGGCAATGTTGCGGAGCTGGGCGGTGGACACGGGGGCAGATCGGCGGCCGAGAGGGCCGCGGATTCTACCCTAATCGGGCTCCCCGCACGTCGGGCTTTAGCCCTTCTTCTTCTCGGTCGTTTCCTGGGCCTTCGCCGGCTGGACTGCCTCGCCGGAAGCGTCGGTCTGGGGGGCCGCCTTCTGCTGGACCGGCACGTTGCCGACCGAGAATGGCACTGCGAACGTGCGGCTCAGGTTCTGATTGCCGATCTGGGTCGTAGCCACGACCGAAAGGTAGAAGACGCCGGCGCGGTCGGGCAGCACGGTCACGGTGTGCATGTAAGGCTTGGAGGGCACGACATCGGCAAAGCTCGCCGTCAACGGGCCCGACAGCGTCACGCCGTCTATGCCGCTGACCAGGATGTCCAGGGAATCCACGCCCGCCTGCGGAATGAATGCGAGTTGCAGCTCGGTCGGCGTGCCGACCGCGGGCTTCGACGCAAAGTCATAGCGGATGAGGACGGCTGCGCCCGGCTTGCCGTTGCCGACCGCGTGCGCCATGCGCGCGAGCGGATCCGCCGGCGCCTGCTTCGCTACGGGTTTCGGCCCGGCCCCAGTCGGATCCGGATCGTCCGAGCCGCAGGCTGCCAGCGCGAGGCCGGCGATCGAAACAACAACGACTAAGCGGTTCATCCTGATCATGCTCAATTCCCCGTGATCTGCACGGTCATGCAGCGCGGCTGCGGGTTGGTGACCAAGCTCATCTCGAAGTCGTAGACCTCGATGATGACGGTACCGGCGGCAAGCACGAACTGCGAGATGGTCTCGTGACCAGGCGTGCTGTGTGGTGCATTGCCCGCCGGAGTACTCGCACCGAACTGGACCAGCCCACCACGCCGTAGAACGAAAACATCCGGGTCCGTAGCGAAGGTTGTCGTGGGATCCATGGGCGCCGGCGCGCCATCGACCTGGATCGCAACCGCTCGCGAGGTGTCATTGTCGAATCGTATGAAAACGCGATTGCCCAGCTTGTTCGTGGTGTCGTCCCCGAATGGCGAGCGACTACAGACCGAGATCGGCTGATTGAGCATGATCGTCTTGTAAATCGGCAGGATGCCCGTCGCGCCGCCGGCATTGCTCTCGCCGGCACCGAAATCGTCGGTGCCGTGAATGTTCTCGCCCGCAAGCAGATCGTCGAGCCCCGCCGCTGCGCTCGGCGTACCAGCACGCAGCGCGTCGGCGAATGTGAAGATGCTGGTCAGCGCATCCGTGTCCTTGAGCATTTGGCTGGTTATTGCCGTGAAGATCGGCGTGAAACCGAGCGCCACGGTGTCGCCGGGCTCGTTGGCCGGGTCGAACAGGTCCCACAGAATCTCGCCGACCGAGAACTCCGAGAACCAGCCCTCGGTGGCCCCATCGCTGGCGTCGGCGTCCGCTTCGAGATCGAAGGAGAAGTCGTCCGACACGCCCTGCTGCGAATCGCGATAGACCGAGTTGCCGAGGACCATGCCGGAAAAGGCGTCGCCCCAGCCTTCGCCGAACGCCACGCGCAGGTCGAGCGGCAGGTCGTTACCGTGCTGGCCGCCGATGGAATCGGAGCGGCCGAATTTGTCTTCGACGTAGTGACCGAACTCGTGCGCGATCACCGACTGATCGAACTCGTCCGTATCGCCGGCGCCGTTGGCGAAGTCACCGAGGATGTAGATGCCGTCGCTGTTCGTTTGATTGCAGGAGTCGCGGTCGTTGGTCCCGAATACCTGATAGCTGGTCGTACCGATGTCGCCGGTGTCCGGGCAGAAGCGGTTAGCGGTCGGCCGGTTCTGATCGCTCCAGAACATTCGCAGCTCGGGGAACTCCGTGCTGGGCGCGGCACTCAGCACCAGCTCCTTGGCGCGATACGCAGTGTCGAGAATCGCGAATGGCGCGGCCGCGCGCGTGCCGGTGTAGCTCGTCGTGCCGAAACCTGTCGCTGCGCGCAGGTTGCGAGTGCTGTCCGCAGTGCCGCTGCTGGCCGGACTGCCATCGAGCGCATACAGCGCATCGTTGGTGCCAGCCGTAGTGTTGTTGCGAACGGAAAAATTCCAGGTCGGCGCGGCGTCGGACTTCACCATCTCGGCACGCGCGCGGATGAACAGATTGCGACCGGACGGCACGCTCACCGAGTAATTGCCGTTGGTATCGGTGGTCGCCGTGGCCAGCACAGAACTGTTGCCGGCATCGATCGCCTGTACCGTCACTTGTCTCGCCGGCGATTCGACGGGCGCAGTCGGATTGAGGCCGTTGCCCAGTGTCGCGTCGAAGCCGATGCGATCGAACGTGATGCGGCCGCTGATCGTGACGCTAGCCGGCGGAGGCGTGCTGCTGCTGCCGCCACCACCACCACCACACGCGGATAACACCAGGCTGGCGAGCACCAAGGCGGTCGCCGATCGAACCAGTCGTGAATGTGGCGAATTCATGGGATGCGGGAAGTCGGTCCATTCCAGGGCGCGCCGAACCTACCACAGCGCGCGCTCGGACGAAAACCAAGCCGGTCGCAGTTGCGCCGGCCCCTATAGCTCGAGCGGTCCTTCCGCAATCGCAGCCAGCTGCTCGCGTAGCGCCAGGATCTGGTTCTCCCAGTAGCGCGGCTCGATGAACCAGGGGAATGCAGCCGGGAACGCCGGGTCGGTCCAGCGGCGCGCCAGCCACGCCGAATAATGAATCATGCGTAATGTGCGCAGGCTTTCGACCAGCACCAGCTCGCGCGCATCGAAAGTCGCGAAGTGCGAGTAGCCTTCGAGCAAGTGCGCGAGTTGCTCGCTCATCTCGCGACGCGAGCCGGACAGCAGCATCCACAGATCCTGGACCGGCGGGCCCATCAGGCAATCGTCGAGATCGACGAAGTGCGGACCGGTGTCGGTCCACAGCACGTTGCCGCGATGACAATCGCCATGCAGCCGCACCTCGGCAACGCCCTGTGCAGCGTCGAACGCTGCGTGGATTTCATTGAGCAGATCTGCAGTCAGCGATTCGTACGCGGTTTGTAAGTGCGGCGGGATCCAGTCGTGCGCCAGCAGGTAGTCGCGCGGCTCGTGCCCGAGACGCTCGATCTCGATGCGGCCGCGATGACGGAAGCGCTGCCGCTTGCCGATCAGGTGGATGCGGCCGAGAAAGCGGCCCATCCATTCGCGCTCGGTGCGCGTGCCGAGTTCCGGCCAGCGTCCGCCGCGCCGCTCGAACACCGCGAAGGAGAACCTGTCGTATTCGAACAGCGTGCGGCCGTCCTGCACCTGCGGCGGCACCACGGGAATTTCCGCCGCCGCGAGTTCGAGCGCGAAGCCGTGCTCCTCGACGATCGCCGCCGTGCTCCAGCGCTGCGGTCTGTAAAACTTCACCACCAGCGGCGCGCCGCGCTCGACGCCGACCTGGTAAACGCGATTCTCGTAGCTGTTCAATGCGAGGATGCGACGGTCCGAGACGTAGCCCAGCGACTCCACCGCCGCGATGATGACGTCGGGCGTGAGACGGTCGTACGGATGCGGGCTCACCCGCTTGTCATGACTCATCAAGGAAGGGCTCATGCGCGAATTGTGGAACTTATCTGCTATGACGGATACTTCTTCATCATGACAATTCTCGTGACCGGCGGCGCCGGGTACATCGGCAGCCATGTCGTCCGCCAGCTCGGCGAACGCAAAGAAAAGGTAGTCGTGCTCGACACGCTCGTCTCGGGCTTCCGCTCAGCGGTCGTCCACGGCGAACTGGTGGTCGGCGACGTGGGCGATCGTGAACTGGTCGCACGCCTGCTGCGCGAGCGCGGGGTGGATACGGTAATGCACTTCGCGGCCAACACAGTCGTGCCGGAGTCCGTCGCCAATCCACTGAAGTACTACGGTAACAATACCTGCGCGACTCGCAATCTCCTGCAGTGCTGCCAGGAGGCCGCGGTCAAGCATTTCGTATTTTCTTCAACTGCCGCCGTGTACGGTGTTCCCGCCGGCGGCGTCGCGGCCGAGGATTCGCCGACCGCGCCGATCAACCCTTACGGCACTTCGAAGCTGATGAGCGAGTGGATGCTGCGCGACGTCGGCGCGGCGACTGCACTGCGCTACGTGGTGCTGCGCTACTTCAACGTAGCGGGCTCGGATCCGGGTGGGCGCATCGGGCAGTCGACGATCGACGGCACGCTGCTCACCAAGGTCGCGTGCGAGGTCGCGGTCGGCAAGCGTCCGCACGTCGCGATCTTCGGCACCGACTATGCGACGCCGGATGGCACCGGCGTGCGCGACTACATTCACGTCGAGGACCTCGCCGCTGCGCATCTCAACGCGCTCGACTACCTGCGCCGGGGCGGCACGTCGACGACGCTGAACTGCGGCTACGGCCACGGCTACAGCGTCCGCGAAGTGATCGCGATGGTCGACCGGCTGAATGGCCGGCCGCTCAAGACGATCGAACAGCCGCGGCGCGCGGGGGATCCGCCGTCGCTGATCGCCCGGGCCGAACGTGTCCGTCAGGTCCTCGGCTGGTCGCCGCGGCATGACAACCTGGAAGCGATCGTGCGCTCGCAGCTCGAGTGGGAGCGGCGGCTGCAGCGCGAGCCGCAATTGCAGCGAAATTCCTAGCGGAAAAGTGGTTACAGGCCGCGCGGAATGCGACGCGCGCCACAAGCCCCAGGCTATGTTAAAGCGCTAGAATGCGCTGCAGATGCGCCTGCCCCGCCCCAAGTCCCTGAGCAGCTTGATGCTGACCGGCTTCGCGCTGGTTTCCGTCCCATTGCTGCTCGCGGTCGTGATTGCCGCGACCAAGGTGCGGGCGCTGTCCGAGGAGAGCGCGGCGCTGGTTCGCAGCGGCGTCGAGACCGCCCACTTGACGCAGCAACTGTTCCAGCAGATCGCGTCGATCGAGCGCAGCGCCAAGCTGTATCAGGTGCTCAACGATCCCGGCCTGACCGAGGTCTATCGCGACAGCCGCGAGCGCCTGCTGGTCATCCTGAACAACATCGAGACCGCTGCTCCCGATAGCGCGCGCCAGAAGCAGATCCAGGAACTGCGGCAATCGCTGCGTCGAGTCGACACCGCGTTGCTGGCGAGGGGAACTGTGGCACCGGAACTGGTGCGCGATGCGGTCGAAGCGATTGCACCGATGTGGGACGCAGCGTTCGAGCTGTCCGCCTCCACTGGCGAGCGCATCGAAACCGGGCTCTCGCGCCTGCAGGCCACGACCGCCGAGACCCAGCAGTATCTGTTCTGGCAGTCGGCCGCGCTGATCCTGCTGACGGCGCTGCTGGTCACCGTGTTCACGTTCCTGCTGATGCGCCCGATCCGCGCGATCGACAGCGCCATCAGCCAGCTCGGCAAGGGCACGTTCTCGAAGCCGATCGGCGTGCGCGGCCCGACCGACCTGGTCAACCTCGGTCGCCAGCTCGAGTGGCTGCGCATGCGGCTGCTGGAGCTCGCGCAGGAGCGCAACCGCTTCCTGCGGCACATGTCGCACGAGCTGAAGACGCCGCTCGCCAGCATTCGCGAAGGCACGGAACTGTTGATGGACGGCGCGGTCGGTGAGCTGGACAGCGCACAGCGCGAGGTGACGACGATCCTGCGCGACAACGGCATCAAGCTGCAGCAGCTGATCGAGAACCTGTTGTCGTTCAGCGCCTGGCAGGCGCGGCACTCGGGGCTGGAGATCAGCGAGTTCCGGCTGCGGCCGCTGATCAAGTCGGCGCTCGAGACGCATCAGCTCACCTTGCTCGCACAACGCGTGCATCTCGATCTCAAGGTGCAGGACGTGGAGTTGCGCGCCGATCGGGCAAAGCTGAAACTGATCCTGGATAATCTGTTGTCGAACGCACTCAAATACAGTCCGCGCGGCGGTACGATTTTTATTCACGCGCACGCGGACAAAGACCTGCTGGTGCTCGACGTGGCCGATACCGGGCCGGGTATCACCAAGGAAGAGCGCGGCGCCATTTTCGAGGCGTTCTACTCGGGCCGCGCCCCCACGGCCGGCCATCTCAAAGGCACTGGCATCGGCCTGTCGGTCGTCTCGGAATTCGTGCAGGCCCACGGAGGCTCGGTGGAGATTTTGGACGGCGTGTTCCCCGGCGCGCACTTTCGCATTCGTCTGCCGCTCGCACCGGCACTCGAAGCGGAGCCGGCTTGACCATGCTCGCTCGCTGCTGCTTCGTTGCGAGTCTGCTGACCGCCCTCGGCGGTTGCGGGCTCACGGACAAGCTCGGCAGCGAGCCGCTGCCCGCGCCGATCGTGGCGCCGGCACAGATCTCCGCGAGCGGACTGCGCGCGTATCTCGACACGATGGAGGGACTCGCGAGCCCCGATCCGGCGCGACAAGCGGACGTGTTCTACGAAGTCGAACGCGAATACACACGCGCGCCGACGACCGCGAGCACGCTGCGTTATGCGGTTGCGCGTGTAACTCCTGGACATCCGGCGAGCAACGCGCAAGAAGGCAAGCGGCTGCTGGAAACGTTGCTCGCCACGCCGGAACGAATGACGCAGGAGGAACGTGTATTCGCTCAAGTGTTGCTGCACGAGACGAACACGCGCCTGAAGCTCGAAGCTGAGAATCGTCGGCTGCTGGCGACACTCGACGACCGCGGCCGGTCGCAGGCAAACTCGGATAAGCGGGTGCAAGCGCAACTTGAGGAAAACGCGCGTCTGCGTCGCCAGCTCGCCGAGGCCCAGCAGAAGCTGGATGCGATCAAAGAAATCGAGAGGTCCATCATTGAACGCAGTCCCACGCCCCCTGGCAGTCGCGATGCCAACTCAAGTGAAACGCAAAGCTCGTCTACTAGTCGTTGACGACGATCCTGGGCTGCTGCGGCTGCTCACGATCCGTCTGCGCGCGGAAAATTACGAAGTCGATGCAGTCGAGAGCGCGGCCGCGGCACTCGCGGCGCTGGGACGCGTGCGTCCCGATCTCGTCATCACCGACTTGCGCATGGACCAGATGGACGGCATCGGTCTGCTCAAGGAAATCCAGAGCCGCGCGCCCGGGCTGCGCGTCATCATTCTTACCGCGCATGGCACGATTCCGGATGCGGTGCAGGCCACGCAGAGCGGCGCGTTCGCGTTCCTCACCAAGCCGGTCGACAAGCAGGAACTGCTCGATCAGGTCGGCAAGGCGCTGAAGGTTTCCGGCTTCGCCGACACGACCGAAGATTGGCGCAGCGAGATCGTTACACGCAGCGCGGTCATGGAAGAGCGGCTGGCTCAGGCACACATGGTCGCGGGCACCGACGCGCGCGTCATGATCACTGGCGAGAGCGGCACCGGCAAAGAGCTGCTGGCACGCGCGATCCATCGCGCGAGCCCGCGTCGCAACCGGCCGTTCGTCGCGATCAATTGCAGCGCGATGGCCGAGAACCTGCTCGAGAGCGAGCTGTTCGGTCACGTCAAAGGCGCCTTCACCGGCGCGATCCGCGAGCACCGCGGTCTGTTCCAGGCTGCCGACGGCGGCACGCTGATGCTCGATGAAATCGGCGACATGCCGATGCGTCTGCAAGTGAAGCTGTTGCGCGTGCTGCAGGAGAACCAGGTGCGCCCGGTCGGCAGCACTGAGGCAACGACGGTGAACGTGCGCATCATCTCCGCCACGCACCGCGATCTGAAGCAGCTGATCATGGGCGGACATTTCCGCGAGGATCTCTACTATCGACTGAACGTCGTGCACATCGAGATGCCGTCGCTCAACAAGCGTCGCGAAGACGTGCCGCTGCTGGTCTCGCACTTCCTCGAGAAGATCGCGCAGGAGAGCAGCCAACAGCGCCACATCTACGCGCCGGAAGCCGTCGAGCTGCTGGTCAGCGCAGATTGGCCCGGCAACGTGCGGCAGCTGGAAAACGTCGTGCGGCAGAACGTCGCGTTGGCAACCAGTCCGATCATGAGTGCCGAGCTGGTGCAGGCGGCGCTGGGCGGCGGTCCGACGCGTCTGCCCTCCTTCGACGAAGCGCGCGACGAGTTCACGCGCAATTACCTGTCGCAGATCCTGCAGATCACGGGAGGTAACGTCAGCCAGGCGGCACGGCTCGCGAAGCGCAATCGCACCGACTTCTACAAGCTGCTCGCGCGTCATCAGCTGACGCCGGAAGACTTCAAGCAGCGCTAGCGCTTCCGCGGCGAGTCGCGCGTCGCATCATGCAGCGCCGCGCAAACGTGCCCGGCGAAATGCTCCCACGTGAGCTCTGTCTCGGCGCGGCGCCGGCCTGACCGACCGAGACTGGCTCGCAGCTCGGGATGACGCCACAGCCTTTCGATGGACGCTGCAAGCTCGTCGACGTCTCGCGGATCGACCAGCAGACCCGTCTTGCCGTCCACGATCGCATCCTCGACACCGCCGGAGCGCCCGCCGATGACCGGTCGTTCACAAGCACTCGCCTCGACGTACACGAGCCCGAAGCCCTCGACATCGTTGTCGCTGTCCCGAAATCGCGCCGGCATCACAAAGACATCGCAGGCGGCATACAGGTCAGGCAGATCCTGCGCCGGCACGCTGCCGAGGAAGCGCACGCAGTCGCTCACTCCCAGCTCCCCTGCCAAGCGCTTCAGGATCGGCTCCTGTGCCCCTTCGCCAGCAATGACGTAGATCAGCCGAGGAATCGTGTGGCGCAGCTTCGCGATCGCCCGCAGCACCATGTCGTGCCCCTTGCGCTCGACCATGTTGGCCACGGTCAACAACATGAAGCGGTTCGGCTCGATGCGTAACCGTTCGCGATATGCGGCCGCTCGGGCTGCATTGGGCGAGAATCGATCCGTATCGCAGCCTGGGTGAACGACCCGCACGCGGGCCGGCAGCACGCCCAGCTGGTGCAACAAACCGGCGGTGTAGCGACTGTTCGCGAGCACTGCACTCGCACTCCTCAGCGCTGCGAGCGGCCGCTGCCACTCCGTCTCGCGCAGCGAGAGTATCTCGTTGCCGTGAGCAAACATGATGAACGGCAGCCTGAGCGCGCTGCGCGCCAGCAGGCCAATGTGGCCTTCGGTGCTGGTCGCAAGTATGAGCGCGCGGATCTGATGGCGACGCTTGAGGGCGGCGAGCAACGCGGGCATCACCACGTAGTCGAATGGCGTGAACAGCCGAAACGCCGCAGCTGCCCGATAGACTCGCGCTCGACCCTGCGTCGTCTCGAGATGAGTCGCGCCCGGGATGCCGACCAGGCAGCGCAGATTCGGCGAGGCTGCATGCATGACCAGCCGTTCCATCATCGTGGAGATTCCGCCTATTTGCGGCGGAAAGTAGTCGCGGGCTACGAGCAGCGCACTTGGAAACGCGAGCGCGGCGGCAGCCTCACACGTTTCGGGGGCAGGGGTTGCGGGCAAAATGGCAGACATGAGTCGTATTCAGAACTGGAAATAGATGAACGGTTGCGCAAGCCCGTTCTGGGCCACGACGTAGGACAGCACGGCCGCACCGAACAACGCATGCCGCACCACCAGTCGTCGCACTTCACCGCCCATGAGAGTCGACGCGAGCTGCTGCGTGTTCCGATAGAGGAACTCCGCCAGGTACAGCCCGCCGATCAGCAGCCAGAGATAACGGGCCTGCAGAACGCCGACGCGCTCGACGCCGGCGATCCCGTCGGGCGAAAGCATGCCCGTGAGAATCAGCCAGACCTGCGACAGCGACGTCGCACGAAACAGTATCCAGCCGAGGCAGACGATTGCGAACATCGTGACGACCGAGATCGGGGCGAGCCAGCGCGCGCCTGCCACGCGATTCGACCAACTCCCCTCGTCCGCCGCAGCCCAGCGTTCGGAAATCGCCAGGTAGCCCGCGATTACCACGCCCCAGTACAGGCCGAAGACCAGGAAGGTCCAGTTCGCACCGTGCCACAGACCGATGAGACCCATGGAGATGATGTGTGCCTTGTACTTGCTCGCCCAGCCGCCCTGGCGCATGAAGCGCATGGCGAGCGGGAAGTAGAGATAGTCCTGGAACCATTGTGACAGGCTGATGTGCCAGCGGCGCCAGAACTCGACCGGATTGCGGGAAAAGTACGGGAAGTCGAAGTTGCGTATCAGCTCGAAGCCAAGGGTGCGCGCAGTGCCGCGCGCAGTGTCCGAATAACCGGAGAAATCGCAATAGATCTGGAAGGCGAAGAACACCGTCGCGCTGAGCAACGTCGTGCCCGAATAGGCCGTCGGATCCGCGTAGACCGCGTTCACGTACGGGGCGAGGTTGTCCGCTATCACGATCTTCTTGAACAAGCCCCAGACGATCAGCTGCAGGCCGCTTTCGAACGCAGTCCCCGCGAACATCCGCTCGCGCTTGAACTGCGGCAGCAGATGCGTCGCACGCTCGATCGGACCTGCCACGAGCTGCGGGAAGAATGCCACGTAGAGCGCATAGTCGAGCAAACTGCGCTCGGCAGCGAGCTTGCCGCGGTAGACATCGACGACGTAGCTCAGGCTCTGGAACGTGTAGAAGGAAATACCGACCGGCAGCACGATCTCCAGCGTGCGCACGTGGGCCTGAAAGCCGATAGCGTTGAGCAGCTGGACGGCTTCGCTGACGAAGAACCCGTAGTACTTGAAGAAGCCGAGGAATCCCAGATTCACCGCCACACTTGTGATCAGCAATGCGCGCCTGCGCTTCACGTCCTGCGTGGCGGCGACCAGCCGGCCGACGCCGAAGTCGACCAGCGTGCTGGCCATCAGCAGCAGCAGGAATTTCCAGCTCCACGCACCGTAGAAGATGTAGCTTGCGGCGAGCAGCAGCACGTTCTGCGGCCGCCGCCGTCCAATCGCCCAATACAGGCAGAACACGACGAACAGGAAGACGATGAATGTCGGTGAGTTGAACAGCATGTCTGCGTACCAGTTGCTCGACCGCTCTCTTTATACGTCCGACGTCGACAAAAGGTGGTCACGCAGCTCGCCGAGGAAAGCGGCCGCACGCATGCCATCCGAAATGCGGTGATCGAAGCTCAGCACGAGATCCTGGTGACCGGTCCCCGGGCGTTCGGCGCAGATGCCGAGTATCGCCGCCTGCCGATCGTTGAGCACCGGTATGAAGTGAGTCACACCATATGACGAAAGATCGGTCACGGTGAAGGTGCCGCCGATCACGTCGTCCATCTTGAGCTCGTTGCGGAAATAGCAAAGCGAGAGCTCCCGGACTGCGCGCGCAACGCTCAGGCGCGAATGCAGATGCGACGCCTGCACGACCGGCACCTTCAGGCCCCGGCCGGCGTTCACCGCAAAGCCAATGGCGATATCCCGATAGCGCCAACCACGGCCCGACGCGAAAAACCCATTGAGATCGGGATAGTCGCCGAGCAACGCGGCAGCTTCGTGGATCACGAGTTCGAGCAGGCTGAACGGTGCTCCGTCCTCGTCGCGCAGACTTTGCATTCGAGCGCGCACGCTATCGCACGGCACGGAGACCGTGACCATGCTCGGGACCACGGCTCGATACACGTCCGTCAGGCGCGCAGCCTCCGCGAGCTTCGATGTGCTCTCCTCGATCGGCTCGGCTCCGTCAAAGCGCTCAGCGCTCGCACGACCGGCACCTCGGCGCGCCGCCGCGGCCTCGACTTCCGACAGCTCGATGCGGCCTTGCCCTGAGAAATCCGCAACCGTCAGCCCGAGCTCACGCATGCGCCGCAGCGCCTTGCGCGTAAAACGTTCGTCGCCGTCACCCGCGGACCCGCTGCTTGCAACCGGTGACGAGCCTTCCTGCGGCGGCTGCGCGTCGGCCTGATCTGCGATCCACGCGAGCGGCGTCCCCACCTGTACCAGACTCTTGACAGCGTGCTCATAGACGACGAAGCCGGCGCGATCCGCATGGACATCGAAGGTCGCCTTGCTCGTCTCCAGCGTCGCAATGACCTGCTCCGCCGCCACGCGAGCTCCCGAGCCAACGTGCCAGGCGACGATCACCGCGTGCTCGTCGTTGACGTTCATCTGCGGCACCAGCAGTGGCGACAGGTCAGGCATCGAAGAGCTCCAGGCACAGCTCGTAGATGTCATCCTCATCGGGCAGAACCATGCGCTCCAGATCGATGGAACTCGGGATCGGCGCAGCGTGCGCGGCGAGGCGCCGCACTCGCAGCGGCGCGCTGCCTCGGTAACCGAGCGCGACGCCAGCAATCACTTCCGCAGCCAGGTCGAATCCTTCCGCACCTTCCTCGATCACCAGCAATCGTCCGGTCCGCGTCACCGACTCGCGTATGGGTTCGATATCGAGCGGCGACACCGACAGCGGGAACAGCAGTTCCAGCGCGATCTCCTCGCGCGCAGCGAGCGCGGCGGCTGCCTGCTCCGCGATGCCGCTCATCCGCCCAAAGGCGACGATCGTGATGTCCGGCTGACCCGGCGGCCTCAGCACTGTCGTCGGCAGCAGCGCTGCCGACTCGAGGCGTGCATAGCCTTCGGGTAGCGCTGCATCTGCACGCTCGCGATACAGGAGCTTGTTCTCGATCAGAAGCACCGGATCGTCGACGGTGCGCAGCGCCTCGTACATAGCGTCGACGCGCGTGCGCGCGTGCAGGATGGCAACGACAAGTCCCGGCACGCCAGCGAAGTGCTTCTCGATGTTCTGGCTGTGGGTCGGCCCGTAGCCGCGCCCGCCGCCCATCGGTGCTCGCACGAGCAGCGGCGCTGTCACCTGCTCCGCGTACATGCCGCGGAACTTGGCAGCGTGGTTGAGCAGCTGGTCGAAACACAAGGCGAGAAAATCGCCGAACATGATCTCGACGACCGGCCGCCGTCCGCCCAGCGCAAGTCCGTTGCCGATGCCTACGATACCGGCCTCGCTGATAGGTGTATTGATCACACGCTGAGGAAACTCGTCCGACAGCCCGCGCGTGGCCTTGAAGGCACCGCCGTATGGGGAGCGCAGATCCTCGCCTAGCAAGATGACGCGCTCATCGTCTCGCAACCACTTGCGGAGCGCCCGATTGATCGCCTCGAGCTGGGTTCCAGGTTCGACCTGCGTGACGGCCGAGAGGCTGCCGTGCGTGAGCGCACTCAGTGCGGCGGGCTTTGTATGTGCGGCCTCGCTGCTGGCGCTCGCAACTGCCCGCTCGACGCGCTCATGGGCTGCGCGTACGCGCTCGTGCTGGCCGCCGAGTGACGAGATGAAACGGTTGACCGGATCGCGCTCGGCGTAGTGACGGATCTCCCCGCTGTCGCGATCGTCATCCCCTTTCGAATGTGCCGCGAGACGATAAGTATCCACGCGCACGAACGCCGGCGAGCAGGTCGTGCGGACGTGGTCCGCCGCGGCGCGCATGGTTGCACCGAGCGCCTCATGCTCCCAAGTGCTGCCAGAAGACGTGCAAATGCCGAAGGCCTCTGCTCGCGCACAGATGTCACCAGCGAGGGTCTCGCGCTGCGAGGTCGACTGTGCATACAGATTGTTCTCGAGCATGATCAGCAGCGGCAGTCCCCACTTGGATGCGATGTTGAAGGTCTCGTACACGACACCCTCGCCCAGCGTGCCATCGCCAACACAAACGGCGACGATGCCACCGCTCTGTGACAGCTTTTGCGCATAAGCGATGCCCGCGCTGACCGGGACTATGCCCCCTTGCACGCCGTTGCTGAAGAATTGCCGGCCGCACAGGTGCTGACTGCCGCCGATCCCCCGGCAAACGCCCGTCCGACGCCCCATCACTTCGGCGATGAGTCCTTCCACATCGCCGGTCCAGGCGATGAAGTGACCATGGCAGCGATGATTGGAAAAAATGATGTCGCGCTCGCGATCAAGGCTGTCGGCCAACATCACTGCGGACAATTCCTGGCCGATGCACGTATGAGTAGTGCCGGCGACCTTGCCCTCGGCGAATAGTCGCAAGAGCCGCTCTTCGACCGCGCGGATCAGCACGGCGAGTTCGAGATGCTGGTCGAGTGACGCACTCACTTGACGCGCTGACGGATGCGCTCCGTCACGATCGGGATGCTGATCATGTCCGTGGCGTCGGCGCCGTCGAAACGCACGCCGAACTCCTGCTCGAGGGCAATGATGAGCTCGACGTGCTTGAGCGAAGTCCAGCGGGGCTCATCGACACGACGCAGCTCGGCGCCGAACGGGACGCGCGGACCGAAGACGGAGGTAAATGTCTTGTGAATTCGCGCCATGATCTCTGTGGACACCTAGCGATTCCTCGCGATGACTGACACGGGACGGACTAATGGCGCGCGCTGAGCTTTGGCAGCCGACGCTTGTTCAGCTCGTCGACGATCGTGCGGCCGATCAGCTGATGCCCGGCGACGTCCGGGTGGTTGTTGATGCGCATCGTGTAGAGGCTGGCGGGGTCACGATGGCTGGCGAATACCGCCGCGGTATCGATGACCTCGATGCCCTCGTCACGCAGCACCTGGGCGAGATGCTCGTGACGCTGTGATGAGGACATTTGCCGCACCACGACGTCTTCGTAGAGCGGCATGATCACGACGACGAAATCACCGCCCCAGCCGAGCGTCGTCTCCCGGGCCATGTGCACCACGCGTTGGAACAACGACAGATCGACCGGCTCGGGCGGGCGCTGCAATGGAGCATCGAGCCGCAGCCGTTCGCGCAGTCGCGGCAGCGTCAGAAGGTTGTCGAAGCGCTCGTCCTCAGCCTCCTTGATGATGGCGAGACTACGTCTGTCGAACTCGTACTGAACGCCCACCGCGATGTCGCGCCAGGCGCGATCCACTTCAGCCTGCCGGTCCATCAATCCCTGCCTGAATCCACTCTCGAGATACCTGGCGAGCACCGGATCCTCCAACTCGTGCCAGGAGTCGACGGTATTGGCGTTGATGACCCACAGCACCAATGGCGGCCGCACCGGCTCGACATACTCACGAAAAGCGCCGAGCATGCTGAGCGTGCTGGTGCCGGCGATACCGAGGTTGACGGTGCGCGGGTACGTTTGACGGATCACTGTGGCCAGGTTGCGATCGGGCGGCACACAGTGGCCGACCGCGAACGACTCGCCGACGAGCGCGACGTCGACGCGGCGGGATGCCAGGATCCCTCGCGGATTGTTGAAGCCGAATTCGTCGCTGTCGTAAAACACATACGCGCCGCCCTCGTTGCACTCGACGATGCGCGACATGCTGGCATTGCCGAGAGGAAACAGCCCGTCCGGTAGCTGCTGGCGCACAGAGGCGAGGCGCACCCAATCGCGCGCCATCCCTGGCAGTACCGATTGCCCTTGCGCCTGCAGGTCGCTGATGACCTGCGACTTCGTTCGCCCGTCGAACGGCAGACCCATGCGTTGCGCCGCGCGCATGCGCTCGACTTGCCGGCTGGGAGTGGGAGGGGCAACGACGGCGATCATGAATTCGACGACCAGCAGGCCGATCGCCACCATCGCGAGCTCGCGCACGATGCGAAATCTGGTCGGAGCGCGAAAGCGGATGGCCGCGTACGCCAGCACGAGCGTCACCGCCAGCAGGGTGCCGACCGCAACTGTCGCGCCAACGGGCGTATAGCGAACCGAGCGAGCCGCGATGAAAGCAGCCAGCGCCGCGAAGCACGCGCTGCCACCGAGCAGCGCGAGGCGGACGATGGGACCCAGCTTCGTCACGATGTTTTTTATCCGCTCCCCAGGCACTGCAGACTAGCAGCGTAGCGCCACGTGGTAAATTCCGGCTGCTGCCAGAGGGACGATGGAAAGAACTTTGTGACGAAGGTCACGATGCGTCGCTGGCCGCTGGTCGCATCATCTGCGAATAATTCCGACAAGGTTTCATCGATCCATGCATTTCGACGGCCGTGCCGTACCGCGTGATACCGAACTCGCGGCCGATCTTTGCATAATCGGCGCCGGCGCGGCCGGCATCTCGATGGCGCTCGAGCTGGCCGGCAGCCCCATGTCGGTGCTGATCCTCGAAAGCGGCGGCTTCGATCCAGATCCGCAGACCCAGGCTCTGGCCCGCGGCGAAGTCGTCGGCCTGCCGACCTTCCCGCTCGAAATCAGCCGGCTGCGCTTCTTCGGCGGTACGACGGGTCACTGGGGCGGATTCTGCCGCGCTTTCGATCCGATCGACTTCGAGGCACGACCCTGGGTGCCGCACAGCGGCTGGCCGATCACGCATGCCGAGGTCGCGCAGTATTACGAGCACGCTCAGGAGCTCTGTCAGGTCGGGCCGCCCGACTACGAGCCGAATCAGTGGGACCTGGCGCAGACGCCGCCTCTGCCTCTGGGCAAGGACGTGCGCACCCGCCTGATTCAATTCAGTCCGCCGACCCGCTTCGGCGTGCGTTACCGGGACGCGGTCGTGAAGGCGCCGAACATCAGCCTGTACCTCAACTCCAACGTCACGAGCATTCGCCCGGACGCGAACGGCAAGACGATTGCGCGCCTGGACGTCGCCACGCTCAGCGGCAACCGTTTCACGGTCAAGGCGCGCACGTACGTCCTCGCGGTCGGCGGCATCGAAAACGCGCGCCTGCTGCTCGCGTCGAACCAGGTCATGCAGCGCGGCGTCGGCAACGATCACGACATCGTGGGTCGCTACTTCGGGGATCACATCAATCTCGACACGGCCGCGATCGTCCCATTGTCGAAGGACACCAGTTTCAAGCTGTACTCGCGTGAGAATCGCACCATCGCGCGCAGGCCGCTGCGCAAAGGCGGGCGCCTCGCCTCCGTAATGGGGCTGCTCGACCTCGATCCTGCAGTCCAACGCAGCGAGGGCACGCTCAACTACAGCGCCGAAGTACAGCCGACGTACTTCAGCGATCACTTCCTGCACAGCGAGCGGTACTACATGCCGGTGCAGTCGGACACCGGCGAGGAATCGCGCTTCCGTCAGGTCAAGGAAACGCTGTCCAGCCTCTATCGAAACCTGAGCGACGCGGCCTCGGCTGCCTTCGGCAAGGAATCCAACCTGGAGTCGTACTACGAGCTCATGAGCACTCAGGAGCAGGCGCCCAATCCGTCGAGTCGCGTTACGCTGGCCGGCAACAAGGATGCGCTCGGCATGCCGATGGCCCGCCTCGAATGGCGGCTGGGGGACCTCGATCGCCATACTCTCAAGGTAGCTGTCCGGCGGATCGCCCAGGCACTCGGTGCGGGCAACGTGGGCCGGCTGCGAGTCACTCTGGATCTGGAGGCGACCGAGTGGCCCCTGCACATGCAGAGCAGCTGGCACCATTGCGGCACGACGCGCATGCATGCG
>Ga0070664_100000520_pt1 | contig 29216 bp, 26 predicted proteins | sample KBSC73metaG_FD_65863 | JGI IMG/M metagenome (GOLD analysis project Ga0070664, IMG submission 65863) | Corn rhizosphere microbial communities from Kellogg Biological Station, Michigan, USA - KBS C7-3 metaG | ecosystem: Host-associated > Plants > Roots > Rhizosphere > Soil ... | reverse complement strand
GACCCGGCCGGCGTGGTGGCCACTCTGATAGCGGTTCAGCATCATGCGCAGTGCGGCGGCACGGGCACGTTGCCGCGTGCGAACCGCATTGGCGATTTCCCCTTCGAAGAAGGCCATCATCGGTTCATTGCGCCGGAACATCTCTGCCAGGTCACGGTAGAACTCGGCCCGCCGGGCACGAAAGAACCAGACCCATCCGCGTTGCACAAGCCGTCGAAACGTCATCGTGGACCTCCCGGCTGGATGATCTCGAAGCGTGAGAAGGAGTCGAACTCCTCGCAGTTGCGGACGTCGATCTCGCCCTGCAGCGCTTTCCACAGCGTGTGCTCGAAGACGGTCTTGCCCGTCATGTCCGGGCTCAGGAAGTCGTGATCGGACAGCGAGCGAAAGTGCATGACAGCGCCATCGTCATCGTTGTCGCGCACAAGCCGCAGCCAGGTGCGGTCCGGACGCAGCATTTCGGCAACGATGGTTTTGCCTTTCGTGCCTCGGCCGTCGCACTGGTCACAACCCCCTTTGTGTTCCCAGCGGAGACGATGTGTCGGAACGCGAAAGCGCCGTTCGAGAACGTCAACCAGTTCTGCGACGTCCGCATCGGCGGCCATGGCCGTGTCAGTGTCGTGTGCGCAATGAAGGCAAAGCTTCGGAACGAGGGCCTGATAGACGAGGAGGTTCAGGATGTTGGGGCCCGTCAAGGCCTGGCGTGAAAGTCCGATCTGGTCGTTCGTGAGCCGAGGGATGATGGTGCTGATCAGATGGGCGTGCACTGTGCCCATCGCAAGATGCCCGGTTTCCGCGATCTGCAGCGCAAACATCGCGGTCAGCTTGTCGCGGATCTCGCCCATCATCACGCCGTCGGGATCGCCTCGCATCAATGCCCTCATCGTGTCGGCGTATCGGGATGTGGTGAGTTCGTCATCCGCCAGGTCGCGCAGTACTTCAATCTGGTGCGCGCCCTTGATTTCATATTCGATGGGATCTTCGACCGTGTAGATCGATTTGCTCTCCAACCCCGGCAAGGTTTCGATGAGGCACTTGAGGCTCGTGGACTTGCCGGAGCTGGTCACGCCGGCGATCAGGACGATGCCTTTGCCTGAGCGCCCTGCTTCACGCAGCAAACGCAATTGGCTGCGTGCATAACCTGCCTTTTCGAACGTGATCGGGTTTTCCTCGCCGGAGCGGAGAATGCGAACGACCACCTTGGGTCCCGCCCTGCCCTTGAAGTTCTGGAACCGCAACTGTCCGCTGAGGCCAGGCAGGTTCAAGGCGATCATGCAGGAGACGAACTTGTCTTCCGTGTACTGGGACACGTTGTTGCCCTGTCGGGTGTTGTTGTAGCCGGCCGCGAGCGCGTCGACGGCTTCTCCGCGCGGATACCGACCGCCCTGGCCATCTGCGAGCGGTTCGAGCCGGCCATCCACGCGAACCCGCACCTGGGCGACATTGCCGAGCACATCGACGTGAAGGTCGGTGGCATCCGAGTGTGCCGCGATCGCGATCCATTCATTGAACAGGCGCAGCGGCTCGCCGCGGCCGCGGGATTGGGTGCTGCGGCCTACGTTGCGCATGACCGTTCGCATCACCTCGGGCGTCGCCATGAGCTCTTGTGCGATCTGGTACCCCTTGGCCCGCAGTTCGCCCTTGAGCGCCCGAAGTTGCCATTGAAGCTCCCGCAACTGCAATTCCGGCATGGCCGCACAGATGACGTTGACGCGCTTGCCGCCGATGTCGGTCGCGGCCAGCCGCTCCTGGTGTTCCGGCGACAGGCGGTAGACCGGATCGTCGCCTCCCGTCAGCAGGCGCTGATAGGCTGGGACGTCGGCGTAGCGATCGATCACGGGAGCGGCCGGTTCGGTGACGCCGGGATCGATGGAGGCGGCACGTTCCATCGCGACATATCCGACGTTTTCGGGCAACTGAACGATGCGATCGAACCACTTCATGTCATGAGCCCTCGCTGGCAAGCACGATGGTTCGTGACCCGCGCGCCCCTCGGCCGCCCGACAGCACGACGCGGTGCGCGGCGACCGCAGAGACCGTCCAGGGCGCCCCGGGCACGCGCTGACCTTCGGCGAGCATGTAGGACACGCCATCCACCCAGACCTCCGCCAACGCCTTGCTCGACGTCACGATCACCCCGGTCACGGTGACTTGCGGTGCCACAGCGGCCGGCGGGGGCAGCAGCGCTGGAGGCATGGCAGGCGCCGACGCCGCCGCTGGAGGCAACACGGGCAAATCGACCGGGCCTGTTGCAGTGTGCCGCGCGGCATGGCGCGCAATGTTCGATTCGATGATGGCGCGCTGGGCGCGGCTGTAGTCCCCGATGGTTTGCGCGTGCGATGCGGTACACATCAGAGAGATCACTGTGCCGATGGCCAGCCTGTCAACGTAACGAGACATAGTAGTTCCCCGTGGCTTTGAACTTGAGTTGGCCGGCGACGTCGCCGTCACCGATGTCCGCAGAGACGGCTTCCCAGCTGACCCAGGGTGGCGCGGTACGCAGCGCCTCCAGGATGAATGGACCGGGAACACCGCCGAGGGTGATGGCGCCGCTGAGAATGGCCCGCGGATGATCGAACTGGACGGGCACTGCATCGACCCGAGGCCATAACCTGGGCGGCTGGAGGTCGATCGACAGTTCCGCGGTTTTCCAGATCTGGAACAACGACCCCGCTTCGGCGATGGCCTCCTTGAACGTAGGCAACCGACTCCCTGGCACCTCCAACTTCGATCGCTTGATCGAGATTTCCGACATGGTGGCCGCCGTGTCGAGCGAAGGCACCGGATTGCCTTCCTGGCCGATCCACTGAAGGGTTTCATGCGGGCGGGCGCCGGTCAATTCGTCGTAGGTGCCTCCCTGGCGAACCCAGACCGCCTCACATCGGCCGATGGTCGCGCTGCACGACCTCGATTTCAGGCGCCAGCCCGGAATCCGCACGGGGTCGTCGAACATGCGTTCCACGGCCTCCAGCAGCGCTTGTCGATCCGCCGCCATGCTGGCCGATTGCATGTCGAGCGCGGCGAGGTACTTCGGCACTGGATCGCTTTGGGCGATCGCCCGCTCCTGCGCACGCATGGCTTCGATGCGCTGCACCTCCCGCACGGAGAACCACACGGCGCAGCCCACGCTGGCAAGCAGCGCCGCGGTGACGAGTGGCCATGGATTCATCGGAATCGGCACGACACGGGCGCCCTTTCCGGCCCCCTGCGCAAGCCAGTGGAAATCGACGGCCTCGCAGTTCGGGTACAAGTCCGGTGTATCGGACCAGATGGGGCGGTCTTCGGAGCCCAGGGCGTTGCGTGCCTCCATTTCGCTCGTGAGCGAGTCGACCGCGGGCATTCCGTCTTCGAGGACGACCACGTAGACGAGGCCGTCCCTTCGGGCACCGTCGGACGGCACGGTGAGGATGAGTGCACCATTGGGAGCTTGCGCGCCAACCCGGGCAGCAAAGCAGTGCGCGGCCGACAACACGCCCTTCGGCAGCCGCACCGATTCCTCGGACGCACGCGGCTGGAACAGACCGTACACCTGGGCTTGCCCCGAAGCGAACAGCGTGTAGTGTGTGGCGTCCACGGCCAGGTTGCGCGCCTCATGGAGCTTGCGCAAGGAGTGTCGCCCGCCGCTCGGTGGACGCCAGCTCAGACCGCCCAGCAAAGGCCCCTCTGCGCCGGATGCCAGGATACGTTCGATCTGCATGGGCGCTCCGCTCACAAAATGGTGGGCCGCACGAAGATCACGAAGTCTTCGCGCTGGCGCTGCATCTTGCGGCTGCCGCCTGCGAGCAGCGGTGCGTCCTCGTCGAGCTTGCGCGTGTCGTCGTTGCTGATCACGCGGCTCAAGCCGGTGATCACGAGCAATTGGCCGGCTTTCAAGGCCACGGTGGATTGATCGATCAAGCTGGTGATCTCCGGGGTCTCGACACGCTGCAAGGTTGCGCCCGACCCGCTCTCGAACGTCGCCAGCTGGACGAGGGATGACAGACCGATGCCGAACTTCAGGACCACCGTGTGGTTGTCCATGATGAAAGGCTGTGCCAGGTAACGGTCGCCGGTGGTCACCGTCGCGGGCTTCAGACCGGGTGCGCCGGCGCCGAGCGTCGAGGCTGCACCTGGCACCGTTTCGCTGATGTACGCCTTGCTGGCCAGGGAAGCCTTGCGCGCCCATTGGCGATTGAGCGTCAGGAGGCTGACAGGCCGATGTTGCGTGGAGGTGCCGTATTGATTCAGAAGCTGCAGCATGGTGCTGCTGCCTCCTGCCAGGCGTGAGAGCGTCGTCGCAGGGGGGTCGCCGCTGAGCACGCTGAAACTCACCTTGCCTGAGACTTTGGAATCCACCAGGGTGGCCGGCGATGACAAGGTCATGTTCAACGCGCGGGACACTGAATTGATGACAACGGACCAGTCGATGCCTCGCTCATCAGACTCATCACGCCGCACAGAGTAAATGTCGAACTGAATCTGCGCTTGACGCAGCATCGATTCGTTTTCGGCGCGAATGAAATCGCGAACCTTGGTCATGGTCTCCTTGGTGGTGGTGACCGCGATGCGCCCTGAACCATCGGACCGGACGACCGCGGAGCCGGGCACCGGCGAAATGATCTGAGTCACCGCGGCCATCAGCGTGGCCACCGTGGCGGCCTTGCCCTTTTCCGCAACATCGGCGCTTGCATTGTTGGTGCTGAGCCCTCCCCCGGCGCCGCTGCTGCCAGTGGTGCCGGTACTTCCCTGTTCGCTCGAATTCAGCCCCATCGCGTACTGGGTCTCCCCATCCAGGGTGGCCAGTTCGAAGAACTCCGTGCGGAACCGTTCGATGACGATCACGCCGTCACGGTATTCCCACGACAGGTTGGTCAGATCCGTGATGTGGTTGAGGAATCCTTCCAGCGACCCCTGCCAGCGCATTGCGATGGCATGGACGCCCGTTTCGCGGACGAGTGGGGGCGTGCGCGACGGAGTCGGCTGGGCGCTGGCTGCAGGAAGCGTCGGCAAGGGCACTCCCGCGGCAGGCGATGGGGGCACCACCCGACTGGAAGAAGGCGTCTCGGCGAAGACGTCGGGTTTCACCCGGACCGGCACGCCGGTGACCGCCGTGATGCGCTCGGCCACCTGGCGCATGCCCACCTTGCCGCCGGTTCCAGCATCGTTGAAGTTGAGCTTGACCGGTTCCTGGAACACCGACGGCAGCTTCTCATTGCTTCCGATGGGGACCGACACGGATGCCACCCAGGGACGGCTCGACCGACGCAGCACGACGTGGGCAGACTGTGCCGCCGCGCGGCGATCGGCGTCGGCGAGGCCGCCTGCGACATCGGCTGATGCGTTGGCTGAAATGGCCGCACCATCCACGACGGGCGCCACATTGTGGGTGCGACCGGCATGGTCGGAAGCCACACGGTCGGTCATCCTCGGGGCGGCACAGCCTGCCAGAAGGCAGGCCGCCGCGGTAAGGGTTGAGAGAGTAAAAGCATTCATCGGTGATCTCGTCAAGGGCGGTTCACTGCGCAGCGGTCGCGCACTCGCGGACCTGTTCACCCAGCCGCGTGATGCGGACGAGCGGCGGCGTGTTCGCATAGACGCACGCCTCGAGCGGGTAGTCGGAGAAGCGGATGCCCGGTGAGCGAAGCACGTGCTGGAGAGCCTCTTCGAAGGTCCCGACGTAAACATCGGGCGCACCGATCAGGAAGTTCCGGGCTGCATCCCACTTGAGCTTGTGGCCCGCGGCGGCGGACCATCGCTCCAAGGTCTTGGCGAGGGTCACATCGGTGGCCATGACCTCCCAGCGCTTGACCTCGGATGAGGCATTGGCCTGTGAAGGTGAGGCCGCGGGCGAGGCGTCCGGCGGGCGCTCGGGCGCCGCTGCACCTGCCTGCGGCTGGAAGCCGCAGCACGCGATGACCGTGCAGGCCGCGGCCAGGGGTTTGATGAACATCGCTAGTCCTCCCATTGGAATGAATGTCGACCGGCTTCGCACTTGCGGTTCACGGCTCGGTTCGATCGGCCGCAACGACGTCGGCGGTGCGAGGCACCGGCCGCATGGACACCGCGGGTTCAGCGGTGCCCTCGCGCGCGGGGATGGGTGCCGGCGTCTTCTGCGCCTGGCCGGGCGCGCGCCATTGCACACTGATGGCGCTGGCGGCACGCCATCCACGGTGCTCTGAACCCGTCGGGCCTTCGACCTCGATGTGCCGCGCCACCATGCCGCTGTCGATCAGCGTCTGCCGCACCTGCGCGACCCGCTTGCGCATGAGCGCGTCGCGGCTGTGCGTGCCGAAGACCAGGATGCGGGCATGCGCTTGCGACCCCAACCGCCTGGACACCGTCGCCAGCGCATCGCGCGAGCTGGTGGACAGCTGCGCGGTTTGGCCGACGAACGCCAGCTCGTGACTGGCTTGCTGTTCGGGTTCGATCCATTCAATGATGTCGCCACGGATCGGCGTGGCATAGCTGCTGAGCGTGCGGTCCGCCGGGGGTGCTGGCAAAGATCTGCCGGAACCAGCCGGCAGGTTCGCCGCCTTCGGTGCCAAGGTGGCATGTTCGACCCGCGCGGTATGTCCCGCCAATACCAGCGTATAGGCCAACGCGCGCCCGCTCACCGTGTGGTATGGCCCTTCGACGGCCGGCACGATCGCGTCCGGGCCCTGCTCTGCAAAAATGAGCGGCACGGGGGCACCGGCGGGAAACTGGAAGTACGTCTTCGAAGCCCCGTCGTCGAACACCTGGACAGGTCGTGCGGCCCGGTCTCCCGAGATGCGGTAGGCGAAATCGAAAGGGCCCACGCTGCCGACGGCCCGTGCGCTCTGCTGGACACCGGCCAAGGCGGCAACCACAAGCCACGCGGACCACCACCGTCCCATGAATCGTTTGCTGCTCACTGTGCTGCCCTTTCCGCGAATACCGAGGGAAATCCCATGTCGCGCACCACCTCGACATTGATGCGTGAGCCTTCTTCGATGGTCACTGTGGGCGGTATGGCCTTGTGCCGCTCCAGCTCCGCACGCGCGGTGTCGATGAAGACCTGCCCGGTGGCCGAGACGCCACCCTGCCCTTGTCCCTGTCCGCCGCCATTCGGCAAGGCCGCGACCCGGGTCACGCGGTCGGCCAGCACGCCCATCAGAAGCGCAGCACCGAAACTGCGGAAGAAATGGCGGTCGACGTCGCCCGTGACACCGGCCTGCCCCGCCCCGTCGGAGCCGGTGGCGCCGGGCAAGTCGAATGTGGCGCCATCAGGCATCTTCAGTTTCGTGAAAGCGAATTGCAGGCGGCTCTGCCCTGGCTTGACATCGCTGTTGTAGGCCCCCACAAGCAGTGCGCCCTTGGGGAGCAACAGCCGGCGACTGGTGCGGGAGTCATAGACGTCCATCGAGACGCGGGCCGTGACCACGCCCGGCATGTCGCTGTTGATGCGGCGTGTGAGCACGCAGGGGATGACGGTGCCCTGGTACAGCATCAGGTCAGCAGCGGGGGATTTCTGCAGCAGCAACTCGTCGCGGCCTGGCGTTGCCAGTTGCTGCGCCCACTGCCGCTCGGTGTCGGCGCGCGACAAGCTGGGCGCCTGACCGTGCGTGGCCTTGATGGCATCGACCACCGGGGCGAGCGCGTCGGGGCCGCCCGGCAAGGCTCCGGCAAGCCGGCGGGCGAGGTCCTGTGGTGCAGCGCCATCCTGCCGCGCATCCGCCTTGCCCGGCGATGGGGCGCCGTCGTCGAACACCGTGGCAGCGGCAGAGCGTGATGCCCGATCCCGCTCGACGGCCGCGCTGTCGATGTCGCGAGCTGCACCTTCGCGCCCGGACGGCCGCAGGGCTGCACCGCCCTCATCGAGACCAGGCAAGGCCTGGGCAGGCAGAGGCGCATGAGACAAGGTGACCGCCTGCACCGCGGACGCCTGAACGTCAGGGGCTTTCGATGCAGGCAAGTTGTCAGCCTTCGCATGTTCGGCGGCCTCATCCACCCAATGGGCGTTGCCTTGTTGCTGCGACGTCACCGACTCCGGTTTCTGCAGTTCGGCGCGGGCCTTCTGGTCACCGGTCATCAACGGTTCATCGTGCGAGGTCAGCATGAACACCGCCATGGCAGTGAGCGATAGGACCACGAACACCCCGGCGAGCAGCTTGCGTGGCACGCCGCCGGGGGTGGTGTAGCCCTCGGGAGCGATCAGCATGTCGGCCATCAGCGCTCCCCGTTCCGCCCGAAGCCCAGGCGCGCGAAGAAGCCGGGTTTCGATGAATGGCGCAGCACCTCGACCTTCGCCTTGCCGAGCTTGAGCACGAACTTCTCCATCGTGCGTTGGACGACGAGGTACGGCGCGCTCACGCTGTAGTTGACCAGCGCCGTCTCGTCTGCATCGGGCGTGAGCATGAACAGGGCGGGCAACTCCTGCAGGTCATCGGGCAGGCGGATGAAGGTGTGGGAGCCGTCGTCGAAGACCTGGAGGGGTCGGAATGGCGCGTCGCCATCGATGTCGTACTTGAAATGCAGCTTTTCCACATCCACGCCCGGCATCGGTGGTTCGCGTCCGGAGCCCGATCGCGGCGCGGGCCGGGTGGCGGGCGACATGGCCTCATCGCCGGATGGACGCGTCTGGTCCAGCAAGGCGGTGTCGGCGTAGGCCCAGGCCACGCGCGTGTACCACTTCTTGCCTTCCGCGGTGCTTTGCAAATCGAGGTGGTACGAACGCTTGGTGGTGACGACCAGCAGGTTCGTGGACACGTTGTCCCACTTGGGCTTGATTTCCACAAAGGCCTTGCTGGACGGAACCGAGACGCTGAAGTTCGATGTGTCACCGGCCGAGACGTAGGTGACCCGCTCATCGCCGGAGAGTTTGAGCTGCGTCGTGTTGCGGGGACGCACGAGCACCTTGTAGATGCGATCGTCGTCGTAGTCGAACGTCACCATGCGGGCCTCACCGAGGACGGGTGTGGGCACCAGCGGAGACTGTGCCGAAGCGCAGGCACAAGCGGCGGCGACCAGCGCAGCGCAAAGGCGGGGAACAGGCGATGTCATGACAGATCCTGGGCGCGTTCAAAGTGGGTGATGTTCAAACCGGCCGGGTTGGCAAGCACGTCTTCCTCGTTGTCCGGAACGGCCAGCACGTAGTGCACGGTGAAGCGCCAACGCCGAACCAAGGGTTCTCCGGTGCCCGTGCGCTCGGTGGTGGTGACGAACACGAAGGCAATGCCGTTCTGCGAGACGTCGACGCCGCTGGCCCGGGCCGTGCGGACGAGGCCCGGTGTGGCGGTGAGCCGTTTGAACGGCGCTTCGAGGTCGACGAATTCCTTGTGCTGGGACACGGCCTTGCCCCGAAGCGGCCGAATGGAAAGACGAAGGTTGTCTCGTGTGAGGTAGGGGTCGATCACCATCAGGCGCTCGACCCACCGAGCGAGTTCGGACTTCACGACGCCGGTGGTGGGCTTGTAGGCCGAGGCCTCCACCACTTTCACCACGGCGCCATCTCCCGTGTATTCGACGGCATACGGCACCACCCGCTTGAGCGGTAGCATGCGCGAGATGGCAAAGGCCTGGGCGGCCACGACCAGTGCCAGCACGACACTGGTGACGAACCAGCGGGCGGCATGGGCCTGCGGATCGCCGAAGAGTTCGGCGAAGAGGCGCACATGGGGGAGCGCGACCGGCGGCGTGTTGCGCAACGGGCGCTGAGATGACTTGGCCTCGCGGCGTGCCTGGCCGTCGGGCCGCGCGGGCATCAGCGAAGCGCTGGGGTGGATGGTGTGCACGGGTGGGCGGTTCAAAATCGGAAGAGACGATTTTGAAACCTCACCACGCCGGCCCCGCCCGAAAACCGCCTTGAAAAACCGTCGTCCCTAGGGGGCTGCGGCCTTCAAGCTAGGGGGCCAAGTGGCAGAGTGGACGTTGCGGGCGCGAATCGAATCGCACCCTCGGCGTCAGTGGCACCACGGGTCCGGCATTTCAATCCCGCGGCCCGCGGGCCCCCTTCAATCGCGCCGGGCAGGCGCAGCTGGATTGCCCCGCCAGCGTGTGGCAGCGGGCAGCGACTCGCCTTTCATCACGAGCGTCATGGGGCCGAGCTGAACGCGCTCTCCCAGCCGCGCGCCATAGAGCACCGTGCTGCGCGGCCCCACCGTCACTTGGGGCCCGATCACCACATGATCCACTTTCATCACGCGGTCTTCGAACAAATGCGTCTGCGGGCAAGTCAGTGCGTTCATCTCCGCATGGTCGCCGATGTGCACGCAATCGAACTCGGTGATGTCGGTGGTGTCGAGGTACACGCCCTTGCCGATGTGGCATCCGAGCACGTTGAAGGCCCAGGGCAGCCATGGCGTGCCACGCAGATAACGCATGAAATTCGGCACGGCGATGCCTTCGTACAGGTTGGTCGCAGCCTCCGACAGCCAGACGAACGGCGTCCACATGGGCTCCGACCGCTGGCGATACCGGCCCAGCAACAGCCATTTGAACGCAGCCACGAACACGAAGGTGGCCGCGCCGAAGATGAGGCCATACCCGGTGAGCTCCCACGCCACACGGCCCCACAGCCCGACGCCGGCGATGGGCATCACGGCCAGCACGATGGCATACCCGGCGGCGATGACGATGGCGTGGGGAGCGACGATGCGGAAGGCCTCGATCAGCCCGCGTGCGAAGCGTCGCCAGGGCGACGGCCGGAAGGTCAGCGATTCGGGAAACCCCGTCACCGTCTCGCGGGCAGGCAGGTGCATGGCAGGTGATCCGAGCCAGGTGTCGCCGCTTTGCATCTTCGACGCCTCGGGCGCGCGAGACAACACCCCGACGAGCACGTTCTCCGGCAGGGTGGTGCCGTCAGGGATGTAGGCGCCGTTGCCCACGAAACTGCGGCGCGAGACGACCGTGGGCTGCATGGTCATCCAACCGCCGTCGATTTCTTCGTCGCCCAGCAACACGGCGTCGGCAATGAAGGTTTCATCGCCGAGCGTCAGCATGTCGGGCACCACCCCGAGGGCCGTGGAGATTTCGGCATCTCGCCCCACTTTCGCGCCGAGCAGCCGGTACCACGAGGGCGCGAACACGGTGGCGTAGATGCCGTGCAGCACTTGGAGGCTCGACTCCTGGATCTGATTGACCAGCCACTTGCCGCAGTACACATTGCTGTGCACCGGCCAGCTGCCGGTGCGCAGCCGCGGCAGGACCGACCAGCGGATGCCCGCGGACAACAGCGCCGTCAACACGATCATCACGGCGCTCGCCGGCAGCGCGAGCACGAAGTACTTGAGCAGCGGCAGGCCGGAGAACAGGGCAGACAGGCGCGGGAACAATTCCGCATCGTCCAGCACGTCGATCAGCATGAACGTGGGGAACACGGGCATGAAGAACAGCGTGGCGATCAGGAGCGCACCAACCACGAAGAAGGCGGTTTCCCCCGCCCGGCGAGCCCGGGACACGCTCGGACGCGGCCGGAGGGAAGCAGGATCGAACGGCCCGGCATCGCGCACAGGCGAACCCGTGAACAGCCGCCCCGCGGGAACGCCCTCCCCGGCCCGGAGCGCCGATTGGGCATCCAGATGAGCCCAGTCGCCGAGCGATGTATTGCCTTCCAGCACGGCATACGAACCCACGTGGGAATCGGCTCCCATCGCAATGGTGCCCAGAATGAACCGCCCTTGTTCGACACGTGCATTCTCGAAGTTGACGGCGTTGCCGATGCTGACTCGATCGCCCAAGGTCAGAAGATCGGGCGCCCGCAGCGTGATCGACCCGATGGCGGCGTCATCGCCCACGCGGGCACCGAGTGCGCGCAACCACCATGCATGCAGCGATGATCCGTGTATCAGGTAGGTGGGCACGGCCTCGACGAGCCGGTCGGCCAGCCACCAACGGTAGTAGACCAAGCCCCACAGAGGGTAGCTGCCCGCCTTGAGCCTTCCCGCCACGAGCCATTTGCCCAAGATGGCAATCGCGAACTCGAGCACCGTTGCGATGAGGAACACCAGCACCGACATCGCCACGGCAAACGGCACCGAATCGTCGGGGCTTCCCGTATGGAAGTGGTACGTGAAGAAGGGCGCGAGCCATTGCCCCATCCGGATGGTCAGCAGCGGTGGCACGGCCAGCGCCTGGAACAAGCCGCAGCGCCAGCGGCGCCATGCCGAAGGCGGTGCCCACGGCGCCACATCGTCCGCGGGCGTCTGCGCGGCCGCCTCCAGGGCGCGCGCAATGTCGCCGACCTTGCGGTGCATGTAGATGTCTCGCACGGTGGCATGCGCGTACCGTGGGTCGGCGCGCAGTGCGGATGCCAGACGTGCAGCAAAGAGCGAATGCCCGCCCAGGTCGGAGAAGAAATCGGCCTCACGCCGGATGGGCTGCCCGGGGAAGAGTTTCTCGAGCGCCGGGAACATCACCGCCTCGAGCGGTGTCTCGGGAGCGTCGGAATCCTCGGAGGCGCTCGCAGCCGCCAGGGGCCGGGCCTTGAGCGCGTTGCGATCGATCTTGCCGGAGGTCAGCCGCGGCATCTCGCCCAGCCGCTCGAAGCGCGTAGGCACCATGTACGGCGGCAAGCTCGCCGTCAGCGACGCACGCAAGGATGCGTCATCGGGCGCACCGCCCCCATCGGCCACAAGATAAGCCACGAGCTGGTCGACGCCGTCATCCTTGCGCAGCAACACAGCGGTGGTGCCGACGCCCGGCAACGCGGCCAGCGCCGCTTCGATCTCGCCAAGCTCCACCCGGAACCCGCGAATCTTCACCTGATCGTCCGCCCGGCCGAGGCACTGGATTCGACCCTGTTCGTCGATGCGGGCCAGGTCGCCAGTGCGGTAAAGGCGGCTGTCCGCCGGTCTCTCGGCCCACGGGTTGTCGAGGAACTTCTGCGCCGTCAGATCCGGCCGCCCCAGGTAACCCGCGGCCACGCCCGGGCCGAAGATGCAGAGCTCCCCGACATCCCCTGGCGGCAACAGGCGCAGGCCCGCCTCCACGTCGGTGGCGATGACCAGCAGGCCGTAGTTGGGCAGCGGTGTGCCGATGGTGACGGGGCGACCCGCATGCAATTCGGCCAAGCTCGCCGACACGGTCGCCTCCGTGGGCCCGTATGTATTGAACACCTGGCGACCCGGTCGCGCCCAACGGGCCACGAGGGATTCGGGACACATTTCTCCGCCGAGGTTGATCAGCCGCAGGTTGGGCACATCGTCTTCGAACAGGGCCAGCAGCGTAGGCACCGCGTGAAGCACCGTGACCCGGGCGTCGACGAGGGCGCGTGGCAGGGCCTCGGGATCGGAAGCCAGCGCCTTGGGGGACAGCCACAGGGTGGCTCCCACGAGGTAGCTGATCCAGATCTCTTCGAACGACATGTCGAAGGCCACCGAAAAGCCCTGGTACACGCGGTCGTCCTCCCGGACGCCAAGCACGGCGTTCTCGCTGCGCAGGAAGTGGCAGATGCTCCCCTGCTGCACGACGATGCCCTTGGGCTTGCCGGTGGAGCCTGAGGTGTAGATCACGTAGGCGGGATGGTCGGGCCGTGCGCCGTCGCGGCGAACATCGGGCGCGGGCGCGGGATCGCGAAGGGCTTCGGCCGTCCACACGGGCCTTCCGAGGGAAGACAGGCGCCCCGCCGAGGCGGCATCGGTCACGATGCCGACGGCCTGTGCATCGTCCAGGCAGACCGCGATGCGATCCACCGGATTGTCCGCATCCGACGGCAGCCAGGCGGCACCGGTCTTGGCGATCGCCAGTTGCATCGTGAGCAGGTCGATGCCACGGGGCAGCCACAGGCCCACGATATGGCCCGGTTTCACGCCGGCGGCAATGAGCCGGGCACACGCTCGGCTCGACAGCTCGTCAAGTTCGCGGTAGGTGACGGTGCGCCCCTCGAACTCGAGCGCAGGATGATCGGGCCGGCGCCGCGCCGTGGCCTCGAACACGTCGGCAAGCACTTCATCGCGCAACAGATCGGGCCGGTTCGGGCCGGCCAGCACTCCCGCTCGGGCGGGCAAAACAGCGGTGCTCAATTTCAACGCTCGGAGACTTGAATTCGGTTGCGGCCCAGGCGGCCGTGACGATCATGGCAATGCTGGAGGAAGGGGGCGTCGATCATCAAAAATCCAAGGGGCGAAGAGGTGCGTGTGTGCGCGAGTGCACTGCGCGGCAAAACATTGATCATGGGCACGGGGCGGCGATGCGCGGATCAGCACATCGGTTGTCGTCTCGAGGTTCTCAGGTTTGAAGCGATCGCATTGTGCTCCCATCGGGCAGCTGCGACCGTTCATTCGAAGGCACATCGGCCGGCACGGCCCCGTACCAGCTCAGGGCGGGACAATCTTGACCAGGAGCGTGCGTGAAGAACTGCATGGGCGGAGCATTCGAGGAACCAGGGCGGCTCACTCCGCGAGAGTTGACCCCAGCGGGGGCGGCGCGTCAATGTTTTTGATGGACACCCACGTCGTTGACGGGTGCGCCCTCGGCGGCCTGCGCCATCAGTCCCGCCGAAGGAACCGCCTGGGCTTCAGGGGGCGCTTCGAGGAGCGACACATGGGGGCTTCCCAGGAACTGGGCGTATTGAATCACCGAATTGTGAACGCCCCCAGGCACCGGTTTCCAGGGATCGGCTCCCCGAGCCAGCAGGAACGCCAGGATTTCTTGCTGGCGCGACGGTTCGGCGAGGAATCCGGGTTGCAGCACACGGGCCAAAGGTGACCAGGGCAACTGGGTGCCCTGCGTGGGCGGGACCCGGTTGGCGAGTTGCGGAAGGCGGTCGAGCCACCACTGCAGCGCCTCCTGGTTTGCCGCACGCAGCGCCGCCTCGAAACCGGCCGGCTGGCGCCCTTCGAACGCCCCGAGCGACGCTTGTGCCGTGTGGCCCTGGGCCTCGAGTCGGCGGGCGAATGCCGATTGAAGATAGCCGGGATGCAAGGCGCCGAGAACGCCGAAACCGATCGAGTCTCGCTGGAAAGCACCCGCGTCGAGCCAGGCAGTCAACACGCGATCCAGCCCCACATCACGGGCTTTCGGGCAGCTCAGCATGCGCACCACATCGTGACGGACGGAGCGGACATCGGCATCGGCCAGCCAAACGATGGCCCGGAGGGACTCCGGCGAGGCGGCCTTGAAATCGGGGCACGGATGGCTTGCCGCCAAGGCCACGAGCGGTGGAACTGCGCATGTTTCGGGCTGGGCCCCCTTGTCCAGCAGTTCAGGCAGCACCGGCCAGAGCACCGGATCGCGGGCGGCGATGGTGACGGGACACCCCTGCAGTTCGTTTTGCCGGATGTCCTTCGGACGCAGGCTGCCCTTCTCGAAGGCCCCGCAGCGCGGCGTGAGCGCCTTCTCCACGGTGTTCATCCGGAAGCACGGGACCGGGTCGCCCTCCGTGTATTTCGCGTACAGGTGCTTCGTGATCTCCCAGGTGATGCTGGTGTCGGTGGCGATGCCGACTGCAGTGAGCGCCAAGGACGTGGCGCTGCATCCCGCCACAAACACCAGCGCCATCAACGATGCGGCAGCAAGGCCGAGGCGGGTCCACAGGGAAGGCGGGCACATGAAAAATCCAGACGACTACACCCCCGCCACGCAACAATCGAGCCCATCCATGCCGCGCACCATCCCACTGCGCGAACTGAGCATTCCTTCGCATTTTCCACGGATGCTCACCCTTCGCGGAGTCACCTCGGCGGCGATGCCCGGTGACACTTCTTGCCCCGGCCGACACCGCCTGTCATAAACCGGCAGGATTGGCGCTGAGGGTGACCGCTCGTTCAGCGCGGGATCTCGCGCACCAACCGGATCCCGACCAGGGTGTACCGCGTCTGCGGCGTGTTCCAGTTCCGGAACGAGCAGCGCGCATAGAGGGGCCAGGTGTGCCACGACCCACCCCGCCGAACCTTGACGCCGCCATCGGCCGGGCCGGTCGGGTCGGCTGCGGGCGAGGTGCGGTAGTAGTCCGCCGCATACCAATCGGAGACCCATTCCCACACATTGCCGTGCATGTCGTACAGGCCGAAGGCGTTGGGCTTGAAGCGGCCCACCGGGGACGTGAAGGCGAAGCCGTCGTGCCCGGCGACCGCACGGTTTCGCCACTGCGGCCAGTTCACCGCCGCATCGGCGTCGAAGGTGTTGCCTTCCGTCACCAGGCCTTGCGGGTCATCGCCATGCTGGTAGCGCCCTTTCCCTCCGGCACGGCAGGCGTACTCCCATTCCGCCTCGGTCGGCAGCCGGTACTGGCGGCCCTCCGTGGCAGAGAGCCAGCGCGCAAGCGCCATGGCATCGTTCCAGGTCACGTTGACCACCGGGTGATCGTCGCCCTGGGCGAACCCCGGCTGGCGCCACGAATACGCGGGAAGACGCCCCTCGAACGCATCGCCGCGGGCGGTGGTGGCCGGGTCGTACGCGGGGTTGTACCCGTACCCGCCCGTGCCGTCGGCAACCGATTCAGGCACATGGCCCGAGCGCTCCAGGAAGGCGCGGAACTGGCCCACGGTGATCTCGTACCGGCTCATCTCGAACGGCTTCGTGATGCGCACGGTGTGGACGGGCGCTTCATCCGACAGGCCGGCCAGGCGCTGCGGCTCCAATTCCGGGTATGCCAGGGCCAGTGCAGCAGGTGGCTCCTCGCTGCCCATCGCAAACTCACCGGCGGGCAGCCGCACGAACTCGATGCCGAGCGCATCGCGCGACGGCGGCACGGCGGCGCAACCCGCCAACATCGAAACGCACAGCGACACCGGCCACATCGATTTCATGCCGGCAGTGTGTCACGGTTCGGCGGCCCTCAGATGGCGAACGAGAATTCCAGTGGATGCGCCCGCCCGGGCCGCCTGCCCCGTTCCACACGTTGGAGCATCAATTCCACCAGCGTCTTGGCCATCGGCAGCGGACCGAAGCCGGACTCCACATTGATGTGCCCCACCGGTCCCAGATTGATGAACTGCGCACCCCAGATGCGCGCCCAGGCTTTCGCACTGCCGATGCGCATCCAGGGGTCGTTCTCGCTGCCAAGGAGCGCTGCGGGAATGGAAAGCCTGGCATGCGGCAGCAGCCGCCCCACGGCGAATTTCTCAGGATCCGCCGGCGCCACCATCAACGCCGCATCGACGGCATGGCCACCCTGCGCGAGGTAGCGTGCGAGCGCCAGGCACCCGAAGCTGTGCGCCACGGCCACCCAGCGGGCGCCTGGATGGCGCGCCACCGTCAGTTCGATGCGGTCGGCCCAGCGTTCGACGTCCGCACGGGCCCAATCGTCCTGATGCACCCGGGTGGCGTGACGGAAATGCCCTTCGAGCCACGTCTGCCAGTGACCGGGACCACTGTCGTGCAGACCGGGCACGACCAGCACGCGCACCGGATCTCCTTTGAAGCTCATCGTGTGCCCTCTGGCTTCAGAGCGTCGCGATGGAGACTTCGGTCGATTTCACCAGCGCGACCACATCGCGCCCGGGCTTGAGGCCCAGCTCCTTGAGCGACCGCGTGGTGATCACCGAGGTGACGACCAGCCCCGAGGGCGTCTCCACATCGATCTCCGAGACCACAGGCCCCTCGATCACCTCCTTGACCTTGCCGCGGAACTGGTTGCGCACATTGATGGCGGTGATGCTCATGGTGTCTCCGAATGAGTGGATGAAGGAACGGTCGTCACGCGTTGGGGAGCCATGACGATACAAACGGTCCCGCTGCTGCAGAAGGAAGAAGAACGCCTGTCGATATGGCGAATGCGAATTTGCGGCCCTCCCCGTGCGAGGCTGAACAAAAGTTCACATGCCGGGAAGAAGAACCCGAGGGAATCCTCGCGGAACGCCAACATGCCGGCCATTTGTTTGGGATGATTCGGCCCCATGCAAACGCCTTTTCCCGAACCGCTCTGGGTGGCCTGCCTGTGCGCGGCCTGGTGCGGCACCTGCCGCGAGTACCGTGCCACCTTCGATTCCGTCGCGGCAGCCTGCCCGGACGCCCGCTTCGCATGGATCGACATCGAGGATGAGGCCGACTTCGTGGACCCGGTCGAAGTCGAGAACTTCCCCACGTTGCTGATCGCCGTCAGGGATGAGCCGGTCTTCTTCGGCCCGCTGACGCCACATCGCGAAACGCTTGTGCGGCTGGTCCGGTCGCACGCGGAGGGCAACGGCGGTCCGGCGCTTGCAGACGATGAGGTGCGCGCCCTGGTGACCCGGCTTCAAAATGCCGGCTTTTAGTTACTTTCGTCGTGTCGCAAAACAGCCCGAAAGACATCTAATACAGGCCATCGTCAATCCATCGACCCGGCCTTGTCCCTCAATCTGATCGAAGGCGCCAAGCGGCTTCAGGCCCTGATGAATCGCCAGCACCAACAGCTGGTGCGCCTGCACTTCCCGAAGAACGACGGCCCCGAGGTCCCGATGGTGGCAAACCGCCTCGACGCGTTGGAGCGCCTGTCGGGCGACTTCCAGTTCACGGTCGAGGTGCTGTCCAACGATCCGCGCATCCCCCTCAAATCGGTGCTCGGCAAGTTGGTGACGATCGAGCTGACGCGAGAGCAAGGCGAGCCGCGGTGGTTCAGCGGCTACGTTTTCGAATTCCGCTTCGTCGGGATCGAAGGCGGCCTGGCGCAATACGACATGGTGCTGCTGCCATGGCTCGCCTTCCTGCGGCTGCGCAAGGACAACTACATCTTCCACGGCACCACCGTGGAACAGCAGACCAGCGAAATCTTCGCTGATTACGAGACCACCGACTGGCGGGCCGTGGCCCTCGGCACCGACCCCGTCATGACCGACGCGGTGCAATTCGACGAGAGCGACTACAACTACCTGCACCGCCGGTGGGAGGCGCTCGGATGGCACTACTGGTATGAGCACCGGGAGGATGGCCACACCTTGGTGCTCAGCGGCGATTCCACGCTGTCCAACCCGCTCGATGCCCCCGGCCCGGACATCCCCTTTCACGATGAAGCCACCTTGGCCGAGGACCACGGCTTCACCCAGGTGACGCCGGTCAGGCGCCTGTCCTCCACCGCCGTGGCGGCCACGAGCTTCGACTTCAAGAATCCCCGCCCCCAGGCCAGCGACACGCCCACGCAGAATGAGCAGGGCGATGTGCCCGAACTGGAGGTGTACGAATACAGTGGCGCCTACGGATTCCCCACCCGCGAGGCCGGGCAGGCGTTCGTTCGCCTGCGCATGGAAGAGATCGAGGCCGCCGGCAAGCACTTCTCGGCCATCGGCAACTTCCGGGGGGTGATGCCAGGCCGCTGGTTCCGCCTCGGCGGCCATTTCGATCAGCAGGTGCTGGGCAGCAACGCATCCGATCACGAATTCCTCGTCATCGATGTGCAGCACACGGCGGCCAACAACTACGGCGCCGACGTGGCGCTCCCCGCCCACTACCACCACCGCGTCACCTGCCTGCGCAAGAAGATTCCATGGCGGCCCTCGCGCGGCTTCAACAGCAGCGAGCCACGCATCTACGGCCTGCAGACGGCCATCGTCGTGGGCCCCCAAGGCACCGAGATCCACAGCGATGAATACGGCCGTGTTCGCGTCCAGTTCCACTGGGACCGTGAGGGCAAGTTCGACGAGAAATCGTCCGCCTGGGTCCGCGTGGCGAGCACATGGGCCGGCAGCAACTTCGGCTTCATCGCGGTGCCCCGCATCGGCCAGGAGGTGCTGGTCCAGTTCCTCGACGGCAACCCCGACCGTCCGCTCATCACCGGCCGCGTCTACAACGCCGCCAACATGCCGCCGTGGGAACTGCCCGCCCACCAGACCCAGACCGGCATCCTGACCCGCTCCAGCCAGGGCGGCGGCTACGAGAACGCCAACGCGCTGCGCTTCGAAGACAAGAAGGGCAGCGAAGAGGTCTGGCTGCATGCGGAGAAAAACCAGCGCATCGAAGTCGAGCACGATGAGAGCCACTGGGTCGGGCACGATCGGAACAAGGTCATCGACCACGACGAGCTGGTGCAGGTCAAGCACGACCGTTTCAACAACATCGACGTCAACCACACTGAAAAGATCGGGAGCAACCACACCGAGACGATCGGTGCCAACCACAAGCAGACGATCGGCAAGAACCAGGCGATCAAGATCGGCAAGAACCTGACCGAGACGGTCGGCATGGCCAACATCCAGAACGTCGGGCTTGCCAAGATCGCGAACATCGGGCTGGGTTACGCCATCAATGTGGGCGCCGGGTACAGCGTCAATGTCGGCGGCCTGGCCAACTTCGTGGTGGGCGGCGCGTTCAACGAACAAGTGGGCAAGAGCCGCGGCATCTCCGCGGGAGACAACGTCACCGTCAACGCCGGCAAGACGATGTCGCTCACGGGCGTCGACAAGATCACCGCCAACGGCAAGGAAGTCTTCATCGAAGGCAGCACCAGGCTCGTGCTGGCCGTGGGCGCGAGCACCATCACGATGACGCCGGGCGAGATCAACATCAACGCCCCGATGGTGAAGATCAACTGCCCGGCGGCGCCTTCCTCGGCGTTGGCCGCCCCGGCCCCGGAGACCAGCGTCAAGACCGGGCTGGGCCCGGAGGTGGATGCCATCGCCAGCAAGTCGCCGACGCTGCTTCAGGACCTGGCCGCCTTGCAGGCCGCCAAGTGGACGATCAAATACGGGCCCGCCGGCAAAGGCTCGCACGCTGATCGCAAGGACAAGGTCATCACGATCGACAGCGCACGAAAGCAAGACCCCAAGCAGGTCGTTCGATCGCTCTCACACGAGGTCGGCCACGCAAGCTACCCGTACAACGCTGATTACTCGAGCAAGGACGCGTATGTGAAAGGCGCACTCGCCGATGAAGGCGCCGCCACCATCAAGAACATCCAGGCTCAGCGCGAGATCTACGCTAACTCCGGCAAGACCATCGACATCGGCCTGTCCGGCAATCCAGCCAACCATGAGCAGTACAAGGCCGCATACGATCAGTACCTGAACGACGGCAATGCGGCGGCAGCGCGCGACAGGATCGGCCAAGTCTACGGTACCGGTGAGCGCGCATCCGGCAAGACCAACCCGACCTACAACGAGTACTACGGTGGCTGGTACACCAAGAACTTTCCCGGCAGGCCATGAAAGGGCCCCCAGGCGTTGGGCGAGCGTCATCGCCGCGCTGTTGATCGCCTTTCCCGTCATCGCGAGCCCGTGTGCCCCATCCGAAAGAACCTCCATGAAGACCTTGGACCTCTGGACCGTCGTCGACTACCTGCCCACCCGGCTGCCCTTCTCCACCGACAAGATCGAATCGGCCTTGAACGTTGTCCTCACCTTGGTCGACGAGAACGACTTCGTTCGCTTCTATGAGGCAGCGGACGTGGCCTTGAGCCATGGTGTGCTCATCGAGAAGATCGACGTGCGCATCCAGAAGCAACAGCCTGACCCTGGCTTTGTCTCGCTGAAGATCGCCGGCGCTTGCGTGCCGCGGGCCGAGGTCATGCGCCGCTACGACGGCCTCGTCATCACGGACGTGCCGCGCGGCCGCTCTTCGGACGAACAAACCAGCTGGTCCCGCCGAGAGGTATGGGGCGAGCTGAGCTTCGGATTCGCTGAAAGCGCGCCCGATTGCCTTCGCACCATCGTGTTCGACCCGTCCCAACCGGGGCGCTGAAGCCCACCACCGAGGCCCGCCATGCAACCCGCCGCCCGTGTCGCCGACATGCACGTTTGCCCGAAGGTCGAGCCGGGCCCGAAGCCTCACGTGGGCGGCCCGATCCTGCCTCCGGGCTGCGTCACCGTGTTGATCGACGACATGCCGGCGGCGCGCCAGGGCGACAAGGCCTTCTGCGTCGGCCCGCCCGACACCATCGCGCAAGGAGAGCCCACCGTGCTGATCGGGGGCATGCCCGCTGCACGGCTGGGCGACAGGACGGCACATGGCGGCGTCATCGTGGCCGGGTGCACCACTGTGCTCATCGGCGCTCAAGCCCAGGGCAAGTGCCTGATCCAGGCCGCGGCCGACGGCTCGCCCTTCGTCGAAAGCATCGACGGTGCCTGAACATCGGCGTCGGTTGCTGCGGGCCGACCGGCTCGAAACCCTCCTCTTCTCGACCGGATCGACGGTGTTCGCGCTGCTCGATGCCGCGCGTGACCCGGGCGTGGTGCCGCTGCTCGAGCGCGGAGACTGTCCGTATGCCTGTCTCTACAAAGGCCAGGCGGCTGCCACCTACCGCAACTACGCCCCCTACCTCGTCCAGCTCTCCGCCGACGCCGACGTCACCGACCGCCTGCTGCGCGACGGCTGGGGCACGAGCGCAGGCCTGTTCCTTGGCACCTCGCTCTCCGCCGGCGAACTCTGCCAGCACCTTCGCCACTTCCTGTACGTGACGCTGCCCCATGGCAAGCAGGCGTACTTTCGCTTCTACGATCCGCGTGTCATGCGGTCCTTCCTGCCCACTTGCACCGGCGCCCAGCTCGACGACTTTCTTCGCGGCGCGATCGACTGGTTCGTGATCGAAGGGCTCGACCCCGATACGGCACAGGTGTACAGCCGGGTGCACGGCGCGCGCGACCACGAACCCCGCCTCGCCTTCGACACCGTCACGGTCGCGATGACCGCCTGAGCCATGAACATTCCGCCGGATCAGTTCGAACAGATGCTGCAGCACGATGAAGACGCCTTCATCCTGCGCACGATGGATGCAATTCGTGAGGACCATCCCACCTCCCGCGAGACCGACGACATGCGCCGCGGCTACGTGAAGGTGGGCTTCAAGCGGGCCCGGCGTCACGGCCTCACCTCCGACGAGGACTTGATGACCTATGTGCTGCTGATGTATCGCATCAACCCGAACTTCGACCAGCATCCGCGGATCGCTGCCATGCTGGCCGACACATCGCTGCCTCCTTCTGAACGCTGGGACCGCCTCTTCGGCGATGATTTCGACGACGCCTGGTTCGAGGCGTCGGACGGGGAATTCCGTGACGGGACCTATTGGCTCGATCCCGATCGCCCACCCGAACCCGCCGCCGGCACCGAACCCGTCACGGCCGACGATTGGGCCGAACTCGTCGTCGGGCTCAAGCAGTCGCAACATCCGGGCCCCTATCCCCCGGCCACCCCCGAGGAGCTGACGCAGGCCCGCACCGATCTCGCCCAGGCGATGGCCGTCAATGCCCGCCGCACGCCTGCCGATTGGGAAGCCCGCGCAGAGGAAGTGGCCAAGCGCATGCAGCATTCGGGCAGGCTGACCGACCGATGAGCGACAAACTCCAGCAGCTTGAAAAGATTCCGGACAAACAAGTCGCCGCCCTGGAAGACAAGCTCAAGAACCTGACCCAGAGCAAGGAATGGGAGATCGCCCAAGGCGCCGTCGATGCGGCGGGCATCGTCGACCCCACGCCCATCAGCGACGGCATCAGCGCCGTGATGAGCGTCGCCAAGGGCGACTGGGTGGGCGCCGGGCTGTCGGCCGTCTCCATGATTCCGTACCTGGGCGACGCCGTTGCAAAGACGGCCAAGGGCGCACGGGCCATCAAGAAGCTGAAGGAACTCACCGAATCGATCCAGCAGACCATCAAGGCGCTGGACGACGCGAGGGCGGCACGCAAGCTGGCGGACCGCAAGGCCGCCGCCCGGGAGGTGCAGGAGGCACGCAAGAAGGCCGCCAACGCCTGCAAGAAATGCGCTGCGGAACAAAAGTACGGCACGCAATTGCCCACCCGCGGCGAGTGGGACCCGCCGGGGTCGCGAGGCCATGGCACATGGACGAGCGAGGGGGGCGAATACAAAGTCAAGTATGAGAACGGCTACCCCGATTTCTCGACGGCCACGAAGAACGGCCAGCCCATCAAGACCGAGAGCGTCGAGATTCCGGCGATGTCGGGCAAGGACAGCGACTTCAGGCAGGCGCGCGATGCAATGCGCGAGCGCACGGGCGATTCCAAATGGCCGAACAACGGTGGCGAGTACGAACCGAAAGGCTACGTCTGGCACCACAAGGAAGACGGTGTCACCATGGAATTGCTGCCGAAGGACCTCCACAACAAGTCGATGTCGACCGGGGGCAGCGGCGCGGCCCACACCGGCGGGCAATCGATCGTGACAGACAAAGTCTTCTAGGAGAACCCATGCTCAGAAAGGATGTCCGCTTCCACGACCCCGGGCCGGCAATCACCCAGGTCGACATCGACGACGTCAAGACAGCGCTCGGCGGCATCGCGTTGCCTGCGGACTACGAACGCTACCTGTTGCGCTTCAATGGGGCACAACCCATCGTGGGCGGCAACGACCTGTCGAAAGGACAGCTGCTGCGGGTCTGGTGGCCGGCGGACACCGTTGCTGACACGACCGACCATGCCGCCCTGCTGGGCAGCATGCATGAGGTCAAGGGGCGCCCGGACAAGGTGGCCGATCTCCTGCACACCCATCGAGACATCGGCCATCTGCTGCCGCCCGGCACGGTCGCATTCGGCCGCGGTGCCGGCGGTTCTTGTTTTCTGTTCGACCTGCGTCCCGGGCGCTTCGGGGAAGTGCTGTTCTGGCGTTACGGAGCTCTCGGCAACGATGCCGTGTTTGCAGCCAACCCGTTCCACAACGTGGGCTGGATCGCCCGGAATTTCATCGATTTCATCAACCGCATCGAACTCGAACCGGACGACTTCGATGCCTGGGAGGCCGCCTTGCCGCCCGATTCGGACGTCGGCTGGCGCTCGCGATGATGCACGTCGATCCTCGGGCGTTTTACCGCTACGTGCGCCCCACCTTCCTGACGGAATGGATGGAACCGCTGCGCGCGCTGTCGTTCAAGACCGAGCTGGTCTACCTGACCGCCGAGGAAAGCGATGTGCTCCGCCGCGGCCCCCTGTGGAGAGGGCCGGTATGGGGCATGTCCAACCCCGTCACGAGCGGCCTGCTCGGCAAGCTCCGCGCGGCGCTCGACAAATTGGGCGGCACGGCCTTTGTTCGCACCCACACACGCAGCCCGAAGGACAGCGCGCTGTTCCGCCAACACGCCGGCCGCGTTTCCCACCCGTGGTTCGCCCTCGTGATGCTTCAGTCTTCGCGCCGCTTCCATGAAGACGCCGCATGGCTCGAGGCCAACGGCGCCTTGCCGGTCATCGCCCTGCGGGAATGGGTGCCTTTGCCGGTGGGCCTGGAATTTCGCAGCATCGTGCGCAACGGCGAATGCGTCGGCGTCACCCAACGGCCCTCGGACATTGCCGCCAGCCCGCTGCTCGACCGGTATGCCCTGGAAGTGCAATCGCTGTTGTTGACTTTCACCGCCGAATGCGTGCGCCGCTCCACGATCGAAAGCGCGGTGTACGACCTGTGCCTCCTCTGCCCGCCGTCTCCCAAGCTCACCGTTGCTGACATGCGGCTGATCGAACTGAACCCGTGGCATGTCGCCACCGACCTCTATGCCTTCAACGCGTCGAAGCCGGGCGCGCTGGACGGCTCGTTCCGGTTCCACGCCTGACCTCCCCCGATCTCTGCGCTGCCACGTCCGGAGTGAGGTCATGGACAGCGCGGACAATCATGGATGAGCGCAACGACAGCGCATCCTTCACGGAAGGAGTCGTTCATGTTCAACCACGACAAAATTGCGATCGGCACGCAGGGGCTGGAAGGTGAGTTGTGCACAATGCAACCGGTGCGCGGGCTGGTCGTGTTCGCCCATGGCAGCGGCAGCAGCCGCAAGAGCCGGCGCAACGTGCAGGTCGCCCAGACCCTCCAGGGGCGCGGATTCGGGACCTTGTTGTTCGACCTGCTGACACCGGACGAGGCGGACGACCGGAGCAAAGTCTTCGACATCCCCCGCCTTTCGCAGCGGGTGCTCGAGGCGCTCGACGCACTGCCCTCCCCCGCGCGCGACTTGCCCATCGGCCTGTTCGGCGCCAGCACCGGCGCGGCAGCAGCCCTGGTCGCCGCGGCGACCCGGCCCGACAGCGTTCAGGCGGTGGTCTCGCGCGGCGGGCGCCCGGACCTGGCCCGCGAAGCGTTGGAACGCGTCCGTGCGGCAACGCTGCTGATCGTGGGCGGAGCCGATACCGACGTGCTCGCCCTCAATCGCGCTGCCTACGCGCACCTGCATTGTGAAAAGCGCATCGACGTCGTGCCCCGGGCCACCCATTTGTTCCAGGAGGCGGGGGCATTGGAAACCGTGGCCGCGCTGGCGAGCGACTGGTTCCTCCAGCACCTGCGCGCCAGAGGGGTGAACCCAGCCTGAATGGACACGGTCACGCTGGTACTGGCCGGCGATGTCATGACGGGCCGCGGCATCGACCAGGTGATGCCTGAGCCGCTGTCGCCCGTGCTGCACGAATTCTGGGTGCACGACGCACGCGAATACGTGCGATTGGCCGAAAGCATCAACGGCGCCATCCGAACGCCGGTGTCGATGGACTACATCTGGGGCGATGCACTGAAGGAAATGGAAAGCCTTGGGGCCGACGCGCGGATCATCAATCTGGAGACAGCGGTGACCCATGGCGGCGCACCCTCGCCTGCCAAGCGCATCCACTACCGCATGAACCCCGCCCATGTAGGTTCCCTGACGGCCGCGCGCATCGATGCCTGCTCACTGGCGAACAACCATGTGCTGGACTGGGGCGAGCGAGGCCTCGCCGACACCATCGCGACGCTGCACGCAGCCGGCATCCAGACCGCCGGCGCCGGTGCCGACCTCCGACAGGCCCAGGCCCCCGCCATCGTGCCCTTGCGGAACAGCGCCCGACTCCTGCTGTTCGCCCTGGCCACACCGACGTGCGGCGTACCGCCCGAGTGGCAGGCACGCGAGGGACACGCAGGCATCGCTTTCCTGCCTCGATTGGACGACGAGGCGGCACAAGCCGTGGCCGAACGCGTGCGGCAGCATCGCTGTGCCGGAGACATCGCCGTCATCTCGTTGCATTGGGGCGAGAACTGGGTCGATGAGGTGCCTGCCGAGCAGCGCTGGTTCGCACGCAGGCTCATCGGGCTCGGCGCCGCCGATGTGGTGCATGGCCATTCATCACACCATCCACTGCCGATCGAGGTGATCGAAGGCAAGCTTGTGCTCCATGGCTGCGGCGACCTGGTCAACGACTACGAAGGCATCCCGCCTCACGGGAATCGTCGATCCGACCTCGGCTGCCTGTACGGCGTGACATTGGACGTGGCGACCGGGCGGCTGGTCCGCCTCGAAATCGTGCCGCTGCAGCTGCGGCGCTTTCGACTTTCGCACCCTCAACCCAGCACGAGCCAATGGCTGTACCGCACGCTGTCACAGGAGTGTCTCGCCATGGGCACCCGGCTCGACATCGGAGCGAAAGGTCATTGGCACCTGCATTGGGGGCAGGCGGCCTGACGAGCCTATGCCGGCTTCGCCTCGGAAGCGCAGGCTGAAGCCGCGGGACGCTCCCATGTGGTCACCCGGTTGCGACCGGCCTGCTTCGAGCGGTACAGCGCCTGGTCGGCCTGGTCGATCAGCTCTTTCAATGAATTGGCGCCAAACGTCAGGCAGGCCAGCCCCATGCTGACCGTGATCGGCATGGTCTGCAGCCCGCGGAGACCCTCATTGGCGCGCTCTTCGATCTGGACGCGCATGCGCTCGGCAATGGTCTCTGCAACCTGTTGCGTGGCGCCGGGCAAGACGACACAGAATTCTTCTCCGCCATAGCGGCACACGAGGTCCACCTGCCGCAACCCCATCGTGAGAAATCGTGCCACCACCTGGATCACCTGATCGCCCACGGCGTGTCCATGACGGTCGTTGAACTGCTTGAAATGGTCGATGTCGACCATCAGGCAGCACAGACCTGAACGGTCCAGCTTGACGGTTTCGAAGGTGTCGCCGGCCATTTCGAAGAACGCGCGGCGGTTCAGGCAATTCGTGAGCGGGTCGCGCGAAGCCAGCCGGCGGAGTTCGTCGTTCTGTTCCTCGATGCGCTGGTGCGATCGCTTGAGCTCGGTCATCGTCTCCCGCAGCTCATCGTTGGCCCGGTGGGTGGCGGTCACGTCATCGAAATTGATGAGACAACCGCGAGAACGCCCCCTGCTGTCCATGATCGGGGCACTGCTCACGAGCAGCCGCGTCGGAGGTCCGTCGGGCTGCAGGACATCCAGGGGCTGGGCCGATACGGGGTTGGCCGACTGCAAGGTCTGCACCCATGGCATCGCAAGCCCGGAGGCCTCTGCACGCCCCGCCAGCAACCAGTCCAGTGCATCGATGCGCTGGCCGTTGAGTTCCGCATCGGCCTGGGGATGCAGGCGACGAAAGGCGCGGTTGGCCAGCACGATGCGCGCCTGGTGATCGACGATCACCAGGCCATCGGTCAGCGAATCAAACGCCTTGCGCACCCGGTCCGGCACGCTGGCCGAAGGGTTGAGGTATTGCATGGCGCGGCGCAGATAGAGATAGCACAGCCCGAAACCACCCAGGGCGAACACCACCATCATCTTCACGATGGGTTGCGTGATCCATGCCTGCACCGATCGCAATCCGGTACGGGCGTATTTCACTTCCACTTCCCCCCAGAGCCGCTGGTCCGAGAAAATGGGCACCCGCAGATGATCGACCGTGGACCCTGCACGGGGCAGCGGCGTGCTGCTGTCCCCCTCGGCCTGGCCGTGTTGGGCGATGGTCGAACCATCGCTGCGGCGCACACCGATCGACTGGATCTCGGTATCGCGTGCCATCACATGCTGGATCGTCTTGTCCAGCGTCGCGGTGTCACCAGCTTCCAGCAGCGAGGTCATCTGCAGGGCCAGGTTTTCCGCCACGCGCTTGCGCACCCGATGGTCGGCGTCGCCCTGGCTCGGCACCACGCCGAGCAGCATGTCGACCAACAGTGCCATGCTGATGAGCAAGGCAGTCAGGCCGGCGCTGATTCGGGCGATCGGACCGATCTGAAACCTGCGCATGGCTTTCATCCTGAATCAGCGTCCGTCTCGCTCGAGCATGACGCCCACGGCGTGCTCATCGCGGACAGCCTCTTCATCATCACCCGGGTCCCAGGCGTCCTCGTCCTTCTCGTCCGGCAGCACAGCGAGCAAATCGACGTGGCGCCATGCCGGGAGCGACACCAGCAGGCCGGCCAGCAGGCCGCCCGCACGCAAAGCCCACCACACCGTGCCGGCCGTGAGCACCGCGCCCGTGATCTGGGCGGCCTGGATGAAGACGCCACCTGCGGAGGTCGGCTCCATCGGCAGCTCCATGTCGGAGGCCTGCGCGGCCGCGCCGCCGGGGGAGTGAAGCGCCGGGTGCGTTGCCCGGTCAGCCTCCAGCCCTTGGCCAGGTGTGAGCCTGAGCGACAGCGGACGGGCAGTGATGCTGCCCGCCAGCTCAAGACCGGCAGCAGGTGCGGGCGGCTCCGCGCGCG